>Ga0181599_1000083_pt1 | contig 81205 bp, 100 predicted proteins | sample 041ome_3_FD_148658 | JGI IMG/M metagenome (GOLD analysis project Ga0181599, IMG submission 148658) | Coastal salt marsh microbial communities from the Groves Creek Marsh, Skidaway Island, Georgia - 041405US metaG (spades assembly) | ecosystem: Environmental > Aquatic > Marine > Intertidal zone...
AGATCCGTGGGGTCAAACCCGAGCTTGGTATTCACGCGCGTATCCTCGAACAACTGGCTCGCATACTCCAGCTTCTGCGTCTGGATACGAATCACATGATCATCGATCGACCCCCTGGCGATGAGGCGGTGGACGGCGACCGGGTGATCGACCCCGATCCGATGCGCGCGAGCGACCGCTTGAAGCTCCACGGCCGGACTCCAATCCAACGATGGGAAGATGATGGTCTGACAGGCTTGCATATTGAGACCACATCCACCGACCTGGATCTGGGAGATGAGGACTTGAACTCCATCTGCAGCATTGAAATCGTCGACGCGTTCCTGCCGCTTGGCCACATCGATGCGACCATCGATGGTGCTGTGCGAGACCCCCATCATGGAGAGCAGGCGCTGGATCTCGAGCATCTCCTTCTTCCAGTGCGTGAAGATGAGCACTTTATTGCCCCGCTCGGCCTCGAGAATCTCCCTGATCTTGGTGAGTTTGGTGGAGAATGGGGCACCTGTGCCCCCGGCACCCGAGACGCGCCTGATGGAGGCGTCGTCGATGGGCCCGCGGCACATGGGGCAGGTTGCACCAGGCTTGCAGAGAACGGCCGAGGTAATGCACGATTTGCAGAACCAGTGCCCGCACGATGTCCGGCAGGCCGTCTCCGATGTGAAGGCTTGCATACAGATGGGACAGTCGTCATCCTCGGGGATGGTCGAGGTCTCGTACTGTACCGGGTCAAAGATCCTCGCCTCCGTCATCTGCGCCGACTCACCGACGATCGACGGTGAGACCACGATTTGCTGCAGCCGGAGGAGGACCTCGAGAATCTCGTTGATGGCTTCTCGGCGACCTTCACCACCCTCAATAAGGAGGGATTGATTGATCCTCACACAAAACTGCCCATACCGAACCATGGCATTGTAGAGATCCTTCTCATCGCCAGAAAGCTCGAGTGTGTGGTTGTTGATTGAGCACGGTGGAAGCGCCAGTCGAGTGCACACCTTGGACAGATCCTCGAATGTGCGGCGCATGAGGTAGGTTGAGCGGGCATACCCTACGTCCAGTGGCACCGGTTCGCCGATCCACGTGATCAGCGTGACGAAATCCGAGGGCCGTCTGGTGATTGGCGTTCCGGTGAGACACCATTTGATCCCGCCCTGCAGGGCGGCGACGGCCTTGTAGGTCTTGGTGACCCGATTCTTGATGCGATGCGATTCGTCGAGAATGATCCTCGAGAATCTGACCCCGGCCAGCTGCGACATTCGGGCCACAGTCTCGTATGTCGCGAGGATGCATGTATTGCCAAGCGACTCGATCTTCGAGGCGATGCGTTCCGGTTCGTGTGCAGAGTACTGTGGGCGGAGGACGAAGGATGACAGTCTCGAGAACTTGGCGATCTCGCGCTGCCACTGGGTCAGGAGCGACTTTGGTGCGACGATAAGCGTGGGATTGGGCTGCGGATTGCCCAGCATGGTGGCGATGGTCTGCACGGTCTTGCCGAGACCCATTTCGTCTGCGAGGACACCCCCAGGATACCCGACCCCGCTCATCTCGCGACCGAGCATCCACTGGACCCCCTGGCTCTGATGGGGGTTGATCAGGCGCCCCTTGAGCTGTTCACGCGCTCTATCCACTGCAGTATAGATGACCTGCATGGCGAACCTTTCGTTGGCGAACCTTTCGTTGGCGAACCTTTCGTTGGCGAACCTTTTACGTGGCGAACCTTTCACAGGTTACGATCTCGATGAAATTCGATATGCCCGTTGAACTTTTTCTTCTTGCCCCTTCTCACACAGTCATAGAATCTTGGCATATGAATCGCCGGAACCAGCAGACCTCTCGAAATGGTCGCGCGAGTGCCACTAACGCCACCGGTACCACCACCCCCAGTACGGGACGGCGAATGGTTCGCGTCAAACGTACTATCCCGAAGTACCCCCGGGACGAGGAGGAATGGATCAAGATGATTAGTATCATTGATCAGAACCAGGCACTCCTGCAAGAGGTCGTGAAGGAGAAAGAGAAGCTCAAGCGCAACAAGGCGACACTGCAGCGCAAAGTTGAAATGCTCGAGCGACAGCTCGAGATGATGCGACTGACCAGAAACGCCAGGTCCAATAACAACAATGAGAACAATCTACTCAAGCGGTACAATAGACTATACGCACACGGCGTCCTGTGAGCAGGATTTTTTTTGCAGTGGTACGGTAGGATTGACAAATGATTGCACCATTCATCTTCTCGATCGCTCTGACATGTCTCTGCTTCTGTGCGATGGCATCGATACTCGTCATGAGAGGAAGGAAGAAATCCCGGTCCGTGGCCTCGCCATCTACATCGACCGAATCTGACTCATCCGGAGGCGGATCGACGCACAGTGATGGTGGTGGTGCGTGGAAGACGACGGGTATTACGTTCTATGGGCAAAGCTCCGCCGACGACAACGGACTCGGGTATACCGGGATTGATCTCTTCAAGCTGGGGAAGGCCGGGTTGAAACACAACGGCAAACCAATGTTCCCGGGTGCCGTTTTTCAGGGTGACGGTGCGAAACATCTCTACAAAATCCTCGAAGTGCAATCCGACGAATTCAAGAAGAACAAGACAGTGTACGTCCATATCGTCGACGTCTGCGACAGTTCTCAAGACGTATGCAAGCGGAATACAAAGAAACATGGCTTCCTCGTTGACATTCACGCCACCGGGTTCAAATACGTCGGGAACGATGATGGATTATTAAAGGGGAAATTCAGAATTGTAGGTGAGCTTCCGCCGTCGAAGATCCCTAAGAGCGCGTGGAAAGGCGGCGGTAGTGTCATTTGCGGGTGCACCGGCGACTGCCGCGGGAAGAACGTCACGTGGAAAAAGAGCTGCTAGGAGACGAGCCCGATCCTCCCGGTACAATCGATGCACTGCCAACCGGCGTACTTGCACCGCTTGATAGACCGGTGAAATGCATTTTGTCCGCACGGGCATTTATAGACGTATGGTCGCTCCAACTCGTATGTATGGCGCACGGACACGTGGATACCTCCGCGCGTAAGGCATGCTGCCCGCCACTTCTCGAACGCTTCATCGTGTCCCATCGTTGTCCGTCCTTCCAGGGCGACTTCTGCGATGTGACACATTTCGTGTGCCAACGTGTGCTCCAAACGGTCTGGATGATGCTGCAGAATATGTTTGCTAAGCACAATTCTATACGTGCACGTGCCATCCGTGGACCGCGCCCGCTCCGCCATCCCGGCCACGACTTTCATTCGGGAGCTCCAGAAGATTCGGATGTCGCCCGGCAAATTTCCGCCGAAGATTCGCTCGTTTATCTCGTGGTACAGCGTGTATACGTCCTCTAGACTAATTGGTTCGCACGCAATCTTCTGCATCATGACGGTTCGAGAACCTTTTCACTCGGTTGTCGCGAACCTTCTACGGAGAGTCTTACGTCTGAATTTAGAATGACCTAGACTGGTGTCTACGAGAAGTATGATATACATGTAGACACGAGATAGGGTATAGGGACGTCTTACACTAGATCAAGTTGCTTAATGGTACTCGAGATTGCGGATCGGCCACCAGGATGGGGTATTGTGCGTGATCGAGTCCCATGGAAAATCGGTATCATAGGTTTTGCGGAAAATGATACACTTGTGCTCCTTGCCAACGTCTTCATTGTTTTCAGGCGCGAGCCTGACGGTGACTGTCAGAAAGGGGTCGTCGACGACGAGTTCCCAATCGCCGATATTTGAATACGCGTTGCTCAGCGTTGAAAGGTGTGTACGGCCCATTTCTTCAAAGACGCTAGGGTCTGTCACGGGGACCCGGGCGAATCTGTTAAGATGGCAGACCATGTCTTTGAACACGTTCTCGAGTTCATACTCGAACATTTTTGGCTTTTCGGGTATATGATCGGACTGTTCGGAATCGAGATACCTCTCGAGCGATTCGAGGAGTTGAAGTCTTGAAACCCCGGCCTCGGACGCCGTGTCGGTTATCACTTGCGAGAATGAGCGTTTGATCATGTTGTAAACCGGCGAACCTTTGACTTGTTTGTCGCGAACCTTTTACGCAGAGTATTGAGTCTGAATTGAGAATGACCTCCCGGGCGTCTTTCCGAGTATATGTATGTATGGCGAGGTAGGGTATAGGATCCTTCTTACGTAAGTCTTTTACTGCAACCTCGTTAACATATAATTTGAAACAGGTAACGTCGACTCAATATACTCGGCAATCTCAAGGTGTCCTTGCTCCCTTGCAACGTCGGCCGCCGTGCGCCCGTGTGCATCCGTGACCCGGGCATCGGCGCCCGCCCCGATCAGGATCTTGGCGATTTCGAGGTGCCCGTTTTTCGAGCCATGGTGCAGCGCGGTCCATCCATTCTTGTCCTGCAAGTTGATGCCGTTCGTGTCCTGCTCGCGAACGAATTGTTCGCGGTCAGCGTGTTCGCGAACCATATCAGCACGTGGAAGCCCCATATTTAATCTTTAATTGTGATCTGAGCTCAGGCAAGCAGATTGCGGAACTTGGCTTCCGCGGCCAACGCGACCAGGGGATGCATCGAAAATGCCACGAACGCTGGAGGTCCGAGGAGGTCACGAGGAACTGTCCCGTTTGTCGGAAATGAAAATGAACCTGTAAAACCGCCGTTTCATGGTAGGTGGTAGGTGGTAGGTGGTAGGTGGTAGGTGGTAGGTGGTAGGTGGTAGGTGGTAGGTGGTAGGTGGTAGGTGGTAGGTGGTAGGTGGTAGGTGGTAGGTGGTAGGTGGTAGGTGGTAGGTGGTAGGTGGTAGGTGGTAGGTGGTAGGTGGTAGGTGGTTACAGAGTATAGGGTATATGGTAATCCCAGCCGTGCGCATCAACATTCGAGCCAGTCAACATCCCATTCCCCATCGTCAAGTGAGATAGAGAACTCATACTCTTCTCCTATGTACGAGTCGGTGTCACTATCAGACATATCCTCGTCTTCCTCGTCCTCCTCGTCCTCCTCGTCCTCCTCCTCCTCCTCCTCCTCGTCCTCATCCTCGAAGCGAGCCCACATTGCTTGGATGTCTCCCACGAAAGGACACCCATCGAATTCAAACTCGACGAAGTTCGAATACTCTCGGGCCAGCTTCTCCTCGAGTTCCCTCATGATACTCTCATACGTCTCGGCATCCGAGACCTTCTTATCGTTGAGACCGGTGATGGTCTCCTCAACGATGGCAATGAGCTTGCGCTCGGTCAACTTTGGCTTCGGGGCGATCATGGCGAACCTTTATGTTTGAGCGGCGAACCTTAACGGAACCTCTCCAATTGAATTGGGAATGTCCCGAGCCCGTCGGTAACCGGCGGATATAGCGATCGCTATACCCTATAACTGCCAGGTGTTAGTTATGCAGCTTCCAATAACCAGGTAGCTACATGGTTATGACGTAACTGCGACACGTAGTTATAGGGCGATAGTATAGATATAGCATTTAGCGGCCGGTAAAATCTCGAAAGTGCTTACCTTACTCACCTAGTTATGCTTGTCGTATAACTCGAGTTATACGACTGTAGTGGTTATATAGACCGGTTATGGCCTTGTTATATCGACAGGGGCAAGAATCTGGGACAAATTGGTAGTACCTGGGCACTTTCGAGCACTTAAAGATCATTATGTATTTTGAATCCATCAGAACGACAGATCAGCGCCTGATCGACCTGCGAACCAAATATCCGGAGATGCGACCCAAGTTACGACACTGGTTTCACGGGGGGCGGATGAAAGAAGATCTGGTCCTGGATCGTTGGACCATGATTGGCTTTGATGGGCCGGTGCGGTGCATTGATGGTGCATGCACACAGCTGGAGGTGGTGTACGATAAGGCGAGCGTCATGTACCGAGATGGTGTGACCGCGATGGAGGTTGAACAAGTGCCCTATATCTATACGCAACACTATCGGCGCGTTGGAGATGACTTGTATCGGAATGTACTTGGCCCGTTCGGCTACACTGTATTTAAAAAGATAAAATGAATGACTCTTTCTTGCTCATCTTCTTCTGCTCTTTTCGACCAATCTTGTCCGGCTGGCTTTGGAGGGCACGCTCGATCTCTGCCGAGTGTTCCTCGTAGTATCGTATGATGTTGAATTTGATAAGCCACGACTTTTTATCTGTCGTTATACCATCTGTCTTTATGATGTTTATGGTGATGATGTTTTCCGTACTGGTTGTCGTGTGTGTGCTCGGAGTCTTTGGATACAAGTATTCAAGAGAGAACAAAATCAATGAACGCATGGATATGCTAGACAATGTGGAAGGTCTCCCAGTCCCCCAGGCGATTTCGAAATTACGGCAGGCTGGAATGTCCGCCACCGCCACACCAGAGGTTATCGAGTTCAGTGAACACCTCGGGTTCAAGAAAATGCCGAGTAGGTCGGAGTTCCCATCTGGTATCGACGTCCTACTCACCTTTGACCCGAAGACGAATACCGTGACTAACGGGTTCGCTGGTGGTATGCCTAGCTTTGGAGATGACTTGTATCGGTATGTACTTAGCCCGCTCGGCTACACTAGTGTACACAGTACTGTGTAGGCGATATGGCTCATGTTTCGACAGAATCATTTTTTCTGTACCAGGATGCCGGGGGCCCGTGTTACTTTCGCGAGAACGGTAGCGGGGCACTTTCGAGCCACAGGGTACATGGTCCAGGGAAATTCCAGACGTGTGGCAGCAGACGTTGAACATCTCCTGCCACACCGGTTCGAATCCGACACACACGCACACACACACACACACACACACCAACATGTCCGAGGCGCAGCAGCTGCAGCGCGAGAAGGAGATCACAACCATCATGGAGGCCACTGCGGCCAGGTTGACCAAGGAGCGGGTCAACGACACTGACGCGTACGAGGCGACCATGCGTGAGGTTGAGGAAGGTCTGAAGAAGACCCACGGGATCGTGGAGATGGAGATGGACGGAGACCCGCTGGAGCGTGATGCGGGCCTATTACCGGGCACGCTCTGGATTCGCTGGGATCAGGACGAGATTGAGGAGTATAATGAGATCGAGGGCGACATGGCGTACGATGAAGAGGACGGACGCTGGGAGTTTACCGCTGGGGGCTTTACCATGTAAATGAGGCGTTATTCAAAAATGACTCTTGCCTGAATGCTCGCAGTATGACATGACCTCTTGCTCATCTTCTTCTGCTCTTTTCGACCAATCTTGTCCGGCTGGTTTTGGAGGGCACGCTCGATCTCTGCCGAGTGTTCCTCGTAGTATCGTATGATGTTGAACTTGATAAGCCACCTGATGAACGTGAGCTGCGCAAGCGTCGTGTCCACTTCTTCACCGCAGAGGTCAAACTGCAGCCGGGCTCCTCGTCGAAAGATATCGAACCGTTGCTTGCTGAACGACCGGAGCTGCGCCTTGTATGATGAGTGGATGTCGAACACGGTCCCATTTTCAAGCATACAGAAGATCCTGTGCCTCTTCGAATGGGTGGTGACGAGCCAGTCAATGATTCGCAGGGAGATCCTTGACTGGCTACCAATCAGTCGTTTTGCTTCGCTGGCATGGCGCGGGTCAGCGTAAAATGTTCGCAATGATTGCAATAGAAGCTCGTCCTTTGCATTCATGAGTTAATTAGTTCTGATTTATTTTATGGCCGATAGCACGGATCAGTGAATTGCTGAGAATGGACGACATCCACGACGATCTCAGCTCCCTGTACATGGATCTCCCATATAACGGTCTTACCGCCTCATCCGACATCATTCTGGACCAGATGAGGAAGTACGGTATAGATTTGGAGAACAGTATAGAACCGGACGGTGCAGACTTGACAGTTACCGAGAACGCGGCAAGGTTGACGGCGGAGGAGTCTGCCCTCTACGACCTCCGCAATACCGATGAGCGAAGCGATGCTGTTCGCACATTGGTGTCCCAGGCGAGTGTCCCAATCGATAAATACGCCGAGAACGACCCGATCAAGACCCTCTACGGAAACCAATCTAGTTCGGCACCGGTCGGGGAGGTGGGGAGAGTGTTTGATGGCCCGAAAGACGAGGGGAACACGTTTGGGGACGTTCTCACATCGTACGGACTGCCAACGTCATTTGGAGAGGTCCTATCTGACGCGGAGGAGGCATTTTCGGGTATCATCTACGATTTAAACCATATACATGAGAACCAGACATCTGTCTACGAGATCTTGGCGAAAAACAACAGGTTGCGCGGTCTGGGTGCCATATTCATCGTGATTGCCGTCGTAAGCATACTTCTCAACAACCTACTTATTCGGCGATGAAGAGGAGGTTGGACTGCTGCCGGTGTCCGTTTACCGGGTGTGCCGCTCGGTCCGCCTGGTCCGGTAAGATATTCGAGATTGTAAACTGCCGTTTCCTGAAAAATGCCCTCCTCTTCGACGCCTGTGCGTTGAAAAGCGACCACCTGTCAACAATATCGAGAATAACCGGTCTATGCGACGGATCCTCCATCCTGCGCATAACCCGCCCACATGCCTGTTCAATGGACGATGCCGGGGTGGCAAGGACAAGGCACTCCAGTCTCGGGACATCGAACGCTTCCGATACGTACGCATACGTACTGATGATGATCGTGCTATCCGGCGGGGTATAATTGTCATGACGCCTCTTCGATTTCGGAGCGAGGAAGAGTGCCGCATCCAGACCCCTCCGCACACATTCAGCGTGAATCTCCTCACAGTGTGCCCTTCTGTGGGAGAGAATCAGCGTATCCTTCCCGCGGAGCATGTCATGCGATTCGACAAGGTCTATGATCTTGGAGGTCCTCGCATGGTCCTCCACGAGGGTGCTCACCATAGCCGTGTAGCTGATGTCCCCCATCCGGGTCGTGGGCGGGGTTTCCGTCGCGTACCTCGGCGAATAGAATGGGTAGATGAGTGCCGTGACTTTTTCGGCACTGTACCGCGCAACCGGGGGTGGTGGTGGAGGGGAGAATACACCATCCATCACAACCGTTGGCAGATTGTCATCCAGGGTGATGGGCTGCCCGATCAACTTGAATATGTCCAACCCGTCTGCCCTCGACGGGGTCGCCGATAATCCCAAAATGAACCTCTGCGACGCTTTCCACATGAGCGTTTTAAACACCGACGCGGCGATGTGGTGACACTCATCAATGATAAGGAGCCCAGCTTCTGGCGGTGTTCTGTACCCGCGCTTCACGAACGTCTGAATCATACCAATCACGATGTCCGCCGACGTATCATAGGTTGACCCCTGGATCAGAGATACCGTTGCGCCTGGGAGGTACTGGTGAATACGCTCTTTCCACTGTGATGCAAGGAACCCTTTGTGCACCATGATTAATGGCTTGACGCCCAGGGAGGCTGCAATATAGAGTGCAGTCACGGTCTTCCCGGCACCTGTTGGAAGTACCAGTGTCGCGGCCCCCGTAGAGCGTAGAGCCGTGAGTGCCTTTTTGCATACTATTTTCTGAGGGGGGCGGAGTGTCCCGGAGAAGTCGCTTCGGAGGGGGGCCGGTTTGGATCGGCGATCATCCCTCAACCAGTGCGGGTTCGATGCGAGGTAAGCCATTGGAACCACCAACCCGTCCCCCGTCTTCTCGAAGAACTCCACTCGAAGATGCCGCTTATTCCCTGGCGGGCCTGTGACGATGGTCTGCGTCAGGTCCTTTTTGGTTCGCCGGGTTGCATGGAGTAGTTCGTAGGGGATGATTGCACCATGATCGCTCACATTGATTCGCTCGCTCGAAATAGTTCGCTCACCCATTCTTGATATTATGATGTGACGTAGCCAACATCATCTCGTGCGATGAGAAGGTCCTCCGTCGAGGTTCCAGAGGTGGGCGTTTGGTCATATGACGCAGGTTCTGACCGGGCTCCGCGCACATGTTCCGGTTCGTCTCGAGACGGTCGCGGAGCTGCGGGGGGGTCCGACGTGACCCTGGGCGTGGGATGCTCAAGTGCGATGTTGTAAAATGGAGTGGAATGGATATCAAAGGAGTGTCGATTGTCCACGGATCGTCGCGGGAGTACTGCGTGACCCGGGAGTGTGCTAACCTGTTCGGTAAATTGACACCCATGCGTGCTACCTTGACTGTCATAAGCAGATTCGCGAGATGCACGGACTGGTGTGGTATTGGGTTGGGTATAGAATCGAACCGGAGCGTGTGGTGTCCCGTCCCGGCTCTCGCGCGAGGCACGCACTGGCGTATCACATGAGTAATGGCCGCATCCCCCATACTGCGACGTGCGCGCCATATCTGAATGGTGACTGCGATCCTGAGATACGGGGTTCGCTTCAAGATCACCCACTTCGATGGGCTGCGAGCCAGGGGGAGTATTGAGACTGAACACTCCACCGTATGCAGAAATGCATTTGATCAGTAAGTAGTATAGATACCGAGTCACGCTAAGTAGGAATGGGAGGGCGATCGCCCCGGCCAGAATCACCCATCCGCCCGCAAGGTCATGAATATTGATCGACGAAGATTTCCCCGCGCATTTTGATGGTTCGTTTGACACAAAGTAGTTTCCAAGAATTGAACCGGTCTGTAATTCCGTGATGCCTCTCTGCGTGACGTCCCGAATGATCATGTCCCGTTGGTTAATGAAGTCCTGGTTCACACATGTGCTGTACACGAATGCATGACCAGTGACGAGCTTATACGAATTTCTATTCACCGTTAACGTACAGTCTCTGTTATTTGTCTCGAGTGTCCATAGAGATGGTCCTACCATAGCGACCAATCCATCAGTTTCCCCTGATCGCACGCGCTCTACCTGGTCTAAGAAATCGGCAGTGGAATTCGGAACCCATTGCTCGTACCTACTATTGTACCGCGTCTCGAAGTACGATGAGAGCTCGTTCGGGATCACCAACTTCTCCGTCGACCTGACGACCGCCTCGAATGTGAGAGGCTCTTCTTTGCTTGAAATGATGATGTTGGTCAATTGCGCAGTGTACACGCTGGTAACAACCAAACACAGAAATGCGAACGCGACAAGCATTCCCTGCAGTAAGCATTTCAGACCAAACATATACGGCATGTTTCCGTCCCAATCGAGGTACTCGACTCTGGTATAGTCGTTCAGAAAGCTCAACGTATTCTGGAACACGAACTGGGGTAACGCACTAAAAGAGAACGATGATTTCTTGTACTTGGAAATTATCCACGCAAAGAAGGTCATGAATACGGCCAACATGAATGGTGTGAATATCACGAGAATCCACAATCCCGGGGTGAATGGGCGAAACATTCCCCAAATCGTGTCCCCGGTTTGGTCGGTTCTACGGATGATCGCATACGCTGTCGGCTGATACGGGTATGATAACGAAACATTCGTTCCTTTCAGGAGCGCAAGCGTTTCAACGGTGAACCCACCGATTCCGACATCACAGTCGCAATTCTTGAGCGCATCCAATACATCTTGCCTCGAGGCGAGGCACGTGAAGCTAATGTCCCCTGGAATGGTTGACTCGATCGTTGACGCTACCGTGACTCCAAACCCAAATGGTTGCCCGGTCTCGGGGCACGTAATATACGGTCTAGTATCGTATGCACAGTACCTAATCTGTGACGAACCATGTTGACTCAATGCACCGCGCAGGAGACAAGTCCCGATGGTCATTAGGCAGAGTAGGGGACGTTTCCACGACGCCAACCATTCTCCTACTATCATGCGTGTCGTAGTTCTGAGAAAGACTAAGAAAGTTTTCTTCGTCCTACTACAGGAGGACCATGTTACCACTTGTCATTTCGAGCGCGTCGATTGTCTGTCTCATCCCCATCTGTCTCTTGGTCGCGGTCATCATCTTCCGAAAGTCTCCCCAAAAGTCTCCCAAAGGATCTGGAGGCCCTGCGAATAAGACGACGATTCCGTTCGACAGTATTCTGACGATGAAGAAGTCGCCTTGGAACACGCAGTACTTGGGGAACAAGCAGCGCCTCTCCGTCTCGAACGGCGTGCTTCGGATGAAGTATGTGAAAAACCAACATGGTGCATCGTCCGGGGCGAAGATCTCGGCGCTTCCGGCGGGCAAGTTTCCGGCTGAGAAGCTTGAATTTGGGTACGACGTTTACTTTCCTGAGAATTTTGGATGGGTTAAGGGGGGTAAGCTCGGGGGAGTGTGTATCGGTCTCGGATCGAAGGACTGCGCAACTGGAGGCGTTTGGAAAAAAAACGAGGGAAGTGCCCGGTTCATGTGGAGGTCAAAAGATGGAAAGAATGCGTATATTATTGGGTATCTGTATTTACCGGTGACTGGAGATTACAAGAAGGCCTATGAACGGCAGGGGGCAGGATACAAGAAGGTCACTGACCCGGGGAATCGGACGGGTCACGATCTCTGGCACGGCGAGCTTCCCATAAAGAAGGGATGGAACTCATTACGCATGAAGCTTCAAATGAATACTCCCGGGAAAGCAGATGGAGTATTCGAGATTGAGGTAAACGGTAACACGAGGACGGTAAATGACGTCATGTGGCGAGACAATTCCAAGGTAAAAATCAATAACATGAACCTTGTGACTTTTTTCGGGGGTGGGAGCTCGGATTGGGATAGCAAAGTTGATACGTATACCAAGTACAAGAACTTTTGGATCGCGTGAGTTACAGTGGAAGTCCTTGACTTTTCCTGAAAACTGGGATGCAGGTCGTCCGCGCGGCATTGAGCGCTTCGAATGAGTTCCCATGGATGGAAAACTTCCCCGACGAATAGGTCATCACCTTTGTACCGTCGTTGAAATGGATAATCGTCACGGTATGGCGCTCTGGCAGTTCAACGAGGCGGATACTACGTTCCTCCTTGAACAACTCGACAACTTTGGGAATGTTCAGGGTATACCCGAGGGAACAGTTCGCGTTGATGAGGCGACAGTCTGGTACGGCACACGTTACGTGCGGGAACATGGGACACTCGATAAGTCTTGTCATCTCCTCGAGGGCTGCGAGGCACTGGATGTGCGACACGCATCCAGTGACGAGTATCGAGCCCGTTGTGCAGAATACACGGACACGAACCTTATCAAGCATTCCATTGAATGGGACGATATCGACTGCATATTTAGAGAATCGGCTCTTCTCGATCCTCGGGATCGTGAGAAGACCCTGCCGCTCTTGGAGATCTCGATCCAACCTAAGTGACGTGAGGTACTCGAACAGATACGAAAGGTCGCGACACTCTGTCAAACGCGACGTGAAGGTCATTGTCGAGATGTGTGTCTTGACAATGTCCGTCTCGGAATTGTTGTGCGCGTGAAATGATTCGCTGCCAGAGGCGAAACGTTCGTGAAATGACTCGCGATCGACATCAGTCATTGTTTTTGTTCTGGGTCAAACTCGAGTATACTTACCACATGCCTCCCCCGGACATTCCGGAGTACATCTGTCCAGTTGTCTTGACGACTCCAAACATGATGAGCAGGAAGAGGAGCGCGGCACAAATGCATGAAACGACCGCAATCATATTCGACTTGGAAAGAACGTCCGTGCACGTCTTGTTCTCCCCGCAGACGCTGGTGACGTACCTTCCCGCCATATAGACGGTAAGCGCGCTCACAGCGAGGGAGGACGGGAGAACTTCGAGGGTCAGCATGGAACTCATGATTGAGGTCTGTGGGTATGCGAAAGGACAATAAAAAAAAACGCACTCACGGGAAATCCCCGGTCTTTTTTTTTCGCGCACAGTTATATCGACCATGGATATCTCAAACCATCCCTGTGTGAAGCCGATCCAGGACACCGACCAGTTGAGCGTCGCATCGAAGAGTCAGTACCTGCGCCAGTTGCAAAAGGTGATGAACGTGACGAAGGCCCCGTCCCTGGAGCACGTGATCCAGAACCCGGACAGTGTCGTCAAGACGATCGATATGCTCCAATTTTCACCATCACTGAAAAAGTCGATGGTGTCGAGCGTCTGCGCCCTGTTCAAGTACAATGAAACTCTTCGCATCAAATACCCCAAGGAGCGAGAGACGTGGTCCAACCTGTTGCGGGGAATCAATCGCACGGAATTGGATCGGGTCGCATCCGCAGAGCCGACACCGCGCGAGACCTTGAACTGGGTGGACTGGAGAACCATCTCGGCCAAGGAGCGAGAACTGGCTGCGACAGAGTACGCGTCTGACAGACACATGTTGCTTGCGTTATACGTTTTGATGGAACCTGTCCGTTCTGACTATGGTAACGTCCATGTGTGTGTAGACGAGACGCCCGGGAGGGACCTTGATCGACGTGGTGAGAATTACATTCTACTTTCCTCGGTGCCCGGGGGGTCATACCTGGTGCTGAACAAGTATAAAACGGCCGTGAAGTATGGACGCTACCATCGACCAGTTCCCGACGAATTGGTCCGGATCATTGCCCGCAACCTGGAACGCTTGCCGCGCGAATATCTCATCATCGATACTGCTGGCGAACCATATACGAACCCTGGTTCATTCAACAAGTACGTCAATCGTACACTCGCCGAATTGTTCGGCAAGCGGGTAACAATCAATTTACTGCGGCATAGCTTTGTCAGCGGCCTGGATTTCAATAGAAAAACACCAAAAGACTTGATGACGATCAGTAAGAACATGATGCATAGCATCGGCATGCAGCAGCTCTACCGCCGCCACGTCGACCCCATGCAGGTCACACTGGCAGAGAGCGTCACAACTGACCCAGTGCGCACAGAGGGGGAGCGAAAAAAGAAGAAAAAGAAGAAGAGGAATAAGGACAAGCAACATCAGCCATTACAGACACCCGTCGCCGTGCCAAACGATGGCAGGGTCGTCATTTTGTAGGATTACAGGTACTACTAACATTTCGAATTCATTGAAATCTCCCCATTGAATGGTTCGCGTGATCTTCCCGTCGCGATCCAATTTCCTCGCCCCACTCCTCGCCATTCGTGAGCTTCACGACGAGATTCAGGTGAAAATCTCGTCGAACGATGTGACCGCCACCATCCTCGACCGGACGCACGTGAGTATATCATATATTACGTGGACATGCACCACGGAGGGTCCGGTCCCAGCCGGTGGGCTGGTTCTCTGTCTTAAGATTCCGAATCTCGTCAAAGCCGTGACCCTCGGTTGCACGGGTGACCATATGGCATGGGTCCATGATGGTTCGTCGGATAAGATGACCGTCGAGTTAGGGGATGGGGAGGTAAGCGTGGAGTTGAATCTATTTGACTTTGATGCTGATGCGATGGAGCGGCCCGAATTCACGCCTGGGGTCACGCTCGATGTGCCGGGAAGTCGTCTCGCCGTGACTGTTCGAGATCTGTCGAGTGTGGGGGATACTACATCGATCAAAGCGACGGTCGATCCCGTGACGAAGGCGGCATCCTTCACGATGACAACTGCAGGGGAGATTGGCACGGCGCGAATCACAACGGACGCCGAGCTCCTCCAGTTTGCAACGGAGGAGTTCCCAGACGAAGCGCAGATGTTCGCTCTCCGATACCTCGTCACAATTCTCAAGGCCGCGACGAAACCTCAGCAAACCGTTAACCTCTCCCTCACGAAGGGCATGCCACTGGTCGTGAGCATCTCCAACGAATCGATGCACCTCTCCTATTTCCTGGCGCCCAAATTTGACGAGGACATGTAACCCTATACCCTACCTTCTAGAAGCAAACTTCATACTTTTTCAGCTGAGGCTGCAATGGAGGCATATTTCTCACTTGATCTCTGTTCGAACATATAATTAAAATATTCGCTTTTCACAGTACACGACATGCCAGTCCAATACCGCCGTACCCACTTCAACGCGAGCAAGAACGTGTTTCGCGGCAGGCCCTACTTACACGTCGACCTCGACGGGAATGGGAACCTTCACCATATCCACGACATTGGAGACTACCTCAAAGAGCAAATGCTCCTACCGCCACCGAACGGGACACCGGAGACGAATTGGACAAGGACGGGGATTCCGCACCCAATCAGACCCGGCAGAGTGATCGGGATTCGGCGGGCGATGAAGCTCCTGGGCCGGTATAAAAAACACAAGGGAAACATTGACCAGGAGACGTGGGAAAGGATTCAGAAACGGTACCAAGTACCGTATCAGATCGCCCAAGCCACCGGGGCGAACCCGGGACTCTACAGGGCACCCACTACTGCCGGGGGCGTCGCAGCAGAGGCCGCTACCGAGAAGGTCGCTGCCGCAAAGGAGGCTGTCGCGGAGGCCGTGGCGGAAGAAGTCGTCGCAGAGGAGGCTGCCGCAAAAGCAGGTGGCAAGCGGAAGCGTCGTCTGAGATCGCTCGGGGTCGGAGCGTACCGTGGGATTCGAGATGCTGGCAAACGTGCCGGAGAGGATATGCCGGATGAGCAGTTCCAAGCAGGGATGGTCTCCGCACTGTCCGTGTCGATGACTGCCGTCGTGGTCTGGTTGGCGCAAAGCGTTTTCAAGTTGTTTTAAACGTCTATATAATGAGCATTTGGAGTTTCGGGCTCCGACTCGAGGATGCTATCATACTCCTCGAAAACGAACCCTCTCATTTTGAGCACTTTTGATCGGTCATATTTTCCCTGCTCAAAATCCAATACAAGGGTCCTGTCTTGCATATCCTCGTCATCGTCTCCGTCATCATCCTCGTCCTCGTCCTCGTCCTCATCCCCGAGGTCATCCTCGGGGATGAATTCCTCATGCTCCCCGTCATCAGAACCAGCATCAGAATCGGCATCTGAGTCCAGGTGTTGTTCGATCAACGCCTTGACACGTTGATCTATGTTCTCCATGGTGTACCCCTCATCCATTGACACTTCCCTTAAGTCAACTAGAGAAGAATGGCCTTTGCGAGGGCGAGGAACCCGAGAGCCCCGGAAAACTCCTTGTTCGATGCCAGCATCGTGAAGATTTTGGAGGCCGTCAAAATCATGACGATAGCCAGGGGGACCAGGCACGTGGCCCATCTCTTGATCACGTCATACGACTTATGCTTCTTGACGGAGGAGAATTGGTCCTCGCCACGCATGAATCGCCACGCAACGAGGATAAGTCCAACGGCAAGCGCACAGAGCGCGAGCACATTGACCCCCCCGGCGATTTGACCCAAAATCACCAGAAACGCTTGGGTATTTGACTGCATTCCATCGAGGAGTGCCATATTGTAAAATTGATAAAACCCTATACCCACTGCAACGATAAAATTCCTTACATGGGTTTCAGTGATCGAATCGTCTCGTAGGTCAAGTTTTCACGCATATTCAGCAATGTCTTGTCCAGGACAAACAGCGTATTGGCCTTATCCTTATCGCGGCGCTGGCCGAGCGCATGCCACACCCGATTTCCAGGTCGATTGTCATACTTCACGAGCACACATTCGAGGATGGCTCCATCGGGATACCCTGCACCGTTGTCGACCACTCCCGCTCGAACATGGCGTTTTGACCCGGAGTTGTAAATCAGGAGGTGCCCTTCCCTATACAAAAAGTCGACACTGTGTTCCGTCTTCAGCTTAAAGAACTCTGCATGATGCCCAAATACGATGGATTGACGCACTGGCATGTATACAAAGCCGTCGGCAAGGTACCTGTCATCTCGCAGTTCATCGGGCCTCTTTGGGGCCATGTGGAGTGGAACGTGTGCCTTTACGTCGAGTTTTAGCGTGTCGACGGGAGACTCTTGGTACGACATCGAAAGGCACCTTGAAATTGCCCGCATTCTTTCAGTATACGGCTTCTGGAACTGTGGAATAGAACACAGGTATATACAGTCATAAATGAGGAACGTCCATCGATTCGTGGTCCGGTCCATCACGAGCTCCCCATCCAGAAGTGTGCCGCACCCCTGGTACATTGCCCTGGGGACGTGCTCAATGAAAATGCCGAACGATCGCTGCATCGTGCGGTCATACATAGAGACGGTGTGGATCCCGTCGAGGACATCCGTCATCATCATGCAATAGCGAACCCCATCTGTTTTGGGCGACACGACATACTCACCGAGCCTGATCGTGTCAAAGTGGCTGCTGTCTATAGATAAAGGCTGTGGACCTGGATACTTGAGCTCGAAACCCGGGGGGTCGTCCGGGTCGCGCACGAGTCGCCGGATGTTGCGGTGCAATATGTCATGCGCTCCCCCGACATACGCGAAGGATTCGAGCGTCGTTCCTGGAAACGTCGCGGGACACGTTTCCAGGGTTTGGTTGATTGGTTCGGCCTCAGGGTCATACTCTTCTGGCACATACTTCGGCGAGTCGAGGCTGATAATCGGTTCGCATATGTTCGCCATTGCATATATGTTTGAAATTGAAAGATTTAAACACAGTGAAGTACTCAAGCCTTCAAAAACTCAGGACCTCCCGGAACATCTGGTCGAGATGTTTTTCCATCTGCGTTTGCCGGGTTTTTGAATCGAGTCTCGGCGGTCCTATCCGCCTGATAATGGGTTTTTGTTCCAGGCTCTTTGCGCGTGTATTTGGCAGGTAGGTTGCCTCGTACATGTATGTACCGATCTTCTTTCCGAGGACCAGTTTTCCTGGGGGGAGCAAGACTTCCTGCTCATACGGTGCGTTTGACATTGGGAAACGTCTTGGAGTGCGGTATCTACCGACGGGGTTGTTGTTGTTGTTCGAATTTGAGGCGTTTGTATTGGTCGAGAACCAGAGCCATGGGATGCCGCGCGGTAACGCATCGACATTGATGCGGACGAGCACGCCTTCCCCATCACGCGAAAAACTTTCCGCTTGGGACTTGGATCGAGAGAACGCGATGAACCCGGGGTCAACGAGTCTTCCCGTTGTCAACAGCCTGGCTGCTGATCCCGAATGGATTCCTCGGTACAGATACCTTGGACGCATGCCCGCTGGGGTGGTAGGCGTTTTCAGTCCACCGTTCCTCATATGTTGAGATATGGCGCGATTGACCTGGAGCGCCTTCTTCGCAGTGTCTGGATTCCTGAAATTTGTTTCGGTGTTGTTCTGGCGACGAGCGGCTTGCACTGCGAGATAGCCTTCACTCGTGGTCCATTGCGTGATGATGTCGCTGCGCGTCTTGCCTTTTTTCTGCTTGGGAAGTTTGAGTTTGGTGGTACGTGGCTCGAACCCAATCCTGCTATGGAACGCGTCTGTCGGGTTCTTTGGTGAATACGACCTAGCGTATTTGAACATACCTTTCGCAGTCTTGATACGCTTTGGGTTCCACATTGAGAGGTCCTGGTTGAAACTCGAGGCGCCATCAAACATTCCTTCCATGGTGACTACATTCGAAACGTCCCACCGGTTCAACGGTCGATTGAACCGCGTTGCCTGATGAAACATATTTTTCATATACGTTGCGCTTGAGACGTTCCAGGAATTGAGGGGACGATTGAACATGCTCACTTCGAACATGCCATTGAACGTCTTGACCCGCGAAGTATCCCACCTGTCAATTGCCTGGTTGAATGTTGTCATAAAGAACATCTCCTCCATGGTTTCCACGTTACGCGTATCCCATCCTGAAATCGATTGATTGAATTTCGAATTGCCCCGGAACATGTTTTTCATGCTCCGGGTGTTACGCGTGTTCCACGATGCGATGGATGGGCTGTTGAAGTCGGAAAACCGAAACATCCCGGTCATGTGCACGACATTCGACGTGTCCCAGTGCCGAAGGCTTCTGACGTTAGGACTCGTGGCGTCTCCTTCGAATTTTGACCACATGAACATGTTCATCATATTCGTCACGCGCCGCGTATCAAAATGAAACTCCCAATCCTTTTTGATTGTAATGCCCGCACAGAGTTCGCTCATATCGGTGATGTAACTCGTACATGTCCTCGTCACGGCTTCCTGTAAACGTCCGGGGGTAATGAGTTTCCGGAGACTTTTCCCTGACACAATGGTACACACCTCACCGTCTATGATCTCGGTGTCACCAATCTTGCTTCCCGGGAGCGCGACCAGAGTATACCCGCCGCCGGGGTGCACCACCTTTTTGATTTTCGGCTGATTTTTCACATTCTTCTTTCGTTTCCCGAGCGTTATACTCGGCAGATTCGGCATCGGTTCTGTTTACAATGGGGTCCATATAAAATTTCAAATCACCCAGATCCGGCTGATCATTGATGGCTTTCAAGGCAGGAAACTATTTTCCTGCTCGATACCATGTATTATCAAGTACCCACGAATACGGCGACGGTCTTACCGGAACAATCTTCCTTTACATTGCTCGGGAGAATCAGCGAGCCAACACAAAAGCCATCGATCGTCAAGTCGATCTCGACGAGCAAGCCAGCGAAGGCCATCTTCAATTTCAACAAGGTGTTCGTTGACCTCATGGTGAGCAGTCTCGGGATCGTGGCGGGACTTTCGTGGAACGAATATTTCAAGAGTCTCTTCCAGGAGGGTGGGCGGTTTTACAAGACAGTTGGAGCATCTGGATTGCTGTACGTGGCGATCTTTGCAACTATCCTCGCGTACCTGGCGACGGTGTTTGTGACGTCGCTCTACCCCGATCGCTCCATTGCAACGAAGGAAAATCCAATTGAGAAAAGCCTGAAGGAGTAATCCTTTTCCTCAGTACCAATAGCCTTTACCGATCGGGTCGCTTCCCCACCCGGGCCACAAATCTTCCTCCTCCAAGCGACGTTCCCTCCGCTCCTGATACAACGTAAGCAAGCGCGGGGGGAGCTGTTGTGCTGGGTGCGGGACGAATGCTGCCTTTTGACGGGTAGAGTCCATGGACGGTGTCGGGTCCGACACGAAATAACACGCAATGGAGTCTCGCGTCTTTCCCATAGGACAGTGCACGGGACACGGCACACCGTGCCAGGATGTGTTCCCAGTCTCGAAAATGACAGCGCGATTAAATTTGGGGACAATGCTCTTGATCCTCTTCGTACAGTTTGCGTTCCAGAGTTCCAAACATCCGCCCCATATCTCGTCCCATTCCCGAGACATAAACACAATCAGGTTTAACCGTCGCTCCTTTCCCGTCACCGGGTGCATACTGTAGTCGAGGTGCAGGTCGAGTTTTCCCCCATTATCGATCCTGTGAACCCCACCGCCATGAATGGCGGCATCGTACTGGAGTCCATCAATTCCACTGACACTTTCGAATAGGGGCACGTTCTTCTCCAGGGCGGAGAATACATCCTTGATCGGTGGGACGCGCGTCAGGTCGCTGATCACGCTCTTTTTCTCCACCGGATTGTCGTAGGTGAACTCGAACGATTCGGACGACTCTGGAATGGCACCCGTGATCGTTTCCGCGGTCTGATCATCGAAGAATCCATCGATGACCACGTGTTTGTACGGGTACCCGTGCTGATAGGTCTCTCGAATAGTTTCGAGCTCGTCGATCCACTTTCCAAACATGGTGTCTCACTTGCTCGTGGCCCCCATTCTTTTTTCTCCCAAAAAACGAGCATGGCCATTGTGTTTGCGAATACCTCGCTCGACCTTGGGGACGCGATTGGCTCGACGCACCGGATGTGTGCCGAACGTTTGTTCCTTGAAAAGGAGATAGATCGGGCCAGGCGGCGTGGCGTTCGGTCGGAAAATATGGTTCGCTTTATCAAGCGGAAGATCGGACATATCTTTGTCTTCCGATTGACGAAGAACGGTGACCTTGCGACCTCGTGTCCGTGCGCATTCTGCAGGGAGCGACTCGTCGCATTTGATCTGTTCGTCACCTATATTGATTCTCGAGGCTTTGTAGTAGATCGAGTGCATGCAAGTCAGCTACCAGATGGCGTCCTGACATCCTCGCAACGACTCGGCCGACACATTCATTAGGAACAAAGTACATTGGCCTTTTTCACTTCTCCCATGATCCCGCTTGGATAGACCTCCCGGTAGTGAACGTGCTTCGGGAGGAGCTTTCCGCGGACGGCATATTCACCGGGGCATTGCAACCTGAGCACCGCCGCGCCACCATTCACGGGACTGATCCCGCTGTTCGTGTACCTAGTGTATGCCTGTCGCGGACCCTGGTCCAGGTGGGTACCGTCCCCATCGTTTGCCGGGTCGGCCGCCCAGTACGCAACGTGGGTCGACCGAGAGTCCACCGAGACGTCGACCTCGATATCCGCCATGGGCGAGCTCGTCGCCTGTCCAAGGAGGGACGGGGGGATCACACTCGGTCCGAGGAAGGGGAGCGATGTCGAGCGTTGCATGGCGAGGTAGATGAGTGCCAGGACGCTCAACCCGAGGAATATCCCCATCAACGTTGAGTGCACGTCGATAATGTCCATCCTTGAGAGGATGGCACCCACGATGGTCAGTAGAATCACACAGTTTGCAATGAGCCGGGTCCATACCTGCCCTGCAATCTCGTCCATTTTGTCTTCGTGCGTCATCTTCTTTATTATCACTGCAAGAATAAAACAAACGGCAGAACAATGATTTCGCAGATGGATCAAATGGCGAATCAAGTTGTCCCCAATAATGGTTCGCAGGGGACGCGTCCCGACTATTACATCTTCACAAAGGTCAGCGGGTGTATTTACTGTGATCGCGCGAAGCAATTGCTCGTCGAGCAGGGAAAGACCTATGAGGAACGACAATTCGAGACCCTCAAGAGTCTTCAGACGTACTGTCACCCGCTCATCCCCGCCGACCGGATCCCATCCTTCCCCCTGATCCTCAATTCTGACGGGACGGTCGTCGGCGGGTTTCAGCACCTCAGGGAACGACTGGTCGAGCCCGTCCTGTGCGAACACACGCGGTACAGCGCGTTTCCCATCGCCCATCTGGATATCTACTCCCTGTATAAGCAGCAGGTGGCATGCTTCTGGACGTCCGAGGAGATCACTCTTCGCGACGATGTGGACGCCTTCGAACAGATGAGCGACCAGGAGAAGCATTTCCTATCGCACGTCCTGGGCTTCTTCGCACAGGCAGACAGCATCGTCCTGAAAAATCTGATGGAGAATTTTGGGAACGAGGTCACACTGGCCGAGTCGAAGATGTTCTTCAGTATCCAGGGGTTCCTCGAGAGCGAGCACTCGATTGTCTACAGTCATCTCATCGATTCCCTGGTCAGGGACCCGTTTGAGCGCGCCAACCTCTTCGACGCCATCAAAAACATCCCGGCGATCGGCGACAAGGCGTCGTGGGCGATGAAGTGGCTGGACAAAAACAACACGTTCGCCGAGCGATTGGTCGCATATACATGCGTCGAAGGAATCCTTTTCTCTGGCTCGTTTTGCGCCATCTATTGGCTGAAGAATCGCGGCGTGAACATGCCAGGTCTGTCGCTGAGTAATCAATTCATCTCGCGCGATGAAAAGCTGCACGTGGAGCATGGGGTAGCCCTCTACAAGAAACTCATCTACCCCCTCGGGCAGCAGCGGGTCTGCGAGATCGTGGGGGAGGCGGTCCAAAATGAGAAGTCATTCATTCTCGAGGCGCTACCGTGCTCGCTGATCGGTATGAGCTCGGAGAAGATGGGGCAGTATATCGAGTACGTTGCCGACAGGCTTCTCGTGGATCTCGGGTACTCCAAGATGTATGGATCGGATAACCCATTCCCGTTTATGGAGCAGCTTGGGCTGCAGGGGAAGACGAATTTCTTTGAGGCTCGCAATGGAGACTATGCCCGCGCCACCGTATCTCTCCAGGCCCCTGGGACGGAGTACCAGTCGCTCAATGGAGAAGATTCCGCGAGCGATTGTGACGATTTCTGAGGATTGGTTTTTTCTTCTTGCCGTTTAAGTAGAAACTCTACACCCATACATCATGCCCCACTGGTCATCGACATGGGCATTGCCGCTCCTCATCATCGTGTTCATCACGCTGTGGTCAGATATCGGCAAGGAATCGTTCGAGCCCTCGCCAAGGAGCCTCGTCATGCGTGTATTCGACGACTTTCAATCGCAGAATGTGCACCTTGCGAAGGGGAGTATCGTTTCCGTGCGTCTCGAGGACGTGCAGGTGGGAACTCCCGAGAAGCAGAGCGTGGTTTCCCAGCTAGCCCAGGGGAAGAAGGCATTTGTCGCAAGGGCATCGGGCAAGCCGAAGTTGATTCTCTCCCAGGGGGGGATCATCGTGGATAAGCGCATATACATTGAAGCGCAGGGGGAGACGAGGGAAGAAACCATTACATCCGCAAAAAGTGCAATTGATACGATCGGCACGGCGCTGGCCGCGGAGGCCAAGTTCAGGGGGTTGTTGGCGGGCAAGTGATCGGACTAGGTCAGTGACCTGTCGATCCAAACCCGCCCTCTCCACGCTCCGTCTCCTTCGTGACACCGTCCTCAGACTCGAATGTCATGTGCAGTCCACGAACGCCACCCAAGTCATCGTACTTTTCAAAGATGAGTTGGGCGACGCGCATGCCCTTCACGATGGTAACGGGATTGTCGCCGAAATTAACGAGGACGATGCCGACTTCTCCACGGTAGTCTGCATCGATCACCCCCGCAAGCACATCGACCCCGAACTTCACGGCCAACCCGCTGCGCGGAGCGATACGACCATACGTTCCATCGGGGCACATGACGCGCAATCCAGTCTTGACAATCTTCCGCTGACCGGGTCCAATCACGAGATCGACCGGGGAAGCAAGATCGAAACCCGCGGCATGCGGCGAACCTTTATACGGCATGACGGCGTCCGAACGAATGGCGATGCACGACATTTTGTGAAATTTGTTATGGTTACAGGAACGATCAAACGATGATCAAATGATGATCAAACGAAGAAATCAGGCATCGGCATCGACGGGAGCCTTCGGGTTCTCGGGCACGTCCACGGCATCGTCGTCGTCGGGGAGCTTGCCGTCGTAAATGAATGGCTTCCTCGACGTCTTCACCACGCTCTTCTTCTTGTAGGTGATGGTCTGGTCGCCTCGCTTGATGACCTGGGGCTCGTCGAGCGTCACGATGCTACCGTCGTAGCAGTAGACCTTCTTGGTGTTGGTTTTCCTGAGGTAAATCTTCTTGAACCCCCTCGTCGCAGCCTTCTGGGCAGCAAAGCGCGGGCCCGTGGACGTGAATCGCCCCTTGCATGAAAAGTCGACTGGGTCGTGAAGCATATATACTTCGCGCTTCCTCTTCACACGCTCCTTCTGGACGGGGGTCGGTTCGGCATTTGGCTCGGTCGTGGAAAGGTTCGCGGCGTTGATTTGATCGGTGGCTGACATGGTTCGCGTGGTTGCTCTGATATACGAATAGAGAATGAATGGAACCTCTACACACCTCCGCCTTTATACCTTTTCCTATACCCTACCGATGACTCAGATCCGCTCGAGAACGAACAGTGTCGCGACAAAACTCAGGAGCATGTGCAAGGAGACGATCCCCTTCCCGAGATGCGTCTTCGGTGTGATATCCCCGAATCCAACGGAGGTATGCACCGTGGTCGAGAAGTACACGATATTGGCAGGGCTCGTGTGGAAATGTTTCTGGAAGTCGATGACCGCGTAGATCAGCGTGAACACCAGGAAAATGACCGCATGCAGCTTGATAAGCGACAGCGTCTGTGATGTGTTCACGGCGTTCTCCATTACTCGGTGCCACTGGCGCCGAAAAAAAACCTTGGCCGAGTTGAGTTCAGTATGTTGACCGTGTTTGCCATTGTGGCAACCCTCGTCATCGTGACGTTGCTCAGCACCAACGAAGAGCGACACGAGGAATTCTGGAGCGTGATCGGGAGAGGGTTCAAGGCCGTGATCTCCGGGGTCAAGAGTATCGGGAGACGCGGCGGGAGCGCGGGCAAACTTGCGAAAGGGGGCGACGATGCACTTGCCGTGGGGGGGAAACAAGGCAATATCGCACAAGAGGCCGGTGGTGCAGCTTCCGCGGTGAACCCAGCCGCCGATGTTGCCGCGGGGGGGTCTCGAAACATGCTCTCGTCCGGGTTGAGACGGGTGGGGGGTGGTGTGAAGGGGGTAGGAAAGTCGATCAAGAAGAATCCGTGGGAATTCTTGAGCGTTGCGCTCACGATCCCCTTCCTGGCTACCATGTTTTCCCCTGTTGGGTCACAAGAGGAAGGTGACGCCGAGGGTGGGAACGGTCCCAATCAGATCATGTCCTTACTTTCCGTCGTCTCCTCATCCTGCTTCTGTTTTTTCTGCGTCTCAATGCTCATAGCAGCTTCCAGTGCTTCCAATGCTTCCAGTGCTTGAGGTGGCGGCGATTCTTCAGATGGTGTCGCAACGACCATCCATGCCGGCATCGGGCCTTTCCCCTCCAAATACCTCTTCAGTTCTCCCATTCGGTCTCGACTGTGAGATCTCATTTGATTTTATTTCCTTGCGTGTTCGCACAGAAGACAATCATGCTGGTGTATCCTGGTTTCAATATCTTATACCCGAAAAGAGGGTGGATCAACTGGGCCCCGTGGTATAAATGGGGACCTGCCAATGGCGGTACGACGACACAAGTCGGGACCCATTTGGTGCACACATTCGATCAGCCGGGGACGTACCAATTCACATCGTACTGGACCATGAACGTGCGGTATCTTGTTATTGCCGGAGGGGGTGGTGCCGGGTACGCTTCTGGAGGTGCCGGTGGATTCCAAGAAGGAACGATGACCATCGGTCCTGGGACCTACCAGATCACCGTCGGCAGGGGCGGAAATGGGCGCGGGGGGGATCGTGTTACGGCAGATAATGGGGAGAACTCGTCCTTTTACACGATCAAGAGCCTCGGCGGTGGTGGTGGTGGGAACCGCTACTCCAACGGACGATCTGGTGGATCTGGTGGTGGTGGTTCGTACCAATCTGGACCGTCTGGCGGAACTGGGGGACAGGGACATAACGGAGCCGGATACTACTATCATTGGTATGGCGCGGGTGGTGGTGCGGGAGGGCATGCCTACTGGGATGGGAGTTACTCGTACCCGGGGCCTGGAAAGTATACCGATATCAGCGGGACCAGTAAGCTGTATGCGCAGGGCGGGAACACGCCATGGCATAATCGGGGGTCAGAAAGTACCCCGGGCAAGGGAGGAAACTACTACACGGGGGGAGGTCAGAACGGAATTGTCATTTTGCGCTACGACGCCGCCCCGATCGAGCTCGCGTACCGCGCGTGGGTGAAGAAGAACTACGACGATAAGATCAAGAAACTGGAGGAAGCCAAGAAGAAGGAGGTCGCCGCGCTCGAGACCAAGAATGCGGAACTCATCGCGCAGGCGAAGAAGGAACGCGAGACCCTCGAGTCGGAGGTCAAGAGTCTGGAAGCCACCAACGCAGCACTCGAGGAAAAGCTGAAGGCCGTGGAAATGCAGCTCACCATGACACAGGAAGAGCTCGCGGAAAAGAAGCAGGAACTCACCGAGACGAGGCTCGAGTACGAGAAGAAGCTCAACGATCTGAAGGATATGCAGGCCAAGGAGAAGGCGGCCATCGAGGCCGAGAACGAAAAGGCGGCGAACGAAGCAAAAGCTGCTCAGATCAAGTTGATGGATGAGCTCCTCAAACTCAAATCCGACTATACGAACATTGCGGCCCAGCTGCAGGGAACGGCGACCCAGTTGAAGGATGTGGAGCAAGAGTTGGTGGATACGAAGGACGCGTACGAGGGAAAGATAAAGGAGCTGGAGGCCGCGAAGCAGGCCGAGGTCAATTCGCTGAAGGAGCAGAACAAGGACGCCGCGGCCATCGCGCAGAGCGAGCAGCAGCGCCTGTCCGAGGAACTCGGCAAGCTGAAGGAGAAGTATGAGGCACTGCAGCAGGAGAGCGCCAAGTGCCCCATCATTCCGGAAGGCGCGGTCGTTCTCGATGGACAGACCGGTACCCTCTACAAATTCCAGGACGGTGCACTGAGGAAGTACACGTTCGAGGCGTATAAATCGCACGGAAGTCCGCGGTACACGACCTTCTCCCCGGGGAAGTTGGGCCTGTGTCCGAAGGGCCCGCCGATGGAAGAGGTGACGACCCCGGCACCGACGACACCCTCACCGGCGATCACAACACCGCCCCCCACGCCGGAATTCGATGGCACGGTCTACGTCTTCGTGCACGCACAGTCATGGGACGAGAGTGGTCAATTGAAGGTCATGAGCGCACGGTTCGGCGCCCCGGTGGTCGAGTCCTTCAACTTCCAGGATGTGAACCAGGGTTGGATGGTGAGCAGTAACGGGTACATTCGATCGTTGGCCGGTCAGGGCGAGTACGTCTCGAACAACGAGAAATGTCTCGCCCCGATCATGGGCCGGAATGTACCGGAGACGACCTGGTCGCTCCAAAGTCGCGGCTCGAGCAGTCTGGAGTACAGTGTTCGATCGGAGTGCGGCACTTACCTCACCTCGGACACGACCGGGCGCGGCGTGAGCCTGGAATCGTACGGTGCTGGATCAAGGTGGTACATGGTCCCAGTCGGCAAGGCGAACGTGTAATTAACCATATCTGATTGTAAGGACAACAATACCCTATACCCTATGCCAATGACATATACCCTACTCGAGTGCGAGTAGGGTATACGAAATTTTATCTGGTCGGGTTGGAAGAGAGTATGTCCTATTTGCACCAACACTGCGGTCGAGGCGGGACGAAACTCGAGTTACAGCCTCGGAGAGGGAAGATTGAACGTCCTCATCATGTCAAGGTCCGGGTCACTCAAAGGTTGCTATTGTAGTTAATTTCCAGGATATCGGTCTCTGATATCCTGAAATCAGTTGTTGTTTTGAGGCTACTCCGACCTGTTGGAGCTCTCGCCAGGTACTTTAAGAAAGGAGACCGCGGAGCGCCGAGGTCATGTGTTTTCTCGCATCGAACGCTTTACCCGTCCTCTTGTCATGCACGACCTTCCAACGCGTGGAGTAGTGGTACCCTGCGCCAGTGACCGTTCCAGTTCCACGATAATGCGGGTTTTTCACGCGGATCGCGGTGGCGAAGTACAATTTCGCACCGTCCTCGCCGAGACGGACCCTGCCAAGGCATCTCGTTGCGCTCTCGCGCGGCGTGCGCCGGATCAGACGCCGTCCGGCGCGATTATCGTCTACGGATTTGCACGCCAGACTGGCTCGAAAGTGGATTGGTTTCAAGTCTTGATAATATATCTTTGTTGGATGGACGGTTGTCTTCTTTCGCCCCGGCTTTTTCTTTATGCCTTTCGTTGTCATTCTGATGTTTCACCGCAAGAGAATAATTACGAGATCCGTTTGAGCTCCTTTTTCAAGAGGGCATGATCGTGCTGGACACGTCTAACTACCATGCACAGGTGCGCTCGTTGCGGAATACCGACGACCGATGCAGCTTCGCATACTTCTTTCGCGTCCTTTTCTTTCTTCTTGAACTCGGTCTTCATTTTCCTCAGTGCCTTTCTGGCATTTTTCACGGGTTCGGTCGTATCGTCGGGCGCGGCGACGGATGACATCGCGTAGGCTGCCGCGAATCGTCGGCTGAGTGGTTGTTCTCCGTTTGAAGACATTGACTTACAAGACTCTCAACATTAAATTTAGGAGGGTCATTAGCCGGAACACATCGTGCACGATGGCTCTTGTGCAATGGTGACCTGGGCCCCCAGGGTCGCTGGTTTCGTGCGCAAGTAGTAGATGCCAGTCTTGAGGCCACCCTTCCACCCGTACATTAGCATTTTGTGCATGGTCTTCACGTCAGGACGGGCCAGGAACACGTTCATACTCTGCGTCTGACAGATATATGGTCCTCGAGCAATCGCATGGTCGAGAATCACCCGCTGCTTCAGGTCCCACACCGTCTTGTAGACGTCACGGATCTCCGGCGGAATGCGCTCGATGCCCTGAATGCTGCCCCCATTCTTGATGATCTGGTTCTTTAACTCCTCGCTCCACAACCCGGCGGCGCGCAAGTCATTGATCAGGGGCTTGTACAAGCACACAAACTCCCCGGCCATCGTGCGGCGAACGTAGTAGAACGATGAGGGAGCCTCCACCGACTCGATGTTTCCGCAAATCTGCGCCGTGCTCGCCGTCGGCATAATTGCACAGACGAGAGAGTTCCGAAGGCCGTGTGTCTGCAGGCGCGCTTTCAGAGTATCCCAATCGAAATCCTGGTGCGGTTGCCTGTTCCAGAGATCGTACTGCAGCAATCCTTTACTTGCCGGGCTCCCATCGTATGTGCTGTATGCACCCTTCTCGGACGCCATGCAAATGCTTTCGTCGATACTCGCGTGGTAAATTGCAGCGGCAACCTTCTCACTGAAGGCCGTGGCGGCCGGGGAATCAAACGGAATGCGCATGGTCACGAGCGCGTCGGCGAACCCCTGCACACCCAGTCCGACGGGACGATGACGCGTGTTCGAGCGCGCGGCTTCTTCGATAGGGTACTCATTCACGTCAATGACTGTGTCCAGTGCACGCGTCATGATTCTGGCGACGCGCTGTAATTCAGCATAATCGAATCCTGCTTCCGGGTCGGCAAATTGGCTCAGGCACAAGCTTCCAAGATTGCACACGGCGACTTCATCAGGGGAAGTATACTCCACAATCTCGGCACAGAGATTGGAGCACTTGATGGTCCCCAAATTCGACTGATTCGACTTGGCATTGATATGGTCCTTGAACAGGATATAGGGCGTCCCGCTCTCGATTTGGGCGTGGATGATACTGGTCCACAAATCACGGGCGCGGATGCTCCTCCTCGCACGACCCTCCAGTTCGTAGCGTTCGTACAGCGCAACGTAGTCGTCTCCTACGGCATCCGAGAGGCCCGGGCACTCGGACGGGTCGAACAGGCTCCACATCTCGTCTGCATCGAGTCGGCGCATGAACAGGTCACTGACCATTAACGCCAAGAACATGTCACGGGCTCTGGCCTCCTCATCGCCTCCCGGGCGGCGCAGCTCGATGAAGCTAAAAACCTCCGGGTGGTCGATGCCCAGGTACGCTGCCACAGCTCCCTTCCTCCGGCTGCTCTGATTTATATAGTTGGGAATGGCCGCGTTGATCGTTTTCAGGAGCGGAATGATCCCGTCCGTTTTCCCGTTCGTGCCCTTAATCGCTGCCCCTTTGGACCTGATATCTCCGATGTGGACGCCCAACCCTCCCCCATGCTTACTGATCCGCGCCATCTGGTGCAGGCAGCCGAAAATCCCATCGAGACTGTCCTCCATCCCGAGAAGGTAACAGCTGCTCAGCTGCTGACACCGCATACCGGCATTGAACAGGGTCGGGCTCCCGAAAACGGCTTTCCTTTCCGACAGAATCGAGTACAGCGCCCTCACACGAGCCATATCGAATCCACCGACCACCGAGGCGACTCGAAGAAAGACGTGCGCCGGTCGCTCGACGATGGACCCGTCCAGTTTCGTGCAGTAGAGGCGCTGCATGGTGCTAATCCCGAAGAAATCAAACTCGTAATCCGCGTCGTAGTTGATCATCGCCTGGAGCTCGGGGGCATTGGTTTCCACGAACGACCAGAAATCGTCGTGGAGGACGTGACGAAGCTTCGTCCACGTGGCGATAACGCATGGGTTGGTCTGCCGGTGGAGATTCGATACGGCGATGCGGGAGGCGAGCGTCTCGTACTCTGGTGCCGTCGTTTGGTTCGAAATGCAGACGGTCGCTGCCAACGTGTCGATGTCCTCCGTCTTCATGACGTCCGCCATATTCGTGACCACTTGGCGAACAATCATCCCGTAATCGATCGCGGCCGGGTCCAAATTCCAGGCCATTTTCTTGAGTCGCCGGGTAATCTTCTGGAAGTTGACTTCCTCACGCGAACCATCCCGCTTGATCACGTGCATTGTTTGGTTCGGGGTGTCAGGGTTCGAATGTAATTTCGAAGTGACGTGCACTCTCGAAGAGTCGACTTCATCATCAATCCCCGAGGTCGTGATTGAGCTCATCGATGTCGCGATTGATGCTTGGGTTGGGATCGGCATGATTCGGTCTAGGGGATTTGACTGGTACCCCTCTGGATAATATTCGCGATTGGAAGATGTGTGATTTGGGTCGCGAACCATTGCACCTTACACACTTTTTTAAAAAAATGGAAGCTACTGGACTTCGAGACTGGGAGGTCCCGAGTCACTGACGGCGCGAGTGATGAGGTTCTGGAGGAAGGCTTTCCGATTTTTCGACTTGACCAACGAGTCCTGCAGCACCGGCTCCGAAATCACCCATCCCAAGACCTCGGCAACGTACGTTGCGATCTCCATCCATTCGCCGGGGTCGTCGCGGGGGACAAAAATGATATTCATGTCCGGGATATCACCCGAACCAAAGTGCGCTTCGGCCAGGGCAACTTGCACTGCGCTCGGGAAGAGTTCGAGGTAGGCTCTCGTTTGTAGCTCCTCATATTCTTTGAGCTTCATGAACAGTTTGTGGACGCGGGTCTTGCACTCCAGAATCGTTTTCCCGTCCGCGGAGAGTCCGTCAACCTTTCCCTGAAGAATGATAGGGTACCCCCCGACTTTCGTGGTCCCGATTTCTCGTCGTATGATCTCATCCTCGCGGTGCTGAAAATCGTATTCTGGCAAAATATCACGAACGCGTTCTATAATACACATCTCGCGCTCGTTACCGTACCGCGTAAAGGCGAGCCGTTTGGCCTCTTTCATGACGTCAGAAGTCGAGACCCCATCCGTATGAATCTCGGCTCGATCCGGGACGAATGGTCCACCGCTCGTCATCACGTCCAGAAATTGCGGCATGGGTGCCCGAAGGTTTGCCGTGATAAACGGGGAGGCGCGTTGGATCTCCCGGCGATGATCCTCGATGGTCTGGACATCGTTCCGGTTGTGCGCTGCATAGTACGAAGCCTTGTTTGAGCTTTTCCACGCCGCCATGAACGCATCAGCTCGCGACGTATAAGGGTTTTTGTTGACGAGGCCCGCAATGTTCGACGCATTGAGAATGATCTCCGTTTTGGGTTGCCGAACCATATTGGCAAGTGTCCTATTCATTCGGATTTGAATTGGGGCGAATTTTATCTGGACCCGTCACAAGAGCATGAGAATCGATTGCGGAGCTGGGTACATTTTCAATCCGGAGACCGGTAACTGTGTGAAAGCCGACGGCGATGCCGCCGCCCGGGTGCAAGAGAAAGGTCGAGTGAGCCGGTTCGGCACGTGTAATGGCACTGTGAAAATCTCAAAAGGCGGCAGACCTCATTGTGTTCGAGGAACCCAGCCGAAAAAGAAGAAGAGCCCGGTTGGCCAGGGGGCAGTCCAGAAGAAGGTAGCCGGGGTCGCGGCGGTTCATCACGAGGCAGTCGCTCGGCGCCGAGCCCACCAAGATCTGGCCAATTCGTTACGTCTGAAGCTCGTCGATAGCCAGATGCGGAGACAGATGAATAAGACGAACGTCGTCCTGAAATCCATCACCAACCTCCGCAGGGAGATCGGCCAACTCGAGCAGCGATTGGCGTTTGGAGCTGCTCAGGTTCGACAGTTCCCGGTCGCCCAAGTCCAGGCGCCGAACCCGCTGAAACGCCCGTCCGTCCAACCGGCCAGGAAATAATCCTGCTCAGAGACAGATGTCCTCTGTTGTACTCCTATCCTGTATTCTGGGGGCGGGATCCGCCGCCATGCTCTGCAGCGGCCTCCTTGTTCTGCGAAGTCGAAGCAGTAACGTATCTGCTGCATCTCCGGTGGTAGCGACCTCGACAAACGAACCACCCACGACAGTCAAGCAAGTTTCGGTGGAACACGGACGTTTCTACACGATTTCAAGCGCATCCGGAACGTCTATCGGGCACGATTTTGACAAATCACGCGGGAAAGGAAAGATGTGCGATGCTGTGGGGACCACCAAGGGAAACGGTGCCAAATTCAAATTTACGAAGGACGGCTCCGACTGGACCATCGCCACTGATTGCGATGGTGATTCGAACTATACCTCTTTCCTCACCGGGGGCAAGGACCTCATCGCTGCTCGTGACAAGAAAACGTCGTCCACTCAGGCATGGGTGGTCGCGTGCACCGATCGCGGGTGCTCGCTCAAAAACAAGAAATTGAAAAAGTTTCTCGGCGGGTCGTTCGAGTCGCCAACGTACTCGTCAACCGAGGTTCTATACCGACTCTCTCCTGCCTGAATGCATTTCGAAATGACCTCTCATCCAGAGCACCAGTACCTCGACTTGGTTCGCGATATCATTCGCCACGGCGAACGACGATCTCGCGAACGAACTGGGGCCGGTACGCTCGCCCTCTTCGGGCGAACACTTCGCTTTGATTTGCGCAACGGGTTCCCCCTCCTCACCACCAAACGCGTCTTCTGGAGGGGGATCGTCCAAGAGCTCCTCTGGTTCCTGAATGGGAATACCGATAACTCGATCCTTGCGGACAATGGGGTACATATTTGGGATGGGAACTCGTCCAAAGAAGCACTGGAAGCGCACGGGCTGCCGTACCCGGAGGGTATCTGCGGCCCAATTTACGGCTGGCAATGGCGAGCGTGGAACGCACCATACGATCCCACACGTCCACAGGCACCGAGAGGCGTCCAAGATCAGCTCGTGGAGCTCGTGCACGGTCTCATCCACGACCCGGAATCTCGACGCCACATTCTCACCGCCTGGAACCCGGACCAACTCCAGGAAATGGTCCTCCCCCCATGCCACGTCCTGTGTCAATTTTATGCATCCACACCTCGCGATGACGGTAAGCGCCGGCTCTCCTGCCAGCTGTACCAGCGAAGCGGGGATGTTGGACTCGGAGTCCCCTTCAATATTGCATCCTACTCACTCCTCCTTTCCATTGTGGCGCACTGGTGCGACATGGTCCCAGCAGAGTTCGTTCACGTCCTCGGCGACGCCCATATCTACGAGGACCACGTCGAACCCCTCAAGACGCAGGTCAAGCGCGATCCTCGCCCGTTCCCGCGGCTGGTGGTGAAGAGTCCGAGGACGTGGTACCGGAATCTCGCCGAGCTCTCCAAGGCCGAACTCGGGGAAGAGCTCGATCGCGATATCAACGCGTTCGGCGCCGAGAGTCTGTGTCTCGAGGGGTATACCCACCATCCTCATATTTCGATGAAAATGGCCGTTTGATGCGGAAAATCGGTTTCAAAAAATTCCCGGCCTGTAACAATCTCATACCACCATCATGCCACGATTCACGAACCCGAAACACGTGCTCACGCCCGCCATCCTCGAGACGCTCGAGAAACTCACTGGAATCAAGGATCGCGACGCGTGGACGAACATCTTCTTCCTCCTGAGCAAATCCGAGCACGATAACGAGCGCATCGAGAACACGTTCGAGACGAGCAAAGGAGAGAGCGTCTTCTTTTTTGCGAAACGGCTCCCGTACGACGGCGAGCAGCGAGGCGTCACAGTCGGATTTTCGGGGCTTACAACCGCGAATGACGGAAACGATAAATATGGCGACTTCCACAAGGTTGCTATCAGGTATAAAAAGCTCGGGGGCGTGGATCTCCGGAAACTCGCCAAAGGCCTGACCAAGGACAAGGATAAGGCCGACGAGTTTTGCCAGAAGATTCGATCATTGCATGGCGAATTCGCCGAAAAGTTTGTCCAAGTGCAGTTTGACGACCTGTGTCATAAGGGGGGGTACATCTACGAAGCAGGCAAGGCCCTGAAGAATGCCGGCATCGAGAACCCGTCACCACTCGCGCTCGCCACCGTCATCGATACGTTGATAAACCAAGGGATTGGGGGTAGGTGGTGCGCGGTCAAGTGGCTGGAGACCTTCCACGCCGAGCACAAACACGCCAGCGAGTCCAAGATTCTGGCCGAGTTCCTTAAATGGAAAAAGGTTGCAGCCACAAAGAACGAGCACAATGATCCACCGTCGAATGGTGAGAAACGGGCCCAGATGTTCATCGATTTGTTACATGAGGATGGCAAGCTCCTTCCGACATCGCTCTGCGAGAAGGTCGTGAAATGGCAAATGAAGTAGCCGAAATCATTTCTTGTTTATCTGTAAAGCATGCGTCTCCACATCCTTATCCTCCTCGTCGCCTGCCTCTGCGTCCTGTGGACACAGTGGACGCTCCGAGTACCGCGAAAAGGCGACTGTTTACGTCCAGAGGTCCACGAAAACTTCCTCACGCCCGCCGAGTGCACGGAAATCATCGAACGGGCAAAGGAATTGGGTCTCGACCGGTCGGCAGTGACCTCGACGGCCGATGGCTCGGGAACGATCGATGCTTCCAGGACCTCGACCCAAGTCTTCCTCCCCGACGATGATCCCGTGGCCCACCGGCTCGCGGCAAAGGTCGCGTCTTTCCTCCGCGTCCCGCCGAATCGAATGGAACAAATCCAGGTCCTCCACTATGGTCCTGGGCAGAAGTACGAGCCGCATTACGACGCGTGCAACGACGGCTGCGACGCCGGTTCCGATCTTCCGAGAGTCGCCACGTTCTTCATCTATCTCAACGACGTCGAGGAGGGCGGGGAAACCGCCTTCCCCATGCTCGGGGTTGGGGTTGCCCCCAAGACCGGGCGGGCGTGTCACTGGTATAACATCGATACGAGGACGGGCGTCAACTTGCCGTGTGCACTGCACGGTGGAAGCCCGGTGATCCACGGGGAGAAGTGGGCCTGCAACATCTGGATTCGGTAGCTTGGGTTTTTTTTCTTGGTGGATCTGAGAAATCGAAACCATGTCGTCGAATTACCCACAACCTAGTGGAGGGGGTGATTCCACGATGATGATGGTCGCGCTCCTTGGAATCGTGGCGTGTTCGTGTATCGTGTGCTGCTGCTCGTCGGTCGTTGTCAGCGCCAACGAATCCGGGGGCGGTCCAGACGCGCTGAAGTTCGATGGGTACTGGGACCTGATGAATTCGCTCGGGCTGCCCGACGGATTGCTTGGCGGATCCGGTGATGATGATCTTGGCGATGGAACCTCGCCCCAGAGTAGCAGTTCCCCACCCTCCAGCGGCGGGACCCCATCCGGTACAAAGGATTGTGTGAAGTACGTTAAGGACAAGTGTGATGGAAAGACAGGGAAGTCGCGCGACTCGTGTATTAGCAAGTATAAGAAGTCGTGCGTCAATGACGGGGGCGAATGGAAGCCTGAAAAGAAGGACGATAAGAAGGATACAGATTGCGTCAAGTATGTCAAGGACAAATGCGACGGGAAAAAGGGGAAGAGTCGGGATTCATGTATCTCAAAATACAAGAGCAGCTGTGTCGAGCGAGGTGGTAAGTGGACGAGCAGTTCCAGCGGGTCTAGTAGTGGGTCCAGCGGGTCCAGTCCGCCCATCTGGTCCAGTCCGTCCAGCGGGTCCGATCTCAAGGTGAAATTGGTCGACGATCCGCATAAGGGGACCGGGAGCGCGACCTACGAGGTCGGTGTGGGAGAGTACCCCGATCTCCGACTCGATCTCGACAAAAAGTGGAACGATCGCATTGCCGCGTTCGATATTCCATCTGGTTTGCGTGTGGTCGCGTATACCAACCCCAACTTTGGAGGAACGTCCATCACCCTGGATGGAAAGTCGTCGAAGGACGCGAAAGGGTATTACACGCACTGGCTGGACCGCGTGAACGGTGAGCAAATGTGGGACAAGATCTCCTCGATGAAGGTGATCGATACGAGAAACGTAGGAGGTCTGCATATTGCACGAGCCACGGCCGCGTTCTTTGCCGCGAAGAAAAAGAGTAAATGCAATGTCGGGAAAGAGTCTGGATACAAATTCAGAGTAAGGCGCAAGACGTCGAGCGGTCGGTGGGAATGCCCGAAAGGCTGGAAGGATACGCAATGCGGGAAGATCCAGTATGATGTCGGTGGCGGTAATATGCGTTGGGTCGATGGAACAAAGTCTGGTGCCATGCAATGTAAGAAGAAGAAGTAGTATACAGAGTTTATAGTGACTAATTTACGTTAGTCCTGGTCCTGAGACCCGGCTCCTCTTGGAGAATCGAACAGTTGGACGAAAACTTCATCGGTAATCTCGACTGGGCATTCCCGATGCATAATTACTTCCGTCTGCCCCGCGACGTACCCCGTATCATCTATGAACACCGACGCCACGGTCTCAACTTGCTTGATCACGTCCGAATTCCGATCGAAGGCGAAAATCACACCGATCGGTGGTTTCCCGATGGCCTCGTAGAGCTGGATCTTTGCCGAGAAGCAGTACTTCGACGCCAGATCATCACCCTTACCGCCCTTCTTCGCTCTTGGAATGACCGTCATCCCGCCTTTCCGTGGGCGCAGGTACCATGGGGCGGGAATCGATGAGGACGTGCCAGCCTGTTCCAGGAATTTTGAGGGCGCATCAAATCGCGATCCCTTGATTTTGACTGGGGGTGGTGCCGGTAAGGTTCGCGTCGACATGGTTCGCTGGGGGTGAAGAGGTAACAGCATGCAGAAACATGAGAAAAAAATGAACCTCAAACAATCCTCGATTCGAGATCTTCGAGTTCCCGAATCCAGAGCTCGTCCACGGTCGTGTTCTCGAGTTCTTGGCGCTCGTGGTCCAGCTCGCGGACGTGTGCCCTGAGTTGCTCGACCTTTTCCTTTGTCAGCGAACGAATCGACATGGCCAGAAGTCCGGGGTCGTCCCTGATTCCCAATTCTTGCATATCGGCCTGCACATCCACGATAGGCCGGTTGTGGACGATCAGTCGTCCATCCACCACGCACTCGACGAATCTGAGTTTGTTCGATTGGTCTCGAATGGTCTGGTGCAGCGTTTTCAATTCATACGCCTTCCGTTTCTCATAGAGCGCGCGTCGCGCCGCATAATGTTCCTCGATGATGGTGTGGACCGAATCAAATTTCTGCGGCTTGCCGTCGCGGTTGATCAGGGTCATGTTCGTCGTGCTCAGCTTCGTCTCCAAGCGGAGCCCGGGGTGGGAGACCATACTCGCATCGCTACAGAGAAACTCCAGGTCGACCGTCGTCTCGGTCGATTCGTCAACCAACCGCGAGACAGACTCCAGTCCTGCAAGCCAAGTTTTGTATCCTGAGGTCCACGTGACGGGTGCCAACTCGGTCACCCGCACGACCGTGCCACGCAGAGTAGGTTTTGCCGTGTAGGTTCCACGGGCGACGAATCCACCGTCACACGCCTCGATCTCACCCGTGAACCCGCGGTACGATGGGGCGATGGGTTTGGGAGGATCGCCACGGATCCGGGCCCGGACCGCTGAAATCACATCGTGGATCGAATGGTTTGGGACCGACGAGCTGAACCCCGTCCCGATCCCGGTCGCCCCATTGACCAGGACCATGGGGACGATGGGGATGTACCGCACCGGCTCGATGGACATTCCATCATCCTCGAGGTATTCCAGGACGGGATCGTCGCGTGCCGGAAAAATGAGTCGTGCGGCTGGGGCCAAGCGGGTGAAAATGTACCTCGCGCTCGCAGCGTCCGATCCGCCCGCCAATCGAGACCCAAACTGCCCCGATGGGACGAGAAGGTTGAGGTTATTGGATCCTGTGAAATCGCGAGCGAGGCCCACGATCGTTCCTTGGAGAGATACTTCCCCGTGGTGGTACGCGGCCACCTCCGAGACGTAGCCGGAGAACTGCGCGACCTTCACATCCTTCTCCAACCGTTTCTTGAACGCGCCGAACATCACTTTGCGTTGCGATGGTTTGAGCCCGTCGACCGAGTCGGGGATCGATCGGCGAACGTCTGCGACCGAAAAGTTGATCAGGTCCTTGTTCACAAAGTCGGAAATGGGGAGCTCGTCCACGTCGTACCGCCGTCCGGACCCGTCGTGGTCCATGATCCACGATTTCCGGTCGTCCGCGCGCTTTTTCGAGAAGGCGAGGCTTAATGCGTCGGGTCGAGTGGGATCGTCCGTAAATGTGATCACGTGACGGTCCAGTGCGGAAAAGTAATCGCGCGCCTCCGCGCTCGTGCTCGTCCCCAGTCCCTTGTAATACTTGACCGTCCATGTACCCGGTGCAGGCTCTCTGGTGCGCCACGCGTCGTACTCCTGCATCGAGAAAAACGATTTCACGGTAGACCCCTTGGTCACCTTGACGAGTGGCGTCACGAACTCGGCAATGAAGCCAGGGGCTTGTAGCAGACCGGGGAACTCTGAATCAAAGTAGTTGAGGAGGAGGCCCTTGATATGACTCCCGTCCGCGTCGGCATCCGTCATGATGAGGACCCGGCCGTACCGAAGGTCGGTCGTTGAGGTATACCGTTTCTTATGCTCCAGTCCGAGGATGCGTTTCAGGAACTGGATTTCCTGGTTCTTCGCGCTTCCAGCCGCGTTCTCCCGGACATTGACCAGTTTTCCCCGCAGGGGGAAGACGCCAAAGGTCGCGCGCCCGACGGCGGACAGGCCCGCAATGGCCAGGGATTTGGCGGAATCGCCCTCGCACAGGATGAGCGTACACTCCCCCGACCTCGATGTGCCGGCAAGCGTCGCGTCGTCCAGTTTGGGGATGTTGAGGCGCGTTTTGCGAGCGTCATTGCGCTTGATGGCAGCGTCCGCCTTGGAGGTTGCCGCCGCCTCCAACATCTCGACCAGACCAAATTTCTTGCTCATCAGCTTTTTCAGAACGTCGTCCGGCAGGGTACACGTCGACCCGAACCGTGCCACCGGCGTTTTTAGGGTTTCTTTCTGCTGATTGTCGAATTCCGGGTTGACGATGACCGCGTCCACGATGAGACCAATCGAGTCGGTAACCATTGCCGGGGTGAGCGCGACCCGTTTCATCGAGTCTCTGATGTATTTGGTGATCTGGGAGAGGACGTGTTTCATATGCGTACCATCGTTCGTCGAGATCCCGTTGACGAACCCGATCCGGGGCGGGGGTGTGCCGCTGTTTGGAAACACGACGACTTTCCACCGTGCGCTCTCGAAGGTCAGGTGGGGCACGTCACTCGCAATGAGTTTCGCATACTTCTCGATCGAGGTGCACGGGACGCGTTTCGTCCCCAGTTTGACGATGGGACGAGAGGTTGCGGCGATATCGAAGGCGCGGCGATGCATCAGCGCTTTCATGTCGTCGGGGATGCGGCCCGGGAGGCCCAGTCGCTCGAGGTCCGGGTACGACGCGATCTTCGTATAGGATTTCCCCTTGGCGGTGGCCGGTGCAGGGCGGATCCTCGGCTTCCCGATCTTCTTCATGTTGTTTGTGAATGTTTGACTGTAGACCGTCTCGCCGTCCGAGAGCGTGATCTGGAACTTCGTGGACCAAATGTTCGCCAGCTTGGCACCGAGTCCGTTCCTGCCGCCCACGGTGCGCTCGGTCTCGTCGTCAAAGTTTGAGCCCGTGAGCATGTGCCCGAACACGAGCTCTGGGATATAGATACCGTGCTCGTTCTTCTCCAGCGGCAGCGTCGACCCGTCGTTGGTGATGGTGAATGAATCGTCCTCGACAGAGACTTTGATATACGACACCGACTCGTCGCGGACGCTATGGTCCCTGGCATTGACCAGGATCTCATCGAACATCTTGAGCAGGATGCCGTGGACGTTGACCTGTTTGCGAATGATTCGGTCACCCTCGACGACGAACCGGTCCTCTGCATCGCACGTGTTGGGACCAACGTACATATCGGGCCGCTTGAGGACATGGTCGATATGATCGAGTTTAACAAACCTTTGAGGAGGCATGGCGAACCAATGTGACGGGATGGGGTTTGGTTGTTTTGGTTCTGCCGGGGGTCCGCTCGGACTCGGAGCTCGATCTTTGGACTTTGACGGGAACTCGTAAGTGGACATTTCGAAAGCGAGGAAGCAGACGACCTATTAGTTTTGGTGAATTTCTGAAAAACTAATTCTCAGTTGAAGTGGGGGTAGCAACCGTCTATTATCTAGTAGTGCTGGCTAACCACTTATGAAATGGAGCTCATCTACTTTTATATACTAAATAGAGTTCTTTGAAATTCTCCTTATAGCCAGGGTCTAAAACATAAGTGGTTACCCAGCACTACTAGATAATAGATTGGCAGATACTATCACTCATGTAAAATCTATTAGTAGCTCAGTTTTCACCAAAACTAATAGGTCGTCTGCTTCCTCTCTTTCAAAATGTCCACTTATTACAACCCCCCAAATGACCCAGACTACCTTACCCGTATCAACATATGGTTCGCGCCCCCTGCAATTAATACGTCGCCGGGACCGCGTGCCCCGCGTCCAGAATGGCCTGCGTCAGTGTCCCGTCCCCGATCTCAAAATCCCCGATAACCCGGCCAAACTTGCCGCGTTCGCCATGGTACTCTCTGCTGAGGAGCACGTGGCGAGACCCCACCGGGAGAAGCGCTTCAACGAACCCCCTGGCGGCAAGACCTTTTTCCTTTTCCTCCGGGTCCCGCGTTCGAATCTCACTCGAATCGATCCCGATCAAACGTATCCGTTGATTTTTCAGCGTAACCTCGAAGCCAAGGTCAATGTCGACGTCGACAGTATCGCCATCGACCACACGGACGATCGTCGCTCGGTACCTATACATGTTGGTAGAAACTACCAAGAAACAAATGCGTGAAACCCATGCATTTATTCCGGCGCCGCATGAAAATGAAGTCTGTCGACGAGCGAATCAAGGAAACGACGAACATTATGTACCAGATGAGGAAGCACGGGATGGATAACGACCCCGGCACCGTCCAGCTCAAGGAGGAGATGAACGCGTTCGCGCGGCATGGGGAGGAACAGACCGGACGGTCGACGCTCGAAAATGGACAAGAGATTTACTGGCACTTTTCCAATTCCATTACAAGTCACGTGCACGTGATGAACCAGAAACCGAAAACAGAGTAGACCAGTCGCCTGTAACCTATACCTGTAGAAGGACCTATCGGACGCGTTCCTATAAAGCCCGCCCGCTACCAGCGTTCGGATACACTCCAGATTTCCACCTGATACCACCACCTGGCGTCAGCCCGGAGTTGGCGTTGTTGGACCATTGCCGGATACCCGACCTTCCGTGGACGATACCGACCGAACCATTTGCGGAGCGCTGCCCGCTTGCGGTGCGACCGCTGGGGGTCTTGGTCACCGACCCAGTCCGTCCACCGCTGCGGGTCTTGGTCACCGACCCAGCCCGTCCACTGCTGCTGGTCTTCGTCGCCGAGCCTCCGAACGAGGAATATGTACCTTCCGGTCCACTCGCCGTCGACTGAGAACTACTGTTGTGCGTTTTGGACACCGATCCGCTCGGGGCCCTCGTCAACGGTGCGTTCCGGAGGTTGGCTCCCGTCTTTCGCATCGCATTCTCCTTCGACATCATCCGGGCTACCTCGGTACCCGCACCCAACGCTTCCCTGAGAATCTTATTCGCACGCTCGAGGTTCTTCGCGGCAGCATTCGTCGGTGCCGGTATGTTCCCCAACTTCCGCACCAACTTATCCATCTTTGTCATGGCGGTCACAGACCTCATCCCGGTCTCGAACAGAAGAGTCTCGAGTTCCATTCGCTTCACCGGGCTGTACATCTTCGCCTTGTTGCTCCTCAGATTCGCTTCGATTGACGCCTCCTCCGCGGAAGACCGGGCGTGCTCTGCGAGCATCTCGGCCAGTTGGGCCCACGGGTCACCCTTGACCCGCTTGGCGGTTGGCAGGGTATTCGGGTCTTTCGCCGGGCGCCCACGGGCTTTTGCCACCGGTTCGTTGAACGATGGCTGCTTGAGACCGGGGGCAGCGCGGAATGCCGCGTAGTGCAGCTTCTGTCGGTGCACTGGCAACAGCTTCTCCGGGAGCTTGACGTTGAGCGCCTCCCCGAGCATCTTTGCCGTCCGGTGGTCCTTGATTGCCGCGTTCACGAGTGCATTCGCCGATCCAAACTTCGCCCGCTTCGATTTATCGTGGTGGAACGCGTTGAGGAACGCGTGCGGTAAGATGGCACGGTCGAGCGAGGCCGGGAGGGTCTCGAGTGATTTACGAACCTTCGACGCATGATTCGATGGGTCGTTGGCCACGAGGGCGTGGAACCGATTGCGCGAGAGATTTCCAGAATCCAGGACCTGTTTCAGCGACTTGAACCTGGGGGCACCCGATCTAATCTTCTTTTTGGGGGCCATTGGGACGACCGGGATGATCGGGGCCACCGGCATTACGTGAGACGGTCCGCTGGAAGGTGCCCTCGATGGGGCTCGCGGGGCAGATACCGAACGTGCCCCGCTCAGTGACCTTTTCTGCCCCGATACCTTGCGCGACGACGATACAGTGTTCGCTACATTCTTGCCGCGGGAAACGTTGCTGTTTGACGAGATGGCAGGGATATTGCCGTGGAGCAAGATGTATCGTTCCAGAATGGTATCCTTTGATGCATCGTTCAAGTCGAGCTTGGACAGGATCTTATCCAGATCGAGGACATTCTTGATCGGCAGCTTGCCAGAAAGGCCGATGAATTTCGTGACTGCGTCACGTGGGACCCCGAGATCCTTCGCGAGTCGAATCCGCTGCTGAATCTGCATGATACCGGATGCAGGCAGACAATATTATTTTCCCTGCAATGGGTAAGCGGCAGAATGAATACGGGAGAACGACCAAACACCAAGAGAAAGCGAATCTCTAGGAATGATCTGGCACAGGCATTGCACCACGCGCTCACGCGCCCCGACATTTCTCAGGTGGCGAAACGAATGCGTCCAACCAACGGGTCGAATGGGTCGAATGGGTCGAATGGGTCCCGCGGGCAAGTCGCGGGGAACGCACACAGGTCGGTCAGTTCGGCAATCAGCAAGCGGACCGTAAGCACCGGACGGTCGTCGATGAGTCGGGGGAACATTGCAAACAATACCAATCTCCAAAACACGGCCACGTCGGCTACGACGCTGTACCCCCACCAAAAAGAGGCCATCATGATCGCCCGCAGATCGGCATTGTCGATGGATAAGGTCATGCACCGCAAAAAGCATGAGACAGGCGCGCCAATCTACCGTGGAGGACTCGTGGCGCATAGCACGGGGAGCGGAAAGACGGTGACCGCCCTCGGGATCATTCTCGAGTACATGAAGCGGCAGGATATGAGCCCGTACATCTTCATCGTGACCACAAAATCCAATAAGGAGCAGAATGGACTCCAAAAGTACCTCAAAAACATCCAAACGCGTTTCCCCGACTATGCTGCATCGCTCGTTCGGGAAGAGGTCACGGGGCAAGAAGCATTTGCCCGAGAGCGCGCGCTCGCCAATGGGTTCTCGAAGCATGTGCATTACCAAACGTTCATCGAGTTCGCTTCCTGTCTCGGATTCTACGGCTCGAGGAGCAGGAAGAAGGATACGATGTGCAAAGAACTCCAGATGAACAAGGGTAGGGAGTGGAAGCGCCGAGGTCTCGTCGTTATCCTCGACGAGGCGCACGAGTTGACAAAAGCCAATCTGCGGGATAGAAAGAAGTTCGACGAAAAGAAAGATTTGAAAAACGAGTACCAGGCCATTCTGCAGACAAAGGCGTTCCTGGCCAAGCAGAGTGGGATGGGGAAGAAGACCCCGAGCAGCGGACGACGACGAACGACCACCTCCGCCAACCCGCTCCTCCACATCTACGCGCTGACGGCCACCCCTGGAACTACCCCGAGGCAGTATATTGACACGCTCAATCTGGTCCGTCCGGCAAATGCCCCGACGCTCCTACCGAACACGTACAAATCCTCGAAGATTCTGCACAGGTTCGTCTCGATGGCAGACGTCTCGGGAAACCCGAACCTGTTTGCGAAAGTGAAGGATAAGTGCATCATTACCCCGATTCTCTCAGAGCATTACGCCATGATCATGCGAAAGCTCGGGGAATTCAGACGCTTGCAACTGAAAAAGGAGGACATTGTCCCCGGGCGGGATACTAAGAATCATCCTACACCGATCGAGTGGAAAGAGCTGCATTTCCTGCCGTATACGGAACACGACTACCTCAAACGGTCGAAAATCCTCCAGAACTATTTCAAGGAAATGGATATGACGATGTACGGCGATAATCGAGATGACGTGTTCCACATGATCGCCAGGAACTATTTCCAACTGAGCAAGCGACTTGTCCTGGGCGCAAACGATAAGAACCTGACGGCCAGGTATAGCGGAAAAGGCTCGGTTTTCCCGGGTAGTGAGTTGAAAATCATCCTTAAGCAGGAGAAAAGCGGCGCGGTCGTGGAGGTACCGTATGTGATTTCACCAAAACTCGTCGAAGTCGCACACCTTGCAGTCACGTGCCCGGGCAAGCAGTTTATTTACACGAGCGATCCCACGACGCTCAGGCTCCTCACGTGGCTCTTGGAAAACCTGTACCAAATGACCAACATCACGGATGGTGTCAAGAGCGGTGATATCACAAATCAGCTATTGGTGGGTCGATTGGCCAGGATGAAGAAACCGTCGCCATTCAGGAACTTTATCGCACTCCCGAGCAATACGGGCCTGTCCATCGTGCAAAACTTCATGAATGGGGTCGATCTCATCAGGGAGAGGAGCGGAAAAACTTTCGAGGACGCGACGCACGAACGCATGCTCCGCAACGGGCAGGGTCAGAACTGTAAAATTCTGCTCGTGACGGGCGAGATGTTCACGGGCGTGGACATCAACGGACTGCGCGGCGTCCACCTGGTGGAACCCTTCGCGAGCCAGTCGAGTCATGCCCAAGCCCGGGGCCGCGCTTCCCGAGCGGGGGGCCACGCGTTTCTGCCAAAAACCGAACATAATGCCGTTGTGTACCACTACCATTCGAAGATGGTGCAGTATGCTGGGAAGGATAAGAATGGGGGCAAGGTGACTAATATGACCGTGCCCGTCCAGAATGCAAACACCGTGTTCACGCAGCATATCGCAGCCCGCCATCCGAAAGGGACACTCGGGGCGGCGGGACATAGGATGGTCGAGGGGCGCCAGTTTATTGACGGTAAAGTCCGGAGGGGAGTCCCCGACGCCGTCCCGTTGCAAGGCGGGAAGGCAATGATGAATCTAGGCCAGGCGCTCTACCCCACACCAGACGATCTGGTGGTGGTCGAGCGGGTGCACGGAAAGCATGCGAGGGAGATGGAAGACTTCCGGCAGAAGTTCTCGAACGCCGTCCGAAAGAGGTAACTGATTTTCTTTCTCTCTGTAACCAACAAGGACATCAATAACATGAACGACCCCATCCTCCTTAACACGGTCGGGCGACCGGGCATCGACCCAGCGACCGTCTACGTCAAGGAAAAGGCCAACTGTTCCGAACTCTTCTGGCGAGCCCTCACGGTATGGGGATACTATGATAAACCGTTCGAGCACTTCAAAGAGTTTCATAAATGGCGGTGGGCAACGTACCACATACAACACCCACCACCGACACTGTCCGGGCTTCGTCAGGCGGTATCCGAAAAGGGACACGTCGCCATCGCGTGTCTTCGAGACCCGTTCGACCGGTGCCTGAGCATGTACCACCACTATCGGGCCCATTTCCCCGAATTCAGGGTGGACCGCGAGACCGAGCCATACCGAACCATCGATGCTTTTTTTGGCGCGATCGGGGAGCGGTGGGGCGCATCAGGTCTTATCCCATACGTACCGGGATCAAGACTCGATCCACACTGGTCGGCACAAGTATTCGACGGCTTTCACACGATCGACTGGACCGCGGTCGTTCGGGCGGAATCGTTGCACACGCCAGAGGTCGAACAACTCTTTGAAACCCGGGCGGGGATCGATCTGGCAAATCCTCCCATTTTCACGAGCTCGCATTGGACACGCGACCTACATACCCCGGAGGACGTGGCAATGGTTCAGCCGTATGTGGAGCACCTGTACCGGGTAGATTTGGACGGGTACAAAGCATCAACAGTCCTGGGAAGATCGATACTTCGTTAAGTACCCAACCTATTGAAACAACCGGCGCCCGCACGTCGATCTTGTGACCGATACTTGGTCGGAAGATCGCACATACCTTGTCGCCTCGATGTACCCCCCTCCAGCCCCGGAATCGAGGCACACGAACGCCGAGAGATACGTTACCAGTATCTCAACACACGCCCGGAAGCTGTGTATCGATCCCCCAGTAGCACACCTCAGATCGCCACATACGCCATCGCACCCGGCGATCTTCCGTTCCCGCGGCGGGATACGCCTCCCTGACTTGCAGGGTTACGCGACGTTATACATTATACTGGGCGATGTTGAGTGTATGGATACGCTGTACGGCTGTCGTTTGGGGACTGGAGAAGATCGGGACTTGGATGCACCCTCACTCCCTCAAGTTTCGGAAGATCGCGACCCGATATTGGGCCGGACGATCGCAAGTAGATCGCAGCTTACTATGAAAGCCTATATCCGCCCCGTTGATCGCGATCGTTGACCGGAAAAAGACTTCCGAACTACTTTCTCTTCATCCATTTCCCGTTCTTGTAAAGTGAACTGTTCTGTTTCATGCGGTCATACAGACCGAGGTGGCCCTTTGCATTCTCCTGCCGAACGAGTTGCCAGAGATTCTGGCGGTTGGCAAGTGATAATCTGTTATCACGCAACTTGTGCTTCACCTCCTCAATGACGGCGAGTCTATGTGCCTTGGAGGGTGCCATTTTATATAGGTCAGTGTACGTGTTCGAAATCCGTTCTCTACCCCGGTTTTTCGGCAGGTTTTTCATGATATTCCTGACAAGGTCTCGTTGCGGATTCTTCGGCGGGCCCGTGCTGACTTTATTGGTTCCTTTATTGGGTTGCTTTCGATTTCCCTTTGGGGTTACTGAGGTCCGTTTATTCTGGGCATGCGCCATGATCATCTCTCTGAACTTGGCTTGCTTCTCAGCCAGCTCGTTCAAGCGATTGCTCCTGAGTCTCTGAGTATCCTCGATGTAGGTCCCTTGACGAATCGGGGTGACGATGTCGTCATCGAAAAAACGCGCGAGTTGTGACTTGCGCATGGTGGTATCACCGATGCAACCGATCAATAAAAGAAAAGCCGCCGCAAAGTCTCGATGCTGTTTTTTTTTTCGTGGGACAATCACATAGTAAACAACAATGCGCTCCCCGACATTTATCAAGACAGGTGAGATCAAAGAATACGGTTCGGCCAGGAATCCGGCGAAGTGGAGGCATTTTCTTCCTACACTGCACGACCGTCTCGACCCCAATGTACTGGCCAGGGCTGCAGAAGCAAAGCGACCATCGTTCCAAGACAAGCATGCCCTGGCGCGCGCCTTACGCGATGCGGGCATCCCGGTGACGACCAGAGCCATGGAAACCGAGCGCGTGCGCGGAAAATATGGGAATTTCACAGTCTACACCATGCTCAAGGGGGAACGTCTCCGGGGGCTGAAGAGCAAATTGCACGGGACGTTATCGGTCGATCCACTCGTCAATGGTGTCGTGTACGCTGTGCGAATCGTCTTCCCAACGGTCCACCCAAAACGCCCGGGGGATCTTGCTGAGCAGATCCACTCGCTGACCAGGCGAATCAACGCATATGCGCATCTTCGAGTGATTCTCGGTGATAGCGTCCTCCCCATCAACTTTGCCGGACTGTACCCGGCCCTGGGGGCCTACGTCGTTGTCTCCATGTTCCCGGAGAAACTGCTGCGCGTCTCGCGCAATGACCGAGGCGCCACTCCGCTATTTCATCAGATGGTCGACGAGGGAGTGTACCCGGAGAAGCACAGAGATGTCGTCCGAAAGGCGGAGACGGGGGAGTACCGCGTGTTTGATCCGCTCTCGCTCATGGAGCTTCCCGAAGGAATCTTTCGGGCATTTAAAAAGCTTCGCCAGACAAGCGACCCGGCTCAGGCTTGGATTAGTTCGGGGGGTGCATCGTGGAGCGATGAACACGGGAGCACATTCGAGCTTCACAGTTTGAATGGGTATACGCACCCGACACCAGTCACCATTGCGTCGACGATGGATTCCCACCTAGCTAAGGCGATGAGGCATCCGGAGACGGGTGCAGTGACGGCTCGTCCCGTGAACCCGGGCATTCAGCAGCGCCTCGACGCCCTCATGAAGGCGGGTACGCTGATTGGTCAGGGAGTGTACGGTAAAGTTTTCAGTATTCAATTGACAAAACAGAACCAGGCCGATTTGATCACGATCAGCGCCTCGCTGAGCAATTCGTTATCGTTCAGGTCGCTCCCCCGGGCGGGGGGCAAGGTGGTCCTGAAGGTGGAACGGCTCTCCACATTAATGCCATTGGGAAAGCGAAAGGTCATGGAACTTGCAGGTGAAGCCTATATCCAACAGTATGTCCACGATAACGCGGGCCTCCCCGTCGAGGTTCAGAAGAGGGTGCCGAGCGTGGCACCTGGAGTCTATTTCTCGGGGACCGTGGCAAACGCCTACCATTTGATATGTATGGATCATGTTGAAGGGACGTCGTTGTGGTCTGCTGTCAAGCGCGGGATTGTCTCCGATCAGGTTTACAATGCCATGGTCCGGGCAGTATCAACCATGCTTCGAAACGGGGTAGTGCATAGTGACTTACACGTTATGAACGTCGTGCTCGTCAAATCTGGCAACGGCCTTCGGGCCCAGGTCATCGACTTTGGCTTTGCAAGCATCGTCCCCCCGTCGATGAAACGATCGATCATCAAGACGTTGAACGAGACGGGTTCGATAGACAGTGCCTTCCGCAAGACAGGATTGTTGAATACAGTCAACGCCGTGAAGAAAAACTACACGTACTACCATTCGAACGCCAAACTGATTGCTGAACTGAAACGACTCCGGAATATTGGTCCAAAGACAGGTATCCGGTCACATCCCGCGCAAGACGTGAAGAAAACCGCGAGGACCTCGAAGACCACGAAGCTGGCAAAGACCACGAAGCTGGAAAATACACCGTACGAAAACTGGGGCACACCAACGGACGAAATCTCCTTTCCGTCGCACATGAATTTCAGTCAATATATGAAGACCACGAAGCTGGCAAAGACAAAGGCGCCGACAAAGACAAAGGCGCCGTCAAAGACAAAGGCTCGAAATTCGCCGATGTATCCGTCCTTCCCACCCTTTCCGTCGCTCACGCCAATGAATGTCAGCTACGTGACGGCCAGAGACCCGAGACTGTCGACGCCGATGGGACGATCGCGATCGGGGTCAAGTGGGTCGGCAGATACCGCGGGTCCAGTCGCAAAGAAGTCGCGCTCTTAGAAACAAATCCAGGCTACTACCGCGCGACGGTACATATTCAAATCACTCTTTTGAGATGACCACGGAAATTGCATCGCCACCATGCGAATCAATTGCCATTCTCACGGCCACGACGTCGAACTCCCTCCTTGAGCGAAATGTTCGCTCGGTCAATGCCCTCGCCCCAGTCGAGGGTGTCGATATTCACCATTGGATCGTCGTCGACGGCAGCCAGTATGAAGACGCGACCAGGGGCATCGTCGACTCAGCCGGTGCGCCGGAACATATCACGCGCCATGTTCTGGTCATTCCGGAAAACACGGGAGGGGACGGGTACCTCTGCCACCGCATCATTGCCGCGTCAAGTTTCCTCCTCAACATGACCCACCTCACCGTCCTTGACGAGGATAATGAGGTCGAGCCGAACCATATCGAGGCACTGGTCGGAGCTCTTCGTTCCGTCGCCGGAGCAAGGTGGGCGTACACGCTTCGATCCATCATCGACCATGATTCTACCTTCCACTGCAACGATACCTGCGAGTCTTTGGGTGCGATCAAGCCCACCTGTCTCCACCCCAACGATCGCCTCATCGATACCAACTGTTATCTGTGGAGCATGGACATTGCGCGCCAACTCGCCCCCCTCTGGATGGTCAAGGCCAGGGCGGAGGGCGAAATGGAAGCCGATCGCGTGGTCTGCAGGACCCTGCTTCTCCACGAGCCCAGGGGTGGGTGCACGCGCCAATTCACGGTGAAGTATCGCGCCGGTGTTCGTGAAGGCGAAGGCGGCAGCGTCTCCATCGAGTTCTTTAGGCGCGGCATGCTCACGTCAAAGGCGTGGGAACCCACCAAGAAGGACGTCTACCTCTTCCACTTTGACAAAGAGCGCACCGACAGTATCATGCAGCGCTCGCTCAAGTTTCCGCTCGATGAGTGGTGCACCACCATCACCGAGGAATTGGGTGAGGAAGTCAACCTGATCAATGGGTACGACTGTCTCGATTTTCTGCCGCACGATGCAACATGTCTCGTCAACTTGTGTCACCCCGCCACCAGCTGTCTCATGCGCCTGAAAGCACTCAAGGACGCGACCCATCCCAATATCAAGCGCGTCGTCTACATGGCCGAGGGACCGAACATGCGCCACCAGACGCAGTGGAGCAAAGAGTTCCTCAACGGTCATGCTGATGTGGTCCTGACCTATACCAAGGTCATGCACTCCCCAGAGTACTTGAAGGGTACCACGTTCACGACGGCCAAGTGCAAGCATAATGCGCGTTTCGTGAATAAGGGGCACGCCCGTGACCCGCGCATCTTCAGGAAGAATATGGGCAAGGGGTCGGGGACCGTGGCCATGGTCCTTGAGAATCGCCAGGGGAAGGGTGAGTACGAAATTGACGGCGTCAAGTACACGTGCATCGACAAACTCCGAAGTGATTTGGCCACCGGGTTCGGACCGTCACTGACCGTCGTGGGCAAAGGGTGGACAAAGTTCTGCGAGGATGAAAAGGTTGCCGGCAGGCCAGTGCCCACACTGGGCTATGACATGCCGCGCCATACAGACCGCAAAACCTCGCTCGATACGTATGAAATGCACGACTTCGCACTCGTCGCCGAGAATTGTGGGGGTCCAGGTGCAAAGGGGTACATTTCCGAAAAGCTTGGTGACGCGCTGCTTTCCGGGTGCGTGCCGGTGTACTGGGGGGAAAACATCCCGGACGACGAAACGTTCCTTCTCCAGGGAGAGGGTGTGTGGTGGATTGATGCGAGGAGATGTATTCCATGGGCCGCGGAGAAGGGTGTCGCTGAGAAGCCGCTCGGCGAAAAGTTGCGTCTCTTCCTTGAGATTGAGTACGGGCCCGATAAGCTCAAGGAGATGAAGGAACACGTGCTCGAGCACCGCGAGGAGTACCTCTTCCAGCGCGGAAGCAAGGCATACGCCGATGCCGTCATGGCCGCTGTTTGAAATCGCATTGTTCGTTCTTGCATGTAATCAAATCTCGAGACAAGTGTTTCTCGTCTGGAGGATTGAGTTGTTGGGGGTTCGTTCGCGTATCTAACAGTCGAGGTTCTTGCGAAGCGAGTCGCCCTCATACGTGGAGTTCAGCCACGGTCCAACCTGCTCGCTCTTCTTGATGGGCGGGTCCTTCCTGAGTCCGTAGTTCGCGTTACGAAGACTGGACTGGATGGTATCCGCACCGATCATGCGAGATGCTTCGAGGAAATTCTTCTCGGCGAGGGGCTCCTTGGGGGCAAACTCTCCGAAATTCTGGGCGTCCGGGGTCTCCTTGGGGAGGAGATCCGTCGAGACGGACGGTGGGGCGCCCTGCCATCCCGGGACGGGCTTCGGCGTGAGTCCACTCGGCTGCGGGGTAAGCCCCGGTCCGGTCGTACCCTCTGCAGCCTTGGCCGCAAGGGTGGCGTACTCGAGCTCATGGACATCCCACGGCTCGAACTCCTCATCGTCGTCCTGGGACCTGTAATGGGCGATCATCTTGAAAAGAATCCAGACGATTACGACGGCGAGGGCAATCTTTAAAACTTTCGAGACCTTCATTCTCTTTGCTCAATACTGTGGAACTGGAAAGGAAAATAATTCCAGGCTTACAGGTTATCTCAGAAACTCATCGGCAGTACCATCCTGGTCCACGTGGTCGAGGAGATCGCCAGTGGCCAGACCGTCTGCTGCCGGATCCTCTTCGGGATCGAATAGATACATATCCTCGTTCTTCTCAATGCTCTTGATCATCTCCATCTTCCAGAGGAACCCGTACTGCGTCCTGGTCATGATGGCACCGTCGGCATGCAGAACGACCTTCACCTTCTCCCCCTTTCGCGCGCTTTTCCCTCCCAATCCTTCATCGAGGCGTACCGTGAGCAGTCGAGTCTCCTTGTCGAAGAATCGGCGCAGACTCTGATCAAGGAACTCGTCTTGGATATCAGGGTTGTTGAACCAGGAGACCTTGCACTGCTTGGCATTTTCCAGCAGGAGATCCTCGAGATTTCCAAACACTTCCGCGTGCGAACGCTTCAACTTGAGCGTGACGTAGTCCTCGAGGTCGCCCTCGGCGTTGTGCAGATCCCCGCTCAACGTCACTGTTGGGGTGAGAATGTGCAAGGGCTTCCTCAGGGGCGCAATGAAGACATCCCCGCGTCGCTCGAGTGTATCCTGCAATTCTGCCTTCAGAATCTCGGTGTACTTGCTCACCCGCTGGCGCTTCTTGGGGTGCAGAACGTCCTGGGGTGGTGCGGGCTCGTGTGCAGACGCATTCACCACGATGGGATCATCGGCGTCACTCTGCTCGCTAGGGCCATCGGCGGGGGCATCCACTGGCATGTGAACGTTGTTGACTTCGTTCAATTCATTGGTAACGACGGTATCGGTAGACATGGTTGCGTATATGACGATGTGTAGTATATTGTTTTACAGATTTTTACGCAGTCAATCAAGGAATGCCATACCGTCCACACCAGCTCCACCCATCTCCGCATCCCCGTCACCGTCCTCGGCGAAGGCAAACCCGGCAATGTCACTTGGCCTCGTCACGATCGCGACCTGGATAATGCGGAGACTGACGCCAAAGCTCTTACCGATCATCCAGAAGCTCGGCTCGACGATCGCCCTGGCAGTGCACCCCTTCGAGAGAGCATCCATCTCCACGCGGGATCTTGACTCGTCATACACCTCGCTGTATGGAGTAACCTTCAGCCTTATCGTCGGCTCGTATTTGCTCGGGTCGGATGCCTCCCTGACAACCGGCCTGTGGAACTCGCTGAGGATTTCGCGACTCATCTTCTTACCAAACCATTCCTCAGAGCGTTCCTCGGCGATGTTCAAGACGTACTCGTCAAGAGCCTTGCACGTCTCGGCAAACTTCGCGAGCTTTTCGTTCTGGTCCCTCCCGTTAAAGGAGAGGTCGAGCGAATAACTCGCGTTCCCGGTGTTCGCATCGTCAAACCTCGAGAGGCCGAATGGTGCGCGCATCACCGGTGTCTGAATCCTCACGCGCGCCTTGGACTTGGGGTTGTTTATATAGATAATCTTCGCCCCCTTGGGAGTTTTCTGCATCGGGCTGAAGTGCATATGCTCGCTGGGAATTAGGTCGCTGTGAAGAATGATTGCTGTCGACATGGTTCGCGGATTGTATGACAAATGATTTGATCTGCCGGGTCCCGAGTGGTCATCCGCCATTTATCTTTTCTTGTCCGATGGGAAAGATGGGAATCGACATTCGTCCCGGGTCGCCGTACTACGGCCAAGCAGTGTGCGCATGCCCGGGGGGTGACTGGACCCCGGACTGTTGCGGAGCACCCCCTCCACCACCGGAACCAGCACCTTCTCCACCAGTTGCGACCCCAGCCCCTGTCCCTGCAGACGGACCCGAGATCACAGGGTCCGGTGGGTCTCCACCACCACCACCCGTTGCAGCGGAACCGGTTGCCGTTGAAGATGTCCCGCCCGATGACGAGGAGGAAGAGGAGGAGGGCGTGATGGGGTGGTTCACGCGGGAAGATATGCTCTCCATGCCAAATTGGTCCTGGGTCGCGCTCCTTCTCGTCGTCATCCTGGGCTCCTGCTCGAGCTGTTGCGTCTTGATGATGAGCAGGTAACAGCGCCCAACGCCACAAAAATCTCTAGATCGTCACAATGCCGCGAACCATTTCACTAAATGGTTCGCTGTCACTCCCATCATTGCAGTGGAGGTTTCCGAAAATCTCGCATAGGCACGTCGAGACGAAACCCCCGCACGAACCAAATGCGACCTCCTCGGAGCGGAAGGAACGATTGGAGCGGGATACACTCGAGAATGGTGGGGCGTACGACGCCATGGTGTTCGCGAGCGGAGGAAGCCGAGGTATTGCACACCTAGGCGCCATCGACATGCTCGAACGCCAGGCCCCCGGTTCGGTCGACAAATGTCGGTACTTCATCGGTACGTCTGCAGGTGCCGTCGTCGCCACCCTCCTCGCCATGGGCATCTCCGCAAAAGATGCAATGGACGCGTACATCATTCCATTCAAATACAGGAAAGACATTCGCCTCCATCTCATGTCCACACTGTTCGGAATCGAGGGCGGGAAGAGCCTCGAGACCTTCCTCGAGACGGTGGTCCCAAGAGATATCACGTTCAAGAACGTGCTCGACACGCACGGCACGGTCCTCAGTATCATCGGCTCAAACCTGAACACCAGCAGCATGGAAATCTTCGACGCCATTCGGACGCCCGATATGCCGGTGTACGACGCGCTCCGCATCAGCTGTGCCGTCCCACTGCTCTTTACCGCCGTTCGGATGAACGGCCAGTACTACGTAGACGGTGCAGTCACCAACCCATTCCCCGTCATCGTCGCGAGCGATATCTACGGGTGCCGGCGGATACTGGGCCTGCGGTTCGACACCTACGCGACCAACCTCAATTCGAACTCGCAAAACACACCCTGGACCCTCGACTACTTTCTCGGCGCCGTCGTGGACACGCTCGTCCATAGCAGTACCATGCAAGTCCCGGCACGTCGGGGCGTCGTCTCTGATGTGTGCACGGTCCACACCCCCGACGATGTCTCGGGCATCTCGTTCGATATCACCCCCGAGAAGAAGTATGAGATCTTCGACGCTGGAGGGGAATCGATGCTCACATTCCTCAAGAAAAGGTCGTAGCCTGATGAAACCAACACAGAATCATATATCCATTTAAGAACAACGAACCATGTCCAGCGAAGATTTCAAAGCAATCGCGAACCAGTACGCGACCCTTTCGCAGGAGATCACGAACGCCAACAAGGAGGTGAAGAAGCTGAAGGACCAAAAGGATCAACTGGGTATGAGTATTCTGAGCTTTATGCAGTCGAAGAACATTGATGAATGCGTGTTGCCTGGGGGCGGGAAGATTGTGCGGAAGGTGAGCAAACGCGCCGGGTCGCTCAAGCCGGAAATCATCTTCGATGAACTCGTCACCCAGCTCGGGGACGAGGCCAAGGCTCAACAAGCCCTGCAAAACATCAACAGCAAGCGAGGCACGACCGAGAAGGAAGTGATCTCGTTGTCGCAGGCCAGGGGTGGGTCGAGCTCGCCGCAGGAGGTTGACGAATAGCAGCTTTTTTTTGATACCATCATGTATCCTGTAACATGCCGACACAAACGGAGAAGGTCGACTCGATCATCGGCCAGTTCAATGGACTCAGTTTCAAGTCCAAACAGCTCGTCTTCCTCCGGATGCTCGAAGATCTTCGTTCGAATGTCCCCAGATCCAGCCCGGCCCGGGGGATGTTCGACGAGATTGCGAAACTCAGTCCACACAATAAGCTCGCATTGAAACAAGCACTGGCAGAAAAACGACGCGTCCAGAATCGCGGGCTGCCGAAGAAACCGAACGTCCCCAGACCAAACGTCTCCAAGCCGAGATCCCCGTCGACGCCGGCGTCCGGTCCCAGACGCAAGAACGCCAGGTCTCTGCCGGGGGCCGTGAACCTGAGTACCGCGCCTCCGCGCTGGTACTGGGGGCCGCACTTCAGCGAGTCCAGGTAAGTTGCAAGAGCATTCGAGAAACTCTATCTGTTCTCGTTGCCGAACGTTTCATGACAAACGATGGGAGTGCGAACAGTTCGCAAGCTCCAGTGAAGCGTGTCTCTTGGGCTGACATGGAGGACGACCCAAAACCGCTATGTACCTGGGTAGACCCTCCCCCGGTACCAGTAAAGGATCCCGTCCCCGAGGACGATGGTGGGGAATGGACCGTCGTGCATCATGGTCGCAGAAAGCTTCGAAGATGCAATGGAAAGAAACATCATCGAAGGAATTTCAGAGATTGAGGACCCATTGAAACCCTTCTTGAAAACTGACATTGGCCGAGCCAATGCCAGTGTTTAACCTATAACGTGTAACACTTGAACAACCGTCAGATACCTGCCATTTACAACCTCGCGTTGGAGACAGTGGCGACCACAGGCACCTTGGTCGTCTGGAGATTGAACACCTTGACCACCGTGAAAATGATCATCATCGTGACGATGAAGGTGACAATCGACTGGAAAATCAGGTCAAGGTCGAAGTCAGGCGCCGACGTGGTGCGCAGCGCAGTCACGAGCGGGAGAATCATCTCGGAAACACCGGTCCTAGCAATGTCCAGGGTCGTCTGTGCAAGCAAGAACCCGATGGCAACACCCGGGACGTTCTGCTGTTGTGTAAATTCTTTAAAGTCCATTACCAGGTCGTTCTGAAGAATGAAGCTCATTTTACGGGGGGTATCTAACTGATGGACTACGCTAGGAAAAAAAATCCGGGGGATGTCTATGGACACGCCTGCATTTCTTTCACCAAATGGGTTCGCCCCAGAACTCTGGGGCCCCGGACTCTGGCTCGTCATGACCCTGGCGGCCGCAAATTACCCGTTACGCCCCACGGCCAAGGACGCCATGAACTATTATACGTTTTTCTATAATCTCCAGTTCATTCTACCGTGCAGGGCATGCAGGAAAGAGTATGCCAAGATGATCCTTGGGAAAGCAGACCCGTCGCTGAGGCTCACGATCGACCTATTTAAGCAGGGGAAATCGGTGAAGATTGGGACGGCGAGGAAGGCCGTATTTTCTTGGATCGTTCAGGTTCACAATGTGGTCAACGCGCGCCTTGGGAAGAAACAGACCGTTCTCAACGTATCGGAGTCCGAATGGGCGAGGAGGTACGCGCGTCTTCGAAGAATTTCTCGACAATCTGCCAGGCAGAGGAGCGCAAGCAACCGACCACTGAAATGAGGTCGACTTAAGGCGAGTGTTCAGGTAGAGAACAACAACCATGGACTTTCTTGAGGCGCCGAGGGTCATCCCGTCCACCGAAGACGTCAGGCGAACCATACTTCATGGCTTTGAGACGTGGGGGGCGGGCAGCATCGAAGTCGAGTTTCGACTCGGGAAGATCCCCAAGTCAAAATTCATTGCGATCATTGATGCGCTCTCGAAGTGTCCCACGATACATGAGATTCCAAGGACAAAAACGAGGGAAGAGTTTAACGGGACGGAAGCTCGCATGATCCGGGACATCGTGCAAGACGGTACTTTAGAGAACGAGCGCACAATCTACAAGAAGAAGCTTGTGAACATGGGGACACCTGGGGGTACCAGATTGCAGGTGTCTCTAGAGAGGCCGGGTAGTCCAAACACCGAGCGACCGTATACGATGTACCGGATCAAGGACAGACGCTCGTTTGTTTTCGAAGGGGTGTGGCGATTTGACCTGACCGCGGTCGAAACAAACGATCCGAGGTACAGCGACGCTGACGATTTTATGTACGAGGCCGAGATTGAGTTGATAACACAGAGCGACGCAATGTACTACTTCACTGTCGAGCATCTCCTCGCGTGGGGGACGGAAATCTCAAAGCAGTTACATGAACTGTAATCATTACAAACAAACGCCAAGAAGTTTCGAAATGTCACATCCATCATCGAACCTGTAGGTCAAGGTACCCGATGCTCCGTCCGGATACATGACGCGCAACTTGATCTGCTCGTTGTAGAGCCCCAGAGACTCGAGATCGTCGAGTGGGAACAAATCTCCAGCACGAAGAACTCTCCCCGGACTCACGATATACTTCTTCACGCGGTCGATGATGTCGATGTCCTCGCCCCTCGGAGTTGAGAGGACGGCCCCGAGTAGCAGTCCTTGGCAGCGGGGACTTCTTCTCCTGAGCGATTCCCTGCATTCCCGGGGGAACTGCATGTCTTCGTTATCGCGGACGACGATGCGTTTCTTGTGCTCTCCACGTCGACACCGGATCTCGAGGCGCCATCCGGGCCACTCTTTCGGGACCTGTTCGCGAACCGACTCTTTCCAGTCCGGGCGACTATAATCGATATCGCAGTCCGTGATGTTCTTAAACGTCCAGTCGTACCCACCGTCTGGGCACTCCCGGATGATGTAGGCTCTGACGACGCGCCACGGCGTGACCTTGACAATTGGTTCGGGGAGATTGAATACCCAACGAACGAATTTGGCAATCTGGACCCTCAGGAAAAGGATCGCCGCGACAATCGCGAACCATGTCACCTTCAACATATTGAATGGTTTAGAATGTCAAGTACATGTTTCAGATTCGACTTAAGGCGAGCTCGGTCGCTCATCTATAAGCATGTCGCCAGGATGTCCACGTTCGAGTCCAGGATCCTTCAAAAAACAAAGAATCTCCGCGACCCGAAAACGTCCAATGAGTTCGAGGACCAGGTTGACTACCTGTTGAAGAGCATTCCGTTCATCAAAAAGTATGAGGAGCAGCGAACCAAGGATGAGTCGGTCGGTGTGCAACCCATGGACAGTGACCCGCAAGAGGATCAGACCACGAGCACGCCCAAGGGGTCTGCCACCACGATGGACAATTTCGTGGACGTCTCGACCTACCACGAAACGGGGCGAGTGTACGACGAGTACCTTGCCATGGTCGAGGGAGACGAAGACGCGATCGGCAGGATATGCGTCCCCCGGGACAGGCTCATCAACTCGTACCATCCCGCCCTGGTGGAAAGCAACAACAAGCGTAAATCCACGCCGAAAATCAACTCGTTCAGTAAGTCCAGCGGGATAGAAGACTCGTGCGAGAAGTGCGGTGGGAGGTGCGTATTCGATACGGCGCAGAGCATGTGTATCTGCACGGAATGCGGCGTGTGCTCGCAGTATATCGAAGGCAGTGTCCGAAACCTCTCGTACACGGAACAGGTCGAGCGCGGAAACAAGAAGACGTTCACGTACAAGCGGATCTCGCACTTCTGCGAGACGCTCGCGTCCGTCCAAGGCAAGCAGAAGACGACCATCCCCGACGAGGTCATTGCAGCTGTCTGTCACGAGATCAAGAAACACCGTATGCAGATCGACGACGTGACCCCGAAACATGTCAGAGACTTTTTGAAACGGCTTGGGTACCCCAAATTCTACGAGGCCAACAACTATATCCTCAACATCATTCAGGGAAAGCAACGCGTGGTCATCCCGCAGGAACTGGAAGACAAGCTCATTCACATGTTCATTCGCATCCAAAAGCCGTTCGAGGACGCGTGCGATAATGGACGGAAGAACTTCCTCCGGTACCACTTCATCATCTACAAACTACTCCAGCTGCTGGGCGAGGAAGGCGAACCCTATCTTCATCTCTTCCCGTTGCTAAAATCAACGCTCAAACTCGCACAGCATGATACCGTCTGGAAACGTATCTGTGAGGCGGTAGGCTTTGAATTCATTCCCACAACCTGATTCTTTTTCCTATCCAGTAACAGAATAGAATGTCAGATACCGCGGTGCTGTTGGTCGCGATGATGGGGAGTATGGCCTGCGTGGCCTCGGTCGGGTCCGCGGGCGTAGGACTCCTCGCCTACTTGACCGGGTTCGTCCCGACGGGTGAAGAACAGCAGGCTTCGACGTGTAATCCCGGGGGGGATGACGCGTACGAATTCAAGCGCCGAGAACAAAAAGATGGGACTTGGGTCTGTCCCGACGGATGGACGGACACCGGCTGTGGGTGGTCCGACGGGTCGGAGCTCGGCGAGAAACAGTGTCAAAAGGAAAAGTAGTCGATGTTACTTTTTTGAAGAACAAAACTTGATTACGCGCTGGACCTTTTCCGACAGAGACATCAACTTTCCATGCTGATTTCTCTGCGGGAGCGTCGGGTCGTCCGCCCCGTGCAGCACGGCAGTCTGGACGATGATGGCGTCCATTAACTTATCCTTGAATTTCTTCTCCTCCTCGGCAGTGTACGGCACGGTCCGGCGTCGGGCGAGGTGTAACGCGGCGTCATACGACGAGTCCTCGGCGCTCCACTGTGAGAGGAGCCTGGTCACGCGCCGCCGCAACATTTCCCGGATCTTCATCGACTCTTTCCACTGCGATCCCATCTCGCGGCGGAACGTCGCCGATGCCTCGCGGATCTCCCCGGGACTGAAGAATTCCGGGTCGTAGTGCTGCTCGAAGACGCCCATGGCGTCATCGACGAATGCTCGCTTGGATTGGTGAGCCGTCGTCTCCCGGAACGTTTTGAACAGCGTGTTGTTTCCGTACGCCTTCTTGAGGGCCTTGTACTCCTGAAAGAGGTAGTTTCCAGCAAAGTCGTCTTCGAACCTATAATAATGATTCGAGAACGTCCTTCCAGTATGTTCCTCGTACTGCTTTCTGGCACACATCGCATGCGATTTGAGCCCGAACCGTTTCTGGTACCTCCCGGTGCCGGCATAGTACCTCCCGGGAGCGGGCGCCACTCGATCGGCAGCCTTCTTCAGGTCTTTTGACACTGCCCGGGCCTTCGCCTGGTCCTTTCGTGGGAGCCGGCGAACTATTTCCTCCTGGAGTTCGTTTGGAAGGTTCTTCATCGATTGGTTCGCGGGATGATAGACGACAATAATTTTATTTGCTTCTCACCCGGATATCCGACGGGCAGAGGACGGTCGTCCTCTCTTCCCGGACGTCGTTACCGCATATCGAAAATAGCCTGGTTGCTGCGGGTTTTTCGGCAGAACATTTTGATTCATTACACTACGAGCGAACCATGTCCGAGCCAATGTCCGCGACCGATGCAATCCGAACCCCGATGGCGAACCAAGCAGAGTCAGAGGCCAGTGCCACTGCGCCACCACCCGCTCCAGTGAAAGGAAAGAGGAAGAACGCCGTCGAAATCCCGAAGAAAGTACAGAAACGACTTGATACGCTTCTCGCCAAGGTCGAGAAGCTCACCGAGGAGAACAAACGCCTGAAGGCAGATAACAAGTTGGCCCGTGCCGCAACCACCCGCATCCACCGTATTCCAAAGTAAGTTTGTAACAGCACCTCAATAACCAACCGAACAAGTCCCTCTCAACTGACATGTCTCGATGAACAGTTTTTGACCAGGCGGTTGATCTTCTCGTCTAGAGTCAACTCTCGCCCGGATTGGTTGACCATTCGCTTGGTCGGGTCATCCGAATGCGAAATAACGAGGCTCTGCACAATGATCGCGTCCATCAGACGATCGCGGTGCATGGATTCCTCGAGGTCGGTGTATACGTGCTTCCAGCTGCGAACCAGGTGGAGCGTCTCCGTATACCTACGGTCGGTCTCCGACCATGCCTTGAGGAGCCGAACGACTCGTCGCCGATACTCGCGCTGCTGTCGGTGCTCGTTTCGAAGATCTGCCATCAAGTCTTTCTTCAGTTCGCGCGTAACCTCAATGTCCGGGAAGATTTCTCGAACTTCCTTGAGTAAGTCGTCGATTGTTTTTGGCCGCATCTTCTGTCGAAAGTCGTGGAGCATCGTATTCTTACGATACGATTTCTTCATGTCATGCCACATAAGCCGGCCGATGGAGAAGAACTCGAGGGCGGAAAAGTCGGCGTCGGTCATGCCTGCACCGTCAAGCGCGTTCCGGACCCTCCGCATGCACTTGTACATTCCCTTATTTGCAAATCTCCCCTGGAATCTTCCGGTTCGGTGTTGATACGATCCAGTCGGCGGCTGTGATGCGTCCACTGCCTCCTTCATCTCCTTCGAGACGGTTCGCAGACGAGCTCTCGACTTTGGGTCGAGCCGCTTCGCGATTTCGGCATGCATTTCCCATGGAAGGTTTTGCATCTTATGACACTTAGGAGGATAATCTTTTTCATTGTATTCAATATACAATGAACGAGAGAACGAGAGCGAGTGCAATAAAGGTAATTCTTGAGCAAGAACGAAAACGGCCGTCGCAAGTGAAGGCATCGATAGACTACTTGGCGACATTCCCACAGAATAGACAACTCGTTGGACGTGACATATTAGCAGGAGCCATCGTGGGGAAAACCAAACCAGGTGGTTTATGGTACACTGATCATGTCCAAACTAGAACGAAAGGAGGTAAACCGATGGCTCTGACCAGAGAGAACATCGAGACAATCGTAAAGCATGGGCAATACCTACAAAATCGCTTGGAGTACGTGCGCCATAATGGGAAGGTGGCAAGCAACAAGGGGAAAATCGCAGGCAAATACCGCGGTACGTGTCCAACGAGGCGCGTACGGTATGAGAATGGTGTCGCCGTCCTCTCCTTCTGTTACCCTCGAGGGATAACCAGGAACCCGATGTGGTGGCCCGACGTTGTCACGGCATACCGGAAGAAAACTCGTCGATAAACCCTGGCAAATTACCCGGTCATCGGGACCCCGCCGAGTTGCCATTTCTTCACCCGTTCGACGGGGTACAGGAGCATGAGAATGTTCAGTGCCAGATTGTCGCGGTACGCCGCGAGCATGGCAAGTTCGATCACGGCGAGGACAACGATCGAGGTCCACGCGGGCGCATAGCGGGCGATGACCCACCCAACAACCATGCTCAGGAGGTCCCCCGTGGTATTCAGCACGCTGTCCCCATAGTAATCGAGCGAGGCCGTCGCTGATCGGTACCGATTGATGATGAACGATGAGTTTTCAAAGACCTCCCAAACACATTCCAAGCCAAATGAAAGGAGAAAGTTCGTCTCTGGACGCATCCAGTGGAAGAGCCAGTAAAAGATGATCCCGTGCAAAACGTGCGAGAGTGAGTACGGGTCCAGGAGTGCCTGGCTCGTGGATGGGGCGTTTGCACTCTTCTCGAGGAGGTACTTTGGAGGTTTGGCCCAGATTCTGCCGTTCTTCCGCATGAGTGCCACGGCGCAGAGGAACATGGCACCAGTGACGAGCGCGATCACGCTTCCGGAGGCTTCCATTGGTAACGGTGGTATATGAATTGAAATTATTCCTAGCCTCTCAAAATCAAACAAATTGACCATGCTGCTCGAAATGGTTCGCGCGACCAAATGGTTCGCAATACTATACATCGCCACAATGGTTCGCGCGTCGTCCGATGCACCCATCGTGAAACACCCGAGGATCATCAACGCCCAGGGCGAAGGATGGTACCTCTACAAACCGTTCGTCTCACTGCTTGACCGCACCGGTGAGACGTATTGTTCCGGCGTGGTCATCGGTGACCACGAAATCCTGACCGCGGCGCACTGTCTCGAGGATCTGGTCCCGCTTGTCGCAAGGTTCAATGACGATGCGCCCGACATGGATCTGGACCCCGGTATGTACAACGTCAACCCGGGGTACGTCTCAGGTGGGAACGTGGACTGGAATTACGACACTGGGGTCATCGTGACAAATAAGAAGATCCCAAAATCTGCCGGGCGTGGCAGAATCATCGATAGACCGGCGGAGTATGATACCATCGTCTTTGCCTTCGGCGTGGGCGACACGGTCGAGGACGCGACCGAGTGGTGGAAAATCACGGAAATGAGCTCCGATCGTTCGTTCGGCGACTTTGTCGATTGGGTTGTCGACGGTGTGAGTGACACAGTAGACTGGGTCGGTGATGTTGTGGGTGATACTGTGGACTGGGTTGGTGATACTATTTTCGGCGACGACGAGTATAGCGGCGAATACGATGGCGAGTATAGCGGCGAATACGATGGCGAGTATAGCGGCGAATACGATGGCGAGTATAGCGGCGAATACGATGGCGAGTATAGCGGCGAATACGATGGCGAGTATAGCGGCGAGTATGACGAGTATGACGACTTCATCGAGGGGGAGAACACGATCCTGACGAGTGACGTCCCCCTAGTCGCAAGCATGGTTTTTGCCAGGGATACGTCGTGCATCTTCCTGAGCGATGGAGACTCGCACCCGGGGCTCATCTGCACGTGGTCCGACTCACAGAATACATGCAACGGTGACTCCGGTGGCCCGGTTGTCACGCCAGACGGGTACGTCATCGGACTGACCTCTCTCGGTTCCCCGGGATGCGACAAATTCCCCGAAGGTATGTACGAGTCGATCGCGACGGATCTCACCTGGTCCGGGAACAGAGACTTCATCGAACGCATAGCTGGCAAGGACGCCTACAAACATAACGACGCCGACCCGGTCGATATTGACGATGTGCCCCAGGTGACACCCACCGTCGAACCTGACACCTATGTACCCGTCGTCTCGTCCGCCCACATGCTCCTGACGCCAAAGGCCATCCCAACCATTGCGCTCATACTCCTCTTCGGTTCCTGATTTTCTTTTCGTGCAAGTAATATACACACAATTAAGATGGGTGAATACGATTTGTTTGGCCCTGGCGTGACGAAGTATCATAGCTATGGGCTCATTGTGCCAGTCATTGCAGCGATACTGCCCTTTGCGATCGCCCCCTACTTTAAAGCATTCGAGCGCCGGCACCACATATTCGCCGCCATCGCGATCGGGGCCACCATCATGGGCGTGTCCTATGTTCTCCTGAGGTACGTCCCCGGTCTCCGGGACGATCAATACCCTCTCAATAAGGCGTTCCTCTTGGGTCTCTTGGTGAGCGAGATCTTGGCATTCACGTACCCGAAGGGCGAGGTTAAGGATAGGATGATCTCGGCACCGCTGCTCGTCTTCTTCCTTTTTATGTATTTGCTTGGAGTGAGCGAAATTGAAAAAACAGAGTAAGCAATATCGCAGGTTTTTCTTTCCTGTGGAGGATCAGAAAACATGAAGACATTGCGAGTCGGTGATCTGACCTCTAAGGACCGGGAACGCGTCAAAAAGAACCATGAGACGTATAAAATGCTTTACAAGCAATGCGTGGACCATATCAAGCGCTTAAACGATGTTGGAACCACGTCCACATCGTGGTTCGTGAGCGAGTATGTCCTGGGGCGACCTCTGTTTACGCATTCGCATGCCGTGCGCTATATCCAAGAGAAGTTGAAGCGCGGAAAGTTCAATGTCGAGGTTGATCCCAACTCCAAACACCTCATCATCGACTGGGGGGCAGAGAAGGAGAAGCAGATCCGCCGAAAAGCGCCAGAGGATCTGGGCATCGACGTCAAAAGATTCAAGAGCCAGAACAAATCGGACCGCGACGGCGAGACGGTCAACACGGGCTCAAAGAAGAAGGCGAAGGACAAGCGGAAGCGTGTACCGAATCAAGAGCCATTGAGTATGCGCATTTCTCGACTGAATGCAGCCCTTTCCATGAATAGCCGATGACCACGTTTTTTTGATGAGAATTGTTTCTGCCATGAGAATAAATCGTCAACATGGCAGATTCCCTCACAGCCCTCCTCATCGATGCCAAAAAAGAGTATGGAGCCAGGCTCCACGAGATTGTGGCCCCGTCCATCAGGCACTATATGCAGACGCTCTACAATCACGATACCACTTCGGATAGGTACCTGTCTTTCCAACGGCAGTTGAGTCAGATCCCATTCTGGAATTCCTACATCATTCAAGAGAAAACGAGCGATATCACTCGCAAGTTCCCCTACTTCGAGAATCTTATGGCCGCGTGTATCGTGACCCAGGTAAAGGTGCTAAGCAGCATCCGACTGTCGTCGGAAAGGCCAAGCATCAAGCTGAAGCTTCCGACAGTCGACAACTTCGTTCATGAGCTGTATAAACAGACGGCAAACACGCTCTACTACGCGCCGACCCTCATGGACTGTGGTATCGAGAAGCTGAATGAGGTTATATGTGAAAGCATAGACCGGGCTATTAGGCGCCTCATTCCGTTTGACGATATCCTGACCTCGTATTTGCAGGGTGGCGGTGGAAATGCACAGGTATCCGCTCCACAACTGTCAGAGAGTTCAAGTAGCAGCGAGTCCTCGAGCTCGTCGGAGGATGAACTGCGCGATGACGCCGAGGAGGATGAGCCGATCAGTGTCAGGGTAAACCAGTTCAACTCTACTGTCCACGAATCTATGGATGGGACATCCCCAGAACTGCCGGGCGTCTACCCTTCGCCACCCATGGAGCAACCCGTCATGCCGGTCCGGCCAGCAGGCCCTCCCACCATGACAGAGACATACGCCCCAGTCCAGCAGACAATCCCACCCCTCGAGACGACCGGACCATCGATACCATCATCCTCACCTCCCCCACCCGGGTCCTCGCTACCATTGCCTCCTGAGTCGTTGACCGCCAGGTACCCCGCCCCACCGCCTCCAGTCCCGGGGCAATTGGTCCCAAGCGCGAGAGAGTCATTCTGAGAAGCCATTCGGGAATCTTGGCGTTATATTTTGTTTCTGTAAATAACGAAGACGATGAACAACTACATCCTCGCAACCCTGATTGTCCTCGGCACTGCCGTTGCACTGAGCGCGTATGAGTATACCGTGAACGATGAGAAGAACGCAAAGAAGGTTTTCGGAACCACCGTACTCGCCGGTGCCATTGTGAGTGGGGCAGTCATTTACTTCGGTACAAAGAAGCCAAAGGTCTCCACCGACCCCTTCATCATGGATGCTCCGTCGCCACCTGCGGTACCGGTCGCCCAGAGCGTTCCAATGCCCATGACTTAAATTGTAAGATACATTCGAGGATACGGTGCTGCCGATGGCAGCAGCGTATACGTAAAATTACAAGGTATCAATGATCTCGTCAACGTCCACATCTTCGAAACGGACGAGGTCCTCATCATTCTCAAAGGATTGACCAAAGCTATCGATGTCCTTGTTATACTTGGCGACCTGTGCGTGCAGGGTCTCGAGTTCTCCGTATCGGCGGAGGAGCTTCGTGTGCTGATCGACGTATTTATGCAGAATATCGGCTTTTCCGGTTTCACCGGGGCGGAGACTGCAGAGGACAATGCATCCGGGGGCAACGTACTCCCGCCGGCGCATATTCCCTCGCAGCTTGCCGATCAATTCCATGCCATCGTCCGTCAGAATACTGAAACGGCGATCCCCAAGTGCCTTGATTACATGGGCGTAGTACTGATCATCATCCTTAAAGAGGAGTTCCTTGGACGAGGAAGGTGCGGATCTCTTTGGCGGCATTGTAATTGCAATTGCGTAGGATATGCCTCGATTTTATCCGGGCAATTTTCCTGCATTACCTTGACGAACTCTTTGCCTGTCTCTTGGGCGCGGACTCGGCTTCCTGATCCCAGTCTGGTCGAAACTCTGGGGCCAATGACGCCCTGGACAGGAGCGGGCCTGCGAGGGTGATCGGGGCCCATTGGAGCGCCTTCAACGTGGCTGCCACGAAGCTGCAATACGCCGAGTCCGATATATACATGGAGAAGAACGACGATTGACATGCCGAGATATGGTGGAAACTGAGGAGATGGTGTAAGGAGAAGCAGCTCACAGAGATGAGCGCGAGGTGTTTCACTGGGTGCATGATGATGGGCGTCCTTGGACTTACAGGAATGGACTTAAAATATAACGCCGAAATTTGCGTACTGGGCGTTCTAAACGCCCTTCTTCTTCTTTGACGACGACACGTCCGGCTTGATCTCAGGGTCCTCATCGACCTCCTCGATCGTTGCAAGCTTGCCGTACATTTCCTCTTCCTCATGGTCGTCCATAACGAGGTCAATATCCTGCAAACGCTTGATGGCATCGCCGTGGTTCTCCAGGGCCTTCTGGGCATTGTTATGCTGGGTGACGAGGTCCGACACTGTACCCTTCATGAAACTCACGTCTCTGAACAGCATATAGAGGACAATTCCAACAATGAGGATGAAGATGAGTACCGGGAAGTATGGGGATTTGACAAATGACATGACTCGAGCGGTTACTACGTCAGAGGGAAAAGTTTCTTAGACTTTTCGCGCGCGACCATATGGAGAACTCCAGGAAACGTTCGAGGGGGGGCGCGAACATTTCGGAGGAACGCGCGGCCGAAGAACTCGCATTGGCCCAGGATGCGGAGCAGCGAACCAACTACATCCTGGAGATGCGGGAGGATGATTTGACGGATCTCTTGGACGATCTGGGTCGCGCATGGATGATCGAGACCCCACCCACTTCGTTCGCCGGCTTCCTTACGGCGGCCTTCCGGTATTTCGACAGAGATCTAGATGGTGACCTGGAACACAGTGATGATGGGTCCTATGGGTTGCGGAAGCTGGAAAGTGCAATCCACCTGAGGGAGCTCGAGGTCGTCACACTGTATGGACGTATGAAGGAACTTGATATGCTCGAGGACGAAGCCGTGCTCCTCAAGGTTCGGAGGGTATCGGAGTGCATTTGCTATGCGAAGCGGATCGTGCTGGCAACGTTCCGGGGGAAGATCGCGATTCACGATCGGTATGAGGTGGACGGCGATATCGAAGATCGACTCGGGTCACTCGCCATCAGGTTTCGGTGGATGGACGAGAAGCTCAGTGACGCTCAACGTCTCATCCTGTACCTTCTTGATGTGTGCAGCGAGCGGCGGTACAGGAAGTTTGGCGACTCTCTTTTCGAGCCAATCGTTGTCGACAACTATAACACCCACGCCTACAGACGAGTCTGTACGATAAAGACGTTCGTGCACGACGAATGCAAGAAAGAGGTCCAACTAGATGCCTTCCTCCAGCTCACCTCCAAATCGAACACGGCCAGCACAATCGTCACCCACCTCACCGACTGCACCGATTTCCAGTTGCCGCGGCTGGAACGAAGTCGAAGCCACTTTTCGTTCAGGAATGGGGTGTACGCGTGCGAGGAAGACAGGTTCTACAGGTTCGATACTGACATGGCAAGGATTCCTGACAATCTCATCTCTGCCAGGTTTTTCGACTGTGACGCGCCTGACGTCTTCGATATGGACTGGAGGAGTATCCAGACACCGAACGCGGACAAAATCTTCCTCGACCAAGGGTTCAATATCAATGAACGCGAATGGTTCCACGTCTTCGCTGGAAGAATGCTGTACCCAATCGGCCACCTCGATGGGTGGCAGTGTGTCCCATACTTGTTGGGAATCGCAGGGTCGGGGAAGTCGACTATTACTGACATGCTCATTGGAAACTTCTACGAACGAACAGACGTTGGCGTGATCTCGAACAACTGCGAGCCGCAATGGGTCGTCGGGTCCATCATCGATAATTTCATCTGGATTGCCCCTGAAGTCAAGGAAAACCTGGTACGTCTCACCCGGCACACGGAGTGCAATGCTCACACTATGACGCGCTCAACCACTCACTCGCTTATTCATGACACTACACCCTGCAGGCCCTGGAACAAGCTCAATTCCAGAGCATGATCAGTGGAGAGTCGCTACAAGTCTCAGTGAAATTCCAGACCCCTTACCAAACGAGATTTCGCGTGCCAGGGTTCATGGCCGGGAACGTTCTCCCAAAGTGGAAGGACAATTCGGGATCGATCCGCCGCAGGCTCGTCATATTTCGCTTCGACCAGAGGATTGAGAAGACGGATGCCCTTCTCGGTAGGCGTCTCATCGAGGAGATCCCGGCGTTTATTGTCAAAGTCAACAAGGCGTACAAGGAAGCATCAGGGAAGCACGGGAACCAAAACATCTGGGAGGTACTCCCCGAGGAATTCACGCTTGCCAGTGATGCCGCGATGTCGACACTCTCCGTGGTCGACGCCTTCATTCGATCATCCAACGTCGTGCTCGAGCCTGGGGCACTCACGAGCGTCCGAAAGTTCAGGATCGCTCTCAAGGCGTACATGAACGACAATCAGTTGACGGACGATCGCACGGCATTCGAGTCGGTCGGGCCGACGCTTGTCCGATACGGCGTCACGGCCAGGCGACAGACGATTGTCGAAGATGGGATGGAAATCGACGAGGACGTCTTTACCGGGGTGAGAATTCAGGAGACTCGCAGGGCGGTTGGGACATTTATGGATGACGGACTGTGAGATGCATAACTGTAAAAAAAACATACCACTTCAATAGGTTCGCGAATGACATCATGACAAATAGTTCGCCAAACCCATTCGATCCCACGATTGCGAACTATTCCAGGTTAGTACAGGAGCGACGATCGCTTGAGACAACCTTGTCCTTGATCACAGAACAGGAATTATGCCTGCAAAGAAATGGGGACAACAGAGAGCTCATACACTGTCTAGATGCGAAGGACGCTGTTTGGGGCGAGCTGCGACTAGTCAAGAAGCAATTGGAAAAGTGCGAGAAGCGCATCATGTATATGTTCGAGGACCACAAACCCCATAACATCGAAGAATATACATCGGATCCGTATTCATACTGATTTTAAATATTGGTTGAGGTGTATAGCCGAACATGCCATGCTCTTCCGACCAGACACCCCTTTGGGCCCATGATGTGAGCATTCTTTGGAGGCACGCATCCGATTTCTTTCCCCTAAAGCCCAAGTCGGATGGGAATGCGAGGGTCAATGCCATCGTCCGATTCTGTATCTATTCCTCGGTCTTGCTTGCAGCGTACAAAAAGGACCTGACTCCACTCCTGTACGGGGCAGGGATCGCGCTCCTGGCGACGTTCCTACACATCAGGACCTCTGGAAACTCGTTCCACGTGGCGAGACGCATCCGAAAGAGGTCGTGTCGACAACCTTCCGTGAAGAACCCGTACATGAACAATCCAGTTGTGGAATTGAGTGCCGCGAAGGAGCCGTGTTACGATGAGTTGGACCAATCGGATACCCTGGCGAACGTGGATACGGTCAGGGATATGGACGATATCCTGAGGGACCCGATCGAGAACAGGGCATTCTTCACGCTTCCTGGGGGAGGGGGTCCCCCGGATTTCAGCAAACTGTCCAACTCTCTCAAAATCGACATGGACGAAGAGACGTGTCATCAGATTTGGTAATCGTTACATTGGTTTAAGCGAGCATTCATCACTCCTCCATCTCCTCAGTATCGTCCGCCCCCTTCAGGAGACCGGTCAGGTCCATCCCCCCAATCATCGACTGGAGAACATTCTGGAACCCCGGCTCGCTCGCACCATCGATCATCCCCTGGTTTCCCAGGATCCCACCGACCGACTGCATGAGATCTGGAAGCATTGCCCCCAGATCCATCGACCCCTTGGACTTGAGCTTCGCGGCCGTTTGATTGGCCAAGTTCTCGATCGAGCTCAGCATATTCTCGTCGAGCGAGTCGATCGTCATCCCGAGGATAAACAGGCTCGACAAGTAGTTCCAAATAGCGCCCCGCGTATCGTCGTCCAAGCCGTCGGCGTGCCAGAGATCGCTTATCTTCAGGCCCATACCAAGATCGATCGCGTCCTCCTCGAACAGCGATGAATCCTTCTTCATGATCTTATCCGCGTGCGCCCTGGTCGCGTCCATGAAAAACTCCAACGCGGCGCGCTCATCTTGCGCGAGAAGCGCTGGGAGCCCGGCCTTATACAGTTTGATTTGCGGAACATCGTCAAATGTGAGACTTAGTTCGTCAATGAACTCGCAGAGGGTGTGGTTAAAGGTTTGCAACGTCACCGACATGGTTCGCTATGCCTTCTAGAAGATTATATTCAATGTGAGAATCCGCAGGCACGGATTTTTTAGATGGATTTTATCTACATACTAGTAGTGAATCAGAACGTCATGATCCATGCCGAGAGTGATTTCAATCAATGCACCCCCAGGCACGCTCCGCGACCTCGTAGCAGATATGGCGAAGCACAAAGATGTGCTCCTGCTCCCTACATCCACGTCGGAAACGAATGCATCCTCCATGCACGGGTCGCTCATCGAGTGTCTGCAGAATGCCCTCCTCCGCGTGGCGCACATTTCAAGGTGTGAGGAGGCTGTGGAGACCCTGGTCTGTATTCACTGGTACGATGCCCCGTTGCAAGTTCATCACCGGGATTGGGAGTTTATTGGAAGCTACTTACGGCGACATGTCCGAGCCATGATCATGGCTCACGGGCTCGAAGGGACACTCGAACATCATGCCATCATCCTTGATATAGAAACTCCATATGCCTTCGAAATTCTGATCGAGGAAATGTCCGCGGGCTCTGTATCCTCCTATCATATCACGGAATACATGAACCACATCAAAACAGCGGCCGGTCCATCGGCACTCATCATCCCCGTCTCCGGGGGGCTATTCGATACGCCACACTTAAGGCGCGAACTCGTGGATAAAATTCTTAAATTGACAAAACAACATGGACTTCCGAACAATACAACTGGACAGGGTGGAATTTGATTCGCCGAACAAAAAGAGGGTGACGTGGAAATCTTCGATTCGGTATGGATCTGAAAAACGCATCGTCTTCCAGACCCCCCCGTTTCGAGCCTCCGTGGCGCAACACAAGTTCCTCCCTGATGCGCTCACGCTGCAAAAGTCGTCAACCGTCAATGATCTGGCACCATTCTCTGAATTTTTGGATTCCGTCGTCTCGCTGTTCGATGCCTCGGTCGGGAACGGATCGCCCGATGGGCGGTCGCCGCTCGATTACCTGACGATCGGGAGTGATACTGTCGTGTATGGAGTGACTGACGCTCTACAACCTGGGGACAGTTGCAAGGTGGCATGCTTGGTCGCACTCACGGGTGGATGGTGCAAGCCCAGCGATGATGGTGCAATCGTGTCGCGTGGTCTCACGTTCGAAGTTGATGAGGTGAAAGTGTACGAGCTTGCGGAACGAGTCGTTCGCGCCCCAAGAACGTTTATCGATGGCGTCGAAGTTACACGGCAAAATTGACGGCAGATACCATGGACCCTCCGGCGACGGAGACCAGGGCCAGCACATATCGGGACAGTCCACCATCTTGCGCGGCAAACCTTGGCATACTGTGCAGCTTGGGAAGGATGAACGCGACGACCGCAAAGATAACCAGGGTGGCGATCACTCCAATCCTATTCTGTGTAATCCACGTCTTCCACCATCGCGGCTCGTCTCTCGACGCGGGCTGGACTGCAGATTGGGGAGGAGACATCTCGTTCCCACTATAGGAAATTGGCTGTCGCTGGAACATCGCGGGTGATACAGGATAGTCTGCATAGTCCCCGTACTGGGACTCGTGCTGGGGCGGGAGCTGTTGCTGTCGACCGTAGTACTGCGGTTCCTGGCGATGTTGGGGTTGGGGTTCGCGATCTTCTTGGAAGGTTGGCTGCTGGGGCACATATCCGGGGTCAGCATTGCCCCTGGTATCATCTCGCTCGTTCTGATGCCTGAGGATGTCTTCGTACGACAAGTTCTTGTCCGTCTTCGGCTTCTCTTCCTGCTCCCTCGTGGAAATCTGCCCGAGCTTGCTGATCGGAGTCGCAAATTCGTCTGCCATCGTCTCGTTTTTACAGTAATAATAATACTCACCTTTAAAAATCAGCTCATTTCACGCAAATCGTCCAGGAAGGCCTGTAAGATCTCCCGATTGACTCCAGGCATGACCACGACGTGCGCAAATGGGCCCTGAACCGCGAGCTGCCATTTTCTAACGATTTCTTCACTTGGCCTGTCGAAGACGACCGTGATGCTCCCATTCAAAAGGTAGGAGCGAATATTCATGTTCGTGAGTTCATAGACCAGCCATGACGCGTTCTCCATGCACGTTGCTGCAGATTCGGACAGGCCATCCAGCCCGACTTGGGACAGGATTGACCAAAGCGAGACGGCAGAGTGCCCATTCCTCGAGCACAGCAGCGTCATGTCTTTCATATGTACGTACTCAACCTCCTCATCAAAGATGGTAGTGTACTCGCGCCGCATGAGGAGCACGCCACACGGCGTCTGATTCCCGAGGAATTTGTGCCCTGATGTCGATATCGCGGAGACGGACGGGTGGGAAAAGGAAACCACGTCATCGAACCCGTCGACGAATGGGAGCACGCACCCCATCAGGGCAGCGTCCAAGTGAATATACCGGTCGGTAACGCCCTGTCGCTCGAGCAAGGCCTCGATCGCTGCAGGATGGTCGATGGCGCCCGTCATGGTGGTCCCTGCCGTGAGGACACAGATCGCTGGGCGATCGGCACGCGAAGCCACCGATCGTTCGAACGTCTCGTACGATACGCGCCCCAGAAAGTCCACGGGAATCGTCACCGTCTCGAGTCCGAGGATCTTTGCCGCTTTGAATACGCTGTAGTGGCACGCCTGGGAACAGTAGAGAACGCCGTCCGGGTAATGCTGCCTCGCCACGAATAGGCTCTGCAGAATACTCTCCGAGCTCCCCGACGTGACGTACCCCCAGGCATCGACCGACAAGATATTCCACATTTCAGCGAAGAAATCCAAAATGCCAAGCTCAAACCCATGCGTATTCATGCCAAGAATCGCAGGAGATGCGGGATCGCCGACATTGTTGACTTGGAACCCTGTAGCCGGCTCGATCAGACTATGGTCGATTCCGGTCCTGGTAATCGGGTACCCCAGCTGTGTGTCCATTGCCTCGTCCACGCGATCGACCAGGGTCGATATCTGTTTCCGAATCATTCGCCTGGTCTCGACATTGGTTCGGCCCCGAACAATTGGGACGCTTGCGATGCGAGAAGGTGCTACGGAAAACATTGTTTTGTCGTATTGCCAGTTGATTGCCGACATTTTTTTCCTGTCTGATTTCACCACCTATCATGAACCACGCTCACCTCGCCGCCATCACCGGCGCCGCGCTTTTCGTTATTCTGTCATCCTCGATTGCCTACAGGCTGACATCGATCGTTGCCCCTACGCAGCGATATGGGTGCCCCACGCGCCTCGGGCTCATTCTGCACGCCTTCGTATTTGCAATCCTGTTTGCACTCATCGAACCACATTTCTAAATTCAGTATACCGTATGAGAATCTCGATCGAAGGAAACGTCGGTGCCGGGAAAAGTTCGCTCATTGAAGCGCTCCCGAAACGTTCGCCATGGCTCGCGAAACATTCCGATTTCTTCCCCGAACCAATTCACGAGTGGGGAGAGACGCTCGAGAGGTACCTCGAGGACAAGAAAACGTGGAGTGAACTGTTCACGTTGGATGTGCTTCGCGGCTTCGGGACCCCCGAAGCGGCGAAGAAGGCCGGGCGTCACCAGGTCGTGGAGCGGTCACCGTATGCGTGCCGATACGTCTTCACTGAAATCCTGAGAAACGATGGGTATATCAAAAATATGCAAGTCGTCGATGACTATTTTACACTCTTTGGCTGGAAACCAGATATGGTCGTTCACATAGATGCCCCGCCGGCAACGTGCCTAGACCGCGTCGAGCATCGTGCGAGACCTGGGGAAGAGACAATCACATACGAAGAGATCAAATGCATCGACTATATGTATAGCAAGATGTACGAGACACACTTCACAGACGTCCCGGTTGTTCGCTGCGTGCAAGGTGAAACCGAATCGATTGACGCGTTTCACGCGCGAATCTCGATCCTCCTAACCAAGACGCTGAATGATGATGATAAGAAGCATCGTCTGTAATACAATCAATGATGCGAGGCACTCGACCGCATGCAGCGCCCATCCGGCGCGCACTGTCAGGTACTTAATCACCGGGTCGAGGACGCGTTCGTACATGGCATGCATTCGGGTCTCATCATTGCAGAGGACCCCTGCCCGTTCCAATCCCTTTTCAATGGCTTGGTCTATGATATCATCAAGCATCTCATTCTTCAACAGTGTAATATTTCTTTCTCGAGTTTTTTACAAACATGGACCGCGTGAAACTGGACGATCTGCTATTAGATCGCGCAGACGTTGAAAAGGTTTGCGAATGGTTGCTACACGGATCTGGGGTTATGGTCCTGACACAAGAGCAGACAGGGTGCGGTGTGAGCACTTTGATCTCACTTCTCCTCGACCAGCTCCAGGACCGGGTCCACGGCATCGACACGGTAGATACCGGGACGGCCATGTCCGTCCTGGGCCAGAAAAAAGTCATTGTCCTCGACCCATTCGAGGCCGTGCTCGGTGATCAGGCCATGAGCAAGCATCTCGCGACGCTCCTCACATCCCCAAAAATCCCAATCCTGATTGCGGGATTCAAGCGCAGGATAACCATCTCCAAACTTGAAGATATGCTGAAACGCTGCAAATCCACGGTGACCAGGCTGACCGTGTGCGGGATCCCGGACGATGCGGCGCATGCGTACCTTGCCTCACTCGGGTGCAAGGATGCCCGAGGGGTATGGGAGCGAAGTGGTCGGGATCTCCGACACGCCGTCTTGTCGCTCCGATCGTCACATATGAAAGAGCACTTGCCCGACGGGATCGATGGATTACGTGCCGTGCTCGATGGCGCAGGCGATCGAACATATGCCGACATGGTTCGTGTGGTAGAAAACGACCCGACCATCATGCTCGATGGATTGTTCGAAAATTACATTTGTGCCACACCGGACATTCATGTGACGAGCACGGTGATGGATACTATTTGCGCAGCAGAGATCTTTGCCGCGCAAAAGTACGCGAGTACGTGCCACGATATGCAGCCGGAAATGTACGGCACACTTGCAGGGCTCGGGTTTATGGATTTGAAGCTGAAGAAGCCAATCGAAAAGTATGGGACTTATTGGGCGAGAGAAAACCATCGGCATACCAAAAAAGGACTGTGCAGGAGGGTAGACATGTCAGGTGCACACGCCGAAGACCTTCCCTTCATTCGGGACATGTTGTACGCCGATCCAGAGTCACAAGCACCAAGGTTTGCCACGTTGTACGGTGAAAAGGAGCTCTGGGATATCACCCGATTATGGACGCAAACCGCTCGGGCGGCGAAGTATACCTCGTCACGACACGCTTCGCTGATAGCACCTGGCCATCATCCAAAACGTCAGAAGAAGAGAAAAAAATCGTAAAAAGAAGTCCTGGAGGTCCAGTAGGAACCGCAGAATCAAATGTATTTGACTTTGTTACAGATCGATAAACCCGAACCAATTTCACTGACCGGGGGAACGTTCGCTAAATTCCCCGATCCCATGCCCGAATCGTTCGCGCTCGACGTGGTCAAGGGATTGACCGGGTACGCGTTGGTCCAGGGGCGGCGCGATGGGGTCGACCGATTCGTCCTCCGGACGCCGAGGGGGCACATGTTGAAGCCACACTCGGCTACCCGGGTGGTCAAACGCACGATCGACGGGAAGAAGCACTACTTCAATGTATCCAATCTCCTCGCCTCGTCGATCCTAAACAAGGACGTGACGGATAATCAGTACGGTGTCCTCATCGATGAGAAGGGCCTATGGATCGAGTCGAGCGAGGACCGTCTTCGACTCCGGGACGAGGTGCGGTCGAAGATTGCCAGCCTCCCGCGAGTCGACTTGAGCGTGGTCACGCGCCCGAACTCCGACGACATCGACGTCGCGGGGAAAGGGTACGTCGTGGACGGCGGCGTGGTCTACCACAAGGGCGGAAACCGTCTCGCCGTACAAAGCAATGGAACGTGTTACATGACAGACCGCAACGGAAAGCGGTTCGGTGTCCACATCGGCCGGGTCCTGTTCGCCGCGTACCCGGCCTTCTACCGGGTCGATCCAGCGCATACGCAAATCGACCATATTGACGGTGACCACGCGAACAACCACCCGGGCAATTTCCGACCGGTGACGAGACATCAGAACGCGGCACTGGCCCACCAGACGGGGACGAGAGTTCGGCGCCCCGGTCCGACCTCATCGCACGAACAGTTTAAGCGCATCTTCGGGCCGCTGTCGCCAACGACGATCGAGCGAATGATATCCACCGGCGCCCTTCGGCGGTACAAAAAAACGGTGTACTGGGTCCACTCGCTCGGGACCGTGCTTCGGAAACGCCGAAACGGGACGTTCATCTACGCGGATGCGCATGTAGGGCGGGACGATTACGTGCAATCCGGGAGGTTTTGCCATCACGTGATGGTCATGATAGCCTTCGGGAAATACGTCAAGGGTAAAGTCGTCATGCACCTGAACGACCGCAAAGAGGATAACCGGCTCGCCAATCTGCGGATGGGGACGAGTTCCGAAAACGCACACAACTCGAAGGCGGTGACCGTCCTCCTTCCCGGGCAGGACCCACGCTCCTTCCCCAGCGAATGTGAAGCCGCGCGAACGATCGGGATCAGTCAGCCAACGCTCAATTGGAACAGGGAACAGAACAGCAAACGATCCGGCGAGCTAATATACTCCACGAGCAAGGGTATCAAGTTCGCGGCCACCGATTGAGGCCCGGAGGTGGGGTCCACGTGTCAACCGCGGCGGCATCTTATATGATCGCGGACACCCCCGAATCCGGGATATATCTCGTCACACTAGACGAAGTCGTGACCACGCCCACGACGGTCGGGTTCGAGTCGACCTTTCGATGGACGCCCCCAAACGCTCGCCTGAAGAAGTTTTTGAAAACGCACGGATTTTTGATGAATTTGACCAGCGTGATCAGCCACAGTGCAATGCTGGCGAACCAGATGAACTGTCTGACCTGCTGGTCACTCGTTGGCTGGTACACCGGTTGGACCAAGTTATAGAAGAAGCTATCGGTTTTCTCGGTATCCCCGCCGCGGAAGAACATCTCGAGGTGGGTGAGTGCACATTCATCGCTATTCGCGAGCCAGTGGACCCAAATACACGGTGCTGCGAAGAGGAGCAAAATGTGCAGTTCGGTGAACCGGTGAATATCCGTGAAAGGCGTGATCGTGTAAAACAGAATGAATGCAACATGGAGCAGCCAAATCAGTTTTGCAAAAAAAGTATTCATGTCGCGTCTGAACCTGGGCAATATAATAAAAGATGAATTGCCCGCACAGTACTTTGGTTCGCGACGCCACGGTCGACGACGTGATCTGTGAACTGTGCGGGCTTGTGTTGCAGAATGATCAAATCCCGGGCGAATGGGTCGCGCCAACATCCTCCATGAAGGACACAGAAACGTTGCCACCGAGCGTGTCGCGAGGTATCTCGAAAATCTGTTCGGAAATGCGACTCTGTGATATGGTCCGGGAGGAAGCGTTCCGCCTTGCAAGGTGTATCCAGATGAAGCGCCGTCATGAACCTTCGCTCGCAGCGTGTGTCTATCTCGCCTGTAGGAACTTGCGCCTCTGTCGGATGCAACACGAGTTTGAAGCGGCGCTACACATCCCTCGAAAGGCACTCGGGCGAGCCATCTCCCGCCAACTCCGAGCCGGTCTCGCTGGAGATCTCTCGGGGCAGGACGATATGGGTCGAATGCTACCGAGAATTGTGTCTGCGTTCACGCGCCAGTATCCATCACAAATATGCCAGCGAAAGCTCGAATCGGTAATGCTCGCAACCTACCGCGACCACTGGGGGAGAATGCGCGACCATCGAGACATTTCCATGAATTCTGCGCTTGCCAAGTGCATGTTTGAAGCAGTCCAAAGCATCGAGGGCGATCGTCTCCACGAAGAGACAAAGGCACTCGTCAAACGCATCTGCGGAGTCAAGACCATCTGACAGCCTAACCGTTGATACCTGGATTATTCTCCTGCCATGACGATATAATCGCTTCCCATGGAGAACTCGTGCTCAAGGATAGGAGAACAATCTGTCCCGACTTGCCCGATTGGCACGATCGCGTGCCCGTCTCAGCCCGGGTACTGCTATGACGAGTCTAAGAATATCATGGTCTCCACCTACTTTATGCCAGAGTGGGACTACTGCCCGGCAACGAACGAAGGAAATGTCAATGGGAAACCGTTCAAATTGAACGGCGGGGATGTGTGGTATAGACACGACGGCAAGAAAAAGGAATGGTGCGACTGGTCAATGCAAACGACGCCGCCAGCAACCATGACGGCAGTGACGGCAGTGACGGCCCCATCGACAACGGCAGCTCCGACGACGTTGGGGGCTTCGGTGACCACGGCGACCCCTTCCATCACCACT
>Ga0181599_1000086_pt1 | contig 80293 bp, 41 predicted proteins | sample 041ome_3_FD_148658 | JGI IMG/M metagenome (GOLD analysis project Ga0181599, IMG submission 148658) | Coastal salt marsh microbial communities from the Groves Creek Marsh, Skidaway Island, Georgia - 041405US metaG (spades assembly) | ecosystem: Environmental > Aquatic > Marine > Intertidal zone >...
GTGGGCTCTCGTCGTCGCGTCCAAAACGTGCAGAGAGAGAGAGAGAGAGAGAGAGAGAGCAAAGAGCGAATCTCTCTTCGCATCTCTCACATCACACGTAGCACTGTTACAGTAGGGAGACTTTTTCCCTTTTTGATATCTTTTCTCCACGCCATCAAAATCATCTGCAACGTCACACGAAGATACACAACCGCGCGCGCGCTGCTACTTTTTAATACCACGCTGCTGCTGCTACTGCTGATAATAATAACCGCAACAACAACATCATAACAACAACAACAACGGCGATATATAACCACATAATAAACAATAACATGTTGACATCTTGTTCTTCTCTTTCTTCTGCCGTTTGCACGAAAAATCATCGCAACTGCCTCGTCAGCAAAAAGAAAACTTTGACGACGATAACGAAAACGACGGCGTCGAGATCGAGGTCTCTTCGAGTTTCCGCGTCTTCCGCGGTTACCAGCGGTCCAAAAGTTGTTCAGCAATACGGAGACAAAGTTTTCGACGAAGAGACGAGGAAAGGGTTCAACTCCGGAGAGCTGTACGTGGCAAACTTCGAGCAAGGGAGGGTTTTATGGGACGACGGGTGGGTTTTTCTCGATATCAGAAACGACCAGGAGAGGGAATTTTTCGGGAAGCTTCCTAATCCACCAAAAGGAACCATTGGAGGAGTGTCCGAAGTTGTCGTCGTTTCCGGTCCCGAGTGCGAGGCGGATATTCCGTTGGTCACGTCCACGGGTTATAGGTTCGATTCAGCCGCGGGCGGGAAGGTGTTCCAGAACCAACGCGTCAACGAAAACTTCCTCAGCGAGGTGGAGAAGAGATTCCCGGATAAAAAAGCAGCCAAGATTGTTGTGGTGTGCTCTGATGGAAGGCAGAGATCGGTGCACGCGTTAGATATGTTGGATGAAGCTGGATACGAGAAACTCGTCTTGTTGAAAGGAGGATTTAATTTGTACAACAGAGGTTGGGATGGGAAGTTGAAACGCCGAATGCCGCACGGCGAGTTTTGTAGCGATTACGGCAAACCCGGGGATGTGCAACAGTTTTCTCGAGGCGATAAAGCCGGGAACGCGAACGATGCCATCGATTTTGGCCCGTGGCAAGATCCCACGGATTGGAAGCCAGTTCTTGAGGGTCGCAGCGGTAGCCACATACACGGGCACCACGAAGAGCCGCTCAAGGAAATGGTCTTACACGACGCCGCAAATACCGAACACGACTCGTTCGACGAAGACGATGAAACCGTGGAGAAAGAGGCGAGATTGAAGGCGGAGGCGGAAGCGGCGGCAAGAGCTAAAGCCGAAGCCGAAGCCAAAGCTAAAGCCGAAGCCGAAGCCAAAGCTAAAGCCGAAGCCGAAGCCAAAGCTAAAGCCGAAGCCGAAGCCAAAGCTAAAGCCGAAGCCGAAGCCAAAGCCAAGGCTGAAGCCGAGGCTAAAGCCAAGGCTGAAGCCGAGGCTAAAGCTAAAGCCGAAGCCGAGGCTAAAGCTAAAGCCGAAGCCGAGGCTAAAGCTAAAGCCGAAGCCGAGGCTAAAGCTAAAGCCGAAGCCGAAGCGGAAGCGGCGCGCATAGCGGAAGAAGAACGCCTCGGAGGCAAAAAGCTTTCCTGCGGAGCGCGTTTGTACACCTTTGATTAATAGGAAGCACGCGAGAGTGTAATAACAAAAAAAACGAGCCCAGCTACGTAGCTAGTGGTAGATCCTCATCATCCTCATCCTCATCATAGTCGTCAAGTCTTTCGTCCCCTTCCTCTCTTTTTTTTTTTCTTGCGTTCGAAACTCTTCTTTTTTTTTTAAAAACGCGCGCAAAAAATCATCTTTACTTCTTCACACTCCGACGCGAAGAAGAAGCTTGGGCGCGCACAAACACCACTCACGCGCACACACACACTCTCTCTCATACACACAGACACAACCTCAGCGTACATCCATCACAATGTCCACGAGAAGAGCGAGAGAGAACGACGACGGCGGCGGCGGGGACACCGTCGGTCCGTCCGACCCGAGAAAACGATCTCGCGCTGCGACGACGACGACGACTACAGAACAACAACAAGTGGTGAATAATGGTGCCGCCGCACCGCCACCGCCGGTGGCGGTGATTCCGTCCACGGAAGCGTTGCAGTCACTGTTGCAATCCGTGAACGCGAATAAAGTGACGACGACGACGACGACGACGGCGGCTCCTGGACCGCCGTCAATTGTAGACTCGCGCAATCAAAATGCAAACGCGACGACGACGACGACGACGACGGCGACGGCGCCGAGAGACCCGAGGAGTCGCAGCAGCTCGCGCGCTGCGGCGGCGGCAGTAGCAGCGGCAGCATCGCAGCAGCAGCAACACGTAGTCATGCCGCAATACGGCGGCGTAGCGGCAGCACCTTCTGCGAACGTGTACGGAGGCGCGATTCCTGGATTACACCAGTCCACGCAAAGAGTGCCTCCGCCTCCGCCCGCGCAACATCAAGTCGTGCACACGCAACAGCAGACCGTTTACTTGCAACAACCACAAACAACCACGACAACAATAGTTGGTGCCCCGCCTGGCACCGTTCAATACGCGTATCCACCGCCACCCCCAGGGCAAACCACGACGACGACGGGCGCGGTGCTTTCCATGCAGCCGCCTCCGGGACAATTAGCGGGAACGGCGGGGACCGTTCCGGTTTCGATTTTGCGGCCGGGGATGATTTTACCGGCAAACATGCCGAAAGAGTTACCGATTGGGCACATCATCGAGCAAATTCCGTGCCCATCCGAGAACGCGGGGAAAGTTATCGGACACGGCGGCGAGAAAATTAATCAGCTCCAACAAGCGACGAAAGCAATCGTGAAAATACAGTCCTCTGCGGATGTCCCCAAAGGCGCGCCTAGATTAATCACCATAGCTGGCGCTCCAGAGTGCGTGCGACACGCCATCGAACAGTTGTTGCCTGTAGTAAACACGACTAAAGCGCCAGCAGGTGGTGTTCCGGTGTACCAAGCGAACATGGGAGCGCCGCAGCAACAGGTGCTCGAAATCAGAATCGCCGTTCCAGATAACATGATTGGAAGAGTCATAGGACGCGGAGGGGAAACAATCAAACGCATCTCGGACGAATCCGGGGCTAGATTACAGATTGAGCGCGAATCAAACGAAGTATCCGCGAAAGGCGACGCGTCGCAACTAGAAATTGCTCGAATGCTCATCCACGATATTGTCACCGCGCCGGTTCGACAAACGCTGGCTGCGGGTGCGGCGGGAGCTTCGGGAGAAGCGAAACCAGAATATGTCGTCATCGAAATCGATTCGCAAGGACAGGAAGGTCGCATCATTGGAAGAGGAGGCGAGAACATCCGAAGTATGGCAATGACATCTGGAGCGAAGATCCAAATCGACAAAGAAACGAAAATGATTAAAATTAGCGGTTTCAAAGATAAAGTCGAAACCGCCAAACACATGTTAGAAGCGTTTATGGCGGATTACGTCCCTCGAGATCAACAATACCAAAAGTCCGACGATGCTGCGGCGGCCGGTGCTACTGGTGCGCCAATCTTCGGACAAACTTTAGAGCAACAAAATGCCGCCGCCGCGCACGAAGCTTCGTTGAAAAAAGAAGAGGAAGAAAAGCCGTTGTGGGAGACGCACCAAAGCCCAGAAGGGTACACGTATTATTACAACACGACGACGGGTGAAACGCAATGGGAGATGCCCGACGATTACGACGGTTTTAGTTAAAAATGTAGCAGAGAGAGAGAGAGAGAGAGAGGGGGGGGGGAGAGAGAGAGAGAGTTTACTAATGTATATAGATTTAATTCAAGCGCGTGCGCAGTACGCACATATTAGATTGAGAGAGCTGCGCTTCATGACGTACTTTTACTCTTCAAACTTGGGAGTTCGTTACTGTAAACTTTTTCTCTTTGAGATGTGTGCTACACAAATTCAATCGTGACCGACTCACGAAAAACACACGCGAAATGAAACAATAACAAACAAACACACACACACGCGCGCGCGATAGAAATCCTTCCGCAATCATCATGTCGCAGCCGCACCACATGAAGCGCTTCGGCAGCGAGAGCCAAAGACGAGAGGGAGAGAAAACAAAGACGAAGAAAACTCTTCTCACGAAACGCCAACGAGAAAAAGAATTTTCTGAAAGAGGAAGGAAAGAACGAGCAGCAGCAGCAGCAGTAGACGACGACGACGACGACGACGACGACGATGAGAACGACGATAACGACCAGAACGAGAGTTTGCGTTTCAAATACTCCATGTCTCAGTTTGCGTCGCAAAACCAGCAGAGAAGCGTGGAAGTCGTTTGCGAGATGTGCGGAAACGCCGGCCTTGAGAATTTCGAGGAAGACCAGCAAACTGGCAGTTATTTCTGTAAAAGATGCAACACAAAGACGGATGCGTTGGTCGTCGCGCCAGACGCAGAAGCTTTGGCGAGAGCGTTGCCTGGTTTTGGCGGAGAATCAGGACCGATGTCTTTCCACGGCGCAAGAAGGAGAAGAGTCGGTTTTGGTCAGCGAGTGCAGGACTATTCGCAACAGTTTACGAAAGAGGAAAGGATGGTGCAAGAAAAGAGAGTGCTGAGAATCGAAGAGAGAAAGTTTACGAAGATGGTGGATTTGCATTGCGAATCGATGACGAAATTACTCAGAGCGCAATGTGAGTATTGCGTGGAGAGGTACGTGCAATCTTCGAACGGCAACAAGGACGAAAAAGAAAGAGAGAAGAGACGAAGAGAGAAACGCGCAAACGAGTTTCGAAAGGCGTGTCGGTCGGTATGGTTTGCACTATTAGCAACCAAAGATGAACTTTTCTCGATAGATATGGACGACATCGATAGTGTGAATGATGCGCTTCGGACGTCCACGTTCGTTACAAACGCAAGAAAGCTACTGAATGAAAAGAGAAAAGCCATTGCCAAAGCGAAACAACAAAAGGAAATGTTGGCGTATTCAGACGAAGGTGAGGATGACGACGACAACGTCGAAGAAGAAGAAGTAGTAGTAGAAGAAGAAGACGGAGAGAATATCGAAGAGGAAGATGATGATGAAGGTGACGAGGATGATGAAGCCGAGGATATCGCCGGCGGAAAAGTCAAAAATGCAAACGAGAAAAATGGAAAAAGCTTGAAGATGGAGATTGAAGAAGAGAGGAAACATCTCAACGCTGTGCACTCACTCATCATGGCGCACTTACCGCTGAAACTGACGCTCGGTGTATTATTCGTTGCCGCGCGAATGTGTTTTTCAGGTGAAGAATCGTTTGGATTCACCTTTGCGAGAGATATTTCAACTTTAGCATCAACGGGAAAGTTGCCGTACATGCGGCCGACGACAAATATCTACAACTTGCGGGCATGGGGAAAGGACTTGTTGAGACCGAGAACCATGCCAACGAGCACGGATGTGATCCAAATGGCAGAATATATCGTCGCTAAAACTGGTCTAGATGAGGCTGTAATTTTTGCACGAGATGTTTTCAATCATACCAGGGAATTAGTACGCAGAGCGTTCCAGTCTTCGTTTCCGGCTGTTTTGAAGCAACATCAGCATAACCCCACTGAGGCTGTTGTTGTGGCTAAAAACGACGAGAACATAAACACCAACAGTAACGATGATAACATCGAAAACAATGCTGTAAAGAATACGGTACCATCGACGCTTCTGTCTCGCGTGGCGGATGCTTATTGCGAGAGCGCCGAAAACTTGATGCAATTCTTGGGTTACGATTTTCTCCTCGACGAGGAGAATCACAAATCCGAGGGAGGTCGAATGCCGCAGATTAGTAGAATGAAAGAAGGGGACGCACGTAAGATGTTGAGCACATATCCAGCTGAAGTGCACGCGGCTGCAATCGTAGTGGTAACGCTCAAACTCTTATTTGGTCTAGACGGAAGAGTCAAGTCTCTTCAACGTAAACGATCGTCGTTAGATCACCTTCCCGATTGCTTCCCGGTTGACGATAGGGTAAATAGCGCGCTAAAAGTTCCTGCGGAAGGGTGGCTCGTATGGGCAACGAATGCTCGAAAAGCGTTTCAAGAAGAGATGCTTCGCAAACGTCGAGTTCTTCCACCAACTTTGCCGAAAGATAAACAGAAAGATGGTACGAAGGATATCAACGCATACATCGATTGGTGCGAGGCGAATGTATTTGACGATGCGACGAAGAAACTTTCGGGCCGGTTCAATATAATTCGCAATAAATTGTGCAAGATGGCGACGGGAGACTCGGTGGGAAAGACGGGAAAAGGTAAGGATGATGACGACGTCGACGACGATGGAGCACCCACATCACTTTCTCAGTTGCTCAAAGAAGAGAAGAAAAGAAGTGAGAGTGATGCAGATGATGAGACCAAAGATGGTGCAAAATTTTACGAAGTTGCCGTAAACGTTCCGTTTACCAAAGACAAAAGCAGTAGTGCTTCAGCAGCAACGGTAGCTCACACACTCGATAACGACGACTTCAAATACGCTGGATCGTTCGTGCATACGTATTCACGAATCGATTTAAACGCACCGGAATTTATTGCCGTATTGAATTGGGCATCGGAAGTGTGCGGCGCAAACTTCAAAACCACGCACCACTGCATCATGATTATAGAAACGCTGCTGCAATTAGAGGATAATAAGTTTTCGAGGCAGATTAAAAGCGCGAGGAAACTTGCACCACCACGCTCTGTATTGAAGTAAAAGGAAGAGACGACGACGACAAAAGAGAGAGAGAGAGTGAGAGGAGAAGGAGGAAGAGAGTGCGCGGAGTTCGAAGCTCCGTCACCGAAGAAGTCACTTGGTCCAAGAACGAGCTCAAAGTAACTAGTACATAGAAATCGTGCGCGTGCGCGTAACGATATTGCATTTCCAATAGACACGAATTAGATAGAATACATACTAGAAGTGATATAGAGATTACATAAAAAAATACATCCTGCTAGGATGACGTTGTTTCGTTATCGGAGAGGTTGCTCTTTCTCTTCGTATGTTGTCCCCCGCTATTTGCTATCCCGGGTCCTCCTTCGCCTCCTCTTCTCGAGCTCGCGCTCGATCCTGCTACTCCTACTGTCCCAGCTCCTATTCCTAATCCATCGTTTCCTTCTTTCGCTGCTTTCGCCGCTCTGTTCATATCTCGTATATGTCTCCTCGCGATGGCCAGTTCTTTCTTCTCTCTCTCCATAGTTGCCAAAGTATCAGCAATCACGTCTAACTTCTCGCACTCCGAAAGCGTCCTCTGCTTCGCTCTCTCTCGCTTAATCCTTTGTAATCGCGCGTATTCCGAGGTCATCATCGCTCGCTCAAACTCATCGTCTTCTTCCTCTTCTTCCTCTTCTTTTCTGTTCTTCTTCATCGTCTTCTTTTTGTTCTTCTCGATGCCGTCCGGCGACGGCGATGAAAAGCACGCACCCATCGTTTCGCGCGCGTAAAAGTTTCCTCTTCCACCACCAAAGTCTCAATCAAACGACACGCACAAAATAAAGACGACGACGAAGAAGAAAAAGATCTCTCTCTCTCTCTCTCTCTCTCTTTTGTTCGCGTAACTATTAGCGGCGCTATTTTGCGGCGAGAAGCGTTTGATGTTTTGTTACCTATATATTTATTCCAAAGCAGAGCACGAGGCGGTGGTATCTTTTTTGGCGCTCCTTTACGTACTGCCGACAGCCACACGAAAAAGTGCTGAATGAAGAGAGAGAAAAAAAAAACGAGAACGTCGCGAACTCCTCACTCTGTTTTCTCGCCTTTTTACGTACCCGCGAAGCCGAAGAAGAAGAAGAAGGAAGGAGAGAGAGAGAGAGAGAAAATAATAAGAAAGATGGGTTCTTCTCCTCCGCAATCCGAATCACCTTCTCCTCCTCAATCAGGAAGAGGGAGTCGATCGTACACTCCCGCTCTGTTAGACATGTTCAACAACAACAGTAACGGAGGAGGAGGAGGAGAGAGCGGTGAGACGCCAAAGAGCGGCGGAAGTAAAAATGATGGGGAAAACAACACCTTTTCTTCGAGCGGGAGCAGACCAAACTCGGATTCAAAACCACCGAGACACGCGAGCTTCAACTTTCAAATCCAGAGCAAAAATAACAACAGCATCAACGGCGAGAGTACGTTGCAACCGTTGCCGCTGATTAAAGATCAGCTGCAAGTGGTTGAAGTCACTCGGAACGGGAGAGCGAGAAAGGTTAGTACGCGTAGTAGAAGTGGATTTTTGTTCTCTTTTTTACTCGATGTGTTTCTTTTAAAAACTTTAAATAAAGTGCGCGCGAACAAGCGCAGCGAAGGCTAACACTAACATTGCTCTTTCTCTCTCTCTCTCTCTACCACACACACATCTCTAACTACTCTTTAACCGATATCATCGCAGGAAATCAAACGATTTGAAACGCAAGTTTCGTTCGATAAAGGGTTTTACTTGACCATTAGAGCGATACAGTTGTTGAAACAGGAAATTAAAGGGGGGTTGATTGTCGTCGGCATTGCGGGGCCGAGCGGCGCCGGGAAGACGGTATTTAGCAAGAAAATATTAGAATTTATGCCAGGTATTGAACACATATCGATGGATATGTATAACGATGCGAGCGTTTTGTTGGAAGATAACTTTGACGACCCGAGATTGACGGATTACGCGACGTTGTTGGACAACATTCAAAGTTTGAAAGACGGGAAATCTGCGGAAGTTCCAATTTACGATTTCAAGTCTAGTAAACGGGTCGGGTATCGACACGTCGAGGTACCGAAAGCGAGAGTAGTTATCATCGAAGGTATTTATGCCTTGAGCGAACGTTTGAGACCGTTGCTGGATTTGAGAGTTTCCGTGACTGGAGGGGTGCACTTTGATTTGTTGAAACGCGTGATGCGAGACATTCATCGATCTGGACAAGCGCCAGAAAGTATCATCCATCAGATTTCGGAAACCGTGTACCCGATGTATAAAGCATACATCGAACCAGATTTAAGGACGGCGCACTTGCGGATCGTCAATAGCTTCAATCCATTCGCTGGTTTCCAAGATCCAACGTACATTTTGAAATCGGATAAAGTCCCCACGGACGAGGAAATCGAAAGCGTCTTGGACCACTCCAATCCTGAATCTCCGGTGACGAGAACGGACGAAGTTGAAACCGCGGATATTTATCTGTTACCTCCGAACGAAGATCCCGAACAGTGTACGAGTTGGTTGCGTTTAAGAAATCGCGACGGACACTATTCGCTCATGTTTGAGGAAACGGTCACGGACGGTCCCATTATGATCTCACCTCGCATTAAATTTGGCGTCGGTGTTCGTATATTAGGTGGGTTGATGGCATTAGGTTACGAAGTTGGGGCGATTTTAAAACGTCGCGGTCGCGAGTGGTCGGATGATTTGCTCACGATTAAAGTTGATTGGATCGAAAGTTTAGAACGAGCGTACGTGCAGATTCAATCGAAATCTCGCGTAGCGGCTGAAGAAGCGGGTGAAAAGTTAGGATTGGAAGGCACGTACATTCCAACGAGTTTTATCGAGCAAGTGCAAATGGAAAAATTGACTCTAGAGTTACGCGAACAGATGACGGACGAGATCAAACACAAGTTTAGCGGATTGTTGTCGATAAATCGTCCGAACGGTATTGGCGGCAGCGGCGGATACGACATCGAAACGAATCACATCGTACCACCAGTCATGGGAAGCAACGTTTCTTCCAGAGCGAATTCAGTGCACTCTGGAAGTTTGAAAACGTACGAGGACGGAAGTGGTAGGCATCCTTTACAGGCTGAACTCGAGACGAGTGCGGAGAGAATGAATGAAATGAACGCGTTGAATCGCGCCGGAAGTGACGGCGAGGGCCGTCATCACAACGAGACGAGCAGTCCGCGCCACAACTACGGAGAGAGCACGCCTTTTGGTCTCAGCAATAATAACAACAGTAACAACAACAACGGCAATAACAACAACGGTGGGTACTCGAGCGAGAAAGAGCAGCGCACTCCAGATAGAAGACGTCCGCAAACTCCGTTTCGACAGCCGAAACCGGATCAGATTCCAGGCCTCCACCAGCGCGACCTTTCCGGACTCTCCGAAGATTTCGGAGGAAACGGAGGACGCAACACTCCCACGCAGCAGTACTACAGAGAAGGTGGCTCGTCGAGTAGTCTTGAGCAAAAATTCGATTGGATGTCGAGGAAACTCGAGGATGTCGTCACCGCAGTTTCCCACATCCAGCAGCAACAACAAATCCAGCAGCTGCATTACTATCAACAACAGCAGCAGCAGCAACAATCTTCTCCTTTAGCTTGGACGACACCGCGTGAGGGATTCTCGCAGCCAACGCCTCCTCCTTCAACTTCCTCCTCCATGAGCGACGTTTTGCGAACGATCGAATCAAAGCTGGCGAACTTAGAAGAAAACGAGAGAAAACTCGCGGCGAGAAATTCGGCGCTTAGTTTAGGATTAGCAACTTTCGTAGGCGCGGCAACCGTGCTCGGTTTGTTTGCGAATTCGAGGAAGTAGATATATATAACTTGTTGATACACACGTAATAATTATATAAGCGCAGAGAATTATATTACACGATGCAAATTTGCGCACACATCAATCACACAAACTTGTAATTTTTCGAGATGTCTTCTAAGACGTTCCACGTGCACGACAAGCCTTTTTGCATCTCGGCCCAATCGCCCGCTTCAAGAGTCACCGCTTCCTCGGGATTCTCATCCGGCGTCACTATAACTTTCCCTTTCAAAATGTAGCACTGTTCTGTGCTTCCGTACGTCCACGGAAACGTGCTCGCTTCGCATCCCCACACCGGCCAGTTTGAAAACTCTTCTTTTTTTCTATTCTTTTCGACTCGAATCTGCTTCGTCGTCGTCGTTTGTTCTTGTTGTTGTTGACTTTTGCTTCTGGTGACGATGTTTCTGTCGCTTCTCCCTCTCGCTCTTCTCCCGCCGCGAGCGTTAGCAGCGGCAGCAGCGGTGGTGGTGGTAACGCTCGTCGCGACCCGCATGGTTGTTCTATTTTACGCTTTCTTTCTGTTTGTCTCTCTCTGAGTGACGACGTTTCGTGTAAGTGTGTTGTTTTTTTTGTTGTTTTGGAGCGAGAGAAAGAGGCAAAATGCGAAGGAATCATAGAAGCGAGAGAGGGAGCCGACGGACGAGATGAGACGACGCACGAAGTTGAGGTTTTCTATCCTCTTTTACCGCATAAAAAAAAAAATAGCAACTCGCGGTCCGGGCGTAATACGCAGACACGCGAACACTAGACATCACAGATAACCACACTTTTACGTGCAAACGAATTTAAAAGATATGTTTACCTTAGCAACCACTCAGTTATCCGCGCGAGCGAACGTGACCGCGTCGACGTCGAGAATTTCCTCCTCCTCCTCGAGAACGACGATGGCGTCTCCGAGGGTGAACACGACGACCATCTCCAAGGTTTTGGAAGGCAAAGTGGTCTCCAGAGCGAACGATAAAACGGCGATCGTGTTGATAGAGAGACAAGTACCGCACCCGCGTTACATCAAACGCATCAATAAGAGCAAAAGATTCGCCGTGCACGACGAAGAGAACGAGAGTAACGTGGGGGACATTGTTGAGATTAAGATGTGCGTTCCGAAATCAAAGACGAAGAAGTTTGAGTTGAAAGCCATCACGAGAAAAGCGTCGGCGTAAGAGAGAGAGAGAGAGAGAGAGATCGCCTTGAAACCATTCCCGTTGTAAATACATATATAGGGGATGGGGAGGTGAGAGCTGGCGTTTAATAATAATATAACTAGTAGGTTCGAGAGCGTTGTAATCAGAGACTTAACCTGTACTTAGAGAAATTCTATCCTCTTCTTCTCTTTTTGCACCGAAACACACACAATTTACACACTTACACACGCGCGCACACAAAAATGCCTCGTCTTGAAAAAAAAAGGAAAACAACAAAAAATTTGTTTCACAACGCTGCAAATGCTCTCTTTTACTTTACTTTACGCATATCGCTACTACTACTTTTACAACAGGTACTTCCAAATGATTAAAAAAACGCGGCGTGATCTTTTCTCATCAGTTACTCCGGACGACCGCTCTCACGCGCTCGACGAACTCGCCCAAGTTTCTGCGAAACCTTCGCTTGTTCATTCGATCGACCTCGGCGTTTAAGCCTCTGGCGGTGGTCAACTGGCCGAGCGCTTCGCGAACGACGACGCCTCGACCGCCTTTCTTCTCGGCGGCTTCGAACGTCTCCTCGCCGAGACTCATGAAACAGGCGTTTTCTATTTGCAACAAAGGCAACAAGGCGTCGGCAGCTTCGTCTACGATTGCGGAGTTTTTTTCACCGCCCGATGCGTCGACGAAAAGGAGTCGTTTCCAGACGATTCGAAGACACTTCCCCAAAGGCGATAACGGAAGTTGGACCATCAGAGCGTTTGGTCTGTCATTGATGTTGTCAGCCGACGTCGACCCACCCTCGACGATGAAGCTCGCGACAGTTTGAGTCGTTTGCACCAACAGAGGACTATCGGTAGGGGAACCACCACCACTTTTTTGCTTTCGCAACTCCGCGGCAGCCAAAGCGCCGAGAGCGATGAGAGATTCTCGGCAGACGTTTTCGTCGTCGTTGTCTAAACCAAACTCTAACGTCGAAAGTATCATGAAAAACAACGCGTTTGGATCTGAAGCGTTCGCAGCAGATCCATTGATGTTGACGACGAGCTCTGACAGTCTGTATGCGTTTTTAACGATGATATCCGCGAACGATTCCATCGAATACGAGAGCAAAGAAAAATAGCAGTTTCTCAACTTTGGGAGCAACAACGCTTCCGGAGTCAAGAGAGGAATGACGACTGCTAGTCCCGAAAAGACAACCGAGGCTAACTTTTCTTTATCTTCGTCGTTCCACGCGGAAGCTAAGTGCGTCAACGCTCTCAACAGCGATTTTAAGCACTTGTAATTCGCCTTTATTTCTTCGTCTCGCAATCGCGTAAGCGTCGCCGAAGTCATCTTCGTGGGTTCGGATTTCGCAAAAATCGAGACAATCGAGAGCGTAAATTCGCGTATTCTTTGCTGTCGTTCCATGTTCTCCTCGTCCATTGCAAATATTTCGCACAAGGTCTCCGATAACTTCATTGCTCGAGAGATAACGAGAGAAGAGTTTGCTGAAATTGCATTTTCAATCACTCTGGTCAGCGGCGAAAGCATTTCGAAGAAATGGTTCGTCGAGAACTCGTGCCTTTTACTCAGAGACGCTCTCGCCACACCTCTGAGCGCTTCTAAAGCACCCATCGTTCGACTTTCACCGGTTGGGTGCTCGATAAATTTCTTGTTCTCTATGGCTAAAAGCAAAACGTTCGAGGGTGGTTCCAAAACGTATCGCAAATACGCGTTTCTTTGATCGTTTTCTTCCGCGATGCCAATCGCGGCTCTCGTGAGCGATTCAGTCAATCCGCAGAATATTTCGCTTGGAAAACCACCGTTTACGTTTTCGTGCGCTTGACCAGTTGAAAACAACAGCGTCGTCCACGCGGGGTCGTTCGCGACCGCTTTGCACGGCGCGTTGCGTCGCGTTAAGGAGGGAAGTAAACGGAAGCTCGCAGATTTCCTCAAGGAGGTTTCACCTTCGTAAAAGGAAATCGCTACCGTTGCCAAACCGACCAAAATTTTTGCAGCGTAGGCTCCTCCCTCGCCTTCAAACGGGTCTGGTGGGTGAACGCCGCCATTGATGGACAAATTGTTATCGTGGAGTAGAACATTGCGGACGCGACCGCCGGAATCTTCGGGGAACAAGTGCGTATCCGCCCACCTGGCCGCGCACCACACAACCTGCTCGACAACTCGAGGCGATAGGAACTGCTTGACGCTTTGATTTTCACACATTTGGACGCACAAAGTGCCGATAAATAGTTCGCCTATTTGACGCAAAGCTCCTCTCGTTCCTTCGTTTTCGTCAAATTGTAAAGGTCGCATGGGCGTTTCGCCTCGTCCATCGTCCGCGACGACGTGGCCTACGAGACGTAACAACCACCACAACTCTTCGAACAATTCTGGAGCGCGTTGTAAATCTGCGTGCGCGGCGTTATCGGTCGATAACGCGGCTAATTGTAACAAGAAATTAATTTTATCATGCAACGCCGCGGTGAGCATCGGTACGGAGGACGATACCGTCGAGCGAAACAACTCTGCGACGACATCTAAGGCGACATCTAAAGCTTCGATACCTGCTGCGCCGTCTTCTTCGTGACCGTCGTCTTCGTCGTACGCAGACTCTCTCGCGGATTGTAAACCAAATTCGACGTACCTTTGGCATATTTTAGCAATCTCTTGGTTTATTTTCATCGCCATTTCCGGCGACTCGGCTTGATTTCGCTCGACTTTTGACGAGAGCACCGCAAAAGCATCGAAGCAATTTTTCATGACGAGATCTAAACACGATCCGTCGTTTATCGCGCGCAAACTCCCAGCTTCAATCGCCGCCGAGCAAATGTTTGTTAGCGCTTCTAATACGCTACTGCCCGTCGCCGCGCACGTCGCCACTAAATACGTCCAATGATGCGCGGAACACAATGTGCCCAGTTGTTTGACGCAATCTAAAACTTCCTCTTCTCTTTCATCGACGTTTTTCATGGCATCTTTCGGATCCATCACGGTTCGCGTTTTCAAGAGAGACTGCGCGCAGCGTTGGAAATGCATGGACTTCAATTGCTTGTGGACGTCGGCTTCTGGAAATATCGATCCACTCAAAGCACAAAAGCTCGAAAATAAACTCCTCGTTTCCTTGGCGACTTTAGTTTCCGGCAATATAGCGTTCGATCCGTCTGCGCTGTTCTGCGCCACGCCGCTCGGCGAGTGCATGGCTTCGTGTAAAGAAAAAAGCCACGCGAACGTGTCGTTCTCACCAGATTGCAACAAAACATCTCTCCACGTTTCTCCGGGCGTCACCGGAATAAATCCATCGGATATGGATGCGTTCTCTAAAACGTTTCGACCTCCACCTTTGCTATTGCTAGTATTATTATCGTTGCTTGTTGTTCCGTTATCGTTCTCTACGCCTCTCGCTCCGTTTTTACCAAACCCGCCGAACCGGGAGAAATCCCACGATAAGCACGCATTTAACAACCGCAGACTAGCGAAAAAACACTCCTCGTCTTTTCCTAATTTCACCATCTTACCTCCTTCAACCATCAACACTTCTCTGGCGATGTTTCCGGCGTGCGAGAAAAAATGAACCAAAACTTCCTTCTCGAGCGCGTCTCGCACTCGCTCGTGAAACTCCCAATTCAAATGCATAGGCGAGCTCGTGCTCGGCGCGCACTCCAAAACGACTTGCGTGAACACATCTAATCCAAGTTTCCTCGCTGCAGCAGTCGCTGAAGACGATACCGCGCGTTCGCACTCTTCCAACGCCATCTGTCGTTGCTTCCCGTCGTCGTCCAACCACTGGCGTTTCAAGACAACCGCCAGCACGGAAACAATCTGCGAGCTGATGACGTTGTTCATCCGAGACGATGCCGCTGAAGAAGAAGACGGTCCAGCTAATTCAGCAGAAGAATGCAATAAATACTTCAAGCAAAACTGTCGAATCTCCGCGCGCATTTCGTTCGTCATGGACTCCCATTTTTGTAAAATCGCAAACCGCAAAGCGTTTGAAGCTTGAAACTTTGCATCGACAGACTGCGAATGCACAAGAATGTCTTGACATAAAGGCAACGCTTCCGGTGACTTACGAAACGATATCAAAATCTGTTCCGATTGTTCTCTGACCGATTGCTCCCGAGAGGAGAGGTTTTGCGAGGCGTATTCGATTTGCTCTCTCGTCGTCATCTCTTGTTGTTTTCCGATTGTGATTTTTGACGAAGTTTCTCTTTCTAATTCTCGATTCTTCTCTCTCTCTCTCTCTCTCTCTCTCTCTCAAAGCGGGGGGTCAGCAGCGGTGGCGGTTATAAAAAGATGAAAACAGACGAGAGAGACGAGACGGCTCTTTTTTCTTCTTCGCTTTTCCTCCAGAGCAGCGCTTTGTTCTCTCTTTCGCGTGAAGTGTGCGTTGTCTATATTTGTTCGCGTGGAATATATATTTTATTGGAGAAATTCTCGCGCGCAGTCAAAAACTCCGAAAAACACAAAACGGCAAAACAGTTCACTTCAGTCTTTTCAAAAGTGCAGCGGGAGCACAACCACACTTTCATGTACACGATACCTGCTCCTCCTCCTGCCGCTGCTGTTCGTGGCGCGCGCGGCATCGCGGCTCACAACGCACCGCTGATGAGAAAATCGCCGCGCGCGTCCGCTTCTTCTTCTTTTTCTTCTCACTCGTCAAAGTCTAACGACGACGACGATGACGACGAAGGAAAAGGTGAAGAAAGAAGAAAACGAGGACGACGAGAGATTACGACGACGATGACACTCGCGTGGGCATCATCGGCTTTGGTATGGGCCGATGGTTGCTGCGACAAAGCTCGAGCGGGTTCCATGATGTCCTCGGAGGATTCCGACGCCGCTGTAGTCCCTCTCGTCGTCGGGAGCGGAGGAAGAGGAGGAAAAATTTCAGATTTCAGCAACTTGAAACTCCTCCTCTCGGAAATAAAACGTGCGGACTTTGAACTCTCGCAGATGGTTGGACAGCTTAAAAGAGCGAGCGACGTCGGGACGGATCCACCTTTAGAGTCTATGTCCTCGGTGTTTGAAAACAGAGAGTCGGCGATTTATAATTTCCAAAAGAACGCGTTGAAGTTGGACGCGTTTGTCGACGCCGAAGAGTTGACGCCCATTGAAGCGGCCGTGTGGGACTCGATTCCGCAAAAGAACGGTGGGGGCGTGCACACGCCGTTTATAGTGACCCCGAACGAGTTTGTGTGCGCGTTGTATTCGTGCGTGAACAGTCCGGACGCGCCGCCCTCGACGGAAGCGGCTTTGACGATTGATATGTTGAGAAAAGGCGTAGCGATGGGCAAGAGGAAAGATAAGCGAATCACGGCTGACGGTCTGCTATTGACTGCGGAAGACGCGAGAGGGAAAGTTCAGAGATACTTAGAAATTTTAGAAAATAGCGGGATATTTAATAAAAGCAGCGGCAGCAGCAGCGACATGTAATAGGTAGCGCATAGAAGCACGAAGACGACATGAAAGCGAAAAACATCAAATTTACAACGCGCATTCGTTTTTGCTCGTCTAAACTTTTACATTCCCTCTGATTCGATGAGAGTCAACATCGCCTTGACGATTGGGTTGTCCATGGATATAGGACCAGGAGAATTCACTTTATTCGTCAAAAGTTGGTCAATCTTCTTGCGCAGCTCGCGCGCTAACACGCCAATCTTTGCCGGGGCGTTGAACTCACACCACTCATCGAGAACTAGTTTGCCTTGTTCGTGTTTGACGTCCAAATCTCCGCCGAACAAGAGCAGCGGATAGCTTCCGACCATGGTACAATCGCGAACGAAAACTTTCGAGGTTTGAACGCGATCGCCGTAAACTAGCCACGTCGATTCGTACTTGCCGACGTTGAAATTCACACTCGTTGGGTGTAAAAATACTCTGCCGACGTCTCGAGAATAGTATTTCATCTCTTTCCCGGAGGCCATTTTCTCGACGGCGCCGCCGAGCGTCTTGGCGTATTTGGCAACCGGATGTTGCGCTCTAACGAGTTTAGGGTATAAGCCGGCGACGAGTGCTGCTTTAATAATGCGAGAAACGTTCGAATTCACGTCCACTTCATCTTTTAAGCCACCTCCCGCTGCGTTTTTGTTACCATTATTACTATTCGTCGCGTCGTCTTTTGCGCGCCCGAATCGTTTCACGCGAAGCGCGTAATTTCGAGAAACGAATCCCAAATCGGACAAAATCTGCGCAAAGTCTACGCGCGATTGCAACACAGCCTCTAGCGCTTGACTCGAGAGATAATTTTCGTCGCAAAAGCGTCTCTCTGCACCTCTCCCACCGCGTTTCTTGGCGTTTAACCATCCGTCAAAAGCATTGACGACGGCCAAGTGATCGGATTTACCAACTGCAAACGCCCGTTTTTTCCTCTCGGCGTCTTCTCTATTATCCTTCGGAGAATAAAACAACGGACGTCCGGACATTGCACTCGCGATGGTTAACATAGGATCTAAACATCCCAACAAAGAAGCATAGACAAGCATCTTCCCCAATCTCGGGTCGCACGGCATGTGTGTTAAGTGTTTACCCAACGGTGTGACGATTTCTTCGGTGTTATTTACGATTGCCATCGCTTTCAAATCCTTCAATTCTTGAACGGCGAGATCTAACGCATTTTCATCCGGAGGTGTCAACGCGAGCGAAAGCGTTTCTTTTGCCGTTCCAGATTCTGGCGCCATACTTTTAATGTTCAAAACTAACGACTGAAGTGGCGTTCTTAACATTTCCGGTGCTTGCGTTTTCTCGAAATTCGCGAATTGTGTGCGCGAAAACAATCGAAAACACGCGCCCGGTGTCGTTCTCCCGGCTCTTCCTCGTCTCTGCTTCGCTTGAGCTTTGGAGACCCAGCAGTCTTCTAAGCAAGACAAACCTCTCTCCGAGTCGTATCGCATCTCTTTCTGTCGTCCCGTATCGATGACGTATCGAATATCATCGATTGTAACTGAAGTTTCTGCGATGTTTGTCGCCACGACAATCTTACGAACGCCGAGTCTTGGCTTCTGAAAAATTCTTCGCTGTTCTGCCGCGGAAAGCTGACCATACAAAGGAAGAAAGTCTAACTCACCGACATCGGAAACTTCCAACAAGCGCGATTGCTCGAGGACGCGAATGAGCTTCAAAATTTCAGCTTGACCGGGCATGAAGATTAGAAATGCACCATAAGTATCTTTCTCCATCGGTTTACCTCCTTTCGGGACGATGCTTTCCATGCCTTCCCTCAACTCTTTGCGAATAATCGCCGAGAGCGCACTTTCGATGAGTTCGTAGTTCATAACAGATTCATCCACATTTTGGATAGAACGCTTTACATCGTCGCTGTAGTTATCTTCCAAATGCTTTCTCGCTAAAGCGAGTTCGGTTTGACGCTCTCGCTCCTCCTCCTCTTTCCTTCGTTTCATGTTTTCATCCGCGGTGGTTTCATTATTGTCCTTGTTATTGTTGTTCGTTCCAGGAGAAAGCTTCGGAATAGCCGCACGCTTTTTTTCCGCCTGGTTTTTATTCAAAGCCCAATCCTCTGCATCATCATCGTCACTATCCGATGTATCTTCGTCGTCTTCATCATCTTCGTCATTTTTCTTCTTTTGTTTCTTGGACGAGGCTACAATTTCGTCGAGCTCGGCTACGTCCCAACTATCTGGCACTTCACGATCAGGTCTAGCATCATTATCATCATCTTCCTCGTCATCAGAAGATAGAAGCGCGTTCGGATCTATGCTGTCCTCTTCGTTTTCCAGCATCGCGAGTTGTCTTTTCTTTTCCGCCGTTGTTTTAGCGTACTTAGATTTTTGACCAACTAAAAATCTAGTCTCCTCGAACACGTCCTCTAAGTAATACTCTTTTACTGGATGCGTGAACCCAGGAATGGTAATTTTGGACGTTTTCACGGCTTTGATGGCATTTTCAATCGCTCGTTTCGATGGGTTTTGGAAATAGTCGGCAAACAAATCCGCATCAGCAGTGGCGGACATGAGAACAAGTTTCAGATTTGGTCGCTTTTGGACGACGCGTCTGAGAAGCAGAAGTAAAACGTCCGAGTCGACAGAGCGTTCGTGAACTTCATCTAAAATAACGTGCGTGACACTTTCTAGTGTAGGATCGCTCAGCAATCGTCTGAGCAAAATACCAGTCGTGCAAAACAGCAAGCGCGTCTCTTTACTCGTTTTCGATTCCAATCGCACGGAGTAACCAACAACGCCTCCGACTTTTTCATCGCGTTCGTTTGCCACGCGCTCGGCTAAGCCAATGGCGCTAATTCTTCGAGGTTGCGTACAGATTATATTCGTTCCGCCACCTTTTTGATTGAAAATCGCGTGCTCGAGAATAAACTGCGGCACTTGAGTAGACTTCCCGCACCCAGTTTCTCCGGAAAGCACAACCACGGCATTATTTTCAACGAGTTTCGTAATTTTGTCTCTGGATTCTGAGGCAGGCAAGTTGTTTCGAACAGTTTGCATTTTGTAAGCCGTAGAATGCTTGTTAGATTTGAAATCGCGCTGCCATAAATCGTACGCATCTTTCAAACGCGCGCTCTCTTCCTCGATTTGAGCTCGCGAAAGTTGACTGCGCGTGTTGTTCTTGTTGCTTCTGTTCTCGTTTGCTTGTTGGTTTGCCAAAGGTGGTGCTGTTGTTGCTGTGTTTGCACCTCTTGGTTTCGGCACAGCTGAAGACGACGACGACGACGACGACGGTAACTTTTGCGTTGCTTTTGCTCTCGTCGAAGATGTTGTGGCGTTGCTTTCGGCTGTTTCTTCCTTGTTTAGCTCCGTGCTGACTGCGTCGATGACTGAATACATGCACGGCCCCGACTCACTTTTCACGCATTCCAAAGCTGTTGCGACCGCTACCTTCAAACACATCGCGAGCTTTTCTCTACTGCTGTGACTAGTACTATTACTACTACTACTATCTACATGAGATAAATATATCAACGGCGGTGCAGTTTGGGGATAACCAACAACATTCGTAAATGTTACGAGCACCTTATTCTCCACCGATACAGAAATCGCGCATTCCTCATCGCCTTTCTTCACGTTCTCATCTCCGTATATAGATTCAATCGCGACGATCTCATCTTCCCAGTCTTCGTTTGTTTGTTTCTCTGGGTTAATCGTAAACTCTGGCCCAACTCTGTTCCGATACGCAACAATCATTGGTGATACCGAAGAAGCAGAGGCAGTTTTGACTGCATTCTCCGCTTCTTCGACGGAATACCCGCGTTCCCAAACAAGTCTAATATCTCCACTATCCTTCGCAGGAACGCTATTACTCTCTTTCGTTGACATTTCCACAGTCTTCTTTGCATTGTTCAACAAAACAATCGGATCGTTCATAGCTTTTGGAGCAAACTTTGCCGGTAATCGCGATTCTGGAATGTTAATGACTAGCCAGTCTAAAGCGCTCTCATAGGCGAAATCTTTCGATTGTTTCACCGCAATGGTCGCGTCTGATTTCTCAAAACCACACTCCTCTAATCTCTTTGTCAGCGCTTCAACTTCTGGGTTTGCAATCTCTTCGTCCGTTTCGTGCAAAACGGAGAAATCGTCGTAGGAGCGATGATGCTGCGAGAATGTCGAAGAATCTTCGGATTCGTAAGTTCGGAGTAATTCTTCAACCATCAACCTTTTCTCTTCGGACATGTGCAACGTCGGAATGACTCGTTTCGGTTTCGGTTTCCTATTTTTCATCTCCAACTCTCTCTTTTCTCTTTGTTCCTTCTTCTCTAATCTCGTTTTTTCTTCCTTCTCGTAACTTTCAAATCTTTGTTTATACTCGTGCGGCAGCAGTCTTTGCAAGGGGAGATTCGTCGCGTATCTCGCCAACGCCAACGTTGCCGCTCTCTGTATCGCCTCTTCCTTCGATGGCGCCGCATCGTTCATCCATAAAACAATATCCGAATCCGGTTTATATTTATCCGGCAAAACAACTTTGCAAATCCACGTGTTCCCATTGCTGTCATTACCGCTAGCGCTACTACTATCTTTCTTCTCTTGCGGCACGTATCGCGGTTTCCGAATGTCCTTCTTCTTGTTCGCGAACTCATCCAATATCGTTCTCGGTTGTTTCATCGACGCTCTCACCACCGGTGCCGTATCCACGATGATTTTTTTTGCGCTTCTATCTTTCGGGTTATTCGAAGTGTTATTATTATTTGCAGAAGGATCGATGCCTTTCGCTTTATCGCTTTGCTGTTTGCTCTTTTCCGCCAACTTCACCTCCAACAAATCTTTCTGCTTCTGTGCCAACATCTTCACCGCGTCTTTCGCGTCTATCTTCTTCCCGCCTTCGCCGCCTCCTAACTCCTTCTCGAGTTCTTCTTTGTGGTGTCTCTCGATGTGCATTTTCAATCGGTCTCGCTGTTTAAACGGGTCTCGATCGCAATACGGACACTGTAAATCCGTGCCGCTTTTCTTCTTCAGTTCCAAAAAGTTCGCGTCCGGTTTGCTGCTCATTCCTCCCGTGGCGACGATACCTTTTTTCTTCTTCATGAGTTCTTTACGTGGACCGCCCATGTTTTTTTTGTAATCTATACAGGTTTAGAAATCAGGAGCAATATAGCGAAAAGTGTCTTCAGTCTTCTTCTGTTTCGTTATCTTCGGAGCGTTTTGTCGTCATCGTTCGTTCGTTCGTTCGTCGCTATCGCGGATTGTGTTTTCTTGTGTGTGTCGTTGCGCTTTTTTTTGTGTGGGGTGCGACGAAAAAAAGGGAGAAAGGTGTGTGAAAATACCTAATTTATATATTTAATTGACCCTCTCTTTGGACTAACTACTAAAGCAACTAAAGAATTTTACTACAACATGGCGGCGAGTTCATCCGCCGCAGAGCTGGTTTCTTCCTTTGCTTTTTGACTGGATTTAATCGCCGTCAAATCTCTGGGCATTTCATCTTTCGTGAGAAACTGTAACCATTGATGTAAGATGGCCTTCTTTTGGCCGCGGTATCGACAGACGGTTTTCAATCGCAAAGCTTTGAGTCTCGTTTCTTTGTCGGTGTTGGAGTTGTTATCGTCGAGAATATTCGCGCACTGTTCCATGATTTGGACGTCCTCTTCCATGGACGTTGGTAACTCGTGCAGTAATTCCGTGATTCTACCGATCAGTACTTGTCGGTATAACTGGTCGTTGTCGTTATCCGATTGCATGACATTTTGCGCGATGAAGGTAAACATCGCGTGATGCGCTTCGTCCCTCGCGAAATTCCATCCTGCACGTACGCTTTCGTCTAACCCGGATTTATCCCAATCAAATTTGTTCACGTCGGCTTTATTCTGACCCATGGCTTCTAAAAGCTGCTGACGACGTTGTTCGACTATGGCGTACGCGACGCCTTTAGAGTATTCCAGAGGAATGGCCATGGCGTTTTGCTCGGAACTTCCCGCATCGACAAGTTTTTCGGAAAGCCAAGTGGCAGATTCCGGTAACGTTCGCCATAACTCGACCGTGTCGCGAGGATTTCTCGTTTCCGTGACGAAACCACCAAACAGAAGAAAAGTGTCCGAATCTGCCACGGCATACGAGACAGTAATTTCATCTCCGGCTTCCAAGTCTCTTCTGGCAACCAGTTCCACTCCGTCTGGCTTATTCTTTTCCCGTTCTTCTTCGGACAACGCTTCTTGTCCCGACTTTGTTTTCTCCATTCCTCCTAATTCTATTTTCTTCTTCTCGCTATAAGCCGGCCGCCAAAACGCCGCCGGGTCGACGTGCGTGTGATTGCACATGTCGATAAACGGCGCCACGAACGCTCCAGACGGAGGCATGCGTCCTTCGTTATTCCCCACGTCTCCAATTTCCGCATCAATCTCTACCGCTCTCGACCGCGCGTTTGCCATGGCCCACGCCCACTCCTGCTTCGTCCAATTCCTACAGCTCTTCGTAGCGGTAGTCTCTTCCTTTTTAAAGTGCATCTCTACGTTCACCGAGTCCCTCGCCAACGTCTTCGCGCACGTCCCGATGGCGTCCGCGAACTGCATCTCCTTAATCTCCTCCGTCGTCCACGTCCCACACGTCGGCGAATCGATAACTTTCGGCAACGCGTTAATGTACGGATAAAAGTCCGATTTCTCTTTCAAATCTCTCTGTCTGAGTAACTCCGCCGCTAACCTTTCCGACGACGTCGCTTGCTCGAACGGCGGTAAAGAGTCACCGCCGGTGCCAACTCGTAAGCCTTGCGTCCCCACGCAACACGCAAATGGGACGAACAAAACTCTCTCTCCTTTCTTAATCGCGATGTTATTATCCTCATCTTCTTCTTCTCCCGTCTTCATCTCTCCTCTTCCGACGCAATAGACGCGTCGATCAAACTCTCTCTCCGTTGTCTCGTTCTCGCCTCCTCCCGTAATAGTAATAGTCGTAGGGGTTTCCACTTTGTACGCGTCGATGGATTTAATCTCGACTTTGTTCAACTCGCACCCTTTCTGCTCGCACCAGAGCACGAAATCTCGGAGTCTTTTGTCGTTGTTCTCGGAAAAAGTCGTCGTTGAATTCGACATGATGATATTTCGTCTTCGTCTTTCTTATCGTCGTCGTGTTGGTGCTCTGTGTGTGTTCTCACGCAACGCGAATCGAAAGTGGAGAAAAGATAAAACACACGTGTCGTGTCACATCACTCGCGCATGGCAAAAAAAAAAAATTTTCACAAAAGGGGTGCGCACATTCCGACATTCCGCTGCGGATAAAGTAACGAAACGCAGTAACAATACAGTAGGATTCTTCTTCGTTAAAATAATAGTACAACTCACTTCTTTTCATTTACGGTCTGCGCATCAAAAACTTAGATTCCGTCAACGGCGTGATCATAGAAGAAGATGCCCCGTTTTCCTCTTTAACGAACGCTCGTTTCATTCTTTGCATCTCTTCGTTGATATTTTCGAGAGACTTGAACGCCGCTCTGGCTTGTTTCTTGTAGTGTTTGGCTTTTTCATCCGCTTTGCGGGAGTTTTCGAGAACGAGTTTCGCCGTCAGCGCGGTTTCTAAGAGGACGGAAGCGTTTTCGTCGTCGGTGTTATTGTGAATAATGCCCGGTTCATCTGCCGGCGTATTCTCTGGAGCTTTGCAGCCGTCGACGATGTCGGTGGACGGCGACGGAGAGGCTTCGTCGTCGATTTTTTTTTCCTCTTTCGTCGAAACTTGCGGCGTCTTGAACGAGAGCGATTGCGCTGGAAAATCCGCCGCAGAAGTCGTCTTCACAGTGCTGCTGCTCTTATTCTTGCTGCTCTTTTTCACTTTTGTCGACTTCTTTTCTGATTCTTTCGCCGACAAAGAGGACCGTTTTTCCTCCTTCATTCTCGCCGATAATATTCTCTTCTCTTGTTTCATCCTAAACAACTCTCGCTCTTCCAATTCGCATTCTTTTCGTAAACGCATTCTTTGCGCATCATAGTGATACGACTCGATGGCGTTTCTGCGCAACGGCGGTAGCTGTCCTCTCGGTGCGAGAGGGTATACGGATACTCTTCGAGCGTCGCGAATTTGATGGTGGTGGTCCTGATGATGAAAATCGTCGGCTACGTCGTAAAACATTTCATCCTCTTCAGTCGACGTCGCTTTCCTCGCGGGCGGTGGAAGATGTTGTCGCGGATCATGCACGTAAACGATCTTTTCGCGAACTGACGCGGTAGCAGCTTCAGATGACGATGGACATCCATCTTTGATGGTTTGTGTCGACTGCGACGTCTTCTTCGGCGCCGGAGACTTCATCGCCTTCAACTTTTCAACTTCCGTCTTCAACTCTTTTACAACCACTTGCATCTTTTCTATCGTCGTCTCGTAGTGTTGGCAGGACTTTTCCAAAGCTTCCTTCTCTTCCATAGTTGCAGTCAATCTCTCTAACGTTGCTTTGTGTCGCACGGCGAGTTCATAATTTTCACCTCGAAGCGTTTTCGCATCCTCTTCCGAACTCGATTTACTCTTCAAATTTTCAATTTCAGCTTGCAACTGAGTCAATTCGTTCGTTTTGGACGCTAGGAGTGCCGTCAACTCTTCGTTTTGTGCTTCGAAGTACTCTTTGATGGCGCCCGCATCTTCGTCGTTCTCATCGACGTGAAGGATTTCTTCTTTCGCGACAGTGTTACCATCTTCGTCTTGACGAATCTCTTCTCTTCTCGAGGCGAGTTGTTTTTCAAGCGTCTGTACTTGTTTTCTCGAAACCGCCAACAAATTTTCAAGCTTTTGTATTTCATTCGTCGCTTCTTCCAATTCGCTCGTCATTTGAGCCGTTTTCTCCACCGCGTTCTCGGTCATTTTCTGCATTTCAGATGATTTCATAAACGCAGTCTTCGCTTCATCTTTCAACCCATCGGTTTCGTGCATGATGTTCTCGAGTCGCTGCGATAAACTCTCCTCAACAGCTTTAGAGGCGGTCAACTTCTCCATCAATTCGAGGTTCTCGAGCTTCAATTCTTCATATCTCGCAGGAATTTTCGCGTAATCGTACGAGTCAGATGAAGTATTGTTGTCCTCATCATTGATTTCGCCGTGAATTTTCGTCTCTTTGCACCACGCTTCGAGAACTTGTACTCTCGAGTTTGCTTCGTCCACTTCTTTGCACAAGAAATCGCAATCGCTATTGGCGGATTCAATCTCTTCATCCAACTCCTGTATGCGCTCGTACGATTTCTTCAGGCGAACGTTCAACGTCTTATTCGTCGTGTCGACTTTTTCCAAGGCTTCCTCGACTGCTCGCTTTTCTTCCTTGAGTTTCGCGATGTCCAAGAGCAATTCCGTGCGCTCGTCCTGTTCTTCGTTTGCGCGTTCGAGCTCGTCTTGTAAACGCTCTATTTCGTCTTCTAAATCAGCCGCGTGCGTATTTTCGAGCTCCGCTCTCGTCCACCAAGTGAAAGCTTCGCGCTCGTACATCTTCATATCGTTCCCTAGATGATTTATGATTTGAAGCATTTCTTCCTTCTCTGTGCTGTATTTTGCTATCACACCTTTCTTTCTTTCTTTTTCTTCTTCGTACAAGCGTTCAAAATTCTCAACTTCTTCCGCCAGAAGACCGTATATATTTTCGACTTCAACTTCGTTCGCCTCTAATTCATCGTGAGATTGCTTCAAATTCTCCAACGCGGCGACTTTGAAGAGCATTTCCGATTGCAACTCTTCGCATTTTCCTTCCAAATTGGTCTTTTCAGACTGAGAGATGTTGAGCTCGTGAGTGCGTTCAGTCAACATCTCCTTCAATGATTCCATCTTCATCTCCATCTCGCCTCCACGTTTGGCTTCTTCTTTCAAAGTTTCCACCTCTTCTTCTGCAGATCCCAAAGCTTCTGCAAAATGAGCGCACGCGTGCGAAAGTTCGGAGATTTTTTCATCTTGTTCTCTGACCTCCTTCTCGAGTTTTGAGAGCTCTGCGTTTTTCGTGGACATCGAATCCGCAAACTCTTGCTGCAACTGAAGCATCTGCACGTCTTTACCTTGATTCTCTTCTTTGAGCAACGCTACCAAAGATTCGTACTCGTTTAGTTTACTATTGCTATTAATTTCTTCCACTTCTTCTGTTTGCACACATACACTCGCGACGCTTTTCCTTTCCTTTTCTTCCTCCATCTCCTTCATTTTTTCGGCCAATTTCGTCTGTAACGCTTTGTTTTTCCGTTGCTCGTCTTCCAAAGATTCCGCCATTCGTTTCGCTTCGTTAGTTTTCTCGTCTAAGAGTAACTGGACTTTATTCAAAGCTTCTGCCGCTTTCTCGTTGTCTTTCTTCCGCTCGTCTTGCTCCTTCTTCAGTAATCGATTTTGCGCACCATCGTCTTCCTCTTCGAATGTTTTCAGTAAATCCGATTTCACGCGGTCAACTGTAGTATTGACTTTCTTCTTGCCGCTTTCTTTAATAAATAAGAGCTGGAAGAGCGATTTGATCGAATTGTCCGCTTTATCCGCAATTTTTAAAACTTCCTCTTCCTTGTTCATTTCTGTTGGATGCGGTTTCTCTTCGCGCGTAGGGGCGGAAGTACTCGCTTCATTGCTGCTGTTCGTCGTCGTCGTCGTCGTCGTCGATGGCGAAGAAGACGATATTCTCTCTCTGAGCGATAAGACATACTCGTCCAGAGAAGCGAGCAAATTCTTGACTTCAAGTTCGTTGTTAGAATCTCTCAAGGCGTCGGCGATGGAGTTCTGCGTCTTTTCAATCGCCCTGACTGACGGTTTTGCCGTCGTCGTCTCGGTCATTCTTTTACTGCGATGAAGTTGTTGGGTCTGGGCGACCGTATTCAATGCGTCGACAAAGATATCTTCTTCTTCTTCTTCTTCATCATCATTGTTATCAACTGCTGTACTTTTTGGTCTCCCGATCGTTCGCGCTTTTCCACCGGTAAATGGCGAAGCCGCCGTGCCTTTCTCGCTCGAAAGCGCTCTCAAACGCTCCGCAGTTTCCGTCGCAGATTTCTTCACCGCTTCCCATCTCGGTGAGGCAAAGATTCCAACGTTATTGTTGCCATCGTTGACGGTCGAAGTCGTTGCAAAGCGAAGTGAAGCCGACGACGATTGCTTCGTCGGGGCTGTCGAAGGCGTCTTGGCCACAAAATCGGTCTCAACGGATGCGCTCACTTTCTCTTTTTCCGCCGCCATCATTAAACTCTTCTTCTCCTCTTGTAACTTTGCAATCTCCATCTCCGCTTTAATCTTATCTTCTCTCAACATTTCGTACACTTGCGTCACCTCACTCATCTTTCTCGACGACTTCAACGAATTCTCCACCTCGTCTGACTTCATCCGTTCCAGCATCAACTTGTAATTCGCGTTTTCTTTCGCCGTCTGTAACAAGTCCACCAAAACCATCTTCGTTTGATTCTCGTTCGATTGTTTCAATAGTTCCTCCGCTATTTCTTCCACGCTTTTGTTGTTGTTGTTGTTGTTATTCGCGATCATCGATGACGACGACGACGACGACGGAGGCGGGGTCGTCATCTGTTCCACGTACACTTTCAAGCTCGGTCTCGTCAGCTCTGCGGTCGTCAAATGCCTCCTCGTGGGCGTGTTTCCATCGTTCGGAGAAGACTCCGAAAATGATGAATTGGAAATATTATTACTCGGGATGACGGCGTTATTCGGCGAGAGCACTTGCGAGAGCGGACTTCTCGTCGTTTGTTTCGCGGCGCTCGTCGTCGTCTTCGTAGGTGTCGTTTTCGTAGGGGACTTTGGCACCATCATTTTTGTCTTCCCGGGAACGTCACTCGTCGTCGTCGTCGAGAGAGACGACGACGCGTTGTTCAAGCGACTCTTCCTCGTCATGATCGGTGGACCTCCCACTCTTCTTTTAGTATCAATGCAGTAGTAGTAGTAATAGTAATAATAATAATAACGATAGCAATTATTTGTGCCAGTGTGAGAGTGAAATGAAGATAGCCGTTAGTTGAAGTTGTGTGTAGCAAACAGCTGTCTTTCAGCTTTTCAAATTTTTCTCCTCTTCTTCGTAAATAAATAGGCAATTCTCTCTCTCTTTCTCTCTCTCTCGTCTTCAAAAGAAAGAACGAGAGAAAGATGGCACCATCGGTACCATCAGCGGCTCTGACGCCGAAGAATGGTGACAACGACGGCGACGACAACGACGGCGATGACGACGCGAGGTTACTGAGAGCGAGATGTCGGGCGGAGGTGTTCGAATATTCTGGTTTATTACCAGCGCAAATGGTGAAGAAACATCTCTGCTGCGCTTCTGTTTTTGAAGTAACAACAAAAAATAGCAACTACAATCATCAACATCATCAACACTCGTTCGAGCGGTGCGTGATGCAGACTCAGGAGAAATTGTTGGAGCGATGCGCGGAAGAAGAAGAAACGGAGAATAGTGCAAATCCGTTTGCGAAAACGTTGGAGAGAAGACGAGTGGAGGAAGTTTTGAGAATGAATTTTGAAGCGAACAGCACGACGAGCGGCGCGTATCGACGACTCGAGAATAAGACGAAGAAGATGGAGGCGAACGTAAAGTGTATACTGGACGCGTACGATGCGTCGTTGGATAAAACGAAATGTGGTTGCACAGAAGAAGATGGTGATTCCATCAGAGTAGATTTCTTTTGCTTGTTCTTGTTAATGCACGGCATAAACTTACCTTCGGCAAAGTCGCCGATGAAAGCGAACGCGGAGTGGTACTCAAGCTTAACAGGAGGAGGCGGGAACTATGGAGGGGAAAGCAGTTCAACCACCCATCAAAATAACGAACAACAACAGAAAAGCGAACGCGATAAAGAAGAGTTCGTGCGAATGAAGTTCTTAATTTCGCATTGGAACGATATTAAAACGATAGCGACGAAAACGGACGATTTGATCGATTCTCCCGGACTCATCAGCGCAAACTCGTGGGAGTGCTTCCAATACGTTTTTCATTTTTACGACGCAAACGAGATGAAAGAGGTTGATTCCAAAGCTGCGAAAGAGGAATTGCAAACGGCACTGAATATTTATCGGTTGTTGGAAGACTCCTTGTCTTCGATTTCATCTTTTTCCGGCGCGTTGAAGAAGCCGTTCGAGTTGCGCGTGGAAAACTTGAAAAAGCAAACGTTTGCGCGCGAGTTAGCAGAAAGAAATGAGGCCGAGGATGAAATTCTTTCATCGTGCATGATTTCGGATTGCTCGGAGAGTGCCGTGTATGTCATGGCGCCAGTGCAGCACGTTCGAATCGATAATGTGGTGGATTGTTCCGTGTTCATTGGCTCGGTATCCTCGACGATATTTCTCACCAGATGTGAGCGCGTCCACGTCGTCTCGGCGTCGAAATATTTATTTAGCAAAGCGTCGCACGATTGTAACTTCAACGTTGCCGTGGAAAATCGTCCAATCTTTGTCGGGGATTCTCGAGGTTGCGTCGTGGGACCATATAATTCCTACTACGGCGGGTTGTCCACGCACTTGAAAAAGTGCCGGTTACATCCGGATTCGAACGACATGACAGAGAGTTGGAAAAGCTCTCGGGTGATTAGCACAAATCCCGACCCCGATTCAGGTTCAGAATCTGATAGCGACCATAGCAATAGTAACTTTAGCGTCTGCGTGCAGAAACCGGAAGATTTCGGGCCTTTCATCGTTCCGTTTTTGCCGTCCGAGGAGATTGCGGCTGCTGCAGAAAAAGGAGGAGGGGAGCATAATCAATCACAGCACGATCTCGCGCCTTCCGCATCATCAGCGGCATCGGTAGAGATTACGAGGGCAAATCCTTTCCGCATTCCCGGTGAGTACGTCACCTCTTTGGACGAAAAGAACGAGCTCGTCGCCACCTTTCGCAGAGACATGGTTGAAAAAATGTCAAGCGGCGCCGACTCGGAAAAGGTTGCCATGATTCAGCGCGAGTTTCGAGACTGGTTGAAAACTACCGGTAAAGCTAGACACGTCGGCGATTTGCTCAAAATGGAACGCACGCTGACGTCAAGGACGAGGTAGACGCGCATTCAGACGCACGTTATGCATTCGTGTATTGTTGTTATTGTTGTTGTAAAAATAAGATCTACTAGTATCAATAATTTCACCTAACTTTTATTACAAACACCTAGCGCGTCAAAGAAAACTATGATTTTTTAATCAATCGATGATTTAATCATCTCGATGCCATTGGATTCGCGTGAATAGTCACCCTCTCGATCTTCACATCCGTCAATGGTCTCATAGATTCGTCCACTTTCGTTTTCTCCAACATATCCAAAACTGGAAACCCATCGATGACTTTCCCGAAAATCGTGTTTTTCCCGTCGATGTGAGGCGCTTTCGCGAACGTGATGAAAAACTGACTTCCATTCATATCTTTCCCGGCGTTCGCCATCGCCAATATCCCTCTGTTCGTAAACTTTAAATGCTCCCGTATCTCATCCTCAAACATCCCCCCGTTGTTATAAATCGACGCCCCTCCTTTCCCGGTCCCGGTCGGGTCCCCGCCTTGCACGATAAACTTTTTAATCAAGCGAGTGAAAATCGTGTCGTCGTAATAGTTGGAGGCGCACAAAGCGAGGAAATTATGACACGTTTTCGGCGCGTCTTCGCAAAAGAGTTCCACTTTTAAATCCCCTAAACTCGTGTGCAACGTCACCGACATCGTGAGATGTGTGCGTGTGTGTGTTTTTGTGTGTGTTCTTACTGTGTCTCTTTCTGATAACGTGCGCGTGGAGGAGTTAAAGAGAGAGAATGACTGTGCGTGTGACGACGCTTTCTTTCGTTTCACAAACTTGTTGAAACAAACTCTGTGGAATTTTGAAATTCCCCTAATAATAAATAGGCAGCTAGGTCAACTTTATAACACATACAATCAAATATAAGGAAGAAGAAATTCACGCAGAGAGAGAGAGAGAGAGAGATCATATATATATATATAGATAGAATCAGAATAGGAAGATGTCTTTGACTTCTTCCTCTATTTCTTCTTCTTCCACTTCGGAGATGAGAGAACTGATTAAAAAATTTACCGGAACAGAATCGGAACGAGCGGACGCGATTGAGAAGACGATTCGATTGATTACCGCTTCCTCTTCTTCGTCTTCGTCTTCGTATTCGACGACGACAAATACTAAAGACAACAAAGAGAGTTCACCGACGTCGCAGTTTTTCTTGCTGAAAGGCATGCAATCGCTGACGTTCGCGTTAAACGCATCGTCGTTGGAATCAAAAACGTGCGAGAAAGGGTGCGAGTTGATGTGTGTTCTCTCGAAGAAGCATAAAAACAGAGTGAAGATGAACCAATTCGGAAGCGGGAACGCGGCAAACTTATTGTTGAGGATCGCGAGGAAATCGGAGAATATAGACGGAGAATCGTACTATTACGCGATTAAAAGCCTCGCGAATTTCTCTCAGGAGTTGGATTCGAGTCATCATCACTCGTCTTCTTTATCTTCTTCTTTTAGTAATAGTCATCATCATCATCACCAGCACCATCACGCCGGGGGGTCTCTCCCGTCTTCGTCCTCCTCTTACGCGCACGGAGGGAACGAATTTTTTCCGGTGACCAAAGAAAGTTGCCTTTTGATGGTGAATTGTTTGATGTCTAAACGGTTGGAGTGCGCGGAAGCTGCCGTGATGGCTTTGATTCATATTTGCAGAGCGAAAACAAATGTCACCGGCAACGCGAACGCGGGCGGGGGAGGCGGTAATTTTAGCTTCTTCAACAAGAAGAACACGAAGCTTGTTTTGAATCAAGGCGTTTCAGAGCCGCTGGTGACTTTACTCCAACGCGCGTTGTTACAATCTCAACAAGCCGGTGGAACGACGAAAATGACACACTTGTTGGATTATTGCGCGAAACTGATCGTCTTGTTATCCGGTCAGAGTTTGAAAGGTAGGCATTTGTTGAGGCAAGCGAGAGCGATTGACGCTCTGACAAAGGCGTTGTTACGATTCTCTCCCAGCGACGAGGCCACGGAGTCTTTGATTTGGGCCATAGCGTCGCTCTGCAACACGAGCGATAAATCGTCTACGTATTACTCCTCGGCGTCGGAAACGATGGTCTTAGCGATTGGTGCGGAGGCTATAGAAGGCGTCGTTAAAATCGCCGAGGCGCATTCGGGAGCCTCGGCTATAGCTCGGCATCGGGCGACTTTAACCAGTTACCGCTTGTCTTCTCTTTTAGAAAACAAAAAATATTTGCAGCGACACGCAAAAACAACTTTTGCGACGTTGTGCGAGACGTTCGCGAGAGAAAGTAGTAATAGTAGCGGTACTGAACACAGCGCAACGAACAAGGAAACGTCCGTGTTGGCATTCGCGACGATTGCTCGCATCGTCGACGATAAAAATTACGCGTGTGAACTGTTGAAAAACGACCAGTTGCCGATTGGTAAATACATAGGCACGTCAGTCGCACGATGGCTCGGTTTACGAGTCGTCGAAAAAAACGATCCGGCGAGAACTTTAGGGGTGTTAGATTTACTCAAACTCGCCGCGATCATAGGGAGAACTGCGCAAACGACGAAGAAGACGAACCCTCCGAGTCAAGCGGCGAGCGCCTTCTGCGCTTCAGGAGGCGCGTACGTTTTGTGCGCGTCTCTAGAGCCACCAGAGCACGATTCCGACGGCGAGAACGACTCAGAAAACGGCGACGGTGTAAATGAGTACGGGCAAGACGACGATGATTATTACGACGACGATTTCGACGACGATGGTTTTGGCGTTCGAAGGAGTAGCCAGAAGAAGAAACACGGAAGTAGCGACGACGAAGATACCGAGCATCAATCTTCAGCCGCGCTCGTGGACGCGTGCCGAGCGTTGTCGGGTTTATCGTCCCATCCCGCGCACCATTCGGCTTTGCGCGCGGCGAATGTGGTGGAAGAACTTCGCGCGATGTTACAAATGGCTACAGGAAGAGCAGGCGATCCGGTTCCTGCTCTCGCGCAGATGTTTGCGAAGGAATGCTTGCAAAGGTTAGTCGGTCCAAACGGTACGATTAACACGGAGTCTGCGTCGTACGACGTCGACAGATTCTTAACGAGAAGTTTAAGCAGAGAGGAAAAACCGGAGAAACCATCAACGACGACGACGATGAAGAAACTCGCCACGGCGACGTCTCTGAACGCGCCCAACAAACTTCCCACGTCTTCCTCGACGACGACGATGTCCGAAAGCTTGTTGAAAACGTCGAACTCCTCCAACATCGACCGCATGGAGCTCGGCGAGCATAGAATAAACACGCAAACGATGTCGTTACAACAACAAAAGAAGCGCAGACGAGGCACTTCTCGTTTGTTCACCCGAAGGCGGTGCATTGTTTTGCTCTGTTTAACGAGCGTTGCGGTTTTCACCTTTAGTTTAGCAGGACGCTTAACGGAAGCCATCGGAAGCCTTGCGAGCGTCGTGTCGGTTGGAAATTTTTAGTATTAGTCCTCCTTCTTGGAATGAAAATGACACGCGCTGATGTTATTATACTTGTAAGTTACAAAACTGTTGCTATATATGTACACGCAACCATCGTCTCTCTCTCGTTCCGTTCCTTCGATGATGCGTGTTCTTGTTAATGTTGTTTTGGTTTGCTAATAAAATTTTCTCTGACTCTCTCTCTTTTCGTTTCTCTGTCGGTTTTCTATATACACATACTCGCACATTTTTGAACGCACAAAGCGAGAAGACGCGAGAAAGATAGAGATAGAGACCCGCGCGCTCTCGTCGATTCAAATTCAGATCGTTCCCTTCTTTCGCATCTTTTTTAGAAACGCGACTTTTCGCTCGAAGCAGCGAGAACCCAAAAGCAACACTTCAGAAGATCCCCACAAATTTGAATACGCACGCGCGTATCTTCTCTCTCTAATCTCTCTTTTAAAATACATTTTACGCGCCCCCACCCTTCTTCTTCTCCTCTTCTTTTTCCCGCTTCCCGCCTCGGTTCCCGCAACACTCCGTGCCGAACAATCGCGCGTACCAAGGCATGCTCTGTCGTCTCAATCTCTCCTCCTCCAACAGCTCCGCTTCCGACTTTTTCTTTCGTCCGAGACCGAGAAAGCCCATTTTTCTTTTTTGTGTTTTGAATAATCGGTTTGTGTCGATGGATGTTTACTGTTACTGTGCGTGTTTTCTTTGTGTGGTGGAGGGGCAAATTGAGCCCCTTTTTTTCAAAAAAAAGGGCAAAGGTCGTCGAAAACCAAAAAAAAAATATCTCTTATATACGTACATACACACATCTTTTTCGTGCGTGATTCTTTCTGACAGTTACGCGCGCGCGCTCAGGTATAGGTGCGCATAAGAAGAAGAAGAAGAAAGAGAAGAAGAAGAAGAAGACAAAAAAACCACCACCATAAATATGATGAGCGCCTCTTCCTCTTCTGCTTCGTCGTCGTCGCGTGCGTATTATTCGTTCGTTCGTTGGGAAACGACGAGGGCGAGGAAGATGAAACAACTCTTCTCATCCTCGCGAGGAAGACGACGAGGAAGAGAAGATGGCGGAAATACGACGACTACTGCGAATGTATTTCTTCCTCGTCGGCATCAACAACATCACCGACATCATCGTCGCGTCGTGAAGGCATCATCATCGACGAATGATAACAATAACAACAACAACAACAACAGAACGCAGCACGAATATTTTAATTGCACGGTAATATCGAACGACCCGATATCCGCGGACGAGAGTTATCGATTATTGACGGTGGAAATAGACGACGACGTGGCGACGATGCGAGTCATGTCGAAACAACTGAAGATGAATAAAGAGAAGGCGAACGGGACTACGACGGGGAGGACGCACACGACTCGAGATTCGAGCATCGACGGCGGATACGTGAAGAACGAGACAGATTTCGATTCCGAGTGGTTGTCCAAGTACGTTACCCCGGGTCAAAGCGCACAGTTTAAGGTGTTTAAAGAAGAAGATTGGTCGGGAGAGGACGTCGTCGACGAGAGTTTAGGACGCTTGACGCACAAGCTACCCATCGCGCAGTCGCCGACGGATTTACACATGGCGAGAACGAAATCGTCCGCTGGGTCGACGCATACGAGAGCAAAATTCATCGTAGACAGTAAAAATGAGGAGGAAAAGCACTTGACGAAGTTAGAGCCTCAAGCAAAGATGAAAATTTCAATGCCACGAGGCTTTGGATTTACCAACCCGCTGTTTTCAAACGAAAAGACGTTGGATAACGCGATGATGTCCGAAATAGTCAAAGTTCCGATCGTGATTCTCGCCGAAGGGTCGCAAGGCTTCGCGTGCGCGAAGAGTCTACTCTCGTGGCCGGCTTTACTCGCACACGCTTCCATAGCTCCCGTGACGGTGTTCTTCCTCGCGGAATCTACGGGTCGCTTGCCAATCACCGTGGACGAAATCGAACGATGGAAGCAACAAGGCGTCCAAATCATAACCTCGGTAAATGAAGACCCGGACGGCATCATCGATTACCACTCTCTGACCATTCGTTCTGTTCTTTCCTCCTCCACCAATAACATCGTCGGCGAAACGCATTTACAGCACAACAAGTGCGTCTTGTGCTTAGCCGGAGTGAAAGGGAAAAAAGCCGTGGAGTGGACCTCGCTGTTTGCCAAAAAAGGGGTGAGAAAAGAAAACTTCTTCTCCGCCGCGTGAAAAAGCGAAGAGAAGAAAGAGAAGATAAGAGAGAGAAGAGAGAGAAAACAGAGAGAGAGAGAGAGAGAGAGAGAGAGAGAGAGAGAGAGAAGAGAGAGAGAGAGAGAGAGAGAGAGAAGAGAGAGAGAGAGATGATTTTGTGATTCAAGTTCTCTCAAAGACCGCACGCGCGACGCGCGTACCTTTTTGATATTTGTGTATCTTCTCTCTCGTCGTAAGCCCTGCTCAATCAGTCAATCAAATTTTAAAAAGCGAACACATCAACATCAAACTCGCCGCCCCGACTTAACTTTTTCTCGCGCATCTATCTTATCGATATAATAATAAGAATAAGAAGAAGATCAAAACAAACAAACAAAGATGGGAAAGAAAGACGAGACGCCCGAAGAGCGCGCCAAGCGCAAGGAGAAGGAGAAGAGAGAGGGGAAATCTTCGAAGAAGGATAAGAAGAAGGACGAGACTCCCGAGGAACGAGCGGCGAGAAAAGCGGCGAAAGCCGATGGGAAATCAAAAGACGAACGCAAGGAAAAGTCGGCGAAAGCGTCTAAGCAAGAGAGCGGCGGTAACGCTTTGAAAGAGAAGAAGCAAAAGTCTGCTTCGCGAGGCCCGACCCCGGCGATGATGATGCAGGAGAAGAACAGTAAAAACGATTACTTAGCCGGGATGGATTTACCTTCCTCCTCGGACGACGAAGACGTGGAAGAAAAGGTGGAAAGAGATTTAACCAAAAACACGTTCGACGGACCGTCGGAGAAGGAAGCCGCGAAAGCGAGGAAAAAAGAAATCGAAATGGCTAGGAAAGAGGCGATGGCGAAAGAAGAGGCGATGAGAGACGACGACGACGCGTTTAACGTTCGATTACCGGCTATGGATGAACAAGCGATGGCTCAAATGGCAAACTCGCGGGATATCAAGATTGATAATTTCTCGGTTTCCGTGAGAGGGAAGCCGTTGTTGACGGATACGAACATTACGATTGCGCACGGGAGACGATACGGGATCGTTGGACCGAACGGGACCGGGAAGACGACTTTGATGAAGTTGTTAGCGAGACGTAAGATTCCGGTGCCGGAATTCATCGATATTTTGTTGGTCGAGCAAGAAGTAGTCGGCGACGAGAGAACGGCGTTGGAGTCCGTAGTTGCCGCGGACGTGGAGCTCATGGAATTGAGGCAAAAGAAATTGGAGTACGAGCAGTTGATGGAGAAGATGGCGCAAGCGGACGAGAGCAAAAACGAAGCTTTGATCAAGGAAATGAACCAGTTGACGTTCAAAGACGAAGAGACCGGGGCTGAAATGGACGTATCGCAAGCGTTGACAAAGACGTACGATAAGTTGAAACTGAAAGGTGACGATACCGCAGAGGCAAGAGCGTCGAAGATTTTACACGGTCTAGGTTTTACCGTCGTTAAGAAAGGCGAAACGAAAGGTCCGGATCGATTTTCGATGCATAATTCGACCAAGAGCTTTTCCGGCGGTTGGAGAATGCGAATTTCCTTAGCCCGAGCGTTATTCATCGAGCCGACGTGTTTGTTGTTGGACGAACCGACGAACCACTTGGATTTACGCGCGGTAATTTGGTTGGAAGAATACTTGATGCGTTGGAAGAAAACTTTGATTGTAGTTTCGCACGATCGGGATTTCTTGAACGGCGTCACGACAGATATCATCCATTTGCACGACCATCAACTCGATCAGTACAAGGGCAACTTTGAATCCTTCGAAGAGATGTACGAGCAAAGACGCAAAGAGGCGAACAAAGAGTTTGAGAAGTACGAAAAGAGAATTAAGCAAGCCAAGCAACAATCGAACAAGAAGAAGCAGGAAGACATCACGGCCAAGGCGAAGAAGGATGCGATGAAAAAGAACGAAAAGAAGAAAAACAAAGGTATGATGGACGACGCGGACGATGCTTTGAACACTGCGAGAGCACCGACAAAATGGAACGATTACGACGTCGAGTTCAACTTCCCAGAGCCTACGGAGTTGAATCCACCGTTAATTTCTTTGCAAGAGTGTTCATTTAGGTACCCCGGTTTGGAAGGTTTCAGTTTGGATAACATCGATTTAGGCATTGATATGGGAACGCGCGTTGCGATTATCGGGCCAAACGGCGCCGGAAAATCAACGTTGATGAATTTACTAGCCGGAGACTTAACACCAACCGAAGGGGATTCGAGACGGTCGCACGCCTTACGCATCGGTCGCTACTCGCAGCATTTCGTGGACGTTTTAGCCATGGACGAAACACCTGTGAGTTATTTACAAAGAAAGTACAAGAGGCAAGACGGAGGCAGTTACAAAGACCACGACATCCGCGCAATCTTGGGCAAATTTGGTTTACCTGGACACAACCACTTGCAGCCGATCGTGAAGTTATCCGGTGGACAGAAAGCGCGGGTCGTTTTCGCGTCGATTTCGTTGTCGAACCCGCACATTTTGCTCATGGATGAACCGACGAACCACTTGGACATGCAATCCATCGACGCGTTGGCGGACGCTTTGACTGCGTTTTCAGGTGGCGTCGTTCTGATTACCCACGACGCTCACATTTGTTCCAAAGTTTTGGACGACGAGACGAGTGAAATCTGGGTCGTTGACGATGGTGTGGTGACGAAATTCAACGGCGACTTTGAAGACTACAGAGAACAGCTCGTCAAGGAAATCGCCGCCGAACTCGACGCGCCTCCGGATGAAAAGAATTAAGAAGCACGTAACTTATTTTAATACACAAATCAAGGAAACTAAACACATACTACATCACACATATAATACTACTATCATAACGTTTTCATCAAATACTCTACAACTTGTTCCCGCGTGCTTCCAGTAGATTCTAAATACCCGACCATCTTTGCCAAATTTTCATCCGCTCGTAATCCTAGCAAACTCGGTCGTCGTTGCACCTCCTTCGCAAACTCTGTCCCGGTAATTCCCAACTCCTTCTCCACGTACACAAACAACGGCTCTAATCTCGTCTCCACGTCGTACGCCAACACCGACGGAAAATTCATGATCAACTCCCCCAACGCATCCCCGCAAATATCTCTCGATTGTAAAAATTCCACCACTTTTCTCACTTCCGTCTCGTCAAACTTCACCGACCCGTCCATCTTCAACCCCATCTTTGCTCTCTCCGCTTCAAACTGCATCGTCGCTTGCGACATCACTCTCAACGCCGCCGATTTTGCCACCCCAATCGTCTCCAAATACTCGTATATTCCAATGGACTCTTTCTCTCGTTCCATTCGAAATTTTCTTTGCTCCGCTTGGCGGCCGGGACGTATTCGGGATTCGATTTTTATCCTCTTCTTCAAGTTGTTGTTGTTGTTGTCGCTTTTGCCACGCTTTGTTTTCGTAGTTGATGACGATAATAACGATAAAGAAGAAGCCGACGATGAATGAGAAGACAGAGAGGATAAAGAAGCGGCGGCGCGTCCAGCAAACATCATCATCTTCTCGATGATGCGATTATGTTGATACTTCTCGCGTGTGTGTAAGTGTGCGTGTGAATTTTGGGGGAATTTAGGGGAATTTTTACCACCAACTTACTTCAAAAGAACAACTCTGTCTGACGACGACGAAGAAGAAGAAATAAAAATGAAGTGGCCACCACCAATCCCAATCCCATCGGCGCTGGAAGACTCTCAACAGTTCATCGATGGCACGCCCGAATCGTTCATATGTTCGATAACGCTGAGAGTTATGAAAGAACCAGCTTTATCGGTTAAATCTGGGCGAACGTACGAGCGAGAAGCGCTTCAGGAATGGGTGAGTGGAAGAGGCACGGACCCGTTAAATCCATCGGCGCGCATGAGTGTGGACGATATCGCGCCGAACTTTGCGATTCGCGATTTGATCGAACAGCACGTGAAAGACTCCGCGCTGCGGTTTCTCATGATGACGAGCAATGAAAGGAATGATAATAGTAATGATAGTAACAATAATAATAATAATAGTAATAACAACACTGCTGCTATTAATAACGGTGTGAGAGAAGAAGGGAACAGAGAGGACGAGGACAACGAAGGCGACGCTAATACTGTCGATAATACTGATGCAATAATCACAACGACGAATGTAAAAAGAGAAAGATTTCTATTTCCAAGACGCCGCGTGGTTGCCATCGCGCCGGAGTTCAAAGTGACGAGCGTCGAGTATCCAGATCCGGACAAGAACGAGCCGAGAGGAAAGTTTTTCCGATTCAAGATGGAAGATTTAACAAACATCGTCGGCAATTGGGCGTGCGTAGATACGGAAGCGTATAAGACGCAGGAAATAAAAGGCGGGGCTGGAGCGTCGTTCGTAGCGAGAAGGAACGGGACAGAAGATGGAAACAAAGCCGTTTGCGTTTGGGGCGGTCCTAATGGCGAAGGGGTTGGGTGTTGGAACCCGGCTGGATACGCCAAAGAAAACGATTGGGAAGTCGGAGATACGGTGACGTTGTTGAATTACAGCGAATCGTACGCCATGCCACCTCTCACGTTTCCTCTCAGTATCTCTGAGTATAAGACGCACTCGCAAACTGGGTGGAACTTACCGGGGGAGATGATACGATTTGGAAATGCGGGTTTAGTCGGGCACTGGTGGAAAGAACTCGACGTGGAGTTTGTGCTCGACAAATCCAACGTCGGAACGCGAGTTTGCGGTGTGCACACGGACGTGCCTTACGAGAGCTTATGTTTTAACGTCAAAGCGCTTCGCTCGGACGGTCAGTGGCACGACGTTCCTTTGAGTCGTAACAAAGTCGCGTGGGGACGCGCTTTCGCGGAGCCGATTGACGACGCAAGGTCTGTGCGGGTCACGTGGCCCGATACGGATCTGCATAAACTTCCCGGCTCAACGTACAGATCTGGAGGCGGGCTTCACGCAAACATTGTCGGGTGTTCGACGAGTATAGACGTCCTTTCCGTTTCAGAAGATGGGTCGCGATTCCGTTTCGATACGGATGCGATGGCGGCGGCGTTTGGCGGAGATAAAAATTGGCCAGGCTCGTACGTCTGCCACGCGCTCAGAACAGGTATAACACGTCCCGTTAAATTCGAAAAGTCTTCTTCTTCTTCTTCCAAGAAAGGCGTGCGCTTTTTGTTCGCGAAGAAAAAAACGAGCGACGACGACGACGACGACGAAAACGAAAACAACCCGCTCGGCGTGGGAAGGTTCGAAAAGGACGCCAACGCCGGCGACTGGCGCGTCGGCGATATCCTACTTCTCGAAAAAAAAATCGCCGGCGAAGAAGACCAACCGCAGAAAGGTTCGGATGCTTGGCTCGAAATCAACTTTCCGGAACCGAAAAAGAAGACGAAAATGGAATATCCCACCGTGTGAAAATGTTAGGTTAGTGGTGTTCTCGCTTGTTTGTAAAATGCACGATTTTTTGACTCTGCCCGCGTAAGCGCTCCGCGTATTTAGGACACGCGCGTGAAAATTTCTTCTCGTACAAATTCATCGGTAACGCGACACAAATAAAAAACGTTCGCTCTCAACTCAATCGCGCAATTGCACACCGGTGTCAAATCGCGTTGTCGTCGTGGCTTCCTGCGATTTCGTGAAAAAAGAGAGCGGTAAAACACAGCAGTCACGCGCTGATAATAACACAACACAACACACACGTTCATCGTAAATGCCGCAGCAATCGTCGTTCAAGAAAGCAAAGAAATCCGCGTCGCACCAACTCGCGAATTCGTTGAAGAAACAGAAACAAATCGCGAAAAACAGACACGGGAAGCGCATCGAAACGAGAAAAGGAACGTTTCAAAAGAAGAGCAACAAGTTGACGGATAACTTGAAAGCGTCCATGCAAATCACCAGAGAGGTGAACTTGAAGAACGAGTTGGAGTTTGCGAGAAGAGCGACGAGTTCGGGTGGCACTTTGCGTTTGATTAAAGCGCCCGAAGGTACGGAAAAAGGCGAAGGCATCAAAGGACCGAGGCCGAAAAAACAAAAACCGGTGGTGAAAATTGGAAAAGGCGGGAAACGCATGTAAGGAGAGAACGACAACAATTAGAGAGGAAAAAGAAAGAGATAAATTGCTGTTATTCTGAAATTAGTGTTACTGCCGACATGATGAAAGGTTTTTTGAACGCGATGAAATCGTCGCTCCTCGACGCGGACGGCGGCGCGGATGCTTCGATCGACAAAATAGACATCCGAGACGTGATGGAACTTCGCATTCGGTTAATACACGATACTTCCACGTTTATTCGTTTGCCATCGAGAATGTGCGAAAATTTGCTCGTGAAAGCACCGACGTTCCCATTGCCGATGAAAGTGAAAGTCATCGAGAGAGGCGGCACGCTCAGGAGTGGTAGTAATAGTAGTAATCAAAACGGCCGCGGCGTACCTTACGATATTCCCGCGCACGAGAAAGAGGAGATATTCTCGGTGTTTAAGTATGTCTCTTGGGCAGGGTCGACATCAGAACTAGGGGGACAGATATTCATGGACGTCCCAATCGTGGCGGCGAGATGTTTAGGTTTAGAAGACGGAGACTTGTGTCGAGTTTGGCCAGTCTTTTTCGCGCCGATTGCAGCCGCTGTGCACGTTTCCCCGATGCAAAAAGACGATTGGGACGTCGTGTTTGCACAAAGCGACCGAGTGGAAGAGTCTTTGTTGAAACAAGTTGGAAGCGCGTATGACGGGATGAAGTTTCCGTTTTTTCCAAGCATCCAAGCGGGCGGAAAACCGGTCGTGTTGAAATGCACGAAAGTGGAAGCTTACGTAGAAAGTAGTGAAAATGATAACAGTAATAATGATAGTAAAAATAGTCAAGTCTTTCCTTCGGTCGTTCGGTTAGCGCCGAACACCGAGCTCATCGTCGCACCACCAGCGAGAGAAGATGTACCGAAAGATGGGATGCAAGACGACGACGAGAAGGAAGAAGAAAAAATGAAATCGTTTTGCGCTCGCGTGCAAAGGCCGATGTATCACATTTTGGATGAGCTCATGGTGAAAATAGATCGCGATTTCAAAGCTATGAACGATGAAATAATTGACGATTTTAATTGCGAGCTGAGTGGAATTGCTTTACTTCGAGTGTCAAAAGATAAAAACGAGGAAATGTTGCCTTGTCGCGAAGGCCAGTTGTGTCGGGTGCGAATATATTCAGAAGAGAAAAAATTTCGCAACGACCGCTCCGCGCTTGTGCGAATAAAATATACCTCGCACGAACACTTACGACCTGGTCACGTGGCGTTGTCGAAATCAATCATGGACTTTTTAGGAACCGTTCAAGGCGATACGGTTGTGTTGAGCAAGGGTCCGAAACCGTTGAAAGTGGATGATTTCGCGAAAGTTGTCATTCAACTTCGACCGAGTGTCGTGAAAAAGGAGAAGAAAAAATTCAAACTTCACGAGGACGACGAAACGAGCAGCGAAGAGGAAGAAGATGGATTTAATTCGGACGACACCGAGGATGAGGCTACAATAGTAAAGAGAAATGCCATATTCAACGACACTGGGCTCCTACCGAAATCGAAACCATTGACAGCTGCTCAAATTCTCGCGAGAAAACTCTCCGCTCCGCAACGCATCGCGCTTGGTTTGGGTCATCTAAACGTCTTTGCAACGGAAGATAGCGATTACGAGTACGACAGCGATGATGAAGATGAAGAGGCGTTGTCTGATTTGCGTTTAGTAACGACAGAATCGTGCAATTCTGGTGCCAAGCGTGTCCTTCTCGATTGGCTCGAGGCGCACGTCAAGAACACCGCTTCTGGCTCGTGCGGAGATATCGGCAACAGTCGAAACGGTTTCAGTGACGGCAATGACAGTGATAACAATAACAATGGCATACATTTAAGTTCTGATTCGACAATTATGCTGTCAAGCGATGAGGTTGGAAGCGGTGGATATTTACCGTTCGCGAGCTTTGAAGTGACGATTCGGGTGATTGGAGGGAAAGCATCGGGTTTATCCGAAGACGCAATCCCATTAATTTATATCACTAGAGACGATCTTATGAAAGAAAATTCGCGCGTCCATGTGGAACTCGGAAAAACGACTGCTTATTTAGACCCGAGAAAAGAGCATGTGAATTTACTCGAACCGTGTTTAGGCGTTTCCGTGATGCCTTCATATGGGCGGTTTAAACATCTCGGCGACGTTGCGCCTGGAGAGAGATACAAGGAAGTGGCGATTAATGTTTTGAAACGCGTGCGAGTGTCGTTATGGGAAGAAGCTCAAATAATGCGGAACGAGCAAAACTGCTTTCAAATTCCGGGAGGCTCAATGCTTTGCGGTAGAGCTATCGGGTCGCATCGAGACCCATTGGCGAAGGGCATTGCGTGGAGCATCGCAAACGACCCAAACTGTTATGCGAGCGTCGTCGAAGTGAAATGTAAGGATTTACCCGCGCATCCTCGGAAAGCGATTAAAGCGTTACGACACGCGTTGCAAGCGGCACATTTGCGAGCACCTGCTCTTTGTTTACTCTTAGACCTAGACTCGGTATGTAAGAAACAGCCAGATGGCGCTGAAGAATCGGGTGAAATGGATGACGCATATCACATCGCGGCGTTGCTCGCGGATGAGATTAAATATTGCTTAAACATGGAAACCGTCTGTTTCGTGGCTACGGTGGAAGCGAAAGAGAACGTGGCTAAACCATTGCTCGATGAAGAGGTTTTCTACGAGTTTCAGGATATTGGATCTATGGACGACGACGCTCGTAAAGAGTCTTTAACGTTAATTTCCGCTAGTTTGAACTTTTCGACCCCCGATGATGTCGCCGAAGATATCTCGCAAGACAGAAAAACAATCGGATACGATTTACGAGATTTAGAACTTCTCGTCGCTCGTGCGATAAAAAACGCGTTCAAGCGATTAAATCTGGAGGAAGATCCTGAATTTCAAAAGCGACAGCATGGTGGAGATCACGAGTTCATCCCTTTACAGTTGGAAGATTACGAAAAAGCGAGAGCAGACATCAAACCGAGTGGTGACGAAGGTTTAAATCTCACGGATCCGTCCAAGTATACAATCGAAGGCGGTTTAAGTGCTATCGGTGGATACGACGGCGTAAAAGGGTTACTGAATGATTGTATGATTCTTCCTGGACAGTTTCCAGAGATCTTCTCGCAGTGTCCATTACGTCTGAAAACGAATGTCCTTCTATACGGCCCTCCTGGTATCGGGAAAACGTTCGTGGCGCACGCGGCGATCACAGAATCCGGCATGCGATGCATAAAAGTCCGTGGTCCTGAAATCATGTCCAAATTTATCGGCGAATCCGAGAAAGCCATTCGGGAGATTTTCAAACGCGCGCGCGCTGCTGCGCCGTGCTGCTTATTCTTTGACGAGTTTGATTCCATCTGTCCTCGAAGAGGATCCGATAACGCCGGTGTCATGGATCGATTGGTCAACCAGTTGTTGACGGAAATTGACGGCTTCGAAGAGTTACGAGGAGTGTACGTTATTGCTACGTCGTCGAGACCAGACACAATCGATCCAGCTTTATTACGTCCAGGCCGTCTAGACAATTTGCTCTTTTTAGACTGGCCAACGGAGAAAGAGCGATACGACATCATGTGGAAACTTACCAGAAATATCAAAACCGATCCAGACGTAAACCTTTGCGCCATCGCGGCGAAAGAAATGCCGCACGGCACCAGCGGCGCCGATATCAAAGGTTTGCTTAATACCTGCTCTGAAAATGCCGCCACGCGCGTGATTCAAGCTTACGAAGAAGCTTTAAAGAGAGACCCCACCCTCCCAACCCCGACCGAAGTCCCGTCCATTACGGCCGAGGACGTTCGCTTAGCTCGGAAAAGCGGGTTCTCGCGCATGCGAGACGCGGATCGAAAACAGTTGGACGTCGTCTACGAAAATTTCAATCGAGCGAGAAGTAAAAGCGTGAAGGATAAGAAGCACGCAGTCGTAGACGAGAAAGATATGAAGCAGACGTATGCTAGATAATAATGGGAAACTTCATTTCGCGCGTAAAGTTAAAGAGAAAGGCGAGTGCTTGTTGTAAAGAAGTATAGCGTATACATACATAGTGTTGTGTTTAATCTCTAAGAAGAAGAAGAAGAAGAAGAAGAAGAAGAATAGAAAGATTTCTTGTCATCGCGCGCGAATTTAATTATGCAAATATAAGAATAAAAATAGACGTTACGGCATATTTCCAAACACAATCCCCTCATAACCTTCCCAACTAAAATATAAAAGAAGCGCGTGAGCACTCGAGCCAGAGCTAGAGAGAGCGAGAGAGGGAAGAGCGCCACATAATACAACGCAACGATGGCCGCCTCGGACTCTATTCATCCGAACGCCCCATCGACGTCTTCCTATCAGTGGAGCATTGGAACAATCTTGAGAAAGGTTCTCAAAACGATATGGTTTATTCTCAACTTGTTGATCCTGATTGCCATCCCAGTCGTCGCGTATCAAATGCACAAACACGATTACGAACAGTTATACATAGCTTGGTTCATCGCGGGCGTTTTTGCAATGTTGTCCATTCCGATTACGTTTTACGAAGTAATTTTGCATTTGGAAAACTATCGAGCACCGAAGTTGCAAAGGCACGTAATTCGGATATTGGCGATGGTGCCAGTGTACGCGATTGATTGTTGGTTTGCGTTGAGATATAAAAAGGCGACTATTTATTTGGATACTGTGAGAGAATGTTACGAAGCGTACGTGGTGTGGAACTTTTATACGTATTGCATGGTGTATCTGCAAGAGTTTTGCGTGCCCGGGTTGGAACACTCTTTGGCGAGGAAACCTAGACAACACCATTTATGGCCGATAAGCGTTATATTAGGACCACCGAGGATAGGCGAACCGTTCGTGAGGTTTTGTAGACACGGGATCATACAGTTCGTCACGTTGAGGCCGTTTTGTGCGTCGATTGCGTTTTTAACTGAAGCGAAAGGGGTGTACGGCGATGGGCAGATTATGAATCCGTACGTGTCGTACCCGTACTTGGCGTTTGTGAACAATTTGAGCGCCGCGTGGGCTATGTATTGCTTAGTTTTGTTGTACCGGGCGACGAGAGAGGAGTTGGCACCAATCAGTCCTTTTTATAAGTTCGCGAGCGTGAAGGCGATCATTTTCTTTAGTTTCTGGCAATCAGTGTTGATTGCATTTTTAGTCAATCGAGGCATCATTAGGGTGAATTGGATCGATCCGACGTGGTCGGATTACGACAAAGCGGATTGTGCGAACGCCATTCAAGAGTTTTTAATTTGTGTGGAGATGTTCTTCTTTGCCATATTGCATTTATACGCGTTCCCGGCGGATGAATACAAAGCCGACGGGGGTATAGGACCGGTGGGCGGTTACAACATCGGGTTGAACTCGACCATGTCGCGAAGGAAATTGACGGATAATTTATTCGACTTGTTCGACGTCAGAGACGTCTTGTACGACATCAAAACGTTCGTGGAAAATAATACGGAGTGGATACGGAGAAAATGGAATCGTTGCATGGGAAAAGGCGGACACGGGTCGGTACCAAACTCACCCGTGGCTGGCACCAGAGGAGGAGGATTAGGTGATAGCCCTCGGAGCGGGACAGATTCAAAAAAGAAAGGGAAAATGAAATACGTCAAGTTCTCCAACGATGACGACGACGACGACGATGACGACGACAATAACGATAGCGATAGAAATCCTTTAGTAGCAAACGCGGTGTCTAGTCATCATCAGATCGATGTGGAGAAAAATGGTTCCCTTTCGGAAGAAGAGCTCGCGCGAGGCGACAGCGTCCAACTCATGGCAGCTTCTCCGAGATCTGGCGCGACCGCGATGTCGCCAGGTCAGTCCTTTGAGTTAGTCAAGAGCAGAGGAAACACCAAAGGCGGTGGTTTAGAGGATCAATTATAAAAAAGTAGGAGGAAGAGAGAGTTTTTATTAAAAATATAGCGCGCGCAAAACAAACGAACCATATGTTGAGTTTCTGCTCTTTTTCTTTTTGTTTTCAGTCTTCACACTTTTCCCACCTCTTCTTTACTATATTTATGCAGCTTCAGAACACGATAAGTTAAACCACACACAATCTATCGACGACGACGGACGACGACGACGACGACGACAAATGGGCGCGCCGACCGATTACCGTCGTCGGCGGCAGCGAACGAAATTTTTCGTCTGTCTCTCGCTGTTGTCGTTTATGTTTCTCTTCGCGGCTTCTTCGTCGCGGGAAAATAGAATGAATGCATCCGTCGGTGCGAGAGGAAGGCGAGGATACGGTGGGAACGACGACGTGTTGAAACCATCGTCGTCGTCGTCGTCGTCGTCGTCGTCGTCGTCGTCGTTCTCGTCGATTACTACCACTACTGCTGATAATATTGCGGGAGCCGTGATAGATTACAATAATCCTCATCGAAGGAGAGAAGGAGATGCTGATGACAAACAACAACAACAACAACAACAACAACGACGAGAGTTTGTAGGAAGCGATGAAGAGGAGGACGACGAAATTCACGACGAACAACAACATTTATCAATGAACAATAACAATAACAATCATTACAGTCACAAACGCACGGGCGCAACGAACGCTAAAAAACCATCGGGGCACAGGATTGGTGGCGCTGGCACGGGCGCGTCGAAACAGCTTGGATTTATGAACGAGAATTTGGTTTCTAAGTTGAAAGAGTTGGGTGAGAAGCGGCAAATGACATCATCGAATAACGATGATAATGATGATGATAATGATCGCGTTGATTTTCATGATCATCGCGCTTCGTCATCTTCTTCTTTCAAAGGGTCGTTTGTGATGAACAAACGAAGGAGGAAAGTGAACGAAGAGATTCCGTTTCCGAGGAAAAAGTTGAGAGATACGTTGCAGCATTACTCGTTAGGCAAAGCGAAGAAGGATTTAATCAGAGTCATTCCGGAGGAGGACGAGGTTCGACTGACGTTGATGAATAGTATCAATAACAATGATTTCAAGAAGAAAGGCGTGTGCGCGGTCATTGGCAACGGAGGGACGTTACTGGCGTACGATTTAGGTAAAGAGATTGATAGCGCGGATGTTATCATTCGCTTGAACGCGGGGCCTATTAAAGGTTTCGAGAAGAAAGTAGGTTCGCGAACGGATTATAGATTAGTAAATAGATTGCACATGGGATTTAGGGAGACGGAAGAGGAAATGGTTCTGCAGCACTGCACGACCCCGGACGCGTTAGACGAGTGGACGAGATTTAAAGTTAAACACGAAGACGACGTAAACGTGAAGAAAAAATTGTTTGCGATTGACCCAGACTTCCACGAGTTGGCCATTTCATACACCGACAAAGGCGTCGTCTCCAACGGGTTTTACGGCTTACTTTTAGCCACGGAATTATGCGAGCAAGTTAAAGTCTACGGATTCTTCCGTAAGTGGAAAGGCAACGTGTATTATCACTATTACAACAGCGAGGCGCCAAACGAAGGCCAATCTTTTCGAGACGATAAAGAAGGCGACCGGTTAGAGATGTGGTTAAAAGAGCGCCACATGACGCACAAAATGGGCGAGCCGTGTTTGCAAGAAGACGAAAGAGGTGAATGCAAAAACTGCGCGCCCGGATTGGTCTGCGCGACGAACGTCTGGCATCCGGTGCCCAAACCCGGATACTGTTACGACGAGAAACACCCGGAAACGCCCGCCAACGCGAAAGGTTTGCCCAGAGCGAATTGCGCGCGTAAGTGCGATTCTTTGAACGACCACTGTCCCGGTGGTAAGCGCGGGTTCTGCAGTAAATCAGTCATGGAGAGCAAAGAGTGCATTTTCGCTGATTAGTTTTTAGTTAGTAGTTGTGAGCAACATCGCGTCTTTTTTCAACACTTTTCCTAAACACACAACACGCAAGTAATCAATCCCCCACACTTTAAATTCTGAACACGCGACAAAATGGAAAGCCTCCTCTCTCGCGCGATGATGCTTCGAGCGTCGTCCTCGACGAGATGCAGCGGCACGGCTCGTCAACACCGCGCAAAAAACAATTCTATCACCACCACCACCACCACCGCAATCGCGAGAACGTCTTCTTTCTCGACGTCTTCATCTCAAAGTTTTGTTTCCGGGTGGGGCGATGATGGAAAAAAAAATCGTTTTCGTCAAAATCGACGAAGAAAAGAAGAGCGCGCGCGCGACAACACCACGAGGGGGATGAGCGGTGGTGGTGGTTTCTTAGAAGACGCGTTAGAGCGAGTGAAACAGAAATCTGCCGAGATAGAAGAGGCGGTTCAATCCGTCGTTTCGTCGTCGTCTTCATTGTTCAAGAAGAAGGAATCAGCAGCCCACGTGGAAGATATGAAAGCGGCTTTGTTGCGTAAAATCGAAACCGTCGAGCGAGGCGCGAACGCGAGCGAAGAAGATAAAGAAGAGATTGATGTGCTCGCCCAAAGAGTAGAAAATACGCAGAAACGAAAAAACGCGTTAGAAACAGAATACATAAACGGGAAGTGGGAATTGATGTACACGACTTCGGCGTCGATTTTAGGCTTGACGAAACCGAAACTGTTTAGACCGTCGGGGCCGATTTACCAAACCATCGACGCGAAGAATTTGCGAGCGTTTAATAGCGAAAGCGCTCCGTTTTATAACCAAGTGAGCGCAGAATTAACCCCCACGTCAAAGTCGAGCGTGGACGTGCAGTTTAAAAAATTTGGATTGTTTAACGGTTTGATTAAAATTAACGCTCCGGAAAGTGCCAAAGGCAAATTAGATACGACCTTCGTCGACGAGGATTTGAGAATTTCGAGAGGCGATAAAGGTAACTTGTTCGTGTTGCTCATGCGAGATCGATCCGCGACTTTAGACGAGGAGTATTAATCAAAATCAAATAAACTCTTCCTCAAGCGATATATACACACACACACACACATATATTCGTATATTTCTTTTAAAACTTATATTTTACAATCTGCTTCCGCCGTTCCTTTTGAACTGTTCGATGGCGTCCACGACGTCTCTCTTCTCGTACTCTTTGGCCAATCCTAAAGCGTCCAATCCTTGCCTATTTCTTAAGCCGATATCAATACCTCTGGCGTTCAACAACTGCTTCACGACTTCCAGGTGTCCAAATCTAGCCGCATCGTGTAACGCCGTGTCTCCATCGGAATCTTGCGCGTTGAGTGGGACACCTAAATCGACCAACGTTTGAATCGTGTGCGCGTGTCCCCAATACGCCGCTTTATGCAACGCCGTTCTCCCGCTCCCCGGGTCGCCTTCTCGCACGTCCGCACCCTCTGCTAACTTTTTAATCTCCACGACACCGTGCATGGCGCTCTCACGAAACTTGGCCGATTTCCGTTTCATCTCCCCAACTTTCTGCGCTTGCATATGCGGACAGCAATGCGGAACTCCCAGCGCCAACAGGCGCGAATACGCGTCTGCGAAATCGCGAAAAAACGCCTCCTGGTCCCTCGCGTACAATTCCACGTACTGGCGAAACTTCTCGTCTCGAATCAAAGCCACATCCGTCGGTAACATCATCAGCGTCTTCGTCTCTTTATCCGTGTATTGCATCTCTCCGTCCCAATCTCTCGGTATCCAGGTCAAATTCACCAAGTTTCGAAAATACTCGTTATCGAACTTCAACGGGTTGTGCGTCCAAGGACCGTCGTATCCGCTTCGAACGAAGTGACACCTCCCGAGCGTGTGCGCTCCACTCAGCGCCACAATATCTCGATCGTTCATGCCCATTCGATAAAACACCTCTCTCAGATGGTCTTTCCCTTGACTCGCGTCCGGTAACCGTCCGTGCATCGGGCACCTCTTGTTATCGAAATCATCCGTTCTTCCGAACACGTACGGCACGTGCGGCCCACCGGCGAATTCCACCGCCAACGCGCCCGCGTACGTGTACAAATCCGCCTCGGAAACGTTCGGGTGTATCTTCTTCACCTCGTGCAGCATGTCCCGAACGATGCCTAACCCGTTATTCGCCGGATCGTCTTTTTCCGGCGAGAATCTCATGGTTGCGCCGTTCGACCCGCCCGTGTTTGTGTTTTTATCGTACGTCCCCGAGGAGTGCCACGCTTGACGGACGGCGATGGGAAAGGCGATGACTTTTGCATTCAACAACGCTTTGTGCAAATCTCTTTTCAATCGGTCTTGATCCACTCCAGAAGAAGAAGAAGAAGAAGAGAAGGTGTTATTGGTATTCATGTGTCTTCTTTCTGTTGCGTGTGTATGTATGTATATTATGTGTGTGAGTGTGTGTGCGTAACGATATATTATAATTATATAATTGTCGTTACAACAGAGAGCTGGAGAGAGAGAAATTTTTTAACGACGAAAAAGAAAGACACACGCATCAGACTTTGAGAGAAAGAAGAAGAAGAAGAAGAAGAAGAAGAAGAAGAAGAAGAGAAAAAAAAAAAGAAAAGAGTAGACACATGTGAAAAGAAGAAAAAGAAGAAAAAGAAGAGAGTACGAGAGAGCTTAAGGCACAAAGGCGCCGTCACAACGTAATAAGAAAAGAACGAACGAACGAGAAGATGGTGAAAAAGAAGGAAGAAGAAACAGAAGACGACGGGGCGGGAAAAAAGGCGAAGGTTGTAATAAACGCGGCGCTGAAGACGCGCGACCACCACCACCACCACCACCCGGCGGCGGCGGACGAGGAGGAGGAGGAGGAGGAATTCATGTTTTCCGACGTGGAAAAGTTCGCCACCCGCGAGGAGGAAAAAGTGTACAAACGAGGACCGATATCGAACGCGCAACTGAAACTGTACATCGACGTCCTCGATAAACTGTGCAAAGAGGATAAAATCGAACAGTTTGTGAAAGTGTTCGCGCCTCCAGACTTGGAGGAAGAGGATAGGGTGTATTTCATCGAGAGTTTAAAAGGAAACGTGGAAGAGTGCGGGAGGTGGGAAAGGATGAAGAGAGAGATTGCGATTTTACAACAAGGCAAGTATCGCGGCGTGAGCGGAAATCAAGAGAGAGGACCGGTGGAATTTAGATTCGATATGATGGTGGACGATAACGACGACGAGACTAGCTTAAATAATAATAATAGTAAGATGAAGAATAGAGGTATTAGCAACAGCAACAATAGCATACACATCATGCGGGAAGTGGTGTTTCGGAAAACAAACAACGTGTGGCACGCGGACGGATGAAGGAATGATAAACATTGTTATTAGTACTATTGCAATATATATATATATATATGATTAATATTAAACGTCTACTTTTGCTTCTGTTGTTGTTGTTGTTGTCGAAGAGGAAGCGCTGCTAGGTTTGGAAGACGACGATGACGACGACGACGACGACGACGAAGACGATGCTGTCGCTGAACCTCTCTCGCGTTCTTCGCGTTTCCTTCGCACGTTTCCCCGACTAAATCTACCGACGACGGATGGTCTCCCACCTAACCCTAAAGCCTGATTTGAGGCTCTCGTCTCCTTGTTCTTCTTCCAATAACTCTCCTCTTCTTCGTTAATCTCCTCCAAAAGGTTTGGATTGACTTTTATCTTACTAATCAAAGTTGGTACGAATGGATTTTCGTCGCCTTCTCGGTTCCTCGCGAGTAAACGTCGTTCTTCCTCCGCTTCTTTTTCCACGAGCGCGCGCGCTTCTTCTTCCGTATATTTTCGTCCGTTTGGATACTTCTTCGTCCTAATCAGCGGTTGCGCGATTTGGTTCATGTATTCCAACTGTCTCAGCGCGAACTGTCGCACGAAATGTCTGCTATTACTACTATTACTGCTGCTGCTGCTCGTTTCTTCAGAGTTAACGACGTTCTCTTCTCTTCTGCTCGAAAACGTTGAATCTCCCGCGTGCATATCGATCGCTTCCAACTTTGCCAGCGGTCTTCGATTATAATACGCTCTGATTAACTTATCCTCCGGATAGACAATCTTCCCCGGTTTCTCCGCGACGAACGAGTCCGTTCTCGCCGGGTTTACTTTTTCCATCGCGTCCAACCATCTCGGTCTTTCGATGATGTCGTCGTTCGTCAATCGAGACGCTAATGGAAACAAGAGATTTTTCGCCTCTCGTTTCCCGGTTTTCGTTCTCGAACGGAACATGTCCACGGTGAACAACTTTTGCAACGAGGCGCTACTACTTCCTCCCGCCCGTTTCATTTTTAATCTCTCTTTTCCTTCTTCTTCTTAATATTAATTAACGCGTTATTATTATGATGCTATACGAGCAAAAAGTGGGGTTCTTTCTCCCTCCTGTTTGTGATTTTATACTTTTCTTTCTTCTTTTTTCTCTCTCTTTTCTTCTTTTTTTTCTCAAAACTCGTCTCTCTCTCATTCTTCTTCACTCATCAGCTCTCTCTCTTTTGGTTTTCTTTTTTGGCCCACGCAACAACAACGCATAACACACAACAACACTAAAAGATGAGCGCAGCAGCAGCAGCTACTACCACTACCACCGGTAATAAAAGAGGCGCTTTGTTGCGGTTGAAATGCGCCATCCAACATTACGACTGGGGCGTCCTCGGAAATGGAAGCGCGGTGGCAGAATTGGGGAGTTTGAACAGAGGAGAATCCATCGATGAAGAGAAACCACACGCGGAGATGTGGATGGGAACGCACGCGAGTGGGTTGAACGTTATTAAAGAAGAAGAAGAAGATTCATCGTCATCGTCGTCATCTTTATCTTCTTTAAAAGCGCACGTGGAAGCGCACGCGACGGAAACGTTAGGGGAGAAGTGCGTGCAAAGATTTGGAAACGACTTGCCGTTTTTATTGAAAGTGTTATCGGTGGCGAAAGCGCTGTCGATCCAAGCGCATCCAGATAAACAACTGGCGGAAAAATTACACAAAGAGAAACCTCACATGTATAAAGACGCGAATCATAAACCGGAAATGGCTCTGGCGGTGACTGAATTTGAAGCCATGAGCGGGTTCGTGAGCGAACCGAAAGAAGCGTTGGAGAAGTGCCCAGAGTTGAAAACATTAACCGGGATTAGTTTGGAAGAGATGGACGCGATGAGAGAAGATAAGAAAGCGCAGATGAAACATTTGTTCACGAAAGTGATGCTCGCGGAAAAAGGAGAGGTGGCGAAGCAAGTGCAAACCCTGGTGAAACGATTGAAAGAAGAAGGAGGTATGAACGACGACGACGAGAGAGATAAATTGGCGTTGAGGTTGAACGAGCAATATCCAGACGACGTCGGCGTCATGTGCGCTTATTTGTTGAATTACATCAAGTTACAACCAGGAGAGGCGGTATACATGGCTGCAAACGAACCGCACGCGTACTTGGACGGCGAGTGCGTGGAAGTCATGGCGACGAGCGATAACGTCGTCCGGGCCGGGTTGACGCCGAAAGCGAGAGATACGGAAATTTTGTGCGACATGTTGACGTACAAGTTGGGGAAACCAGAAATTCTCACGGGAGACGTCATCGACAAAAACACGAAACGATATTCGCCTCCGTTCGATGAGTTTGAATTAGAAGTCATCTCGTGCTCGAAGAACGAAACCGCGGAATTGACGGTGAGCCAAGGACCTTCGATTTTACTCGTGAAAAACGGCAAAGGCGTGCTCAACGACGACGTCGCGATTGAGAAAGGGTCGGTTGTTTTCGTCAACGCTAACGAGAAGATCGCGTTAAAAGCTAGCTCAGACGACGACGTTTCCATCTATCGAGCGCAAGTCAACACTCGCGTCTTTTAAAAACGCATACAAAAATATGTCATAATGTCAAATGTCAATGATCGCGTGTGTGTATTTTCCTCACTTTTTTTTCTCTTTAAATCGTTTTTTCTAAAAAAAACAAGAGAGAGAGCGGATGATGAGGACGGCGGCAACCTCCTCGTCGTCGTCGTCGTCGCACTTCTCTCGTCGCCGCCGCCTCCGACGCCACCATCGGGTGGAGTTCCCTCGCCGTTCTTTTTCAGCCGCTAAAAGAACCGAAAACGGCATCTGCGACGACAAAGACGAAGACGACAAATCTTTCGAAAAGTTTGTTAACGACGGCGTAGTCGCTCTCGGATACGATAAAAAGACTCGAGTGCGAGGGTTGTTCGCGACGAGAGAGATTAAAAACGAAACGGAAATCTTCCGCGTTTCGTTGCGAAAAGAAGACGAGAGCGTTTTTACGGACGATAAAGACGACGACGATGATTCGCCGTCGTCGTCGTCGTCGTCGTCGTCGTCGTCCTTCTTCAAAGGCGGTAACTGGTCCGCGAGTTTAGCCAAACAGATATTGAAAACGAAAACGAAGAAGAAGAAGATGAAAAAGAGAACGAGCGGAACAGACGAAGAAGATGAAGATGAAGAGTTGAAGACGGCGTACGTGCACGCGCTGCCAAAAGAGATCATTGGCATTGCGAACAAGTGTTACTTTTACGACGGCGCTGACAAACTGGTGTGCGCGTTTTTCGAGGCCACGGGGGATCACGACGCGAAGGAAGAGTTGATGAAGTATTGCAAACAAATTTCATCCTCGCGAAGTCGCGTGGAAGAAAAAGAGGAAGAGGAAGACGAGTACGTCTGGGCGTTGAGTCAAGTATTCTCCAGAACGTTTCGAATCGAAGACGTCAGAGGTCGGAGGGCACCGCGGAGAGTGATGATTCCAATCGTTGATTTGTTGAACCACTCGTCCGTGGAAGAGGAAGTAAACGTGACTTGGAGAGTTACGGAAGATTTGAGCGCGTTCATCGTCGAGGCGAAGAGAGACGTCGGGAAAGACGAAGAGTTGATTTTGTCCTACGGCGAGAGAAATGATCAGCACTTTTTGTTGTTTTACGGATTTTTACCATCTGCGAATCCTTGCAACTCAGTCGTACTGTGGGAAGACGTCGACGAGTGCTTAAACTGGTATCAAAACCTCTGCGGCGCGGATGAAAACGATGCAAAATGGGACGCGATGAAATACAAATGCAAACGAACGCTCGGTTTGCTCAAAAAGAAAGACGAGGGAGATTTTATCGACGATATTAACGAAGAGCGGCGTCGATTTATTCTCAGTCCAAACGCAAAAGTCGACAACACGACGTTACTCGTACTCAACGAAATATCCGGAGATAACGACATGGCTGTAGCCGCCGTGAGAGTGAGAGCCGAAGAAATTCTTTCGCAGAGATTTGCGTCTGAGAACGACGCGAACGTCGAAAGAATCTTTAAACAATTGATCGAGGAAACACACATGGACGAAGCGGACATCGGACTGTTGAGGGCGTATAGAAATAGGAAAAGAGATATTCTTAGAGAAATCGTTTAGAGTAGTAGGAAGTAGAGTGAATTCTGTTCAATTACAAGTAGTTATTGTACCGTAGAAGATTTTTTTTAAATGAACAGAGGCTTCCTAAGGACACGCGCTCAATAAGCTATTCACAACGTGCACGACTAATCGGGCAGCGGCTTTTACGCTGGGCGAGATGTTCTGAGAACTCGATCCTAGTTTTCGCAAAGACTCGTAAACGGCCGTTAATACCGGTCGTACGTGTAACTTTAAAGCAGGATCTTGGGGATCAATGGCTAAGCACGTATCTCGAATCCAATCGAGTTTTCTCTCCGCGTCGTTCGTCGTCAAATCTGACGAGAGCTGTTGCGCGAGCGAAAGTAACACAAACGGCGACAACGGACACGGGTGTTGTCCAAACACGCGCTCAGGAGCGACTTGCGAACACAACCACGAAACAATTCCGAGATTTGAAGTACCTAACGCCTGTGAAAATGCGGCATCGAGATTGCCGGTATCCAACAATCTCTTAATCTCTACAGTTGGATCCGCCGGCGCTTGCGGCGGCGGTTTCTGTTGCTCCAGGTCTGCCAATGAACGCACGCCTCCTCCACCACCACCACCACCTTGTGGTGGCATGTGTTGCTGAAACATTCCTTGCGGTGGACCAGGTTGTTGTTGCATACCTCTGAATGCGTTTGAAACGGAAGATTTGAGCGCAGAATCCAAGGACTGCGGCAAATTTCTCAAGTCATTCACCGATCTTTGCAACTCTTGGACGAGAGGCATCGCGTTGGCTTGAACCGATTGATCTTTAATTTGCATCAGCTCGTTGTTAAGTTCACCTATCGATCGCTCGAACGTGTTCGCAATTTGGCTGAACATGTTTTGCGTCGATCGCTCAAACGCTGGAATCATAACTTGTTGCATAGCTTGTCGGATTTCGGATTGAAGGGTCGTTTGAACCGCTTCCTTCGCGGCAGCGACGGCGGCCCGTTGAGAAGCAGCTGCGTTCGTCGCCAGAGCAGCTTGCACTGCGGCGGCATTTTCACCCAACTGCTCCGAAACTATTTGAGATATCGCGGTTGGTAAATCTTTTGTGGTTGCTTGCGACATGAGCGCGATTAATTGCTTTTGTCGTTCGCGCTCCGCGCTGTCTCGTTGGTCGCGTTCCTTTCGTAACTTGTCTCGATCTTGTTTGAGTTCATTCTTTAATTCTCTTAATAACTTTGCAACTTCTTTATCAACCCCGCTACTGCTACTTGTAGCAACAGTAGTAGCAGCAGTAGTAGTAGCTGCAGCAGCAACAACAGGAGTCGGAGCAACAAACGCAGATGCTGGTTTACTCGTCTGTTGCTGAGCGATTGGAGGCGGAGGCTTATCGCTCATCGATGGAGAGCTCGGGGAGAGATCCTCCGCGCTCGCCGATTGCGACAAAGATTTTTTGAACATGTCCGGTGTCAAGAGTCCCGAAACAGTCGGCGAGGCAGCTCGTTGGGGAGGATCATTGGCTGCGATAGAAGAAGCGATGTCCTGTTGCGCATGATCCGCGGCATTCGAAGAAGAGCCTTTATCACCCTTTGGCAACAATCGCACGCAATCTAACATCGGTAAACGCAATTGCTGAATCGCGCCCGTTTGCATGCAGAAAAGACCAAACTGCGCGCTATGAACATCGTCATCTTCATCCGAAACGTCGAGTGCTACGAGCGACAAAATAGGTTGCGAAACGCTAAATTGCGAAATGTAGTTAAACTTGCTCTCGTGTTCATTCACGGAAAGCGCGTATACGACGTTTCTCTTGGAATCCGCAAACAAAAAGCACTGCTTACCTTTGTACCCGACGCTCGTAAATTGAAACGAATTCCAGAACCACTCGGAAGAGTCTTCAATTCCAATCGATTGCGTCTTATCGAGAGCTGCTTTTCCGTCGTAATGGAAGCATTCGATGTGACTCTTCGTATTGGTATCTCGATCGATACTCGCGGTGGCTACGGCCAACGTGCTTTCGTTCATCCATCGCGCCGCGCAAGTTACTTTTCTTTCGAGCGAAGTATATTTATATGCAGCCATCTTCGTCAATCCTAAACCTTGCGGTTCTAACTCGTAAACTGATACTTCCTCTTCAGTAGTCGCGACGACTTGTCGCTGGTTAATCGCGTCGATCGAAGTGATAGGGCCGTCCAGGTCAACTCTCTCTTCGAACGGAATCGGCGATTGTCCGCCGGCATCTTCATTCAAATCTACGGAGGATTTGAAGAACGCGTTACCGTACGCGATCACAAAGTGCGCTTTACTTTCATCGGACGATTTTCTAGGAAACCAGCAAAAGCTTGGAACTATTAAAGAATCATTCGTGACTGATAAATTGGTCGTCCCGCTCGCGTTGTCTGCTTCGCTCGATACGTCCAACTTCAACAGCGTCGAGTCGCTGATCGTTTCCGAACTCTCGTCCTCGTGAAGCCTTCTCACAAACAACGTTCCGTCTTCGCTCAAGGTTGCCAAAATATTCTCCTCCTCTTTCGTGGACGGTAAAAAGCTCATGCTCGCGATCGGCGTCTCGTGTCCTCTGAGGAGGGACCGCGATTGACTCACTTGACTCAAAACTCTGACTAACCCGTTCCTAATCCCGTAGCAACAGAACGTCTCGTTCGCGGCTATCTTCATCGCGTTTGACTCTTGATACTCCGTCGCGTACACCGTAATTGGTGACGCTTCCAGTTGATTATCTTCGGAAGCCGCCAAATCATTTTCCGCGTTTATCGTTACCGACGATGATGATGAATTCACGTCGATCGCGCAGCCTTTCGTCAAACGTTTCAACTCTTGTTGCTTCAACAACTCCTCGTCCTCTTCGCCGTTCTCGTAGTAACGGCCGACCACCACCGACGATTCTTCTTTTTGTTTTTGTTTTTGTTTTTGTTGTTGAGACGTCGACATCGACTCGTCGTCTCTCTTCTTGTTCTTGTTCCCAAACAGTCCCATTTTAGTATTTGTGTTGAGGAGTTTTTGGGATGTTTTGTGTTTTTTTCTCGTTTTTCGATTTTGATGTTTTTGCTCGATCAGTGTGATGATTTTTTTCTTTTCTCTTTTCTTCTCTCCCTCACTCTCGAGGAAAGAGGAAGAGGAAGAAGAAGAAGAAGAAGAAGAAGAAGAAGGACGGACGCACCACACGACACAAATCACCGCGATAAAATGCGTTGGTGGGAAGCATACGCTTTAGACTTCAACCAAAGAAGTGCCACCACGACGTCCTCCTCCTCGTGCTCCTCCTCCTCGTGCTCCTCCGTCGGTTCGTTGGTAACGAACGTGATTTGGAAGAACGGCACCGAAAGCGCGCTCGTCAACGAAGCCCAAATCGCGCGCACGCAGAAAATCACGATGCTATTCATCGGATACGCTTCTTACGCTTTACTCGTCGCGAACTTCGTGCGGAGGCCGTTGCATCCGAAGTTTCACGCGAGCGCGAAAACGAGACGACGCATGTTCGCTCACATTCTGTTGGGCGCCGTGGAATCGAGTTTCGGCGCGGCGGTGCTTTTCACGTCGTGCGACGAGAGAAACGATCATAAAATCACGTTTATGGGGATCCTGTGTGCACTCTCAGCGCTCGCACAGTTTGTGACGAGTGTTCCTCAAATCACGAGCGCGTTCGGGACGCCAAAGTTGGTAAGACCAGTCTTGCACTTCATCAATTGCACGCGAGCGAAGCAAGCGATTCAAGTACTCCTGAAAGTGGTAGCTTCTGCTCGCGTTTTGGCTTCAGAAGGATATTCTCACGCTGTGGTAAAATCAGCGCCGAAGATTGACTTTATTCCGACGCTCATCGACCAGCTCGTGCTCGCGCAAGGGTTCGCATATTCGAGAGTGTTCGTGGTAGCGTTGTCAAAAGTAGATGGAGTGCGAGAACACGGATATACATTTGGGACTCTCTTGGCGGCGCAACTCGTAGTTGCTACCACGTATGGATTTTTCGGTTCCTTTTGCCTCACGTTATTATTATTGTTGTATGCGAACATCGAGAAGAGCGACGAAAAGCTGGGCAAGGAGAGACAATACTGGGGAACACCTACCAAAAGCCAAAGGCTCGCTCTGGACTTTGAGGAAGTCCAACCTTCACTCGCAAGTCAGCGAAAAAAGCGACACACACTGCGAGACGCATTCGACACAATGGACTTGACAAAAGACCATCGTCTGCAAAAGGAAGAGGTAGAAGAACAACTTCTCAACACATGGGGTTTAGGAAAGGAAGACGTGGATGAATTCTTCGCCTCGCTTGACATCGATGGAGACTTCAACCTAGATTACGAGGAAGTCGTGAGCAAAGACGCCGGACGGAGAACGCTCGCGTACGTTGCGAGTTGTTTGGATAACGAGGAGAATCGGCGGTTCCGCCACCGCAAAAAGTAGAGACGAGCAGAATGAGCCGCCCGCGCGCGCGCGCGAAAAAGAGGAGTAGCTTTTCTTTTTGTACTTTTGTAAAATATTTTCATCATCTAAAGAGAAGGAGCTCTTCTCTCTCTTTTTTTCTCTCTTCTCTGCTACGTTCATTCGACTCGGTTGGTCGAACAGTGATGACGTGGACTGTAAACTGGTAAATAAATAAAAAAATATCTTTTTTTTTCATCAAAAAATGTCACACACAGTTGAGTGCGCTTTTTGAAAATTGTACCGGAATTAATTCCACGCGTCTGCAAAAAAGGTTCGCTCCCGTCGCCGCCGAGAGATAGAGAAGAAGAAGGGTTACCATGTCTCAGTCGAGCGAAGAAGTGAATCCAAACAGACTGAGCGTGTCTCGTTTGCACGCTTTGCAAGGCGCGACGGCAACGTTGTTCGGGTTTTACGGCGCGAGAGTTGGTTGGCTCCTGGAACGTTGGTCGAAAGAACAGACTGAATTGGAGGGTGCGCTGCAAAGGATCTTCGCGCGTCTTTTCTACGACGGATCCGGCGAAGATAACAGATGTTTGATCATATACGTCTTTGCTTGCGTGCATTTCATCGGGTACTCGTTTTTCGTCTCCTGCGACGCAAGGAGCCAGTGGAGCAGCACGATTCAGTTGTTCGCGATGACTGCGTTTGGTTTGTTTATTTCGCGATTTATGCCTGACAATACAATTGGTACCTCGCTAGCGCTTTTTTGTGGTACTGGAGCTTTATTTAAGTGGCACGCGTTGAATAAACCCGGTTACGGGGAGTATGACGTGCCTCAGAAGGAACGAGTGATGTATTTAGGCGTGGTGAGGCCGGAAAATCGATCCGTTCAATTTACAGTTCATGAATATGTCGCGTATCTGCTGACAATATTTTACGTTGGATCGGCGTTTATTATCTTACCAGAATATAAGTTAGATTTCTTCAAGGCGACAGATCTGGAAGATAAGAACGCCCTTGGGTTGATTTCCACGTGTTTATTTCTCACCGGGATGATTTCACACTCTACCATCACTGCAATACAACAAGGGAAATCCTCTGTGGTTTACTTCCTCATTTGGTCGCATTTGGTGCTACGATTTATCCTATCTTTTTACGGCGAGGATTTGCCGCTTTGGTTTATCACTTTGATCTGTGGTCCACTCGGTATTTATGGCGTTTGCTGTTACATTCTTACTTTCACGAAATATGCCTTTGGCGACGCATTTTCGATACTCGATTTTAGCAAGGGACAGTCAACGAGAGCCCGGGATTTTACGGGTAATATCGAATCCATCGGAATTATTTTCATATTGGACGCCATTTTTCTCACAGAAGTGTGGCGTTATTGCGTGATGTTCAAAATCGCGTGGCCAAAAATTTCATTTACTTTGATTGATATACGTGGCTTTTTGAGAATGCCTTTGTTAGGCTCCGTTTATGATGGGATGTATTGGATTGCCACCAGTTTCGGTTCTATGAATCCTTTGCTCGTTCTGCTCAATCCTAAAAGATTTCCCTGGATAAAAGTTGAAGAGGCCAGCAAAATCGCCGAAGGCGATTCAAGCTTAGTTCAAAGCTCGTACCTCTTTTTTGTACTCGCGATGTATGTGGCAGGCGTTCTCGTACTGAATGTTAGTCGAGCAGCTTCGATTTCAGATTACAAAACAAAAGGACTGGGTAGAATTGTTTTCTTCGTCATCATGGCAAGTTATATGTACATAATGTCCGACAGGCATTACATCTCCCACTCTGTTCACGGTAATTACTTGACTAACTCTGAGAGTACTTTAAGATACTCGCCGCAAATGTCTGGAACTTTCATGACTATATGTATGAGTATGGTCATTGCTTTGTATACGCTGTATCAAGCAGTCGGTTACATCTACCCGTTTGTTGCGAGCACTTCGGTTCCAAAATCATCAAGTTCGTGGAAAAAAGGTCTCTTCAAGGACAAGATTCTTTTGCTTTGTAAAAAAAGAAAGCAAACTGAGAGATTTTGGTGTTTGCATGGACTTACTTTGCTTTTGGCAATCATTTGTTTTCGTGCGGTTGAGAGGACTGGACTTCCAAACCCTTTCGCTGATAGCGATGAGAACATATATATCTTGAAGCCAATCGACACTCAGGGCACGGATAATACGATGACTTTACTAACAATCCTTGCTGTGACGAAATTAGCCGTCGTTTCGAGTGATTGGTTCACGGCCTTACGTGGAAATGTTTTTGGACGACTCAGTGTCTGTTTCTCTTGGCTTATTTTTTGCGCACAGGTCTTGAAGCTTGTTTCTCGTGGCAAATGTGACGTATTGGCACACGCATTTTCGAGCTTATTTTTGAAGAGCCAAAAAAGACTGTCGGCTATCGAATGTGAAGCCATAACGTTCGCCATCCTGTCTGTTCTGTCACTTGCTTTTCACGCGAAAGTAAGCTCGCACTTGATGAGTCGAAAAGGTAAGGAAGATTCTCATTTGTCTGTCGTCCATTCGGCAAAAACTATCGTAATGTTGAATGGGTTTCTTTTTGGTGCACTCTCGAGTGCTTCGTGCGTATTTACTACGTGCCGTCTGTTGTTGAAGCAAAATGGAGAAGCGGAGTCTTTGTCGATGAGCATGAACGATATGATTAGGGACCAATACGAGATGCTCAACATACTATTCAGTGGTATTTTCCTGGGAAAGCTAATACATCCAACGCAAGGTGGTTTTGCTTTCAGATCGCAATTGAAACGGATGAAAAAATACATAAATTTGAATGCTGCAATCAACACGTACGTAGTGATGTCGCGTACTTTGTGCAAGACTCGCTATAATTTATTTTCAGTCTTTGGAACGAATCCAAAGACTCACGATGACGTTTTCGTGATAACTTTTGCGCTTCGCCTGTTTTACATTCTTTTGGTAAATTTGATCCAGTTGTACATCTTGGATGTTTCTAAAAACTACAACAAGCCGATTCTTCGTAGCAAGTGCGTGGCGTTGAAAGCTATTGGATTTAGGCGTTCTGAAGCAGAGATTCGCGAATCGCTCATGTCAAAGACGTTATCAGCGTCTAATAAATCAAAGAAGACTGACGCAATCAAACTGGAGAAATCAAACTCGATGAAGAAGACGGCTGAGAGATGGATGAATTTTTGGCGCGAATGTTACCAGCAGCATTTTGGAGCGGAAAATTTAGAGAAAAACATCTTGTCTGAATTTCCAATTCCAATGCCAGATGAAAATTATTTCGGATTAATGAAGGCGAAAGCAAAAGCTGCTATGATGTTTATTTTCGGGGCGTTGATGAATAGGCGAAGATCTACGCATCCAGTTGGTGTCGGCGCAATCGGAGATTTTCAAGTAATCGACAATCCAAAAATTCCGAAAAACTCATTTTTTTCCAAGTCAAAGAAATATTCGATTATATTACGACATTCGAACGCAGTTGGAGTTAAACTTGAAGATAAAAACGAGTTTGACGACGCTGCATTGGAAATTCGTGGATGTTCAATTAAGTTTTCATGCCAGCCTGATGCAAGTGATTTTGACTTGCATCTCAACACTGGAGAACTCGCCGGTTTCTTTAATCTCCCTTCATTTTTAGAGTTTGTTTACCAAAGTGCAACGTTCAATGAAGCGCTATATAAGTCCTTTGCCACAAAATACCCTTCGAGTGTGAAGGCGGTCATTGAAGGAGTTCGTCGGGCTCCAAAATCGTACTGTGATTTACATTATTACAGCCAGACGTGCCGAGAGTTCAACGCTCTTGATGGAAAAAAGCGATACTGCAAATTTCGGCTCGTTCCCTATGGTGGCGGTCCTGGAACAGAAGTCGAGGAAGAACCTTCAAAACCGACCCGTGAAGATCAGCACGTGATAACTACAACTCATATGATGAAATGCCGGAGAAGTGATGCAGAGAAACGTCCGACCAATTATCTACGAAAAGAGTTTATGGAGCGTGTTGGTTCTTCATCTTCCACGAAATATCGCTTGCAGATTCAACTGTACGAAGCTAAGTCGACGGATACGGATGAAGTGTTCAATCCAAATCGGTCGTGGGGTACAGAGTTTCACGATATTGGTGTAATTTCACTTCATTCACCCGTGCCAGATTCTTTCATCGAGAATTGTTCTTTTGCGATGGCGCGCACGCCGAAGTGCCTCTCGCTCCTTCCCGCAAAGTGCCCAGAAGATTACAATTCCTTGAATTACACTCGGTCTTCGGTGTATAAAATATCTGCTGGTTTACGCCGCGTATTTACTAGGCGCAAAAAACAACGCATTCTTCAGCCAGCTCGATACACTATCAGCATACAAACATCATCAATTGCCAAAGCAGGAGTCGATACGGATATTAGTATGATGATTGTTGGTACCCGCCATGCGACGCAGAATATGAAGTTTGAAGTTTCCGAGTCTGAATTCGGAACGGGGGTCACATCAACCTTCAAAGCGCTCGATGAAGACGTTGGCGAACCCGCTTACCTAATCATCACGCATTGTGATAAAACAGCGTGGAACTGTGGACGAGTTGATATTCGCATGCGCTCTCAGGATGGTACCGTGCAAAAGGTCTGCTTCAATGTTTGGAGCATAATTCATGCAAATACGTCATTTATTGTGCCTCGCGTTGTGGATACTGCGTCTGTGACCCTAGAATGTCGAAAGTTAGTAGAGTATGCTACGGAACTCTATTTGCAGCACATGCGAGAGTCGTTTGACTGGAGCTCTGGAGAATATTTACCAAACCACACTACCCACGATGAACACGGTAAATTACCACTAACTGAGCAATTCAGTTCCACGAAATACAAAGATTTCTTTTATGATACCTTCATGGGATTCAAGAATAAAGGGTTTGCGGACAGAATTCCAGATGCGGACATAAAGTCTCTTGATGACTATGTTAGGCTTTATAGAAGCCTGAAGCCGGTTGAAGTTGTCAAGGACTGGCGCTCGGATGAGGAATGTGGTCGTCAGTTTCTTAACGGGACTCACCCAGTGCAAATCCACCGCATAAGTGTTCTTCCATCGAAGTTTAAGGTCACCGAAGCAGATGTTACCGGTATCTTACCTCGTGGAAGGACCTTGCAGGGCGAACTTGCAGCAGGACACATCTTCATGGTCGATTTTAAGATTCTTGAAGGAATCAAGCGTGGCCAAGGCTATTTTGTTGAAAACTCAATGGGACTTTTCTTTGCGGACGAAAGTCACCCTCTGCGACCAATTGCTATTCAACACTTTCAAGACGGAAGTGGACCCATTTGGACTCCGAAGGACGGAGAGTTTGAGTGGCAATTGGCGCGTTTGCACTTGATTTGCTCGGATGGAAATGTCCACCAAATGATTTCTCACTTACTCAAAACTCACTTGCTCATGGAACCTTGGGCTGTGTGTTTGGAAAGAAATATTCCAAGAAACCACGTCGTATACAGACTTATGCGTCCACATTTGATATACGTTATCGCCATTAATACTCTCGGTAGATCTATGCTTATTTCTCCTGGAGGCGTTACTGATCGCGTTGTTGCAGTTGGTCAAGGCGGACATATGGATCTCATGAGTAAGGCCTATCAGGAGTTCAAATTCGAACACTTACACATCCCGAACGACTTCAAAAAGCGTGGGGTAGATGATAGAAGAGTCTTAAATAATTATTACTACCGTGACGATGCCATGGAAGGCTGGAGAATTCTCAAAAAGTATATTCTCAGAATCCTGGAACTGCACTATCCTAACGATGCATCCGTAAAAGCAGATTCGTATGTGCAAGCCATGATTGGCGAAATGCAAATGCATGGTTATCAGGGTAAAACGAAAGAACAACACGGAGTTCCTTCCTCGATCGACTCACTTGCTCAGCTCGTTGATGTTTGCACCTCTGTGATGTATCAGTGCTCATTTATGCACGCAGCGGTGAATTTTTCTCAGTGGGATTATTACAGTTGCGTACCAAATAGACCTCTTCTGATGAGAAAGCCCGCCCCGAAAACAAAAGTTAAAGTTACGGAACAAGATGTCATCGATGCGCTTCCAAATGTGGCACAGTGTACACAGACTATGGCCACAGGTTGGACGTTATCTCAATTTTCGAAAGAAGAGGTGTATGTTGGAAGATATATCACAGATATGTTGAGCGGAGAAAAAGAACGCGCAGCATTGGGAGCATTTCATCGCGACTTGGATGCTATGGCCTCGAAAATCGAAGAACGAAACAAATGGTTATCGAAGCCCTACCCTTACATGCACCCAAGTCATGTGCCAACAAACATCGGCGTATAAAGTTTAAAATTTTTTATGTTTTGTTGGTGAACAATCTTCTCTATGCTTCCTACTTTTTCCACAAAATCATGGCATTTGACGTGCTTTGCCATTTTTTCTGGACTGCGGCGAAGTTACGAAGAGAAGATTTCGGCGCCGGTACAGAAGCGAAGAAGCGAAGATAAGGTTTATTTTATTTATGTACATAATTTCATGCGAACGTTTTAATACAATAAAGATATATATCACGAGATTCAATACAAGAATGACCGCGTATGGCCAAATGAACTTGAACTAGTTGTACCAAAAGCATTGAAACTACCTCCCGAAATCCTCGCGGTCATAAAGTAGCACGCAAATTTCATGAGCACAGTCTACAGAGAGCGACAAGAACGCATTGATCTTTTGCTCTCTCCTCTTAAAACCACTTCTTGCTTGAAGAAGAAAATCTACCAGAAGCCGCAAGGTAGCCGCATCTTACGAGGTACAACTTATCTTCTTCTTCGAGCGAGTCGAAAGAACCGATGTAATCCTCAAGGATTTTGCACGTACGTGAATCTTCTACAAAAGAACTATCAATTCTCTTGATCATGGTATCACGAATAGCCGAAATATACTCTCTTGCCGTCTTGAATTTCTTTGAAACAATCGTCGCATTAGTTGGCTTCAATAGAGAAACATTGTGTGACTCTGCCTTCAAGACCAACTCAGCGGAGGAGATTTCGCCATCCTCGTCTAGATCGAGAGAGGTAAAGATCTCGTCGATATCAGCGGTGCCGAAAAGCTTTTCCGTGAGGTTCGATGTCATCGCTGGGTCATTCATCATGCTCAAAAACTCTTTGCTCGATAACGAACCATCAGAATTACTATCATGCTTAGCAGCAACTTTCATAAAGTTGAGAAAGGCAATGCGCATCTCGTCTTGTTTCTTTTGATCCTGCGCATGAATTTCTTCGACCTCAGCAAATTTCGATGCCAGCAGAGTGGGAGGACGAACAACATCATAGTCAACCCCAGCATGAAAACAGAAACCAATCGTTTTAAAATCTTTACCTTCAAATCTTCCGGTATCATCGTCTTCTTCCAACCCTATCTTACCAAGAAATGCATTTTCAGGATCGAGGGATAAGAACCAACCATCAAAGACGCTCAGTGGATAGTTGGCAATATATCCTGCATCGATGTACATATCTGCGCCTTTATTTTTAGGCGCAACAAGGAGAGGATAAGCACAAGCCATTGAAATTGCATCGCAGACCTTCATTGTGGGAGTTGTCTTCACGTGAAAATACTCTTCACAACGATTACTCACGTTCATTGCAATTACACATAATTCTCTGCCCGTAATCTTTTGAAGCTCGGCGAATGTCACATCTTCTCGTCCAAGTACTCTGTCAAGAATATATTTAGTAGACTCTACAATCGTTTGACCAGAACTGATTCCAAAATACTTTCTCAACCCAATGATGGTTTTCGCAGCAGAAATGTAATTGCTCGATTCATTCTCTTCGAGAAGGAATTTCAAATCGATGTCCCACATGATCGTCTTCATTTGCTCATCGTTTAACCCAAGCGAAACCAGAAGTGCATAAAAACTTGCAAAACCGGTGGCCGCAACTTTCTTTACATATTTCAGCGTTCCATTTTCTTCCATAGCTTTCACGACTCCGATATATGCTAAGCATTTTGAGCCTGCCCCTTCAAAGACCACGTTGATGCCTTGATCTTCCGATAATGTGGGTTTTGGGAACTTTGGCGATAACTTTTTTGGCTTGAGATCTTGAAGAGCCTGTTGAAATTCTTGTTGCAGAGCAGTCGAAGCAGAATCACCGTGTTCGTCGTGTTCTGGTAACGGTCCAATGTAAGATAACACAACAGGGAGAAAGATTACACCAAAACTCCATCCAAAGAGAACAACTCCGACCATTATTCGAAATAAATAGGTGTGGGCCGCAACAACTGAAAATCCGAGGGGAGCCACGGCCAAGAATGTGGAGATAGCTCCGAGAAGCAAATTGCTCGCCATTAACACCGTTGCTTCGATAGACTTTTCGATGCGAGTGTGCGCAGAAGATTCCGTATAAGCGTGCGCTACGTGAGCTGCAAAATCAACAACGAGACCAACGCACAATATCAAACACACTTCTGCGATAGCACTGAATGTGAGATTGACGACCTTCAGCCAACCTAAAAGAACTACATCGATCATCACGATCATGACTGTGACAATCACAGCGTTTAAAGGATGCGCAGTTAGCAAGAGCACTCCAAAAACACAAATACCTGAATAAATCATCGACATAATCGTTTCAGTTCGCGTGATAAAGTACGACTCCCACATGATATATTCAATAGCGTAAGGGTATGCATCGTATCCATATGAATCTATGATATTACGAGCATTCTCCAGACTATCCATGAGCGTGGTCGCTTCTGAAGAACTGAAATGTCGCATATGCATGCGAATAGATTCAATCTCACTTGCACTGTTAAACTTTACGTCATTTGTGAAAATGGGATAGCTCTCAAGAAATGAACTCATTAGAGAGTGTACAGTGTCTGAAGCGCCAATTACCTGAGTTGCCTTCCATCCGGTGAAATAAGTCCAAACAGAAAGCACTGATCCGGTGACAATGTATGAATCGTTGTCTAAGCGTGTTGCCATTTCGTTTAGATTGGCCGCGACGGTGTTATCTGCCCAATCAACACTATTTATAACAACTTCAGCCAGAGCGCCAGCTGCTGGGAACTTTTGTTCCGAGACTGTCATGTACTGCGAAAGATAGCTGGTGTCTAGGAACACATCTTGAAGTCTGTTACCATCCTTCACAGTTGAAAATAAATAACCAAAGAGACCTGTTATGGCGACAAAGAACAAGATGACGAAGATTCGGTAGACATGTGAATTCATAAGAGGAGTGACCAATTCCACGAGAATAGATCTGAATTGCACCTTGTACATGACGTCTTGCTTCATTTGCTTCGCTTGCTTGTCTTTTTCTGCGACATTGATCTTCTTAAACGTTAGATCTGCACGCCCTGCTTCTTGTCTCCGGGCATCCAATACCATGAGCGGATTAAAGACAAAAATCAAGCCGAGAAAATTAAATATGATTCCGAATGCAGCGGCAAAGCAAAAGTAACTCACTGCCGGCTGTACTGATAATGTACCGATTGCGAATGCAAGGACCGTGGTTATCGTTGTAACGGACACGTAAGCGCCAGCTTCCCCCAAACAGAGTTTGTTTTTAAGCTCGAGCGGTATTCCAGCAGGAAACTTGTCCCAGAAAGAAAGCATTAGTAATATGCTGTCCACTCCAACACCTAGAATGATGAAGAGAGCGACAAGTGAAATTGGAGTGATCTTATGGCCAATATAAAGCGCAAACCCAAGGCCCGCGAATACGGCAACTGTCACGAAAGTAATACCAACCGCTCCAATAAATTTTCTTCCCATAATTGGATCCTGATGGTGCAGTAAAATCATGATGAGACCGACGATAATAGTAACACCCACAACGCCAAGAATAAATGCGGGTAAATCTCCCTTCTTATTTTCCAATGGAAAGCTCTCAGTGGTGGCGTAACTAATCGTTTCGTGGTCTTTTGCGTACTCTTCCACAAGAGAACGAAACTTTTCTTCCCAATCCTTGACGATATCAACCATCGTTTCGTTCGAGGATAACAGAAAGTTGGTGAGTAAACCTTTTCCTGAAACTATGTTTGCCTCCGAATCATACGTCAAACTTCCAATAATGTTTGATTGCAATACTGGTATCCCGTATTCATTGGTCGCCGTTGGTTGATTTACGGTTTCTCTTATTTTATTAGCGTTAATATCAGCCGCTAATTTAGTCGAATCTCGCTGCCAGAAGTCCAATGGCGAGTAGAACATGCATGGTCCGCCAGTCCAATATGCGTTGCACAAATCCGTGTATTTGTACGTCACTCCGTTTCTTTCTACCTCGATGTCAAGAATCTGGCTCTCCAAATCCAGTAAGTTCGTTAAAATGTCATCTGTAAGGGCGTTGTTTTCATTAGACCACAGAACATTAGCGAAACGAAACATTTCCCCATATCGCGCTTCGAAATCGTCTCGATTCTTCTCTGCTCTGCTTCCCACTGGCCCCCATAGATTGCCTAAATCGGCTTCGTATTGCGACCAAAGAAGCGTCGGGTATCCGACTGCGAGTCCAACGAGTACCGTCGCCGCGATGCAAAGAACTTGCCACGGGTATCTCCCGTTCACGCTTCCGATGGTTTTGAAAGTCCGAAAGAACACACGCGTCGACGCTTCTTCCAGAATTGTCCAGCGCACTCCCCCTTCCTTTCGTTTGTCGTTTTTTTGCCCCTCGTGTTCGTTGAGCTCCACGTCCGCCGCTCTTTTCGCCGAGGCGTCGTCGTCCTTCATGCTCCCCCCTGCTTTCTCTGCCTGTCTTGTGTGTCTGTCTGTCTCGAACTGTTCAAGATAGCCTTTCTTTTTCATACCACGCGTTAGTAGTTATGATGCGCGTTGTTTATTTAAAATTTCCGGCCGCGCGAGAAGGGCAGGAGATGGTTGTGAGTAAATTGTTTCGAAGTTTGTTTTGTCGCGCTGTCGCGCTTTTTCGTGAGATATTTTTATCATATAGTACGTACTCGTACACGTAAGATTGCAAAAAAAGCATATGGCTATGCATAGACTAGACTGACTGACTGACTGACTGATTTGGTTTCCGCCTTGAAAGCTTTTCCTTGTTTTTTTTTATTTAGTCACCTTTTCTTCTCGGTCTCGGCGACCACCACCCTCCGCGCGTCTTTCATTCCGAATAGCATCGCGGCGAGTGCGCCTGCGAACGCGACAAACCAGTAAAAATGGCCCAGAAAGTGTCGCACGGGACACGCCATCGTTGTTGAATTTTATTTGGGCGCGAGACGATATTTTTATTTTTTTTGTCAAAAAAGTACGGAAAAAGAGCCGCACACTCGCAAAGATATTTTCTTTTTTCGAAGACGGACGCGTATTCGAAAGAAATTAATAACGCGCGATAAAAGTGAACAACAGCGCGACGACGACAACTTTTTAACGACTGGTAGTCTTACTTACCACTGTTACTATTGCTGCTGCGAATTTTATCATCACACACCACAACCGCTAATACGACGAGGACGCCAACAACAACAACAACAACAAAATTGACAACAACGAAAAAAATGGTTTTCAACGTCAGCAACGATTTTGATGTTCCGTTCGCCTTGGCGATCGTGGTCGGATGCTCGACGTACCACCTCGCGTTCGTGAAGTACTGCAAAAGAAAGTTTCTCGGGGGGAGGGAAGTGACGAAAGAAGAGGCGTCACGAACGAAATATTGGCTGTATTGCTGTGCGTTGGGGGTGATTTTGTTTCAAACGCTTTGGATGGTTTTCTCCGGGACCGGAGCGCACTTCGGCTTGCAAGATGACGCGAAAATGACGGTGCCAAATAAACAACTCGCCGCAAGACAGCACAGCAGCGCGGCACTGATGGCGCTTCATATTTTTGCGTGCTCGATAAGTTTGGAGATGCTTTTGAAGGCAAACGTGAGCTCGAAAACCGTTTGGCTATTGTCGTACGCGCTGCCGCTTGGGACGTATTTGCTCGTGTCGTGCCAAATGACCATGACAAACATGGGTTGGTCTTCAGATTTTACACCGAGTTGGGAAGCTCGAAGATGGGTGAAAAAAGCAGCGAGAGGAACGCCAACCTTTACGGTTGTTTATTGGCTCTCGCATTTGTTGTATTCGGCGACAAATTTTACGCAAGCAATCATCGTCATACGCACGTTTGCTCCTTTCGAATGCCTCTGGACGAATACGAAAACGTTAAGAAACACGGAAGAGAAGCAACAGTTCCGAGATCAAGTCGTTCGAACTTTTCTTTGGCACGGGAACGTTGGATATTTTCTTAACGGGTTGTGGGCCATCGTCGGGTTGTGTGGCGTTCCGAATCCTTTGTCTTTCTTGGGAGGAGAACGATTTTTGATCAAACCTGTGGTGAAAGGGATCTCGTCTAATATCGCTGAATTACACAGAGGAGGATTTATCGATCTCACGTTCACATTGGTTGCGGGTAAGGTTTGCTCTATTTTTGATGAAAAAGGATTTCTTCCCGCGAAAATTGCAACCTTTCAAGTTAGCGCGAACTTATACGTCTTCTTCGTCGTCCAAGCTCTTCACATCGCGATTGATGGTGCTGTATGGGCTCACCCGACGTGGATTAACCGCAGTCCTGATCTTGGAGATGGCAGAAGATCGCAGCTATATTCAGGTATTGTACCATTGGATTTGTTATATTGGGTTGGAACGTTCAACTTTGCGGTTGCCACACCACCGATCGCGACGTTTTTTATGTGGAAATACACTGGCAGTCATCGAGATAAGATAAGTCGAAGTTCGAAAAAACCATTCCAAGATATTTACACCCGTTTTATTCGTGCTGGCATTTCGTACATGATGCTCAGCGGTTTATGGATGTATTTGGTTCAGGCGGGGATTCCAGCGCCGCTTAAATCTATGCATTATATTTGGCCACCTTTGAACTTGGATTACAAGACTGCGAAAAAACATCATCAGCACGAGTTGTTGAATGGTACGATGACGCTCATTCTTGCCTTTGTGATTCGTGAGCTCGAAGATCTGTTCGATAAAAGCAAAGAAGCTTTACGCGTTACAGAGCGCCTCCAAAACGTTTGGATCCCTTCCCTTTACGTTTATTCAATTGTTACTAAAGTTCAATGGTTCATGGGAACAACTGGAAGATTTAACGTCTCCTGGATCGATCTCGGCAAGTACACCTCAGGTTCCAATTTTAAAGTTTTGGACTACCTTCTCTACGCCTCCTACTTTTATCACAAATTCGTGGCATTTGGCGTGCTTTGCCATTTTTTCTGGACTGTGGCGAAGTTACGAAGAGAAGATTTCGGCGCCGGTACAGAAGCGAAGAAGCGAAGATAAGGTTTATTTTATTTATGTACATAATTTCATGCGAACGTTTTAATACAATAAATAGATCGAGAGATCCAATACAAGAGTGACCGCGTATGGCCAAACGAAACTGACACCAAAAGCGTTCGGAAAAATACCTTCTGAAATCCCCGCAGTCATGAAGTAACACACAATTACTCTGTTCACGCACGCTCCTAACAACGCATTTTTCCTTCCTTTCCTTACGCCCGCGATAGTACCTACCCACGTCACACCTTGGACGAAAAGCCACATCTGCCAGAGCGACGATGCGTAACCCGAGGTCGGGATAAATTCCGGAAATGAATACCGAGGGCTCATATATGAGGATGCGATAAACGTTGACGCGAAGACGTAACACTGCACTTCTTGCCACTTTTGAAACGTGTTTCTTTCGGGAAGAGCGCGAACGTTCCATAAGAATTTTCGCTCTTTCATAGAAATGAGAGTTCCTTTCTTGTCATCGAGCAACAGCATCGTTTTGTACACGAGTCCGCCGAGATCGACCGGCGTCACAATGGACAAAATGAACGCAATTGGACTGAAGAAGATGCGAATTTGCATGACCAACGCTAAAAGCATGGTCAAAAACGTCGCGTAGACAGTAGAGACGTCGTTCCTTCCCACAATGTACGTTATGCCCACGGTAAACGGCGAGAGCCAGTACATGGCGAGCAGCATCCGCTCCATCCGTCCCGTAAAATCCGCCGGCGTCACGTAAGTTTCGTACACCCCCTCCAGGTATCGCAAAGGCGAATTCAACGAACGCGTTCCGCCACCACCCAGCGCGAGATACGCGAGCACAGAGCACGCAAAAATGTAGTTGTACCCTTGAAACGCGTGAAACCTACCAAGTCTCGAATTTTGGAGCTTCACGGACGCTTTTTGTTCCGCTTTGGCGCGTATTCGCGCCGACTCGCGAAGAACCATCGCAAAAATTGTGTTGTGTGAGTGAGTAAATTTGTGCTCGTCCTTTTATACGCATGCGTACAAATTATTTTTTTGTGCTTTTCCCTTCCCCCCCGCAGCCAGTTTGGCAGCAGCAAAACTCTTCTCTTCATTTTCTTTTCGTCTTTGTCGTACGTAAAAAGTGTCAAAAAAAGAGACAGACACACAACGAATCTCACTCTAAAAAAAGAAAAAAAAAAATGAAGCAAAGAGAGAGAAAAAAACAAAAGGTCATCGTCGATGATGACGACGACGATGACGACGACGATGACGACGATGATGTCGTCGGGGCGGCGGACGAAAATAACTCTAAACCCAAGTTCTGTCGCTGTGCGCGTTTGTGGGACGTGATCGTCGATTTCGACGCCGTGACTTTCGAGCACATTTTACCGAAATTGAATCAGACTGATATCAAATTCTTGTACGACGCGAACTCTCAGACGAGAGCGATGATTAAAAGAGCGGCAGCAGCGGTGGGGATTAGACTGGCAAAAACGTTCAAAGTCAAAGAGATGTCGTCGATATCGACTTTAGAGTTTGCTTGGGAGAACAAATCGTCGTGGCCAGACGACTGGGAAGAGGAAGAAGACGAAGAAGAAGACGAAGAAGAAGAGGAGGAGGAAAAAGAGGAAGAAAAAAAGAATAAGGAGAAATATTTCTGTCGTCGAGTCGCTCAAACGAACAAACTCGAGCTGTTGAAATGGGCGAGAGAGGAGAAAAAATGCGAATGGGACGAAGGGATGGCAACGATAGCGGCTCAATTTAACAACGTGGAAATGCTCGAGTATTGTTTGACGAACAAATGTCCTTACGTCGACGGCGAGGACGAAGACTTTGGAGGCGTCGGCAGCGCTCCCGCCGAGGCGGGTCACATTTTCTACGAGGCGGTAGCGGTCGGTGGCTTGGAATGCCTTCAATACTTGGATAAAGTCGCGAAAATCGAATGGAGCGTTTTAGAAGCGACAAAGCGTGCGGCGAAAGAAGGGCGCGTCGAGGTGCTCAAATATTTGTTCGAGAAAATTATGGAAGATCTCAACGAAGATAGAAAATTACTCGCGCTCAACGTCGCCGCTCGTAACGGGCAGCTCGAGTGCGTGAAATTTTTGCGCGAAGTCTGTAAAGCGCCATGGAACGGGAAAACAGTGATCGCCGCGATCCACGGTGACGTGATGAATAGCAGCTCGGGGACGAATAACACCATCAATATCACAACGGAGGAAGATATTGACAGCGACGACAGCGATGGCGAAGAAGAGAACAGGCAACGTTTATCGATGGAAATTTTAAAGTATTGCGTAGAGAACAAGTGCCCGGTAGACGATAGCTCGTGCGATCGAAAATTCGAGACGTGTCAAGAGGCTGCCGCGCTAGGTCACCGCGGTGCTATACGATACCTGGTCCACGAGAAAAAGCGTGCAAAGTGTGATTTCCGCTGCTTGCGCGCCGCGTTTGATAAAATGCGGCGATTGGACAGAGAGAATAAACATCGATATCAACGCGGTCAACCCAAAGTGCCGTACGCCAAGGGCAACTATATCAGTTGCATGGTGTACATGGTCAAGCACAAATGCCCCGGGTATGCAGATTTTTTACGACACGTCGAAAACGCGGCATTTCCCTCTGAGGACAAACTGCACAGGAAGCTTTTCGATGTGTGCGATTGATTAGTAGTATTTTGCGCAGACTAGATTTGTGAGTTTGTAAAAAAGCACGCGCTGTATTCTTACATGTTCAAACCTGTCCGTATGTTGTTGGTACCAGTACAAAATTTTACTCATTATTACAATCGTCTGGTTAGTACCGATGGCACCGGAGTGTCTCAGCGTTCTAGTAATTTCACTGCAAGCCCCACAACTCTTTCAAAAGTTCATACACGTAAAACGAAACCGCGGCGGAGGGGAAGATTTTCGTATAGTTTGGAATCAATCCGGCGTAAAGAGCGGGAATACCTTCGGCTCGCGCGATTTGTATGATACCATGGACGACGTTTTTGTACTGCTTCGCGTTTTTGGCGCCTTGGGCAAGCGTTTTCATGCCTTGAACTTGCATTCGACGCTGTACGAGCTCGATCGGGTAAACGCCGGTTTGCGCGGCTGCTCCCGCGAGCGCGCCAAAACACAACGTCGGTAAAGGATTTGAGGATTGCGATAAAGTCGACTCGTCTTCGTCGAGAAATCGCACGCGAAACTTTTTATACTGTTGCTTGCAATAATCGTAGACGAAGAAGTTGATGGCTCCGTAAGGAGCGACTCGAATCATATTCGCTCCTAAACCTTTCCACAACGCTTTTGGGCCTTCGTTTTTTATGAGCTCCGACCAAGCCACTTCGAGGCGCATGCCGGTCCCAGAGACACGCGAACGAAGCGTATCGATTGGATGTGTCAGCGCAGTTCCACACATGGACGCTACAGAACCACCGATCATGCGCTCGCTACCGCTCAAATCTCCCGCAGCAGGTTTGGTGTTAGTATCATCGTATTTCTCGTTGCCAGTTTGATCTTTTTGTCTCGTTTTCAACCGTCTCGCTTTGTACGTGTCGTAGACGAAAAACTCAACCGCTTTGGTCGGCGCGATCCTCAAAACGTTCAGAGAATTACCGCGAAAGAGTGCCGGTGCACCCTCCGTTCTGACGATACGTTTTAATGAACCCAGAACGCCACCATCTGTGGCAATTTTCGAGGAATCGAGCATGTACTCAATCTTAACGCGTTCCAACGGAGCGACGACGGTGCGCGATACGCCGCCGGAGATTGCTCCGACGAGCAAGTGCAAAGATACCGCTTTTGCTTGCGCTTTCCTCTTATCGGTTTCAGAAGCACCTTTTGGGACGGTCACGAACGAGTGATTCAAATCTGTCACGCTTCGTCCCCACACCTCGACGACGTCTCCCAAATCCGCCGCCGAAGAGAGTAAAAGAAAATCTCGAAACTCGGCGAAATCGATCGCTTTCCCCATGGAAACGAAACCACCTTTCCCGTCTGAACTTTTCCGTAAAGATTCCGGAGAAAATAACCCTTTCCCTTTACTAAACGCCCCTTCGCCTCGTTTAATGCGTTCTACCATTGAATCCACCTCTTTATTTGTCGCGTTCCATCGTCCGAGCGCGAAGAGCACTCGTTTCAACTGCCACGGAGTCAGATATCCCAAATTCTGCTTATCAAACTGTCGAAACGTTTGCAGCAGCTCCCGTTCCCGCTTGATCGCGTAGACTTGAAACTCGCGAAACGTGAGCGTTGGACAATCTTCAAAACGTTCCTTTCGCTTCTTTGTTATTTTGTTCATAAAAGACAAGACGGAGTCTCGCGAGGCAGGAAACTTTAACTTCTCCAACGCGACGCGGATATCTTCGCCGGTTATTTCAACTTTATTCGAAGATAAATCGTTGAATCGCCTTTGTAAGGCTTTAAATCCGTAAGAGTTTGGATCCGGAAGGTTTTCGTTTTCGTCGTCATTATCACCATCACCAGTAGGAGTCGTCGTCGTCGTCGTCATCTCCGAAGAAGAAGTTGACTTCTTGTTCTCGTTATTACTTTTATTTTGTCGTTGTTGTTGCTGCGAAGAGATGGACGCCGTCAAGATCGCTCGCATCGGTTTCCTCCTCGTTCCATTCATTCTCTTCTCGTTATTGTTTTCATTCGTCTTCATCCTCTCCATCTTTTTCGTTTCATCGCCGAGCGCGTCGGGGGTATTTTTGTTGTCGTTGTTGTTGTTGTTGTTGTTGTTGTCGTTAATTAAAGTGTTCGTTTGGAGGAATCCCGTCGTCCTTTTCTGCATTCCGAGGAAATAATTCTCGGCTCGTTTTCTCATCTCGAGAACAAGATCAAGGCGAGGATAACTGCGATTATTACGTTGTTTCTGTCGTCGTGCTCCTCTTCCTCTTCCTCCCGAAGATGACGATCTTTTCGCGCCTTCTCCCGTCATCTTTCTTCTTCTTCTTCTTCTTCTTGTTTTAGATTTGTGATTTGAGAGTAATCGAAAAAGGCCGTTATATTTTGGTTCTGACGGCGGAGGGGCGTGGGGGGACCTACCCGAGTTGATGAGGACGGCGTGTA
>Ga0181599_1000093_pt1 | contig 78891 bp, 40 predicted proteins | sample 041ome_3_FD_148658 | JGI IMG/M metagenome (GOLD analysis project Ga0181599, IMG submission 148658) | Coastal salt marsh microbial communities from the Groves Creek Marsh, Skidaway Island, Georgia - 041405US metaG (spades assembly) | ecosystem: Environmental > Aquatic > Marine > Intertidal zone >...
CGCGATGGGATACTGCATCCGCCGCATTGAACTCTATCGATGCGTTGATGGGGAAAGCAATGCAGCCTCGAATAGATGATGCGTACGGCATGTATACACAAAACTCAGAACTGTCTGATAACACCGCAGAGGTGGATTGGCAAGATCTCTCTTTCATATGGGAAAGGATCAAGGATGAAAACCTACCGGTTAAAGGCATTCCATCAATTCGTCGACAGGATGAATATAATCCTTACGACGGCTGGACAGCAAATCGTAAAGCTGCAGGCTTGGATAATTCAGCGGCCCAAAACGTCCTAGGATTGATTGCGGCAATCACTGGAATTGATATCGCACAAATTTTGTTAATGCAGGACAGCATTAAGAATCCCAACCCGCACGGGTACATGGATACGGAAGCATTGGTCAATATCGTCATGGGTGAGGACGTTCCCTCGGAAGAGTATAAAGGAAACGATTACATGAAGGCAAAGTATGCTGAGTTCCAAGACAAGGTTGGCGCTGTGCAAAAGAAAGTGGACCAGATTAAAGCTTTGGCAAAGTCAGCACAAACAATGAAGGAGATCTTGCCTCAGCTGACAAAAGGTGGCATGTCATCAGACGAAACCAGCGACTTATATAACAGCGATACTGTGCAAGGTGTCGTATCGTTGCTTCCATCGCCAAGTGCTGGGCTTGGTACCGCTGGTATCGATGATGCTGAGTTAGGTGAAGGATTTATGGATTCGGCTATGAATTTTGGTGAGAAATATCTCACTGACATGCTTGAGCAGTTGTTGAAATCCGACAAAGTTCAAGAATTCTTACCAGAAGGTATGGATCTGGAAGTGGCGAAGCAGCTCTTCAACAGTGAGACGATTTCTATCATCATGCCGATGATCATGGATCCCAAGTCTATCAAACCATCGGACGCGCAAAAGTTGTTTGAGTCTGAACCAGTTCAAGCTTTCTTTAAGTCGGATTATTTCAAGTCGAAGTTACCCTCGGGCATAAACGTGGAAGCCATCCTCAACTTTACGAAATCGGAAGCCTTCAAGACGATCGTACCGTTGATAAAAGATCCAAAGAGTCTAGATCAAGAGGATGCCAAAATTATCTTCAACTCAGAGCCCGTACAAAATGTGTTACATTCAGATAAGATTACCGGTATGCTGCCCAAAGGAGTTTCAATGGATGACGTCAACGCGTTTATGAACAGCGATTTGGTTCCGATCATCAGTTCTATTGCAAAAAATCCAAAGGACTTTGATCAAGAGGACGCAAAGGCGATAATCGAATCCGAGCCAGTTCAAAATCTTTTAGCTTCGAAAGAGATTCAAGATCTCATACCGGAAGGCATTCCCATCGAAACCATCCAAGAAATTCTAAAATCGGATATTTTTGATGTCATCCTTCCCATAATCTCGGGCAAAAGTGACTTCAAACTTGAAGACGCTCAGAAGATCATCAATTCCGATTTGGTACAAAAGCATCTGCTACAATCTGATCAATTAAAGGCAATGTTACCCGAAGGTGTCGATTTCTCTAAAGTGCGCGAGGTTTTGAATTCAGAGCTCACAAAAATCATCGTTCCTCTTTTGAAAGATCCAAAATCTTTCTCCCAAGAAGATGCGGAAATGATTATTTCTTCTGAACCAGTGAAGAAATTGATCACCTCTGATAAAGTGAAAGAAATGTTACCAGAGGGCGTGGATTTGGTACAAATTCAAGAACTTTTGACGTCCGATGCATTCAAAGTCATCACGGCTTTGGCAAAAGGCGATAAGTTTACCAGCGACGATGCTAAAGTGTTCCTTAAAAGTGACCCAATCCAAAAGATGTTGAAATCTGACGCGGTCACAGAGCTCTTACCTAAAAATGTCAACGTGAGCGCGATCGCGGAGGTGGTGAACTCTGACATGGCAAAGGTGCTTATTCCGTTATTCAAAGATCCAAAATCGTTTGATGCTGAAGACGCGAAAATGTTAATGCACTCGAAACCGATGCAAACTTTGTTCAACTCCGATCAGATGAAATCCATCTTGCCAGCTGGCCTGACCTTCGCCGAGGTCGAAGATTTCTTTAACTCAGAGAATTTTGAATTCATCAAATCGCTCGTCAAAGATCCCTCGAATTTTTCCGCCGAGGATGCGAAAATGATTGTAAGCAGCGAACTGTTTCAAACGATTTTGAGTTCGGATAACTTTGACTCGATGCTACCGAATGGTATCACGTTGAAGAAAGTGAAAGCATTTGTCACGGATAAAAATTCCAAGTTGATCATCGCACTCGCCAAAGATGGCAAACTTGATAAGGAGGATGCGCACATGTTGATAAAGTCAGAACAGGTGCAAAACTTTCTACACTCTGACAAATTCAACGATATGTTACCGGGCGATCTGACTTACGAAGATGTGAAGGCTGTTCTGAACGGAGACGTCGCAAAAGTGCTCACCATATTATCGAAAGGGAACAAAATTACCGCGGACGACGCGAAAACGCTGTTGGGCTCAAAACCAGTCCAAGGTTTCTTGCACTCGGACGAGTTTAACGAAAGGTTACCCGGTCACCTTACCTACGACAAGGTGGTAAAAGTTCTCAACGATGACGCTATGAAAGTTTTGCTTTCCGTTGCCAAAGGTGATTCTTTAACAGCAGATGATGCAAAAAGCATCGTCAATTCCGACGTCTTTCTGGAGTTCATGAAATCAGACCAAGTCGTTTCCATGTTACCACCTGGTATGTCCATGGGAGCGGTGAGCGAATTCATCGATTCCGAAGAGATGAAAATTATCAAGCTATTGGCGAAAGGAAAGAAATTCAGCGTAGCAGATGCGCGAACTTTGATGAGTTCAAAACCGGTCCAAGACTATTTAGGCTCGAAACAGTTCAAGAAGATGTTGCCGGTAAATGTTACTATAGACGATATGAAAGCATTCATGGACGAGGATACGAAGGATAAAATCATCGAAATAGCTAATAAACCTGCCTCTGCATTGACATCCGAAGAAGCACAGATGGTCAAAGAGTCCGAAACGATTAATATGTTCCTGGAATCTCATTCTTACCTTCAATCGTTGCTTAAATCGCCGCAGGACTTGAGCAATGATGACGTACTAGAAATACTCGCGTCCAAAGAAGTTCAGCAAATAGTTTCGGAGAAAGCCATGAAATATTTCCCAGAAGGCTACGATGCGGAAAAATTGAATGCGTTTAAGGACAGTTTCTTAGTTCGGAATCTCTTGCCGATGGCGAAAAATCCGGAAACTGCGACGAAAGCGAATATGATGGCTGTCTTCGAGTCGGACGAATTCAAGAGCGCCGTCTTGTCGATCGCAGAGAAAATGCTCCCAGATGATTTCTCCAAGGACGAGATATCTGCCTTCATGGAGTCATCCAATTTGAAAGTGATTTTGCCTCTGATGAAAGATCCCAAGTCAATTTCTACGGCCGATGCAGTTGAGATGATAAAATCTACTGGTCTCCGCGACATTGTTCTTGAACAATGTGTTCAACTTTTGCCAAATGGTGTTTCAGTTGATGACGTGAAGGAGTTTGCGTCTTCGGGAACTCCTGAATTCGTTCTTTCCTTCGTCAAAGATCCGAGCAGTTTCACGATTGAAGATGCCAAGACGATTTTGTCATCGAAACCGGTGAAGGATGCTATTTATGAAGCAATGGAGAAAGTGTTACCGAAAGGCATGTCGATTGATGACGTCAAGAGTTTCGCGGAAAGTGAGTCCGTTAAGACGCTCCTCCCTCTCTTGCAAGATCCAAAAAAAATTACGAAAGACGACTTGAAGACCTTTTTGTCCACGCCAGAAATGAAAAAAATAATCTTCGACAAAGTGTCCGTACTGTTGCCGGAATCAGCAAAGGTGGAGGACTTCGAGAAGTTTATGGGCTCCAGCGCTGGTAAAAAAATCATACAATTGATTAAAGGCGATATCGACGCAGAAGATTTCAACAGTTCGGACATGATGGATCTCGTGAGCTATGAGTTTAAATATTGCGAGACGGAAGATGAGGAATGTAAACCGTTCAGTATCAAAAGCTTCGTGATCGAGCAAGCTCAAGATTACATGCCGCATGGTGTCGACACCAAAAAGGCAGCGGAGATCTTCTCTTCCCCGCAAGTGCAAGCGTTGTTGCCGTTGCTTAAAGACCCGAAGCACTTCAGCGCGGATGACGTGAAGAATCTGTTGAGCAACAAAGACATTAAGAAAGCGCTCATGGATAAAGTGCAAGAAAATCTCCCAGACGGTATAGACTTGTCCCAAGCTGAAGAGATCTTGTCCTCGAAAGAAGTGCGAGAATTTCTTCCTTTACTGAGTAATCCAAAAGATATTCGTTTAGATGACTTCATCAAGCTGTTGGAAAACGACAAGATCAAAACGATGCTGTTCTCTCAGGTCGAAGATTATTTACCTTCGGGATGGAGTATTCAAAAGATTGAGGAAATGTTAAAGTCAGAGACTGCGCAAGCCTTACTTCCTTTGCTAAAGGACCCGAGCGACTTTGGCGTCGATGATTTGAAGACAGTGATGAAAGATGAAAACATCCATAAGATGATTCTGGACCAAGTCAAGAAAATGCTCCCCGCCGATATCGATCTGAGCTACGTAGAGAAGATCGTGAAGTCAGATACTGTGCAATCAATCTTGCCGCTGTTGAAGAATCCTGAAGACTTCTCCGTCGACGATTTGAAGAAGATTCTCTCTTCAGACGAGGTAAAAGGGATGATTTACAAGAAAGTTCAGCCGTTGTTGCCAGAGGGTTGGGACTTGAAAGAAGCAGAAGAACTGTTGAAAAGCGACGCTGTCAAAACTCTGATTTCTTTGATGAAAAATCCGGATGACTTTACCGTCGACGATGCAAAGGCGTTGCTGATGGATAAAGACATACAAGCTGCGTTACTCGAGCAAGTCGCGAAATTGTTTGATCAGTACTTCGGTGAAGATACTAAGAAGCCGTCATCTACTAAAAGTGGTTCAATCGGACATTACGAAAAGACCCCGAAACTACACGTACACAATAAACCTGTAAGTCTCGGCGACGACGAAGCGGCCAGCATCATGGATTTCTTCAAGTCGGACACCGTGCAAACCGTGCTCCCGCTTTTGGCGGATCCATCTGAATTTAGCGCGGATGACGCAACGAGAATCTTCGACAACAAAGAACTTCGAAAAGTGATGTTTTCGCAGGTTGAGGATAAATTACCTGAAGGTGTCACAATCGAAATGGTCGAAGCGCTCTATTCATCGGGCAGTATTATTCAAAAATTGATTACCGACCCATCTTCGTTGTCGGCAGATGAAATGGTACAAATCTTAGATATGGCGGGAGAGATGGATACATCTGGAACAGAAGGTGGAGGAGAAGTGCAACAAGCTCTCGATGCTATCAACGCGGGGAAGAAAGTGACAGAAACACACAGCAAATCGGGTGGTGATACCGACTTTTCGGTTGCAGAAGCTTTCGGCGTTGGTGCCGACGCCAGCGAGTATGAAAAAACCTGCACGGAAAAATGCGACAAGGAGAAAGGCTGCGATTCGACGTCTACTGGCGACGAATGCATAAAGTGCTACAAAACGTGCAAAGGTATGGCGAATACCATCATAATGATTAACAAGTTTGTGGATAACTACGAAACTAAGATCAAACCGTTAATGGAGAAAATGGGTATCGACATGGATTCGATCTTTTCTCAAGAAGATATGACTCCGGAAAAGGAAAAGGCGAGACCGCACCCTGAACGTTGGGAGCCTCGACCGGAGTACGGTTTATCAAGCTACGATGTTTCAAGCTTTGGTTTAGAAGGCGCAAACGTTTTTGACTCTACGGAAGATTCACACTCGTATGGCATATTCAGCAGAGGTATGAATCGGGTAAGCGAGTCTGGCATGTTCAATCATTCCGGAATGGACATTAATGACGGCTTTGTCAAGAATGGATACGCGGAGCGATTCATTGATGCCTCTATGTTTGGATCGCAAGCAGGCTTTTCATTCGGGGGTGGCAATGACATTGATCCCAAGAAAGACCCGATACCTAGTGGGAAGAGCCAAGATATTTACCTGACGTTTTCAGGCGGCGGTCACGTGTTGGAGTTCACTTCGAGCATTGAAGATCGCATCGACGGCATGGGATATGGTTGGAATTTCAAAGCAGATGCCGAAGCGAAGACGGATGTGAACATGGAATATGAGATTATGATTAAAGAAGGTGCGATGGAGCAAACGACAATGTACGGGAAAAATGACGGCATCGAACATGTCATGGCATGGGCGAAATATGGAGAGCTTTCGACTACTTATTCTCTCGGTGATTCAGATCCGTTCGATAAGTTTGTCGTCAAAGTTGCCACCGATAAAAGATTCGGCACCCCCATGTTCAAAACAATTGGCGGCGCCTCAAAATGCCCAGCAGAGCCAAATACCATGTGGAGAGAATCTGGGTTGATATTGACAACTCAGGCGTCAGCTGGTATGAACAACAAATTCGTTTCTCCTCAGTCTTCGGCACTTTTTGACGTCATTATCACGAACGAATCGCCGTACCGAGAAACCGTGAACTATCGTCTCATGGTCATGCGTGGTGAGCAATACGTGGGTGACTTTGGGGGCAACATGCTCGACCTTAAATTTAGAATCAATGGCGAATATGTTCGACCGTATGGTGAGATGTTACCGTTACGAGATATTGAATCTGTTGACAATGAGGGTAATCTCAAATACACGCGTTTGGCTCTTGAAATTGAGAAAGGCCGATTTGGCGACGAGTACACGAGCATCGGCTTGAAGCTGGTTTCCGAGTGCGAATCTGATATGGCCAGGAACACGGCGCTTTACCGCGACCCGTTAGCTTCCAACGATGCGTTCCTAGGTGATTTCAAGTGGGAGCGCGAATGCCCAAAGGTCGATTGGGACGTCACCACATACAACAGATTCTTACACTACACTGCGAGCAAAAATACGGGGGCCTACGTCAACATGACGCTGTTGAATCCGGATCCTCTCAACTTGTGGTCGAAAGATTACAAAGAAGGCGACACTAAAAAAACGAATCACTTGGTCCATCCTCACTTGGAATTTGTGAGAATACAATGGAGAACGTTGGGCAAAGGTGAATGGATAAACGCGTGGACGATGGTCGGAAAGGATAAGGACATTTGGAAAAATGATGTCGAAGACGTCGATGTCCAATGCGAGTCAGCCCGCGGTCAAGGATGTTCTTTCAAGTGGAACATCGAACGTCAATACTTCTTAAACGGACTGAAAGATGGCGAGTATGAGATCAGGGCGAAAGCGTTCTGCTCTGGCTACGACTCGTTTGCGCCTATGGAAGTGAAAGGGTCTGAAACGGCGGAGAATCTGAACCTTGTGGTTGACGTTGTCGCCCCCTTCGCGCTTGAAACGTCGACCTTAGATCATACCTTTAGAATTGAGTATTCTGAACCAATCGTTTGTCCGCAACTCTCTGTGGAACGCATGACGTACGAAATTACGCAAATTGAGACGTGTGCGGGTGATAAAGTTACGAGTGGAGACGTCGCGGTCAAAGATGTTATTTATAAACATACGTTTGTCTGCCTGACGGAAATACGCTCTCTCGCCATCGAGTTCCCGCCAGAAGCAAGCGGACTCTACGAAGTGACGGTCAATGCTGATGAGAACGGTCCAAAGATTATGGACATCGGAGGCAACACAGTTCGAAAACAAACGTTTTCTACCACGATTGGTTGCAGCAACACGGGTTATCGCGAAGTCATGAAGAGCAACAGTGCCAGGTCGGACATGGGCAAGGCATCGGCTGGAACAGAAAAGAAGCACAAGTTGGCTGCTTCGACTCTCAAGGAACACAAGAAAACGCTCGCACCCGGTCTTGGCGAAGCGGAGATGAAGGTTCCTGCGCATTCTCCGCGGTTGGTATCAACGCCGACGATATTACTCGTCGCAGTTATCATCGCTACGCTTTCTTCTATGTACACAGTCAAGTTGACGCGCAAACTCCGCGAAGTTGAAGCCAAGCTTGTTAGGGACGAAGGCGACAGCATGTTACGCGGCGTCGATTGCGAGTCGGAAAAAATCCATCCGCGTTCTTATGGCGCCATTTTATGATAGTATCTGGTACATGTTTTTAATTTCATTTTTATAATAACATCGCAAAACACGTCGTGAGATGATTTTGAGCGCTTTTTTCGTTTTCGTTCTCTCTTTTTTGGGGCAAAATTTACGTAATTAAGTTCCCACACTCTTCAACCGCGGCACAAATTTCTGAAGTGCTTTTGCGCGGCTACGCGTGCACACTTACACACACACGCAGACGCAACAACGCGCACACGCATGAATAAAAAAAGCGCTAAGACTCACGCGATGATGCGCGAGCGCGAGAGATAACAGAGAGAGAGAGAGAGGCAGCGACGAGAGGCTTTCTTTTTCCCCGCGTCTGTTTTATTTTTGAGCTCATCATCTCTGCATTTCCCCCCAAAGACGACGCCGCGCGCGTAAAGTGGGGTGTGCGTGTCTTTTGAGAGAGAGAGAGAGAGAGAGGGAAAAGTGAGACGCCAGGGAAGCGAACCTCGAAGAAAAACGATATAATCATCATGGGCGCGTCGATGTCGAAACGCGGGAGCGTGCCTCGATGGAACACGATGCACGAACGCGGAGGGAAAGGAGGAGGAGGAGAAAAAGTTGAAATATACGGAGGCCCGCCGGACGACGACGACGACGTCGAGAAAGGCTGTTGCAAAAAGAAGAAGAAAAATACGAGTTACGGAAGCAACACGAACACGGACAAGAAAAAGAATAAGAACAAGAAGAATAAAAGTTACGCCAACGAGGACGACGGGGAAGATAATTACGTCATAGACGCTCTTCTGGACGATGGCATGGACGAAGACCGACGCCGGCGGTCGCGGTACGACGGACAGAGTTCGGCGTCGGTTTCGAGCGAAGACGAGGACGAAGTCGCGAAACGATTGCAGTACGAAAGCGCGAAGCCGTCGAAGAAGAGCGGCGGAAGTAAAGCGAGTTCGTTGAAAAGCAGTGAGACCAAGAGCAGCAAAAAACAACTCAGGAAGGAAAAAGAGCAGTTGGCGATGAACGCAAAGTTGTACGATCTCGAGAAGCAAGAAATTCTCACGAGGAAAAAATTAGCCGACGAAGAGGAGTTGGAAAAAGGCAAGAGAATGTTCTTGTGTTCTGGAAGCCCGTGGGTAGCTAGAGTGGCGATTTGCTTTTTATTAGTATTAGTGGTGCTTTTAGCGACTGTTTTAGGCACCGAGTTGCATTATTACGAGAGAGGCTTGGCGTATTTCAGAGGCGAGGAGTACGTGCCTCCGATGCCATACGACGACGGCGGGAGGAAGAGAGTGATCGTCCACGCTGACGAAGACGACGACGAAGGAGAGTTGGGAGAGGACGAAGACGTGGAAGATGACTCGGAATTTGATGACAATTTTGATGCAGACGGCGGCGCTGGAGCGGCGCTTTCGGTAAACGAGCGCGAGATCAACATGGCAAAGAAGTTGATGCAAAAAGTGAAAAACTCCAAGACGCTTCCTCAAAACCGCAAACAAGTCGAATTAAGAGGATTGAACGAAACGCTGACAAATTTACAAATTGAAAGAGTCGAACTTTTGAACGAATTCGATGGAAGCAAGTCCCCGGCCGCCAAGGTTGGTTTGAGCAGCGAAATGTCAAAGAAGATTGCCAATGAGAACAAAATTCTGGAAGATAACGATCGAGACAGAACGGGCGCGTATTACAACGCAAACACGCCGTTTAGGTACCCGTGGGGAGGCACTTCTCCTGGCACGAGTCATTCAGACGCATCGTCGTCCAAGCACGGAGGGCTCACCGAAGACGTTTCAGAACAGGACATTCTTCGCGGACAACGCTTCGACGCGGATTTGCGTGGTAACACGATGTCGCCCGAAGAAGTCAAATTGTCCGTCTCAGATTTCATCACGCGCTTAAAGGAGAAAGAAGGCGTGAAAGGATGGTCGAGAAATGTCCGAGATACTGTCGCTTCGGACGATTTCGCGCACAGAATCGCGAGATCGATGGTCAATGATGTCCGAGGCGTTTCGGACGACGAAGACATTTTGTGGTCGCACGCCGACGACGTGGCGTTGCCGGAAGATTCGGAAATCACCGAGGACGACGTCTTATCTCGTTTAGAGTTGGAAAAGAAGCTCAACGCGGTGGAACAAAGTCTCGCAGAGGAAAAAGGTAAAGACGAATGGCTCGCGAGAACTGCGGCGAAGAATTCCGTCGATAAGTTCCTCAACGAAGCCGATTTGAGAGGACGCATCGAGAGCGGCGAGGTCGATCCGGAAGTTTTGGAGAACTTGATTGAGGCCGTGCAGCAAAGCGAGAAGTCAAACATCGATACCGTGAATACTGTCGAGAACGACGTCATGAAAAAGCTTCATCCGGCGAAGAAGTCAAAGAAGAAATCAGCCGCGAAGAAGGAAAAGAGTGGCGTCCAAGAAGAAGAAGAGAAGCGAAAGGAAGACTCGCATCCGATGTCTCTCGATGATTTGTTCGATATTCCCACGGATGGGTTGGACACCGGCGACGTTGACGACGGCGGCGACAAAACGACGAAGAAAAGCAAGAAGAAAAATGGTAATAATAGTAGCGCTAAATCTAGCAGCAATGATAGCAGTAGTCTTAGCAGTAGCAAAAAGAACGCGAAGAAGAAAGGAAAAGAGGAAGAAAAAGCAGACGCTTCTTCTCCGCCCGAGGAGGAGAAGAAAGGTTTATTGGACGAAATCTAAGAAAAAGAATTGTGATATTATACCGTGGCGTCGCGTATACGATTCGTCGTGTTTATTTTTCTATATGTGTGCGGTCTCTACAATAACAACAACATACTCTAAAGGACTTTTTTTTTCATTCATTTCATTTTCTCTCGCCTTATTACATCTCGCGAGAAGAAAACTTTTCGTATTATTAGTATCGTCTTCTGTTTATTTTTTTTTCTTCACTCGTGCGTCGTCATCATCCCTGCTCCCTCCTCTCAACTCCCCCGAAAATTCAATTCTTCTGACTTCGTAGTTTACATGACAACGCACCCTTTCTTTCCTTCCTTAACCCCGTCCAACCTCTTCGAGGATCCTCCTTTACCAAACAACTTCTTAATTCCTGCCTTTGATCCTTGCGCTAACATCTCGGCGGTATCGCCGTCCGAGTTCTTAATATCCGTCTTCGCCCCGGCCGCTAACAACGCCTTCACCGAACTCGCCGCGTTCGCCATCACCGCAAAGTGCAACGCCGTCCAGCCGTCCTCATCTTGCGCGTTCAAATCGACTTTCTTGGAAATTAAGTAATCCAAAACTTCCTTGTATCCGTGCACGGCGGCGGACATCGCCGGGGTGCCTCCGTCCGCGGCTTTCAAGTCGAGCATGGACGGACCGCGTTGCATGGCTTTGAGCACGTCCACGTGGCCGGCGCCGGCGGCAATCATCGCGGCTGTTTTACCCGCGTTTTCTGTTGTTGTTTTTTTTAAATTAAAGAGAAAGAGGAGGAGGAGGCGAGAGAGACGGACGGTTAGTCTTTGTTTTCAAATCGAGAGTTTTGGCCTCTTTTTCGAGCACTTTTATTTCTTTCCTCCTCTTTATCGCGATACCACCAAAAACACACGGAGAGAAAAAGAAGAAAAAATGAACACAAAACACGCGTAATCGGCGCGCCGAAATACCCATCTCCTCGAACGCCGTTCTATAAAAAGAGCGAAAATCTTTACCCCTCGTCGTTCGATCGACGCGAAAACCAACGCTCCTCACGCGTTTCTCCTTCGCGAAGGATCAAACGGGGCGCGTAAATGCGAGGAAGAGGAGATCACATTTTTCTCTCTCTCATCGAAGAAATTCGGTTATAAAAAAAAAGCAATCGCGATGTAAATCGCGCACCTCCGAGCGCGGGAACGTCCAACTCGGCGCCGTCGTCCATCAACTCGACGAGCTTCTTCACGTTCCCTTCCGATGCGGCGACGTGCACCGCGTTCAAACCCGTGAATTGATCGTGATCGTTGATCGTCATCTTTGAAAAATAATATGTGCGTGTGTTAAGTTGTGTTTTTCTCTGGGGGCACAAAAGAGAAAAAAACTGACTCAGCACTCGCTGGTGAGCTTTTTTTTACATATTAGGGTTGGAAACCCTAAATAAATGGCTCGCAAAAAGTTCTCTTCGCGATTCCTTCTCACCGTCACACCGAAAAGAAAAAAAGAATGCTCTCGACGACGATACCGACGACGTCTTCTTCTCTCCTCTTCGCGAAGACTTTGAGACGACCTACGACGAGAAATTACAAAGTCACTCGCAATCACGATGCGGTGGTGGTGAAAGTGATGGCTTCTAGCGCTGGGGACGGTGGACCGAACGAGGTATTTTCATCAGCATCGCTCTTCTCTCCGATTTCTTTTTTGCTTACGTGTTTGTTGTTTTGAATCGAGACTCGCGCGGAGCGTTTCGTCGTCGTCGTCGTCGTCGTAATCGCTTCGAGCGTCTTTTGGCGAAAGCGCGGGGACCCCGGGGCGCTCGGTAGTTTTCTTTTTCATCTCGTTTCTCTTGCATTCCGTCGCCCGCGCGCGCGCTGACAAACGACGTGCCTCTCCGTTAAAAATTATCGATTGATGCGCAAAAGTCCATGGACGACACGATGAAGTCTCTGGACGATTTGCTCCCACCGCCGCCGAAACCGAAGCGAGAGTTCCCGGATTCCTTCTACGACGACGATCCTTCCTCCTCGAAACCACCGCCAGCGAAAACTTCCGGAGGCGTTTCCAAAGAAATGCGCGCGAAATTGCTCAACGAATCGGTCGGTTTAGGCGGCGTGCCAGGGAAGGCGATGCCGTCGAACTTGTTCGCGAACATCATCTTGTTCGTCTTGGCGCTCGTCGTCGTCGCGTACGTCGGCGGGATCAGGCCGTGAGAAAAAGAAGAAGAAAAGAAAAGTACACAAACAAAAAGTATTATCGCTCATAATAACACGCGCGTTGTAACAATCAGTCGGCTATTTTTAAACATGCTACCCGCACGAACGTTCGTCGCCGTCTCGTATCATCCGCGCGAGACGGAGAGAGAGGCAACGCATTTCACATTCTCTCCTCACTTTTCTCACGCATCGTGGTGATAAAATAAACAGAACGAAAGCGACTCAAGCACACCATGACGCTGAACGAGAGCAACGGCGCCAACAACGAACAACAAAACCCAAACCCTCCACCTCCTCGCGCGTCGAAACGAGCTCGACGCGCGCCGAAAGCGGTCTACGATAACGACTTTGAAGCGCACGAGATTCAAAATGTACGAGAGACTTTTTCGCCGCTTTGAACGTCTCTTTTCTCTCTCTCTCTCCCCGATATGAGGACGACGAACTCGATGATTAAAAGCGCGCTCGTTCATTTTATATCGTCGAAAAGAACTCACCTCTCTCTCTCTCTCTCTCTCTCTCTTTCTTCCTGTCTTTGTGTGATACAAAATACAAACAGGCAATCAAAGCGTCTAAAGTCATCACGCACTCGCGAACGGACGGGACGAAAATCCCATTCGCTCCGATTTTTTACCCGACCGAGGAGGAGTTCGAGGACCCGATCGCGTACATATGCTCGATACAATCGAAAGCGGAAGAGTTTGGAATTTGTAAAATCGTTCCTCCGGAAGGGTACAGACCGAATTTTAACGGCAAATGCTGCTTTGGAGAGGATAGTATGGTGGAAACGAAACATCAAAACGTGAACAGGTTGCAACAAGGCGAGAGTTTCCCGCCGGGGAAGACGTACGCCGGGTTGGAGAAGTATAAAGAAATGGCGGATACGTTCGAGGAGAACTATAAAGCGGCGCACCCAGAGAAGTTTAAAGATATCAAAGACGAGGACGATTTACTCAAAAGAATGGAAGACGAGTACTGGAGGATTGTGGAGACGAATCCAAACGAGGCGAAGGCGGAGTGCGGGAGTTTGATTCAGACGAAAAACGTGAATAAAAAAGGAGAGGTTTTAGTAGAGTATGGAAGCGACGTGGACGCGAGACGATATCAGAGCGGATTTGCGGCTGGCATTAGCGGTGATCCAGAGGATACGGAAAAACATCCGTGGGATATGTTTGAGTTATCGAAGCATCCGGATAATTTGTTACGGTTCGTGGATGACGATATTCCGGGTTTGACCACGCCGTGGGTGTATTGCGGAATGCTGTTCGCGACGTTTTGTTGGCACGTTGAAGATCACTATCTAGCTAGCGTGAATTACGCCCACAAAGGGTCTGCAAAAACATGGTACGGAATTCCCGGAACCGACGCGGAAAAGTTTGAAGCCATCGCAAAAACAGCCGTCCCTTCGTTGTTCAAAGAAAATCCAGACAAGTTACATCACATCACGATGTTAGTCCCTCCCGGGCAGCTGATTGAGAATGACGTTAAGATTGTCAAACTAGTTCAAAAACCCGGAGATTTCGTGGTTACGTTTCCGAGGGCCTATCACAGTGGTTTTTCGCACGGCTTTAACGTCGGCGAAGCGGTGAACTTTGCTCCGGTGGATTGGATCGAGATGGGTCGAGTCGCGTGCAGGAACTACGTCAAGGGTAACGGGAAACGAAACGCAGTTTTCGCGCACGATCGCGTCATCGTCACCGCGGCTAAAAGTTTGAAGAAAATATTTGAAACGACAAAATCGAGAGGCAAATGGATGGCACACATGTCCAGAGTTTTACGAACGGATTTGGAAACGTTGGCGGACGAGTTGGAGAATTGGGAATCGATTTTGAATGGGAAACAAAGAGGCGATGGGTTTATTAAAGGCGATCCGTTGCGCTTTTACAAGTGTCAAAACATCCCTGAAGTCGATGGGCCGGAAGATTGTTGCGTGGTGTGCAAAGCCATGCCTTTTGCGGCGGTCGTGAGGTGCGAGTGCGAGTTTGGGAGATCGTTCGCGCGATGTTTGCAACACTGGAATCGCGGGTGCGATTGTAAACAGAGACACCGGAAAGTGGAAATGCGCATGGAAGTGGATGAACTGAGAGCACTCGCGAAGAGCTTGGAACTTTAACTAAGTCTTTTTCGTAAGCTTTCTTGATGTATAGTTATATATATATAGAATTACAAATGATGATAAATTGCTTTATTTGGATGTTTTAGAAGAAAAGATTATCATCGTCGCCGGCCGCGTCGTCATATTTTTGCGAATGGTTTTTGATTGAGAGACACAAAACACATTTACACAAAACTAAAACAAACACGCGCAACATTTTTCCAACAAAACTTTTCTTTGTGCGGCTAATGAATGACCTGTTGTTTTCTAGCATCTTTTCTTATTATCTATAACTTCAAATTTTCTGGGTTTGGTAACATGTACTCCGTCCCTGGGTTTCCATCGTTATCGGAACCAACGTCAAACTCCCAGTCGTTTCTTTTCCCATTGATGTCTTCGGTATACACGGCGTCGTTGAAAGTGTCCGCAATCTTTTGCACTTTTCCGACCGTTTTCGCCTCGTCAGAATTCTCCTTGATCCAATCTACCATAAACGCGGAATATTTGATCGTTTCGCGTCTAAACGTGTACGCGACGTGAATAAGTCCGTCGTGAATGGCGTCTTCTTGAATGGAGGGATAGGAATACTCGCCGTCGCCGTCGTTGGTATGTTTGTCTCTGTTCGGTTGCTCGTGGTCGAAATCGACGTCGGGTTCCAAATCACGAATGTGGTTCCACGATGTGCCACCGTTTTCGGACAACGCGATCGATAACGGAAACCTGCCTTCGTTGCAGTTATTAAACACGAGTACTAACATGTCTTTGCTGGAGTTTCTCAGCTTGATCATTTGTATCCCAGCGTTGTTGTTCGGAAACTTGGTCGCTTTCGCTGTACTCCACGTCTTACCATCGTCTGTCGATTTCGACGCGTAAATGAAATCAGCCTTGCGAGATCGAAAAAAGCTCAACAAGTCGTTGTTATTCAATCTCACGATGGTTGGTTGCACCAAATTCCCTCTCGTCCCGGGCATCTCCACCAACGGATGCCAAGACGCCCCGCCGTCTTTAGAGGTTTGTATCTCGGAATACTGCGTAGACGCGTCAAAAAATCCACTCGGAGTGTAATACATTGGCAACATCAGTTCCCCGTTCAACGCTCGAATCGCGCTGTTCTTCGGGAAAGCTCCGTTCTTGTGGTCGACAACCACCGGATGCGACCACGTCTCTCCCCCGTCGGTGGAAAACAACGACCTCATGTCCGACGTCCCTTGCCCTTCGTACGCGGCTTGACTCGAGTGCACAATTCTCACGTGATTCGAATCGTTTTCGTCGTTCGGATCATTATTCCTCATCAACACGGGGTTCTGTGCCGACCTGCCTTTTGCCCTGCTGACAAACTTCGCCTCGCTCCACTTCGTCTCGCCCTTCTTCAGTTTACTCAAGACGATGCCGACGTCGTCACCGCCTTCGCCTTGCCCGCTAAACCACGCCAACAAAATGTCCCCATTCGGCAGCGCCAGTAAACTCGACGCGTGCGAGGTCTCCGCCGGAGGGTCCATGATCGCCGACACTCTCTTCGACCCCTCCCGGTTTTTCCGAATCTCGTTGTCCATCGGCACTTGCTTGTCCCAATACCTCCCAAACGCGGAGATGGTTTTCGACTTTTGACCACCGCCGAGACTACCGCCGGCTCTCCGACCGCCAAACTCCGCGGAGGGTTCTTCTCTCTTCACCGCGAATTTCCCGAAATACTCGCTGATGCGTTCGTATTCTGATTGTTGTTGTTGTTGTTGTTCCTGTTGCTGTGTCGTCGTTCCCAACCGCGGAAACGAGATCGACGATCTCTTCATCGCTCGCAAAGGCCCGTCCGGTCCTAACACCGCCACGGAAAGAAATAAAGTCACGGATAAGACGAGAAAGAATACGGTCGGGGATTTCCTGTCCTCTCTCGCCAAGCGCGGGTTCATTATAATCGCTCTCTCTCTCTCTGAGAAGAAGAAGAAGAAGAAGAAAGACCGGGTCCAATTTGGGGGAGAAGAGCCGCGTACGTATTAGTGTTGGGGAAGTGAAAATTTAGAGAAACTTCCTCTCTTTCTCTCTCTCTCTCTCTCTCTCTCTTTTGGAACGAGGACGACCGCTCTCTGTTGCTTTCGTTGCGTTTGTTGTTGTTCTCTTCCTCCCGCGAGCGAGCGTGTTGTTCCTTTTTAGATAAAGAAAAAGCGCGCGTGGGAAGGAAGGTTGTGAAACTGACGAACTTTTTTTTGACTTTTGTGCGCGTGTGAGCTTTATCTGATATCTCACGTATACATGCTCCAACACACGGTTTCGCTACGAAACGCCGCGCTACTCTACTTCATATTTACATTTCGCTACTCACTATAACTAATTACTCTCTTTTTTCTACACGCACGCACGCTCTAACACAACACGGCGTTCATGGTATCCTCGTCGACGGTGTCGTCGTCGTTGATTCCGGCGGTGGTGGCGCACCTGTTAACAAACGCGACCAACGCGGCGGCCATTTTTTCTTTGTGGTCGTCGTGGACGAGAAGCGCGTGACAGCCGCTCTCGATTTTGAGTATTTCGCACTCTGGCGCGATGTTGCGGATGGTTTGTACTGTTTTTTCTGTCCTGACGAGCGTGTCTTTCATGCCGACGACGCACAAGAGGAGCGGCCGGTTCGAGACGGACGAGTCTCCGAAATATTCTAGAATATCCAAACCGTCTCTGGTGTGCGCGTCCACGAGAAACGAGAGGTACGATCTCGCCTGAACGCGTCTGGCGTGCGCCCAAAAAGGTTTAAAATTCTTTGCACTCGCTCTGACGAAATACGACGCCAACAGAGACGAGACGAAACCGTTCAGAGAGAGTAAAAGCATGCCTATCCGGATGCAAAACGCGACGAACCGTTGGAACGAAGCGCTCCGTCTCAATAAATACACTATACCATCGCTCACTGTTTCAGACCTAAACAATCCGTAGAAAGCAGGTTCTAAGGTGCCATTTATTATTCCAATACCGTTGACTCTGTTTTCCTCGCTCACCGCGAACCGCAGCGCCACTTGCGCGCCTAAGCTGTAACTAATCAGAGTCACTCTGTCGTGTCTCGCTTTCTTCCTCAACGTCGGGTGCGTCCGGTAAAAATGCGCCAAAACTCTTTTCATGTCCGATACGCAAATATCCACCGTCAACAATTTATCCTTCGGCGCGTCGCTCGAACGGCCGTGGCCTCGATAATCGAAACGAATCACGGCGTGAGAGCGGGTTACTTTGTTTATGAAAGTTGCGAATTGGAAGCCGTCGTTGCAAACGCCATCGACGAGAAAGACGATGCCATTCTGCGTTTTGGTCTTGGTGTCGTAAAAGTATTCGCAGTAGATTTGACCTCGGTCGCCGTTATCTAAAGAGTGTCTCTCTGTCACGTACGATGGAGACATTTTCGCGCGGCTTTGTCTTGTTTGAGATATGACGAATTTGACAGTTACGACGTTGCGTTAAGATATTTCGCGAGAAAGCCACGCAAGAGCGAGAATGTATCGAAACTTAAATAATCACGAAAACGACGATGATGACGAAGATGATGACGCGTCAAAAGTACAAAAGAACTTGGCGCTAGCTCGAAGTGTGTGTTAAATAGTATTATTATTAATGTTATAATGCACAAAAGTAAAGTCGCAGCAAAAATCAAACGTTTAAAAACGTTTTCTCTCTTTCTCTACTTTTTATCTAGCCGCGCCAGCCGCAGCCTTCGCCTTGGAGGCAAAGATCGCCTCTAACACGTCCTCGACAACTTTATCCGGCGTACTCGCGCCACTGGTGATGCCGACGGTCAACTTACCTTCCGGCAACCAGTTTTCAGTCTCACGCATTTCACCATGCGAGGTTCTCCAGGAGATTTTGTTGTTTTCGGTATCGATTCTATCCGCGGTGTCCACCCAGAAGGAGGTGATGTTGGCGTCTTCGGAGATTTCTTGCAAGTGCGAGGTGTTGGAACTGTTGAAGCCACCGACAATCATCATGATGTCTGGCTTTTCGTCCACCAACTTGTAAATCGCATCTTGTCTTTCTTGCGTCGCGTCGCAAATGGTATCCGTAACCAAATAGTGCTCGCCCAAATTTTGTACCCCGTGCTTCTCCATCATCGTTCTTTCGAATAACTTCCCGATCGCTTCCGTTTCTCCTTTCAACATGGTCGTTTGATTCGCAATCCCAACCGCGTCCAAATCTTTCTCCGGATCGAACCCTTCGGAGTGCGCGTTTTTGAACTTCTCCATAAACTCCTCCTTGGTCGCCGTGCCGTTCAAAATGTAATCGCACACCCAACTCGCTTCTTTCATATCTTTCACTACCAAATACGTCTTGGCAAAACTCGCGGTCGCGACAGTTTCTTCGTGCGCGTATTTACCGTGAATGATGCTCGTAAACTCCTTCCTCGCGTGCGTATCCACCGCGTTCCAAACTTTGGACACCCACGGACACGTCGTATCCACGATCGACACACCTTTCTCCGCCAACAACTTCATCTCGTGAATAGACGCACCAAACGCCGGCAACACGACGACTTCCCCGGATTGCACCGGCTCAAAATTCTTCACGCCGTCCTTCTCCTCGATGAAGTTCACGCCCATCTCGCTCAATCGCATGTTCACCGTCGGGTTGTGAATAATCTCGTTCGTAATCCACATCTTCTCCGTCGGGTACTGCTTCCTCGCCTCGTAGCACATTTGCACGGCGCGTTCAACGCCCCAGCAAAAACCGTAGCTGTCCGCGAGTTTCACCGTCACGTCTCCTTCCACGTGCACAAAGTTTTTCTCCTTCATTTGCGCCACTAAACCCGTCATCGAGTACCCGATGCCTTCCTCTTCCATGGTTTGCTTCGCCTCCGGATCGTTCAGAAACTTACGCGTGTACTTGTCCGATTTCCCGAGCTGACGACGGTACTCGCGCGGATCGAAGGATTTGTCCGTCGTCGACGCCGAAGAAGAAGACGCGCGAACTAGTTTCGAGATCTTCCTCTCCGATTTAATGGTCTTCTTCCCGTGAATCGTCAAACAACGCTTGGAAGCAGCAGCAGAACAAGAAGCTGTCGTCGTGAACATCGCAACGCCGCTCATTTTCTCTTGTAATAATAAAAAGAAGAGACTTTGTGAAAAACGAAGTGCGCGTGAGAGTGTGAGTGTGTGTGTGTTCGTATTTCTGTGCGAGTGAGCGCGCGTAGATAGCGAACAGATGCGACGGAGAGATTAGTGTCGGGAAATTTTATCTCATCTTCGTCTTCGTTCGAGGAGAAAAAAGAGATCTTCAGGAAAGTGATTAGGGTTTAAAACCCTAAAATGTCTCACATTGCATTCTAAAAGTAACTACATAAGTTCTATCTAAACGCGCGCGCGCGCCGCGTCTTCGGTCACCTCTTTCTTTCTTTCTTTCTTTCTCTCACGACGGTCCAGCTAAAGGAAGAATCTCCGCCTCGCTGACTTCACTCTCGTCTCTCCGCGGACGCGTCCAAGTGACGCGTTTCGTCGCCGGGTGCCAGTAATATTTCGCCGCGCGCGTCGTCTTGTTTTTATTCTTCTTCGCTCCGCCTTCTTTCTCTCGTTTTCGTTCTCGTTCTTCTTCTTCTTCGTCGTCGTCGTCGCAGACGGGCACGGAGGTCGTCAGCTCTACCCACCCGCTTTCTGGCATCGTGTTTTGCGCCAGTAACGTCGCTTTGAGCGGGCATATGCGCAGGTTTTTTTGTAAGCCGCCTTTCAGCTCTTTCGGCGTTTCCCACTGGCACACTCTCTCGGCGCGCGAGTCTTTGCGGCTGCGAAAATACGCGGCGGTTGACGAGAAAGGCGCGCGGTTCGAAAAGAAAGGACATTCGAGGGGTCAGTCGCGATAAACAGAGAACAAAAACAAATAAAAGAGAGCTTCCTCATCGAACGAACGCGAAGAACTAAAAACGAAGCAGAGAGTGAGAGAGAGAGAGAGAAAGCGTACAAACGCGCTCACCTGAAGAAGTACTTCTTGTTGGGATATTCCAAGCACGAACTCAGCGCGATCCCCCACACGCGGTCTCCATTTTCCATCCGTTTCTCATCCACTTCATCGAGAACCGTCTTCACCGGCGGCGCTGGCATCGTCGCTATCGTCGTCGTCGTCGTCGCCCCTTCCGCGTTCTCCCTTTTCCTCTTGTTCTTCTTCTTTTCTTCATCATCCGCCGGCGTTGTTCGTTGTCGTTGATTCGCTCTCGCCGCGATTTTCGCCGCTCTCGCCGCCAGCTTTTCAAAATCTATTTCCGCGCCTAAAATCTCTTCTTCTTCGTCTTCTTCGTCGTCGTCGTCGTCTGCTGGTGGTGGTGGTGGTGGTGGAATCTCGTCGTCCGGTGGAGGAGGAGGCGGAGGAGGAACGCTATCGTCGCTCATGATGTTTGATGTTTCAAAGTAAAGCGAATTGGAAAAAAAATTCTAGGGAAAGAAAAGACCTCATTGCGTGTACCACACAAACACGCGCGGAAAAGAGCGTCGAGTATCACTCACGCGCGATAAAAGATGCTGAGAACCTTGGCGCGACGGTGGTGCTTCGCGAGCACCTCTTCTTCTTCTTCTTGCGGTCGTAAGAGGAGCTTTTTTAGTAGTAGTAGTAGTAGGAGTAGTAACGACAAAACCGGCGAAGAGGAGGAGGCGGAGACGAAAGAAGAAGAAGAAGAAGAAACGAAGGACGATGATAATAACGATAAAGTGCACATGAGGCACTCGAGTCGACCGATGCAACAAAAATCCTGGGAATACGCGAGAGGCGAACCGTGGGGATGGCTGTACGACGCGACGCCGAGACGGGAAACGATCGACCGGTTTCCGAGCCAAAACAATTCGATCTTAAGCGACCGGGTGAAGACGAAGATGTATTTAGACCATAAGAAGGATCCGGTGAAATATTCGACGGAAAATTTAGCGAAGACGTACATGGTGAGAGAACAGAGGATCATGGCGATATTAGCGCTGAAACGACGAGAGGCTGAATGGATTAAAAATGGGAAGGAGTTGGATTACGATTTGGAGGCGCGGTTCGAGGCGGTGTTCGGGACGTCGGAGCGAGGCGCCGGGGAGCGGTATTACGTGGACGTGCCGACGTATCCGAGTTTTGAGGTTTTGACCGCGGAAGAGGCGAACGAGCGGACGCCGGGGTTGAAAGTTGATCCGGAGAAGTTAGCTATGAGAGAGGAGAGGGAGTTGGTGAGAGCGTTCAAGGAGAAGTTGGATTATAACACGGGGGTTATCGGAGCGAGTTTGAAGAAGGAGAGTCGACGAACCCACGCCGCGAAGAGACCGAAAGGCGGATTTGGTTTGTTAGTGACTCCGTTAGGGAAAGACGCGACGGAACCGTACGTCGCGGAGGCGGACGGGACGAAGCGACCGTTGAATGACGACGAGGAGGTGTTTAGGAGGCAAAGGACGATCAAACCGAGACGACGCATCGGTTAATATACACACACACACACACACACACGCGGGCGCGCGAGAGAGAAATACATCTTTTTGTCTGTAATTCGTATTAGCGTAATGTAAGGTACTCGTGCGTACATTAGAAAAGGAATAATGCTGGTGTGATCTAACGCGTGCACGCGCTAAATGCTGCTGATGCTGCTACTATTACTATTACTACTGCTGCTAAAATGGTTGCTAATCTAATGTTTCTAATTCTGCTTTGGAGACGTTCGCTTTCGCCTCCGCCTCTTCGCGTTGTTTCTTCCACAACTCCAAACGTTTTTTTTTCTCCTTTTCGCCAATCTCGACGATTTTTCGTCGCAACTCGTCGGTCACTTCTCTCGCTTTCGGCAAATCTGGCGAGTCGTGGTACGGCGTCAAATCGAAGCGAAGGAAGTCGTAGAGGAGTTTTCCGCGTCGTTTATCGCCTAAAATGGTTTGTAACTCTTCCATGGTTTTATCCCCAATCTCTTGGATGTTGCGACAGTGACGCATGACGTTGCGATAGTTACCGGACGTGACTCCTGGAAGTTTACGTAAAAAGTTCACCGCGGCTTGATTGATACCACTCTTGTTATATCCGCGTTCGTCGACGTTTTCTGCATCGTCTTCACCGTCTGCGGTTTTCACGAAATCTTCCGGAACGCCCACTCGCGCGGCTTTTTCGATGGTTGGTTCGTCTTCGACTTTTTTCAATCCCGCGAACACTCGCGCCGTGAATCGTTGATTCGGTGACCATATGATGCGTAACTTTGGAAACTTGACTATGAGCAGCGTCAACTTACTTTGCAAAGAATCCGGATTAATTTGCGCGGGGATTTCACCTTTCGGTTGCAACGCGAACGCGCGATCTTTGTCGAATTCAATCAACAAAATTGCAGTTTTGTAGTGTTTACACATCGCTTCGGCTTGCGTGTATAAACGACCGGATTTCAACGATTGGACTAAATCTGGAATAGCCTTTCTTTCCACGCATATATCTGGAGACAGCACGTAATCGCCAACCTCGAGAGTACACGGTAAAAGCGTGTATCCGCATTGATGTAAAACCGCCGGCAACGTGGACATGAATTCGCGAACATCGACGACGACGTGGAGTAACGTCAGTCGTTTCATGACCCTCCCGCCAGCTTTGCGCGTCGATACCGCGTCTTCTTCCATCTTTTTCTTCAAATCTAAGGCGTCGTTTGCAAATAATGGCTTGTTTATTTTCATCTGGTGCTCTTTATACAACGCCAATTGCATCGGGTTCGTGCCCGTTCGCTGCGCACGCTCTTGTTCTTCCTTTTCTTCTTCTTCTTCTCCGTCGAGTTCGTACAAGCGACCTTCTTGTTCTTCGGGCACGGCCATGTGCTGTTTCATCATGAACAAGCGCTCGAACGCTGCCGTTTCGCGTTTGATCGCGGCGAGATATTTCTCCTCTTCTGTCGAGTTATCGTGCATTAAAAAGTAGACGGTCAATTTCCTCTCCGGTCGAGATGCCGCGAAGACTTCGAGCTCGCGAATAAACGCTGCGTCCGGATCGTACACGACGACGTAGGTTGGCGCGTAAATAGCTAACTGCGATGGGTCGCGCGCATCGATGGGAACAAAGTAAATGCCTTCCTTACGATTTTTTTGCGACGCGATTGCAACTTCGTCGTCACCGTCTTCCTCGTTTTCATTCTTCGTCATCTTCGCGGCTTTCGCATCAATCCCGTCATCGTGTTTTTGTTCCTCGGTGGAATGTAACGATGAAGGGTCGACGTCCGGACGCGCGGCTAGGCGTTCTATCTTTCGTTTATGGTTCTTCTCCTCGGCGCGTCTCAAGGCTTCCTTAGCCAGCGCGTCTCGCTCGTCCGCATGCATGGAGAATACACCAGTTGGTCCTTGGCCGGTGTTGTACCCCATAACGCGCCCGCCTCGACCGATACCCGGTCCAGAACCTCCTCGTCCTCCTACACCTCCTCCTCTTCCTGCGCCTCGACCGCGACCGTATGACGCGGAGTACATATTCCCACCTCTGCCGCCGCCGCGACCTCGGCCTCCGGCCTGCTGTTGCTGTTGCTGTTGCTGCACTTTCGCCGCCGCGGAAGCTTTCCCCACTCGCGACTTTAGGAAATCTTCCCACTTTGCGGTCGAAATCTTTTCCGATCCGTGCGCCAGTAACATCTCCAACAGTCTTACCGCCGTTTCGTCTTTCGCGGCGACGACGATCCTCTGATCGTCCTTTGGCAACTTTCTATCCGTGGCGTCTTCGCGAATTTCCTGAATGACTTCCTCCAATAGCGTCCACTTTGGCATGGGTTCGTACGTCGGGACGACGCTCGTCTCGTATTTCTTCTCTTCTTTTATATTCAACGCTCTCAGCTCCTCTTTCTTCTGCTTGGAGATTTCAATTGGTTTCCTCTTTAACCGATAGACGCGATCCTTCGCCCGTTTAAAAATCTCCCCAGCCGCATCCGAAAACATCCAATACGAGTCGTGCCTTTCCGTTACCTTTAACATTTCGCAATGTTTTAGGAAAGACACCGGGTCTACTTTTAACACCAAATCCGCTAACCGTCGCAACGTTCGTAAATCCCTCACCAACTGTTTCGTCTTCCTCGGCACGACGTTCCACATCGGCTCCAACTGTCTCGAAATCGTCGTGTCGAACGATTTAAACAGACCAGATTGTACCGTCAACTCCGCCACGTCCACAAAATCGCTCTTTCGCAACTCTTTCATGCACTGGTCCATCACCTGCACGATTGCTTCTTGAATTTTCTTCATGTCCTCCGTCATCTCTTGTCGCAACTCGATGACGTTCGGTTCGTGCGGATCTAAACAAGTCTTCACGTTCATTCGAAACCGGGGCCAAAACGTCACGTTCCTCACAAACAACGACTTCATGGACCTTTCCACGCCTTCAAACGCTTTAGACGCATCGTACGGGCGATCGGTCAATCCTCTCATGAATCCTCTTCTGTTCTTTTCGCGAAACAATCTGGCGCAAAAACCTTCTCCGGAAATATCCTCCACCGAGTGCGCGTTGGCAACAATCATCCCGGCCACGTTCTCAGCCGGTAACCTGTTCGCCAATAAATCTACCGCAAATATTCTGCTCGTGACAAAACACGGCGTTCCCATGGCGTAATGTCTCGCGCGAATCGCCATCGAGACGTCCGCGGTGACTTCTAATGGCGGGTATGCCGCGTCCGGATATAACCGTTCAAACTCTCGAATCGTCGCCGTTCGCAACGTTTCCGACGCGCCCACTATTACGACTACTTTTGGTTTCACTATCGAGTCCTTTTCAAATTCTAATTCTTCTTCTTTGTTCTCTTTCTTCTTCGTCGCCGTCGTCGCTGCCTCCTCCTCCTCGTTTGGAGGCAGCAAAAACTCCTCTCCTACGCTCTTCTTCTCTTCCTCCAAAAATCGTCGCATCTTCTCTCGTCTCCGCGCTTCTTTCCTCGTCGCTTCTTCGTGCGACTTTTTTATCGTCATCGCGAGTACCGTGGCCATGCCTAACCCCTCCGCGAGGACGACGATGCCGTCTTTTTGGAGCAATTCGTCGACGATTTCTTCGTGAAAATCGAGTGAAGGAATGGAGACGAGGGACGACATCGCCCTTCCGTCCGTGGCGGTGGAGCGCGGTATCTGCAATCGATGGACGTTCGAATTATTAACGTCGTCGTCGTCGTCGTCGTCGTCTTTCAAAGCAGACATGTTAATTTCATACGCACGATTCGTGCAGTCTTTTTATTCTTCTTCTTCTTCTTCTTCTTTTGAGAAAACGCGTCGTCGTTGTTTTTGCGTAACTGTTTAGGGGATTTCACTCGATTGTCAGATTATACGACGATGTATATATTACTCACTACTTTTAAACGGGCAAAAACACTACAACTCCACTCTCAATTTACTCACGCAATCCCTCAAAATCCACATTTTGTGTCTCCTATAGGCATCTATGACGTTCAGTTTTTCGCTAGTATTATTATTATTATTGGTTGCGGCTAGAAGCATCTCCTCGGCTTCGCCCGCGCCGCTTTGCTTTTGGACGGTTCGGATCAACTGTTCGCATCGCAAGGCGATGTCTTTGCGCGCGGCGTTTAGGGATTCGCGGTCGGTGTGTTCGGTGTTTGCGAGTTCGGTATCTCCGGCGTAGAGAGCCGCGAATGCGGCTAAGACTCTCGCGTCGACTCTTCCGTCCGATAGGACTTTCAATCGAGGTTCGGCGTCGATCAAAGCGCCGTCGGAGGTTTCTCGGAGCATTTTGCTGGTTTCTTTGTACGCGCGAACGGCGTTTTGTTCTCTGATGTCGATGTCTTCGCGTCTCCAGAACTCGTCGAAACACATGGCGTGCCACATCATGGCCGAGTCAAAGTTTTCAAAGATGATTACGTCGTCGTGCGGGTTTCTGTGCGGGACGAAGCCGTAGTAGAGCAAAAAGTGGTCGTTGGACCGCTCGCCGTACGACATCAACGCTTCTTCCCCGGGTTCTAAAGATTTTTGCGCCGTGAACATAATCTCGCTCTCCTCGTCCTCGTCGGTGATTTCCGACCACGCGACGGTTTCGGTCGAAATCGTCGACTCGACGCTTCTGGTTTCGTCTATATACTCGTCGCCGCCGTGGTTCAACAAATCCGCCAATGGTAAAAGCGCTCGAAAGTATCCCTCCCCGGTATCCCCAGAACTCACCCCGTACGTTCGCGAGTGCACCACCGCGACGGCATTCTTAAACTCCTCCATCGTAGCTCCCGCTAACGCCTCCTTCCCTTCGCCTCCGTTCAAATCGTCGTACCATTTCTTCACCGCCGCGCGCATCTCTTCAATTTCCTTCTCCATCGGCGGGTAACACGCGCGCGATATTTCCTCCTCCGCGTAATGCAAAGGAGACGTTTCCACGTTTTCTGGAATCAACTCTAAATACGGCGCGTACGCACTTTCCTCTCCTTTCTTCCGCTCCTGTAAAAGCCTGCACGCCAGACGCACGCCCCACGGCGCTTTCTCGATTGCCGCTCTCGCGCTCGGCGGATGCCCTTCGGCTTCGTCCACGATGCCAGAACGCAAAGGTAACGTCAACACGCACTCGCCTTTTTCAACGCGTCTGGTCGCTTCTAACCCGCGTCCTCTTTTCTCTTTTGTCGCAGAAACTATGGGTGGTCGCACGGCTAACCCAGACCCGCTGAACCCGCGAGAGACGCACCACTGGACGAGTTCTCCGACGAGAACTTGTTCGCGAACGAGCGCGTCTTCCAACTCTTTCGATTGACATTTTGTTGTCGATGCGTGTCGACGATGAAACTTCTGCTTTGCTTTTCTCCTCCTGACTTGGCCGGTAATAGCACCACCGGTGGTCGCGGTTGGATAGAGAACGCTCCCGCGCGACATTTTCGCTATCTTATGTGCGTATATCTGACGCTATTCTCCGAGCTTTGACGCGCGAGATACGTATTAAAAATGTGGATAAATTGGAAAAAAGTGCACACTTTTATACGCGCGCGCGCGATATGCGGACGAAACGGCAGTCCCCATCTTCCGCTTCTTCAAAGAGAAGGGCTAAAATCCTCCTCTTTTCGATACTCTTCGCGTTCGCGATGGCGTGTCTCGCGCCGGTGTTTCGCGAGCGCGATGCAAAGGAACATCAACATCAACATCAATATCAACAACGGGCAAATACCGCGGGGAAAAGAGAAGTCTTCGCGTCATCATCGATGATGATGGCACCACCGGTATCACCACCTCCTCCGTCGCCAACGATCGATGATGACGATGATGAAACGATATCTTCTTCTTCGTCGTCGTCGTCTTCGTTTGAATGCCCAGACGTGCACAAAAACTGCGAATACGACGGCGCGGTCGTCGTGGATGGCGTCGCGGTGGGACCGACGAGAAGCATCTCGGACTGTTGCGAAAAGTGCGCGAATGTCGCCGGGTGCAACGTGTACGTGTTTTGCGACGAGAGTTGGTGTAAAGGGCAGTGTTGGTTGAAACGGATCGAGAACCCAGACGTGGAGCGGCCAAAGTTACGGAACGGTGCGAGGGAGGGAGATGTGAACGTGCCTTGGACGAGCGGGATGTTGATGAAGGATTACGCGAAGACGGCGGAACGGGGAAGGGAGGGAGAAGACGGTACGACGACTTCGAGGACTTTGAAAGAACGCGTTTCCATACGGACTCCGGTTGGAGACTTTACGATTCGTCTGAAACCGGAGTGGCACAGGAAGTCGGTGGAATATCTCACGGATTTAGCGGAGACGGAGAACGCGTGTCAAGGCGCGAGTTGTAAATTATATCGCGTGGAACCGGGTTTCCTCGTCCAAGGCGTGTTGAGATCTTACGTCGTCAGAGCGAACAAAGAAACGTTCCAGTTTCAAAAGTTGATGGAATACGGCGACGTTGGGTGGGCCGGAGGATCCGCCGGTCCGGATTTTTTCGTTTATTTAGGCGAAAAACCAGCCACGTGGTTGAAATTTGACCACACCATCTGGGGAACCGTGGAGGATCCCGCGAGTTTAGAAGTGTTGGAAAAGATTGTCAAGATGGACAGTCACACCCCGGGAGGTCCAAACACCATGAGATTTTTGAAGGAAGAGATGCCAATTCATGTAGCGTAGCGCGTAGCACCTTGTAGATTTAATAAAAGAAGATGTGGAGTTTATGAAAGCGAGAAAACACCGAGAGAAAACATCGCGCGCGCGCGCGAATCTTCGTCGCGTCTCTACGTCTGGTAATAAACTAATGTACAAAATCTACCCATCTAGCTATCTATACTGCTTTTCTCTCTAATTATTTCTCTTCTTTCCCGGTGGTCCTCCAGGAGGCGGTTTCGGCGGCGGCGGGTTGCTTCTTCTCGTCGTTTCACCACCTTTGCCTTTCCTATGATTCCCATCACCAGCGCTACTCTCGAATTTAAAATTCTTCACCCTCTCCTCTCTGAGCATCTCATCTTTCCTCTTCAACTCCATCTTCGCCGTATCGTACAAGCTCGATATGTTCGTCGCTAAAATTCTATTCTCTTTCGTCAAGCGCGCGTTCTCCTTCTCCAAAGTTTCCAATTGCGACTCCAATTCGCGAATCCGCGCGAGATTGCTCCTCTCGCTCTTCTCTAAGCGGGTTTTGGTGACTCTCAGCGTTTCCGCGCCGTCTTCGCCTTGGCTGGTGACGATGTCGCCGTAGAGTAAATCGTCTTCTTCTTCTTCCATTCTCACTTCTTCTGTCTCTTCGAGAGAGAAGAGGAGGTTTCCGCACTTCTCGGGAAAAAAAAAGTGTGGAGAAGAAACTCTTCATTTTTTTCTCTAAAGCGCAAAGAGAGGTAGGTTTACACTCTTCGCCGCGAGAGCTGTTTTTCGCGTCGTCGTCGTCGTCGTCGTCGTCGTCGTCGTCGCGTTTGAGTTTAACGAAAGAAGAAGACGCATGGCGTCCGACCACCTCCCGAAAGACGCTTTACAAGCCGTCGTTTTGTGCGATTTCCACGACCATCACGACAACTTCCGGCCTTTATCCCATAAACAACGACAACAACAACAAAAGGACTCTTCTTCTTCTTCTTCTTCTTCCTCGCCAAACTGTTTGCTTCCGCTCGCGAACGTCGCTTTGCTCGACAGAACGCTGGAGTTTTTACTCGCGAACGGCGCGAAGGAGATATTCGTGGTGTCCGGGAAGGAGAGCGGGGAATCGATTGAGAAGCACGGGAAGAGACGAGGCGGATTTTTGTGCTGCGAGCAACAGAATAATAACAATAATGGCGGCGGCGGCGGCGGCAGCGGCGCATCTTGGAGCGGGAGCTCGATACGGCTTTTACAGAGCGCGAATTTGGAAACGATCGGCGACGCGTTGCGATTCGTCGAGCAGCAGCAAGTGATTAATCACGATTTCATTTTGTGCACGGGAGATATCGTTTCGAACGTGGATTTGTCCCGCGCGGTAACGAAACATAAACAGAGAAGGAAGAAAGATAAGTTGTGCGTGGCGACGCTGTGCTTCGCGAAGGATGGGAGATGCACGAGAGAAGGCAAGTTTGGCGAAGCGGAGTTGATGCTTGGGTTAGCGAGGACGAGCATCGGTGGGAGCGGCGGCGGTGGTAATAAGGAAGGGAACGAGAACGGTAATAGCAGCAATACGAATAGCAGCAACGACGATGAGTTTAAGATTGTCGCGTTTAAAGAATCTAAAGGTGGCGTCGCAAAAGCCATGGATGGCCCGTTTATCATCGATGCCGCTTTGTTCAGCGAACACGAAGAGGTGGAGGTAGAAACAAACGCTAGAGATTTACGCGTGGATATTTGCTCGCCGGAAGTTTTGATGTTGTTCACGGATAATTTCGATTATCAATCTCTTCGAAAAGATTTCGTATGCGGCGTTCTCGACGAACGCGAATTAGGGAACCAGTTGCACGCTCACTTCATCGATTTAGGAAGAGAATATTGCGCGAGAGCGAGCGATGTGAGAAGTTTTGGCGCGATTGGAAGAGATGTGGTCAGAGGTTATTGTCACCCGCAAACCGTCGACGGCAACTGCGTGCTCTTCGACAACACGAACAAGAGAGAAGATGCAAAGTTTCGAAAGAGCAACTATCGCAAGATCGTGGCGGGGAAAAGTGGAGGAATTTCGGGATTTGAAAACTCGTTCGCGGACGACGACGTGGCCGTGGACGCATCTGCATCCATTCAGTCTGGATGTGTTTTGGGCAGGAACACGAAAGTTGGCGCGAATTGTGTCTTGAGAGACGCGATTCTCGGTCAAAACTGTTCCATCGGGTCCAATGTCACCATCATCAACTGCGTCCTATTTGACGGGTGCGTCGTCGAAAACGACGCGAAACTTTCGCACGCGCTTGTCGGATACGGCGCAAAAATCGGTGAAAAGACCATCATCCACGCCGGATCCGTTGTCGGTACTGAAGTAATCATCGGGAAAAATTTCGAGCTCGCTCCAAACTCTCGAATCGGCTGCGTGCCTCAATCTTCCTGCGAAGACGACGATTCGGACTCAGATTCGGACGCGTCATCGACAATGTCCGGTGAGGATTCGAACGGCTCGCACTTGGAAGGAGACGATCATCATCATCATCACGACTTCGAACACTTATACGGTGAAGAAATGGCCAAGAAGTTTGCCGAGCAATTGCATTTAGAACCGGACGAGGAATGTCACAACGCTCAATCTGTCGGCGTCGGCGGAAAAGGTTACAGATGGGTATGCCCATCGTTCCGCTCGAAATCTCTAGCCCCGGGTGTGATTCCCAAGAAGAAAACGTATCCAAACGAGATGAAAAGTAACAAGAACAAAGCAGAGGAGATGTTGGAAGCCAAAGAAGAAGCGAACGCGTCGGGGGATGAAAACGAAGACGTTGATGACGGAGTGGAGGAAGACTCGGACTCAGACTCCGACGCCGACGAGAGACACTTCCACAAAGAAGTCTCGGAAACCTTTTTGAGAGCGTTGCGCGACGACACCATCGATGAAAATGTCACGGTGGAACTTCAAGGTTTGAAAATGGCCGAGAACAGAACCTTTGCGGATATCGCGCGTTACGTTTTGTGTGCCATGTTTGCGTTATCTATGCCAGCAACTGCTAAATGCGACAAACAGTTTCGTAAACTCTTTCCGGCTGAATTTCCATCCGATGCCAACGAGTGCATTTTGCGAGTGAAAAAACACGTCAAACGCTACGCGCCGTTGCTCGCCAAATTTCTCAAATCCGAAGACGACCAGGTGGAAGTGTTGTTGACGTTGGAGGAATTTTGCGCTGAAGAAGGCGCGTTTAAAGATTGTCAAGGAAAACGCGTCGCGAACGCGTTTGCAAAACTCTTGCATCTTTTATACGACGCCGACGTGCTCTCTGAATCTGCCATTCTAGCCTGGGCGGATGAAAAAGATGGCGCGGACGAGAAAGATTTGGTCTTCTTGAAGAAAGCCGCGCCGTTTGTGAAATGGTTGAGAGAAGCCGAAAGCGAGACAGAAGACGACGAAAGTAGCGACGAAGATTGAGAATAATGCCACTTAATTAGAATCTATATACTTACACTAATAATATTAATACAAAGTTCTGTTATGAACGGAGCGCTACTACTTACTTTAGAGGACGCGACTCGACAGCGACGCTTTCTCCAAAGCATCTCTACCAAAGCGATGGACCCAAAACCCTTTCCCATAGTTTACACATATCTCTTCACCTTTTGCTATCGCTTTAATTTCTTTGCGCACCCGAATAGCACACTTCAAATCGCCTGCCTTGTCGCGGTACTCGAAAAACTCCGCGTTCGGTTTGTCTCGAATGCCTCTGAAATCATTGCAGAATCTCGCTATTGAGCCAACTTTGTTCGCGTCGATGACAAGGCGTCTATTCGCAAAGCAATACGTGTAATCGCTGTGCTTATCTTCGTCGCCATTCATAGTGACGTATCCGTGATAATCGATGATTTTTTCGTGTGAAGTGAGCTTCCGTGATGCGAACAAGCCGTAGGCTGGATACGCGGGGTGGCTTGAGTCTGTTATTTTCTTCTCGACACAATTTTTCCCAGTGTCCGATTTCGAGTGTTTGATGGTTGATTTAGATTTCAAAGACGGACAGACGTCGTTTAAAATCGATTCAGGAATGGACTTTTCGGCGAATTCTAACGTTTCTATGCGTCGATAAGGCGTGGTGGAGGACATTTTCTCTCACCTTTTTGTTTTTGTTTCATAACTCATTTCCCCTAATTTCAAAGCGTGTCGCGTGTAAAAAAAGTTAGGTATAGGAGTTGTGAGATGAGAAGAAACTGAGATGATGTAAATTTACGAATTCTTGCATTGATCGATTGAATAATATTACAACCAAAACGACGTTTACAACCACGATTGCCAGGAAACTTCCATTCTCGCTAAGTTCTTTGGGTTCAACGCGCTTTCTACTAAATGAATGACGCCCTTTTGCACCGATTGCAACTGGTGCGCATCGTTACCACCACCTTGCGTTTGGGCAATCAACGTCTTCGCGGTGGGAATCGGAGCGATTATTGGTAAGCGTTTCATGGCTTCTTCCACGTTCGCTCTGGCCATTTCGTTGACGGTAGAGGCATCTGGTTCGGAGAAGAACGCAGCGGCAGCAGCGCTCGTTTTCGCGGCGGCATCGTTTGCGTCGACGTTTTGTTGCTGCGCCTGCTGCTGTTGTCGCCACGGCCAAATGGTCAGCGAGTCGCGGAAGTACACGTCCAAGTGCATTCGCACGTTTCGACCAGGGGCGGCGCACGCTTGCGCCGCAGCGGCCATGGTGGCGACAAAGTCACCCTTGACGCCAAACGGTGTGAAGAAAGCGTGCAAGTTTCTCGTGAGACGAAACGGCACTGGTTCTGCGTACTCAACTAAACCGTTGGAATCAAAGTTCGGGTAAAAGTCCAACATGAACACCTTGCCGGTGTTTTTGGCGAAGGAAATCTTCCTTGGAGTGCGACCACCGATTCGCAACAACGCAGAAACGAACGACGACAAAGCCAACTGCTGACACAGTTGTCTCTTAAACGTCCACAAGTGCGCACCATTCGGTAAAGTCTTGTACATGTACTGCGAGAAGATGTTCTCGGTGACGTGCTGACTGGCAATTTCCATGAATGCTTTCAAGCGCAACTCGAGAACAGCTTCTGGACCGCTGACTTGACCGAGAACAGCTGGATTCAACGCAGCTTTGAAGTGTTCCATTGGAATATCCGGATCGCGTCCGTAACGGGCGCAATTGGCTTCGTAGACCTCTCCGTAAGTCCCTTGATTCTTGTCGTCTTCGACCAATCGAACTTGAGGCCAAGCCGGGATGACTGTCGGCGTGTAGAATCGCAGGTTTCGTCGTCTCGACTGTGGATGGCGTTCCATAACCGCATTCAAAGCTTCAAGCAATTGCAACGTGCGCTCTTCACTTCTCGCTTGGGGCGTCAATGAAGTTTGAACCGCAAACCTGTGCTCAGTTCCATCCGCGGCGATGAACGTAATCGCACGGTGGGCGTTGCCATGTCTGCGAACGACTTCAACTTCAGAGTCAATCCATACTAATCGATTTCGCGATTTGGCATGGTCTTTTGCCGCAGAACCAGATGCTGCCGATGCTGCCAAGGCGGTCACCTCTGCTTTATGTGAGCCAGGAACCTCGACTTCACGAAATTGCACGTCTCTTAATTTCGGTAATTCGTCCTCCAACCGCAAGCAATTCGGAACGCGTCTCTCGACGTCTTCGCTCAACTTTCGCTTCCATTTTTTCAACTTTTGAATTAATTGCTCCAACGTTTTAGGGAACGTATCTTTCGCTGTTTTCGAATCTGGGTCCAGATCTTGTTCATAAAGAGCTTTATACTCCTTGACAAACTCTGCATGTTTGGATGAGGTGTCTGGAGAGAAGCACGCTTTGGCCACTCCGGCGAGTTCTTTCTTGAACGGCACCGGAACCTCAGACGTTGTCGCACATGGGTACTTGAAACATCGGTGTAATAACGTGTGCACGACGACTAGTAGACGCTCCTCAGGAGCACAGCCGAATCGAGTGCATAATTCATTCAGTAAGACTTCAATTTCAGCGACCAAATTGCCAAACTTTGCACGAAGTTTATCAACAGTTTCTTTTGCCGCTTGGAACACCGCGCGCGCTTCAGCCAAAGACGACTGCGCTTTCTTCAAGGAAATCTCGCGGTTTTTCTTCTCCTCTTCGTCTTTGGGGACCGGCGTGTTTTCGAGTTGATTATACGTTTGCGTTTTCCGTGCCAGGGCATCGCGCCGTTCGAGTAAGAACGTTCGCAATTGGTAATATACCGCTTGCGGGTGCGCGCATGCCAATCTAGTCAACACTGCTTTGGCGTGCGGCGCTTCCGGTCTGAGCAAGACTAATAACAACTGTGGTATCCAGTCTATCCACACCCACAAAGGAATGGCATCTACGTGTCTTTGCAACGCTCTGCCAACCGCCACGGGATGCTTTGAAAAGCCCAACGCGTGAATAATCTTCACCACTCTCTTCCCGTGATCCTTTGGCGAATGTTTAATGGATTGTAAGATGCACGTAGCTGCTTGCTCAGTCCAAAAGGCTGCTTGACCTTCGATGGGAGTACCATCAGCGTTAAATTTACCCGCATTTACATCGCCACTCGCTTCTTCTTCTGCATTTGCCTGATCTGCTCGCGCTTGGCAAAACTCACCCCATGTGTTCCAAACTTCTGGTAACTGCGCGCACAAGGAAACCGCAGTAGCATAACTTTCATGCGCGCCATCGGCATCGCCTAGACGTTCTTGGAACTGACCTCTCAAGTGGAAGAGTTTTGCTTGATGATGCGGAGCGAAATACTCCAAAGATGTAGAGTCCAAGGCGTTCAATCCAGAAACAGCCTCGCCTTCAATGTCTAAATACGCTCTAGATTGCTCCGAGAGTTTTACGAAAGCTTCCTGCACTTCCACGTGCGGTCGCTGCGTGGAAAGAATGCTCAGAGCGACTTCTGGCAAGCTGTGCTTTCTAGCGATACGAGCGAACCTATTCACCGCCCAAGCTCTGTCGCGCATGCCCAACTGGTCTAGGGAGTGACCCGTCGCGTGCGAGGCAACGTTCGGGTGTACCTCTTGGATGCTCTTTTGCGCTCCTGCAATCATGTCGTGCATGAAACCTCGCCACGATAACACTTGATTGTGCCATGGAATCGGATCCCAATCGTTTGGCGTCCGTAAGCGCCACGTTTCCAAAACGTCTTGCACTAGAGTTCGCGAATGTTGTGGGTTTTGGTGCCCCGGTCTTGTACAATTCGCGAGCTCATGCATGACTTTCCGAGACTCTTGGATTTCTGTGATGACGTGAAATGCATGAAGCATCGGTAAGTGGCAATTCGCGCCGGTTTCAGGTAACGACCACCAACGATCCAACGCTCTCTTCACGGCAGCTGCCCAGTGCTGTTCGGCATCGCGAATACGTCCAGCGTGTAAACGCGAGTACGCGCGAACGCACATGATCTCAGACGTTTCTTCAACTTCAGATACGTGTCCAGGAGGTAAAATGTCTCTCAATGTGTTCCATTCGTTCAGACGCCAACTGGTGTGACACTGCAACTCACCATGGTTGACAGATTTCGCAAAATCCGCGAGTAAATCCCACTGGTTCAACTGCTGCGCACACTGAATCCACTGCGCTTCCCAATTGCACACTTCCGTTTTAGACACACCGGATAATTGACCGCTGGTAGCATTTTGCATGCCTTGAAAGAAGACGTCTTGCGCTTGCTGCCAGTGACCGTGCTGTGCGAGAGCAAGGCCGGCGCGCGTTACATCGGCGGCACATCTTTGACGCCACAAACCGACAAGTACGTCCCCTTCATCCAACAGACGATACAATTCCGCCAACGCATCGAAGCATCGGTTTTCTTGCGGGTATCGAACGACGTGATTCTCCAACAATGCGATGGAAATGTGCCACGCGTTGAACTTACCGCCCAAGAATTTAATCAACTCCGAGGGAATTTTTGGTTGCGGCTGCGATAAGGAGATTCCCTCCAACAACGCTTGAATGACATTTGGACGCACAGCTGCCTGTCGTTGATGATATTCTTTCGAGAGTAGACCAATCATAGGTTTCGCTAATTGCAATTGCTCTTCGCGTTGTAAGGTTTGCCAAACGATCGGGAAGATGAGAACCCAGAGGTAATAGGCCACGTGCGTGTTGCGTTTACCAACTTTACGAAGGGGAGCAACCAAATCAGAAACGCGGAGAGCGCCAGTTTGTTTGATAAAGTTCGAGTGACGCGCGAGCAATTCCGCGATTTCGTCGTCGTCGTTTTTATTGCTATCGGCATCTTTTGCCGAAGCTTTTTTGCTCTTCTTCGTGGAGGCTGGAGCAGTCTTGTTACCATCCGGCGGTCCGGGCGGAGGCATCTTTGGATCTTCCGATTCCGGGAATAAACCTGCAACAACACCAGAGTTTGGCGCTAACGTGACTTTTTCATCCTCTGCCAACAGCTGTAAAATCAAATCCAAACCTTGCATAAGCCAAAACGTATCCGCCATGGCATCCCATTCTTGCACTGTTACGATATATTGCAGACGCAGGAAGAGAGACTGCCCGATTGCGACGTCGTAAAGTTGGAAGAACTTATCCTTAAACAGTGGGTTACGTGTCCGCAAGCCAAGTAAATGTTGACGTTCGACTTTCGCAAACACCTCGCGTCGAAGAATTTCGTCGTGTTTCCCACCCGGCGCGCACAATTTATAAATAGCGCCCAAGAGTTTGTTCTCCCAATCCTTTGTTTGCGTGGCTTCAAGACCCATGCGAGTGAGCTGCGCCATCTTTGACAGAAATAAGACAGTTTCCTTATCACTGAGACTACCGATTCGGCGCTTCTTTGGTTTCGAACCAGATATACTGGTGGGAACTGGGGCAGCAGCAATAGCAGCTGTCGTTGTCGATGTCGATATTTTGCTCGCAGTCTCAGTTACTTGGGTCGTTGCCGCCGAAATGGTGTACGACCGCAACGGATCGTACGGGCCTAAAGCTGCATCATCGACCCAATCGCAAAGAGCGTCTAAGATCGCAACCAATACCGCACCGTGTGTACCTTTGTCGTTGACCAGTTGCAACAACATTCGTAAGAATAACTGTTTGTGATCGATAACGCCAGCTGCCACGACGCGAGATGCGACAGCTCTGACGCACTCTGCCACGCAGTGCGCGACAGAACCATATTCGGCGACCGGAGCGTTTTCTTCTTTCGATTTTGCGCTCTGTGAGCGGTTTCGCGAAGATTGTTGTTGCTGGATGCGCTGTTGCTGTTGCGCAGCCGAAACTGTATTTAACTCTTGCGTTAATCTCGATAACAATTTGATCAAGGCAGGCAAATATCGATCCAAAGCCTCTGGACACTCTCGCCCGAGCTCGACGAGCAAAACGAGGACGCCGGACAATGATGGACTATTTGATTGCGAATTCGGTAATGCGGGTTGACCTGTGATTGCGGCACCGATTCTCTTCGCACACGTCTCATCAATTTTCAAACGAAGAATTTTTGCCTCGGGAGATAACAACGCCGAGGCCGAGACTTGAGTCGGCGGTTGGCCTTGGGAGCCCGTATTTATGGCGGGTGGGGGCGGTTTTGCGTCCGTATCCATGGGTTCAGTCTTGACTGTGACTTTATCGTCACCTTCCTTCTTGTCGCCACCATCAGCATCATCGCCATCTTTGTTCTTCGATTGTTGCTGATCGCCCACAGCAGCAGCTGCTGCTGCGGCCGCCGCCGTTTGCTTTGCAACCAAGTCTTCAGGCGTGCGCATCTTCTTCGTCATCGCCGTAGCGACCACTTTTGCAAGCATTCTGTGCGTTTCTGCAGAACTACTTGAGACGCACGGATCGATAAATTGCGCGATTTGATTGACGTTTTGTTCAACGAATCCTTCAACTTCACATTCAAGCGCCAAGTCGAAAACGACTAAACCGGTGCCCAAAGCGGACGAAGAATCTTGTCCCGCTTGCTCGGCCAACGCCAAGAGCTTGTCGATGAACGTAAACTTCACTCGTGCGGTCTTCCAAGTCGTCATCGCTCGTTTTAACAACTTCAATGTTTTCGCGTTGAGTTCCTTCATGACTTGATCTTTGCCTTCACCGGTCAAAAATGCCATGCGGACAAGAAAGTTCACCGTGATCTCAGCCATCGCTGGGGACGGCTCAAATTCTGGCTCGTTATTATCTGCGGCAGTGCCGCCAGCGACGCCAGTTAAAGACGGTTGAGTGATTAAAGAAGGCGCGGATTTGAGCATCGCAGATTGGATGTTAGCATCAGGCGTCCCTTCATTCTTCGAGGATTTCTTCTTCTCTTCCTCTTCTTCTTCCTCTTCCTCTTCTTCTTCCTCCTCTTCGTCCTCTTCTTCTTCCTCCTCGGCTTCTTCGGATTTCCCTCGACGACTACCTCGGGTTGCTTTCTTCGCAGTGGTTTGCTTTTTCGCGCTCGTCGAGGCTTTCCCTCGCGTGCCTCGCGTGGATGGTGCCGGCGACGAGTCCTTCGCGGCCGTCTTTGCCTTTTTTGCCGCGCGACCACCTCTTGTCGCTCGCGTGGACGGTTTCTCTTCTTCTTCTTCCTCAGAATTTTCTTCTTCTTCTTCCGACTCTTCTTTTTTAACCGAGGCAGCCCTACCACGCTTACCGCGCATTGTTTTCCTTTCCGGGGTATCTTCTGCTTCCGAGTCGTCCTTCTTCGCACCTCTGCGTGCGCCACGAGTAGATTTTCTCGGCGTCTCTTCCTCTTCTTCTTCTTCTTCTTCTTCCTCTTCCTCTCCTTCTTCTTCATCGTCGATGGCTTCAACTTTCTTACCACGAGTGCCACTACGAGTTGGTTTTTTCGACGCCGTGGCAGCAGCTTTACCACCTTTCTTCTTTTTTGATACGGATTTATCGTTCTCGTCGTCTTCAGCATCCGAGGCGTCTTTCATATCTTCGTCTTCCTTGCGCGTATTTTCTTCTTGCATCTTGACTTGCGCAGCTTCCTTTAATGCCAAGAACTCCGCTGGGTTCTTGCGACGATCTTCCCAGTTCAAAATTAATTCGACCAGGTTGATGGAAACGATTCGATTTTCAATCGGAGCCGAGGACGGCAAACCTAATCGCGACAAAGAGTTGACCATTTGGGGTACAAACTGAGCTCTGGACTCGTAGAAATGCGACTCGTGATCAACAATTAAGTTCCAGACGTGGATTAAGTGCGGTACAGAGTGACCTTCCTCTACCAAAATTTTCTTTGCGTATCGGATCCAAATTGGATACTTGTGATCGCCTCGCGGAAGTCGTTTCGGTAAGGCCGGCACTAAAGCATTCAGTGCGATTTTGACCAAATCCTTCGCGTCCGGTTGACAGGCACGAAGAAGCGCGACGAAGACTTGTAAAATAATTTTCTCCGGCGCTTGATACGCTTCTAAGAAATAGCACACGTTGACGAACGCAAATTGCTTGGACGAACGGTCTTCGCGCTTCAAGTGGTTCCAGCCAAACTTGATCAGCTCCTTTCGGTGCTTGACGAGATCGTCTGGCAAACATCGAATGAGTAGCGTCGCAAGTTGCAGAAGCTGTACGCGGAACTGTTCGTTGAAAAATGTTGGCACGGTGGTCGAATCGTCGTCCACTTTATCTAAAATGTCTCCGACGATGCTGGAAACTGAGTCTTCGTCGACAATCAAACGCGCCTCGGCGAGTTTCTTAGGGTTCCCCGAGCATCCTTCCAAAGAGCTTGTTAACATCGGCAAGACGACAAGCTTCAGGTTTGCAACTAAAGCGTCTGCATCCTTAGCGGTTTGTTCTTCGTCTGCGTCTTTTTTCAAAGACGATTTGTGCTTTGCTTTGAAGTCCGATAGGAAGAATTCTAAAATAGCTCTCTTCTGCTCGGGTTTGTAACTCCCAGCCACGCGATCGGAGATGAATTCTCTTGCGAAGGTCAAATCGACGCAAGTTTTCATGGACATGATCGGTAAAATACCAAACAAGAGTTCGACTTCGCCCATGCGATCGCGGTCGACACACCTCAAAAAGCATTTTACTAATCGCTTTGACTCTAAAAGCTCAGGTAAGCTCAACATCTCCTCTCGGCGAAGTCGCTCGAGTCGTCCCGGATCGTTCCATCGCTTCCACAAAGCATCTCGAATACCCGTGCGAGTTTTTTCGCTCATGTTCGGCATCATCTTGAGCATAACGCAGCACAATTTGATGGCGTTGAACGAGGCCAAGTCACATCCAGAACCAATTCCAGAAAGTCCCATGGCTTTCGCGCGCGCGATACGCTCTTCCGGAGAAATTTCAACGCGCTGAGAATTATCACCGTCTTTCTTCGCTCCATCTACGCCCGGAGAGTTCGACGCACCCGCCGCAGCAGCTTGCGCGAGCTGTGCCGGAGTCGAGCTACTCGGGAGGAAGTACTTCTTGTAGAACGAATTGTCGAAAATCTTTTCGTAATTCGCCTCCAACTCCCACAAAATGTTGTTCCCTTCGCTGATGCGAATGGTTTCCAAGAAGCGATTGAAGTGTTGCGGTTGATCCAATCGGGCAACGTAAAAGTCCACCGTGTCTTTCGCATATCGGGCTAAAAAATTAGTCAACGGTTTGCGATACAACGAATGAACGTCCGAGTGCACACCGATTGGCGGTAATGCGTTCTCAAGTTGAATATTGAGCGTAACGAGTGGCTCCAAGAACTTTCTCGCCGCGTTTGGAAGCAAATGAAATAAGTTCACAGTCGCCGCGGCGATTCGAGGATCGCGCGCATTCGGTTCTAACCACAACCGTAAATGTTCCAAGAGTTTTTCCCCCAACGTCGGGTTAAACCAGTTTGAAAGTAATTCCAAAAGTTTCTCTAAGCCGACAAGCAACGGCAACGTCAGATTTTCCGGACGAGCTAAGGAGCCAAGAATCGGTCGCAAAGACGATTGCAACAGCTCTTTGCTCAAACTTTGCTGATCGACGACGACTTTCAGGCCGGAGACGGCAATTTCGACTATTTCTGGAGTTCGACTCGTCAAGGATTTGAAAAAGACGTTGACAGCTTTTTCTGTTGACGCTTCAAAAGCCTTTTGCGAATCTTCCGTAGGGAACTTGATCGAGCTTTTCCTCGTCACGAGCGTACACATCAAGTGCGCGCAAGATGCGCGTAATGCCGCCGTCACTGATGTTCTCGAACTCGAAGTTAAGGAAACCAGCGCCTCATTCTTGTTGGGAACGGCCGTTTCCAATGTGGCAGATAAAGGCATCTTGATGTTGGCCTCGCTTTCGGCGATGAGTAACGCATCGCCAAAGAGCTCTAAAAGCTGCGCTGAATATTGCTTGATCATCAGCGAATTTATCTCGAGTTTCATGCAGAAATCAATCACGCGGACGGTATGAATCTGCTCTTCGATGTGCCGCGATCCGAGAGGACGAGACAAAATTCTCGCGATTCTCGCCGGAGAGATGTTCAAAACATCTTTAATTTTAACTTTGCACTGACGTGAAATGTCAAGTAAAGCCTTCTCTACAGCTGGACGAACGTTTTGCGCATCCGACGTGGAAGCAACGGCATCAGCGATGACATTTACGCCCGCCTCAACGCCTGGTTCTGCATCCTCACCTCTTGGAATACTTCCAATCGGTAAGCACACATCAACGAGCTTGTAGAGAACCTTGGATGTCCTTTCAATCTCCGGCGCCGCGTGGTTTGGTAAGCCACGCAAGGCGCGGAGCAAACATAACGCAATCTTTGCCATGTGCGGACGAATTATACTTCTTGGAACAACGTCTAAGAGCATATCGACACCTTCTACAGCACCTGACGTTGATTGCCAGGCAGTTTTGAAAGCGCAATGGCACAAGCGCGGGATGAGCGCATCAACAAGAACGGCGAGCTTTTGTGGCGGCTTTGCGTGCGGTCGAGTGACATATTCTGGCACAGGTCGCTCTTTGATGTTTGTCAGATCAACTTCGGCTGCCTCTGCGTCATCATCATCCGCTGACGAAGCCTTGGCGCCACGGCCGGCTTTCTTTGTCGCCTTCTTAGATGAAGCTTTTTCTTCCTTCTCTTCGTCGTCGCCGTCAACGTCCATGGAATCAGCCGCGCTTGCTTCGAGTTGCTTCTCATTGCTTTTGGGGTATTTTTTCAACTCTGCTTTGTTCAAGTCTTCGCAATCGTCTTTCGATAAGAGCAAAACAGTATCGACGAAGGTTTTCATTGCCGCTAAAGCCGCCTTCACGTGCGCGATTTGACCACATTCCATGGTGTCTACGAGTGCATCCAAAAATAAAACAGCATCAATCTTCTTCAAAGCAGTCACGGAAACTGGCTCGGAGGAAGAAGATCCTCCCTTTTTGTCGTTCTTAACATCACTGATCGTGTTGCCGCTACTGGCGACGCGGACGATATCACCGATGAACAACATCGCAAAGTGCTCGGCGACGGACTCAACAAATCCGGCGTTCGCCTTCTTTAGTTCTGGATCAGCTTCAGCAGACACAACGGCGACGATCAAGGATTTCATGACACGTTCTTCAGCAGCTAATTGCGTCTTTGTCTTGTTGCCTAAAGTTGCTTGAGCGCGAAGGTTTGCTTCGCGGTCATTTTGTCGAGCGTCTTCTGTAGCATCATCGACTGACTTCGTCCAGCCGTTCAATACCGCCGCCTCGACCGCAGCACGTATGGTCTTTTCGATATCTTCTTCACCCTCGCCATCGACATTCATTGCATCATCGTCTTCATCTCTCTTTTTCGTGGAAGCCAACACTTTGGCGACGCCTGAGGATACGTTTATGACCGAAGACAAGCACACGCGCAAAAACGCCAACGCTTGCTTTCGATGTTCTATCAACGCTTCAACGTTGCTACTGTTCATCGTCGAAGACGTAATCGGTTGTAATACACGTGGAGATTCTAGAATTCCGCGCATGAGAGCTATGCATCTATCAAAAGGCACGAGAAAGCTCGTTTCGGGTTTGAATGTCAGAATCATGCGCAAACCGTGCTCGGGATTCTCCTTCGCTTCGAGCTCAAGCGGTTCTTTAAGAAACGCGCGATTTCTACCACCAAGTTTACCTAACAACTGCATAGCTTTTGCGCCAAAAGGAGATCCTGACTGTTGGGGCTTAAGCATAGACCACAACGCAATCATCAAAGGCGTCTCCACCTCAGCTATGCATGGATCAAGAAAGTCTGGATTGAGCGAGTCCACCCAGAATTCTAACGTTCTCAAACCGAGCAAATTCAATTCACTCGTTTTTGATTCTAAAGCTATGCACAAAGGCTTCGCAAGCTTCGGCAAGTGCGGTAATATTGATGATAATCTACCCGGCAAAGTCAAACATAATTCTACAATTGTATCGTGGAGCTCGTGCGGATCTGGACCGTTCAAGTACTTCAACAAAGCATCGAGACACGTCGGTAAAATGGGAAGCACCTCGCGATAGAGCAAATCAAACTTCGCCTGAGCAAGCGCTCGGAACAAATATCTAAGCAATCTAACATATGCCGACGGATTTTCAGTTTCGCGCATCGCTTTTAAACATTTTTCGACGATGGGGATGACGTATGGCGACAACATGGCCTCACAGTTGGAATATTTTGAAACTGCGTGGAGCAACAAGCTAAACAACTTCAAGACAAGCTGCGCTGGCGGTGACTGCGGATCTTCGAGATGTTTAAGTTTGTCTCTGACTAGAAGCATTGCGAGGCAATCGGCAAAATATCTCGAAAGGTTTTGATTCTGCAGTAAAAGATGCGGAAGCTGAACCATCGGCGCCAACTCGAGCATCCCTTTGAAGAGGTCATCGAAACGAATACACGCGATATCGAGAAAGCAACGCGGGTCAAGCACCGCAAAGACTTCAGCGACGTGCGCGCACATTTCAGCGCATTCTGCGCCGCGGTACAAAGCCAGACATTTTACGCCGTTCTTGACAAATGCCGAAGTGCGACGTAACTCAGGCTCGGTGAGACCAGGACGAAGCGGTGACGATAACGCCATCAAAGCCGCGTTGTTGTTTTGCGTCTGCGTTTGTTGCGCTCTGAAATTTGTAACCGACCAGAGAAGCGTTTTCATACCAATGAAAAGCGTCTTGACGATGGCTTTCGTTTCCGCGAGTTCTTTTAGTCTTTCGCTCGAAAAGTCAAGTTTTACCTCTGGCTCTTTTTCTTTTTCATCTTCTTTTTCATTATCGTCGTCGTTATCGTCGTCATTGTCATCGTCGCTTTCTTTGCTCCCTTTTTTGCTTTTACCGCTGGCTTTCTTCTTGGAGGACTTTTTCCCCGACGAGGAAACAACAACCTCTTTACCGTCCGTCTTCTCCGCGATGGCAGCGACACTCTTTTTGCTACTCTTCGCGTTTTCACTTTTTTTATCGTCCTTGGCAGACGAGGAGGAACTGGACGGTGTCTCTTTCTTTTCGTCGTGCAAATGCTCAACCAATTTTAGCAAAGTCTTCAACCTCGGACGCAAAGTTCGAAACTTGGTCACCGTGGCGTCTAAAATCTTCACCAAAAGTACGCGCGCTTCATCTGCGCTCCCTGGCGTCGTTTCTGCTCGGCGACGGAAGATAGATTCTACCAAATGGTGCATCAGCCTCGCGCACGTCATCTGAACGCTCAACGGTAATCGTTCGTCTTGCATGTTTGTCGAAAACACATGCACAGTTTTACGAATCTGCGGCAAAGTAAGCTCTGCACGCATATGATGAACCAATTCCGCTAAGAAGCTGAACGCCAAAGGACGCAAGGTTTCTGCGCACAAGCGTCCTGTGCCTACCAAAGCGTGCTCGTCTAATAACGAGTCCAGATGTTGAAAGAAACTGCGGCAGAAATTCTGAGCCGATAACGCGTGTCTTGTTGCCACCAACAACTCCTTCCTCGTCGAGACGACATCCGGACACGTCTTTAACAAATCAACGACCGCCAGCGAAATTTCTTGTTGGTAAGGAAGTACCAACTGCGCGTGTCCTCTTACGAGATAGGTAATAAAACTGATCGTCTTCACCTGCGCGGATTTCAAATCTGCGAAACGTTCGCTAAGTTTGACGCTCTCTTTGAACACCGTTCGCGAAGTTCGCGCTGAGCATGTCTTTGTCATCACCGGCAAGAGATTTTGCACGGCATCTTGCGCCACGGACGGATATAATTGAAACAAAAGCATAACAATGAGCGGACACTCCGTGCATACTTTGAAAGACTTCAACGCAGGGATAGTCGCCGAGTCGTTTGCCGCTAGCGCCGTGGTCTCTTCCGCAGAGACTTCGTCTTTTTCCTTCGCATCTTTTGACGACAACGCGCCTCTCTTACCTTTCTTCGCGCTCGCTTGCGTTTTTTCTTCCTTCTCCGCGTCTTTCATCTCCTCGTCTCCTTCCGCGCCTTCTTCGCCGGCTGCGCTCCCAAACACCTCCGCCACCGTTTCCGGCACGTTCCCGAACACCTCCCCGGCAAACTGCAAAAAATGCGTCGCTTTTTCCTCGCTCCTCGGTCGGAAATTTCTGTGCACATCGAATGCAATCCTCATGCACACCAGCGCGTTCTTCTCGTTCTCCTCTCTCAGAGGCGTCAGCGCGCACTCCAACAACTGACTCTCGTACGGCCTCAAAACTTCGTTATGCGGTAACCGCGAGAGGATTTCGTATATGACGTTTCGAAGTTTATTCGATTCGTCTTTCCCAGCCTCTGCGCCGTGCATCGGTGGGTTTTCTTTCAATAATTTCTCAAACACCTCGAAGTACGCTTTCAACCAGTTGGAGTATTCGCTCGTGTGCGCGATTTCGATGCTCGCTCGCACTTCGCTCGCCAACTCCAGTTGCTTCGCCGTCGTGACGTTCGAGGCGAAGAATTTCTCCGCGTGCTCGGCGAAATTTTTCGGCACCATGATGATTGATGATTGATGATGCGTTGGTATCGAGTGAGGAGGATGGAGGTTTCGGCTTCTCGTTCAGATTATATGTGCGCTTCTATCTCTTTCTCTCTACAAAGTTGAATTTGCCTCTCTTTTCTCTCTCTGGTTTGAATTCTCAATTTTCCTCTCTCGATCGGGTAAACTTTTCAATTTTTTACCGCGATGAAACGATTAAAACCGCAATCTGAAGCGACCAACAGATTCGTCGATATCGATCGGTGGTGATGAAATCGATTTTAGGCTCGTTTAGGTTGGTTTAGGTGGTTTGAATCGAGGGAAACTTGTGATGGGATTTTGCAATTTGAAAGCCGCAAAAGAGGCTAACCTAAGTCTTTAGGGTGTGTGCGTTTGTGTTTAAGGTTCGCTGCTATAAAAACGCCGTCTATTGTTGTAAAAAGTTGTCTACTTAGTCTACTTATTTATCACGTCCAAAAGGTGAACGTGCTCGCTTTAAAGCCTCTCTTCTTCCTTTCTAACTCTTTCATTACTAAATGGAACGCGTCGTCATCCACGGTTGGTTTCTTCCAAGCGACGCTCGGCCAGAATTTGGCCATCGCTTTGCGTTTGCGTTCGACGACGTCGTCCGGGATGGATCGGAGGATATCGATGGTTTCTAAGTGCCGCTTTTCGGGGATTTTGATGGAAACTTGACGCCAGTCGAAGGAGTTTTCGTACGGGAACTCGATTTCGTCCGCGATGATGACTGGGATGCACCCGACCATCAACGCTTGGTACGCTCTCAACGTCCACGGCGACCAGCCTCGAGGACAGAGGCAGAAAGTGGAGGCGCGCATTTCTTCTCGATAGCACGTTTTATCGCACGAGCTGTGTTGTTCCGTGAACACGACGTCTTTTATGTCCTTGAATGCCTCTTTCATTTTAATTCGTATGCCTTTGGAGTATTGTTTCCCGAGTTTGTTGGCGATGGTGCCCCGAAAATAGGCGAACGTTTTCGCGCGTTTCACTTCTTTCTGTTTCCGCAAAGATCCCGACCAGAACGCTTTTTCCGGTTCTAAACCTGGGATGACAACATCTTTCCACGTGTTAAACTGCTCGGACAACGATCGATCGCCTTCTGGAGTTAAAAAGATGGATTTCTTGATGTGCTTTTTCCAATCCTTAAATATGTGCGGCCCTCTAGCTCCCGCAAACGTAAACACGTGGTCTCTTCCTTGCGTGCGATTCCAAAACGGATATTGATCCGTCACCAATTTCATCGCTTCCAGCCACCACGAATTCGTTTCTTGCAAACCTTTCTTCGCCCCTAACGTTGCTATATTCTCAAACAATTTACACTCCCCGTACACAGGAACGTAAAAAAACTCCGCCTCTAACGGATCTAAAGTATACATCTTCGATTGCATGATATTCGCGTGAATGCGAATTTCTGTCCCGTATTGATCCGTCACGCACCTTTTGTTCTTCTTCAACATTTCCACGTGAAACTTTGGTGGTAAGTTGTACACAAAAATCTTAAACGATACGCCGTCGTTCGACAAAGGCTGAAACGTCGGCGAAGCCGGTCCCGGTTGATACTTCGGTATCGCATCGAAGTAGTGCTTGTTTTCAATCTCCCCGTCGTTGCCACCGTTTCCAAACTCCGTCGTCGCGAATTCGTCCCCTTCTTCATCTTCGCCTCCTGCAGTTTTCGTTACTTCCACCGCATCATTCGCGTTCTTCGCCTCTTCCTCCTCCTCCTCTTTCGAAGATATCTTTTTCCCGTCCTCCTTGTGTGGTTGTTTACTCTTCCTCTTCCCGCACGGCTTAAACTTCTCGCACTTCGGTTCCGGAGGACATCTCTCCGTCTCCTCGCGAAAATTCTCCAGCATCACGATCTGCATCTCTCGACTGACCCGTTCGCTCGCTCTTTTCCGGTACTTTGTCAGGTACGTTTCCCACTTCAGTCGGTTTTTGTGTTCCAACGAAACTTGCGTTTGCAACGAGGAGAAGTAGGAATTGGAGTGCGCCAAGTGGAGAAGCGCGAAGAAGAGGAGGAGCGCATCGACGACGGCGAGGAGACGGACGAGGAAAAGAAGCGAGGAGGATGGGCGCATGAGGCGTTCGGGGGCGTCTCTCTCTCTCTCTCTCTCTCTCTCTCTCTCTCTCTCTCTCTCTCCTTCTCTCTCTTTTTGGATGTTTGGAGTCGTGTTCTCGTAGTGAGGTTGTGCTTCTTTTTCTCGTTTGAAAAATTATGCGCGCGCGCGCTCGACTGCACATCTCTCTTTTGCTTGTGTGTGTGTGTGTGTGTGTGTGTGTGTGTGTGTGTGTGACATAACTGTGTGTGTATATAATAATATTTACAACAACAGAAATTAATAACTGCACTCGACTAAAATCGACGCGCACTCGCCGAAGAGCTCTGGGCGCTTCTTCCCGGTGTACATGCAATGGTGACCGTACATGTCGTATAACGGGACGCACTTCAAACCTTTTTGCAAGTTTTCGACGGAGCAGCAGTAATAGCCCAACAAATCGTCCGCGTCGGGGTCCTGGTCGAAGACTTCAAACAGAACTAAATCGAGTTCCGGGCATTCGGATTCGAGTTCGATTTTTTCGTTCCAAACCGGTTGCGCGTTCGGGCCGACGCGCGCTTCCGAGAAGACTTTGGTTTGAGCCGAGGAACCTTCTCTTCCACAGATTGAGATTTTGACGTACGTGTCTGGGGCACCGACGAGATCGGCGTTTTTGAACGCCTCCCATCCAGAACCAGCGAGAATGTTGAAGGAAAGTTTCTTCGGCGACGCTCCGGATTTTTTACCGTCCAAGAGAAATTTCGGTTTCTTGACGTAGCCAGCTCCGCCGTTGTTGGCGAATTTACCTCGGTTCATGAAGACGGGTCTGTCCATGCCTTGGAAGTTCAGCGCAACTAAGGAGGCACCGACTGACCACGCGGCGTTCGGGTCGGCGTTGTCCGATAAGACTCGCAAACCTCCCGGGTAACATCTCAACAAGTGCTTCTTCGTAAACGCCAACAACTCCTTATATTCGGAATCACTCGCCATGGCTTTCTTGATCATCTTTTCGACTTTTTTCTCGCTCCAACTACATGATTTTACACCCAACCACTTTTCCGCTTCGTCGTACCCGTGGAACTTAGCGTTGCCTATGGCGACAACGTTTTTCAACTTGTCCGCGACGTTACTCTCTTCCACGACATCTTCTTCCTCCTCGGATTCTTCTTCCTCCTCGTTGTCCATCATGGACGCGTGCAACTCGGGCGCTAACGTCTTGGAAGTTTTCAAAACCGCCGGATTTTCCTTGTCCGAATGCTTGTTCGTCTTCTTCTTCTTCTCAGAACCACTATTTTTAGCGGAATCTTGCTTGTGCTTCAACTTATCTCGAATGACCACTTTGCCTTTCAATTGGTTCGGACTCGGCCACTCCTCTTTCGTGCCCGCACCTTCAGGCGGTCTGTACAACATCCCATCGCAGAAAATCTCCTCGAGCAAATTGCCCATAACTCCCCGCTGTTCCACGTTTACGTGGTTCTCGAAAGTGACGATGACTGGATATGGCGTTTTCACGAAACCAAACTCCTTGATGGCTTCCAAACACGTACGAAGATCGACTGGTTTACACGCCGTCCCGCCGTGCGTAACAATCGGTGTCCCTTTAGGTCCGTCGTAACAATCCAACTCAATAACGCGCCCACCGTGCAACAAAATATCTTTTACCGCTCTACCGCTCGATACGCCGGTCAATTGGTTCCCTTCCAAGTACGAGTTATGACTAGAGTTACGTTTCGATTTTAAAAATATTAAAAAGAAGTTGTTGTCAGTTTTTTAACGCGCCGTTTACAAAAAAGGTACGAGAAGGTAAACACTATACACGACCATTGACTCGAGAGAAAAAGTAGCGATAACTCGCACGATGTTGTTGTTGTTGTTGATATTATAACGATTTGCGCGCGCCTCGACAAAGAAGAAGAAGAAGAAGAAGCGAGAGGAAACCCGCTTTAAAAAATATCTACCACGAAACCAAAATTTACTCACCTGGAGTTTATAAAGTAATGACTCAAAGGCGCGTCCATATCTTCCTCGTTGAGCTCGCTCGGTTTCCCGATAAAGTTCGTCTCGTCGATCACGTGCGCTCTGAGCACGTCCTCCGCGCTCACTCCATTCACTCTCTCTTCCTCGATTTCCACGCTGGACGCTTTTCGTAAAAATTGCGCGGCGTCGTCGATCGAGTTTTCTCCCTCGCGAATGGACCCACCGTTGTTGATTATCACATCTTTCACGTCGAAGGTCGGGTGGAACGAGGAGCCGTTTTTGAACGGGCGATCGATGTTTTTGTTCGCGCGGTGGTCTTTTGAAAGCGCTATTCCCATTTTTCTTCTTTTTCGTTGGTTTCTTCTTCTTCTTCTTCTTCTTTACGGGTGCACGAACGCCGTGGTGCACTGAAGTCTTCTGGGTTTCGCGAGGGCGTTCAACACCAAAGCTCGACCAAAAAGTCGAAATATTTAGGGTTTTATACTGAATCTGTTGAAACCCTAAATAGCATGTTCCTGTTTTTGGATACGCTCATCCGACACAAACCACCACCACACAAAACCGTTGTTGTTGTTTGTTGGTAGCGGGAACACGCGTTCACGCGTTCACGACCGACCGACAAAGATGGCATCATCGTTCACCGTTGCCGCCGCGCAGCCGCAGCGCTGCGGCTTCTCCTTTCGAGCGTCGTCGTCCTCGTCGTCGTCTTTGAAAAGAGAAAGAAGAAGCGCCGCGACGAGAATAAAAAACGAAAGAATGAAAGTCACGTCGAAGGCGTACATCTTGCGAAACGTGGGCGATTTGGACCGAAATCATCTGGAGGAGGAGGGACAAACGACGGATATTCCGCGGATTTTACGACTGACGGGCGCGAAAAGCGTGGTCGGGAGAGTGTCGTCTTCCGCGGTGAATTTAGCGGTGGGAGTGGCGACGGTGAGTTCCGCGCACGCGATGGTGGATTTGACTCCAGGTATGTCGTCGTCGTGCCACGAGGAGAAGGATGGCTTCTCTGATGGTTTTTGATTTTGAAACGGGAAGAGATATTTTCTTTCGTCGCGCGCGCGGCGCGAGCGCGCGAGAGAGGAGGCGTTTTCATTCTCGTTTTCTTTCGTATACGTATACGTGTATATATATACTCTCTTCTTTCGTTTACGAATGCGATTTAACGCACCCATTATTAATGTATTAGTATTGTTATCGTTCGCTGACCACGCTCTCGGTGTTCTTTCTATTTCACGTCAACAGATGGGAAAGTTATGGTGACGGATTTGACGTCCACGAACGGCACGTACATCGACGGAGAAGAGCTCCTGCCGGGTATTCCCCAGGAGTTGTCGGAAGGCGGGGAAGTCATCTTTGGCGATGAGCACTGCGCGAGGTTTGAGTTGGTCATCGAACCGTAGAATGAGAGAAGAAGATATCGGTTTGAATCTCCTTCTTACCCGGATTGTTGTTGTTATTACTATTATTTGATTACTACATTTTCGCAGCGAAGTTTGAATGTTTGTTCTACTACATAAAAAATGTACTACCTACCTAGCATGCAACTCTTCTATAGATTTTTACAAAACAATTCTCTTCTAAGTGTGTCATATTGATGATCTTCATCGTCGAAACTTTACGAAGGATATGATGCACTTGCCTCCTTCGAAGCCGCCTCGCACTTCTTCTATTGTTCCGGCACTCGCGTCGTTCTCTTTCAAAAAAGCTCGGCAAACTTTAGCGACGTTTTCGCACGCTTTTACCCGTTCGTCTTTGGAAACGCTCAGAGGTTCTTGGCTGTACGTGACTCTTTCTGAGGTGACTTTGCCGAACCAAGGGGCAGTTTTTCTCGACCGGGACGCTTCAGAAATGTTGGCAAACGTTACGGTTTCGAACGCATCGTCTGCATTTTCGACTGCCATCATCGTCCACCCGTCCTCGTCGAAACGAGGAGAGCAGCGAAGGCCGACGCGCATTCGAATAGCACGAATTTCGTCGCCATCATCCCCGATCGAAACGGCAAAGCTCCGCTCGAAATGATTCGCACAACGAATGACTACGGCAATAGACGCATCAGACTGTCGTATCTTATGCATGGCGCGACGCTTAACGGATTCAATCGTCCAAAGCGATGCCCAGATATCCGAGATGGCTTTGGATATGGCTTGCGAGTTGTTCGCTTCGCAATACGTCTCTGTTGAATCGAGCGTGGCATCATCGATGTCGTTGTTTGAGGAACCAGAAGCGGATACCGCAATGAACTCGTTGGAAGTGTCGTTTTGTACTCCTGTCAGCGCGTTTTCGATGAATTTTTCCGGCAAAGGATTGTTCTTGATGATCTCTTGAATGTCGTCGCAAGCTTGCGCTGCCAGTCGTTCGTCGTCCGCGTTGGAAAGTAAACCTTCGCCGTACGATTCGAGCTGCTCAATGCGTTCGGCAAGCGATGTTTCCCTGTTGAAAATATCGCACATGCCAAAAGGAACGACGATGCCAACATTCTTGAGCACGCGAAACGTATCCGCCGCTCTACCGCACGTCTGACGTGTAGCCTCGTCGAGTGCGAGGAAACATCCGTTGCCGGTTTCCCAGGCGATGGTGTTTGCATCCAATCGTTCGTGATCAGTTTTTGAAGCCTTTGCAAAAATAATGCTCTCATCATCGTGTGCAGTAATTTGCACACCGCGACTGGGCGAGATGGACACCAACGCGCGCTGGCCAATTTTTGCCATGCTCATCAAGTTTAGAATCTCGTTGGTATCGTTGGTGGAGATGACGGGATACTTGATGCTCTCGTGATTTCTCGCAGACGTTTTCATCGCTTTCATGAGAAGTTTGTCCACATAAAGAATATCCGTTTCGTCGTATGATTTGCCCGTGAAGTTTGGTTGTTTGGATGATGCGCTCTTCTTCGGCGTCTTTTTCTTCTTTTCTGCGCCCGACGAGGACGAAGAAGACGCCGAAACAAACGCAACGCATTTAACGCGATTTGCATATGCCTCGCCGAACTCAAATTCAGTTTCGTTGCGATAGGCGGCATCTTCGTTACTATTTCTCCGCACAACGACAAACAAGTTGTCGTTTTCATTTTGAGCTACTATCGCGTCATCCTTCTTCTTCCTACTCGTTTTCGTCGTCGTCGTCGTCGCGCGTTGCAACGCCTCCTCGTTCAGAGGGCCTTCAATGACGACTATGCGACACGCATCTGTTCTCGCGGTATTCACTGCAGTCGAAGATACAACCTTGAACGTTTGCGCATTCTCACTTATGAATGAGAACGAGGAAGAAGACGAGTTCTTGCGAATTGCCGCATCGATAGCTTTTTCGCACGCATTTAATAAAAGGAGGATCTCAAACGAGACATCTTCTCGCACCGCGAACTCGACGTGGTCTTCGCCAACGTTTTCCGGTAATCCGAGCGCATATCCTAAAATCTCCGGCGTGACAGCGAAACCTTCCACGATTGAGTTCAATTTGCTTTCCACAATGCGCCGAGCTCTGGTAAAACTCCCGCGAAGTCTTCGAAGCGATTCGACTGATTCAGTCGGTGAACTATTCTTTGAACTCCCGCGTGATTTGACGTTACACCAGGTTTCTAATTCGCCGGCGACGGTTTCGCACTCCCGTCGCTCATATCCACTCATTCCAACGTGCCTTAATCCGATAGCAAGAATTTCACCCATGCGTGCCCACTGCGCGTCGACGTTTGGACCAGAAGAGGACAACATTTCGTCGTAAACGTTTGAAGTTCGCGCCATCTTCTCAATGGCTGCCAATCGCAAAAACGCATACTGTTCCAGCGCCGTTTCGCACTGACGCCATCGATGGCGCTCGTTAATCGCCTCGTCCGGTGCATCGTTGCGTAACCCAGTGACTAGACCAGAGCAAAAGTGCGCGCGAATTCTCGTCGCCGCTCTCAAGGCGTTCAAAGTTTGTTCGCCTTCCTCAGAAAACCAACCGCGGCTCTCGTTGATATTTTTAGCGTCATCCTCATCGTCATAGTTGTTGTTTCTACCACTGGTACCGCTCGTATTGAAAGAGGACGTGATCCGCGCCGATTGCGCGGCAAAATGAGCCGAGTACAACGTCGCCACGCTTTGCATGACGTCGCCTTCATCGTCTAATCGATCCCTCACGTCGTCCAATCTCTCAAACACTTGACCGCCGCCTAGAAAGGATTTTAACTCCACGTAAAACGCGTTCAAATCATCCACAACGGTTTCATCAATCGTCGCTTCTTCGTTTTCGTCAGCGTTGTTTAATCTTCTAACTTCGTCTAAGATTCGACGCGTGGCAGTCAACGCGTCCACGTCAAAATTCTTGAGCAAGTTACCCTCGATGGACTGTTTCACTTCCGTTCTCAACCATTCCGGCACTGCGTATTGATATCGATCGTTTTCAACGGCGTTGCACAAGTCGCGAATTTTAGTCAAAGGCGCTACCGGAGTGAACCTCGCGTCAAAGCTTGGCAACCACGGGTTGATGTGTCTCACTAAGCTTGCCTCAGACGTGGTTAATTTTTGACCAAACTGGTACGTCTCGCCTTCGACTTTCTCCACGCTGACAAAAATCGAACGCGCTTCAATCGCCGCTCGTCTTTTCTCGTTGTACTCTTCCGTGTTTTCAGTTTCGTTGCGAGGGATCGCACCTTCAGGGTGCGTGCACTTAATCGTACCCGCAGAAACCCACCGTAAATACGTAGCTGCCGTCGCGAGCTTCTCGTCGTCCAACTCTGGAACGTCGAAACCAACGATGCCTTTGACTGATTCTAATTTCAAATGCCATTTGCTGTTCATGGTGTCGGCGTTGGCGACGCGCACCACAGACGGAGTGAAATTCGATTCGTCTATGCTTTTCTTTCTTCTTTCTTCTCTCTCTTCGCTCTCCTCCGATATTGGTTCTTCTCTTGCATCTCCTTGTTCAACGTCTAAAACTTCTGATTCGTCATCGCGTCGCGCATTCGCGACTTCTTCGTCGGAACCAGAACTACCGCCTTCACCTTTTCCTTTCTTTTGTTCCTCCTCCCACTCTATCAAGCACTCTCGACTCCGCGCCGCCACATCCATCGCCTCCCGTTTCCCTTCTTCGCTCTCGTTTTCCTTCCTCACTTTCTTCGCGTCGTTTCTGCTGTCGTTAAAAACAACCGTAGTCTCCCCCGGCTGGCCAAACGCTCCCGTCACCGCGGCGTCCGGGAACCTCAACTTCCCGTTCACGCACGCGACGTCGTACGTAAACAACTCGACTCCTCTGTTCTTCCCTTCTTCCCACACGTACGTGGTGCTGTTGTTGTTATCGTCACCATCATTCTCCTCCTTCTTCTTCTTCTTCTTCTCGATGACGCACTTCATCGTCACCGGTTCGTCACAGGAGGAAAAAGAAGAATCGCCACCACCACCAAAAATCGATCGTCCGATTTCAATCGCACCTTTCCACCGATGATTTTCCGACCACGTCAGCGCGAATCCTTTTTCGCACTCCCAGTTCCCGAGTTCATCGATTGAACCGACAATTTTCAGCGTCTCGCCCGGTTTGAGTTTCGCGACGATATCGAACGAGAGCCGCGTTTTCGCGACGTATTGATGATTCTCGTCATCGTAATTCCGTTCGTTATGCGAAGAAGACGCCAAAAAAGTTTCTCGTCGTCGTTGTCTTCTTCTTCTTCTCTTCGCGGTGGTGGTGGTAGTACCGACGAAAGAGAAACTCTTCTTCTTCGGAGCAGAAGAAAAAGAAGAGGGAGAAGAAGACGCCACCGCCGCCACCGGCGTTGTTCTCGTCGTCCACGCGCGCATGATTGATTTATATATTGTTAAGTTTTTAACGAACCGTGGGGAAAAAAAATCGCCCTCGAAAGACACTCGTTTTGCGAGACAAATGCAGAGACCTGCATCAAAAGAAAAAAAAATTTGCCCCCACCGCCTTTGGAGTCGTCAAAACAAGTTTCCCCCTCTTCCACCATCAAGTATCTGCGCTCTTTTAAGTTTCGCGAGCGCCCACCATGGGAGAGCACGACGCAGAGCTAAGATATAAATAAATCTCTCTCCATCATGCCGCGACAAAAGTCAGCGCCTAAGCGCGGAATAAAAGATCCACCGACGCTCGCGTCGTCTCCGGACGACGCTAAAGAAGGTAAAGAAGAAGCGATTTCGACTGTGAGCGATGGGACCGATATGACGAGGGAAGCGGACGGAGGAAGCGTGCAAAATGTTCACAACGTTTCCAAAAACGCGAAGAGGGAAACCGAATTGAACGCTGACGAAGGAGAAAAAGAAATGGACGTGAACGCGCTTTTATCGACGCTGGAAAAGTCGCACGAAGCGACGGAGAAGGCGCTGACGGAGGCGATTAGGGTGACCGTGCTCGCGAACGAGGCGCGCGCGGAAAAGACTCGCGCGGGGGGTGTTGAGAAGGAGAAGAACGGAGGAAAAGCGATGACAATCAACCACGAGGGAGAAAGGACTATTAAATATTACCCAGGGGAGTTGCTCGTTTTAGGGGGAACAGGAGCTACGACTACGACGACGCGCGAGAACGAAAACGAGGGAAACAACAACAACACAGCCGCTGCTGCGCAGCAGGCGCTGTTATATTCTGAGTTACTCGAGAGGCACCGCGAGCAGATACAGCGACAGAAAGAGCAACAAGAGCAGCAGTTGATGCGGATACAACAACAGTTTCATCAGCAGCACGTGCGGCAGCAGTTGATGCAGCGGTTGCAGCAACAACAGCAGGCGCACGGCGCTTTGAGCACAATCAACGACGATATGCCGTACGCGGTCGCGTTGGCAAGGCAGCAAGGACTCGTGCGGCAGCAGATGCACGCACAGCAACAACACTGTGCGCTTTTGCAGCAACAAGCAAAGCAACAGGCGATGCTTGCTAATCCGGAGTTGATGCTCACGAATAGCACGCACCCGGGAGCGCTCACGTATCCGTTTAATGCGGCTGCACAAAAACCAGAAAAAGGGAAAAGAGGAAGAAAGAAAAAGCCGTACATTGATCCAGATACTGGGTTAGAGCCGGTGTGTGCATTCAGTCAAGACGGAACGTGCGCGTTTGCCCTCGCGTGTAAGAAAAAAGGGAAGCCGGTGAAGTACTCCAAGTTGAATTTGAAGGTACCGGCGTCCGTGGGAAAGTACATCGGTAAGTTTTGTTGTCAAACGTGTTATTACCGGGTAAAAGCGGCAAACTTGAATTGCGCGTTTTTTAACGAAGGGTGCAAATTCGCGGCGAAGTGCGAGGAGAAAGGCATACCGGTGAAATACGCGAAATTGAGTTATAGGGTACCGAAGGATCATGCAGTGCACCCAGGTGAGGCGTGCTGTGAGGCGTGTCATTATAAGATCAAAACGAAAGGTTTGACGTGCGCGTTCACGCAAAACGATACGTGCGTGTACCATAAAAACTGCGTGAAACGCGGTGTGGAGAACATACAGTTCAACAAGTTGAAGTATATAGTACCGGCAACGCACCCGCTGTACCCCGGTCAACGAATTTGCGAACCATGTCATTACCACTTGAAGACGAAAGGAGAACGATGCGCGTTTCACAAAGACGGAACCTGCGCGCAATTGAAAAGGAAAGATATGTACGACGAAGAAACCGAACCATTGGCGTACAAAGTCTTATCGTATCGAGTTCCTGATTTCCACCCTGTTTTTGCTGGCGAACGCTGTTGCGATACGTGTTATCGGCGGTGCAAAGCGACGGGCCAACAATGCGCGTTCGCCAAGGAAGGCTCGTGCGCGTTCGCGAAATCGTGTCAAAAGAAAAACGTACCTTTGGTTTACAAGCAGTTGAAGTATCGCGTACCGAAGATGAATCCGAAATTTCCGGGCGAGTTGTGTTGCGAAGCGTGCCATTACAAGTGTAAGGCGCAAAACGAAGTGTGCATATTTTATGCTACCGGCGAGTGCCAGCACATCAAGAACTGCGAGCGCAAAGGCGTTAAGGTGGAATACAAGCAGTTAAAGTACCACGTCCCGAAAGATAATCCGCAATACGCGGAATATGCGGGAAAAACGTGTTGCGATTCGTGTTACGTGAGAATCCGCTCCATTGGTAAAGAGTGCGCCTTCGTTCAGGATGGGCTGTGCGCGTACTCTGAGATTAAAACGAAGAGTGCGAAGGAGGGCGTGAAAAATGAAGACGCGAAATCAATGGAGACATTTCAGCCACTAGCCAGACGCGTGCCGGCGACACACAAGAGGCGAGCGGGAAGTTTGTGTTGTAAGTCATGCTTCGAGAAGTGCAAAGCGGGTGTAAAGATTGGTTTTCGCGTAGAAGACCAGCTCGAATTGGATAAGAACGCAAACGATGCGACATTGACGGGTGATAAAAGAACAGAGCCCGAAAAGACGAGGCTTTCGAACGGAGTCGAAGAAAACGCGACGAACACGCCACCGGTTAAGGATTCGCCGAGGAAGAAAGCGAACCGTCAAAAAGTTTAAAACGTAGACAGAGAGAGAAAGCTAGAGTGAGTAAGAGTGCATGCGTGGAAAAATGAGAGAGAAATAGCGCGCGCTTTTGTGAAATATCATCATTTCACGCAGCAGATTTTTTTTTAGAGAGAAACAACCTCATTCCTTTTCCCGCCTTCTCCCTCTCTTCCTTCTCGTCTTGAAATCATGCGCCTCGAAGAAGAAAAAGAAGAGGAGAACGAAATCACGCGGCAAGAGTCTTCCTCCTCCTCCTCATCTTCCTCGGAAGACGACGAGGGCAACGCGAACGTTGCCTTCATCCACGGCAACCGCGATTTCCTTTCCAATTGGAAAAAGTTTTCCCGGGAGTGTTTGCAAAAAGATTTGAAAAATGCAAACTCGCTCGCGTTAACGGAGAAGCTCTTGTCGAAAAATCCGGCGGAGTACACCGTTTGGTGGTTTCGCTTGAGATGCGTGAAGTGGATGTTCGATACATTCGATTCGATGGAGAGAACTGCGGGAGAGATGAGGTCTGTAGAGAGAAGAAATAGTGAAAGCGCTGAAAACCAACGATTCGATGCGACGAAAGAGAAGCTTTGGCGAACAGACGGGGAAAGGAAGGAAAGAATTGAACATTTAGTCGCGAATGAGAAAGAGATTCAAAGATTTAGAGAGGAATTGATAGAGTTAGGTGTGGAGGAAGTGCGCTTGGAGGAAGCGAGAGCGCACTTTCGTAGCGTCGATTCGCCGTTGATTTGGTACTCGGCGGAGACGCTTGCAAAGTTTCGAAGCGGCGCGTTGACGAGGAGAATGCTGGAGAGAGGCGCAGAGGAGTGCGAGAGTAGCGACGAGGATGAAGATGAGGAAGCGTCGACGACATCAATGGCAAGGTTATTTTGGCAACACTCGACGTACGAGGACGGTTTAAAAGCCTTGACTGATGGGGGTTGCCGACGAGATTACATCGAGCGCCTTCGAGCGTGTTGCGAAAAGATGCGAGAGATTTTCCCTCGAACAAAGTACGACATTTTGGACGAAGAGTACGCGTTTGCAGAAGCCATGGCGTCAAAAAATCCAAAAAATTACCAGGTTTGGAACCACCTTCGACAAATAGCGAGCATTGACGACCGCGAGTTTTGCATGGAAACCTCTCTCTTGGATCAACATAGCTATCGCCGCCGAGCGTTTTTCTTTCAATCAAACGTGCGCTGCGATGGACCATTCGTACATCATTTCAACGACCAAATGCGGTCCGGTGCTGCTATTCGTTCGAAATATTTCGTCGAGAATATCATATTGTTCGGCGACGACGGGAAAAAGAATATTCACGCGTGGACGCACTACGTTTGGATTGCGAAACATATCGATCGCAACGCCTGGTTGGACGTGTTCTATGCGAGCGAAATGTGCGTGATGAAAGATCCTAGGAATAATTCCGCGTGGACGGCGAGGATGAACTACGCAGAGTTTATGATGATGGACGAGAGAGAGAACGCATCGAATATAATCAATGGATGGAACAACTCGGAACATTTGAAATGGTTTGACGAGGACGAGACGGTCGCGAAATCAATTTTCGACGACGGTTCGAGCATAGAAGAGAAAGGCTTTGAGATAATTCAGCGAGAAACGAACAAGAACCACGCGATGAATGATTCTCGAGAAAGATCACTGAACGGGAAAGATTTCAAGAACATATGCACGTGCGCAGGCGCCGATTACAGCGTGTGGTGCACGCCTGGACCTCGTTTGACCCCGGAACAATTTCTCGCTTTCGACGCGGTTAGAGTCATGGAAAACGTTCTTGGATTTGACGTGAGTTTGGAAAGTTACGCAAACCCATCGTTTTCAAACTTTTATAAGAAAGAAAGCTACGCGCCAGACTCAGAAGCGGCCGTGAATTACGTCCTAGGTCTCTTTGCGCTCATGAAAAAAATGTCCGGGCCAACCCTTCCGACTTTCGAGCGCGAGATGAGAGCCGCGTTCCTAAAACAATCCGAGAAGAAAATCAATCAAATGAATGCGCTCACCAAGCGCGATTACGAGGCAAAAATAGCACTCGGCGAAAGCCAAAAAGATTTCCCGAACATTAGAATAGAAAGCGAAGCGCAGTTCGAGCGAGAACTGAACGCATTTAGGCGATTGAAAGTGTGCGCGAATCTGAGCGCGGCGCAAGTCAAAGCCTTTCGCGAACGACTCGAGGGGAAAGACGAGGAGGAACTCAGAACGCTTTCGTCGAATCCGTCCTCGGCGCGAGATTCTGTAGAAGACGGGTTGTCTGCGAACGCGCAAAAGTCGCTCAAACGGTGTCTCGTCGCCGATCCGGTCCGATCGAACTTTTACAAAAACCAGTTTTGGGCGTTAAAAGAAAGAGAGAGGAGCTCGCGGTAGGTTATTTTTTCCGGGTATGATCGTAGAAGAACTTAATTGTCCGGTGATACGAGGAAAGGAAGAGGAAAAAAAGGGAGAACCAACCCAAATAGCGCAAAATTTCCCCTATTGGGTTTAGATTACATATGTATAACTATAAAAACTAAACTTCAAAGCGCAAATCTACACACGAAAACATATTCACAGAACACGCGTACTAATTGACATCACCACCGGCGTTCGTGTTCACTAAATAAATCCCGCCCAACGTGACCGCGGCGCCGACGAGTTGCTGCGCGTCCAACGTTTCGCCGAGAGCGAAATAGCCGCCGACGACGGCGAATACCGGCGTCAAGAACGTTAAACTGGATAATTTTGTCAGGTTTCCAGAACTTGCAAAGTAGAAGAATAAGGAATACGCCAAGGCGCCGCCGAAAACGGAGGCGTAGAGCAAATTGGCGCCGTCCGCGATACCTAAAGCACCGTTGCCGAAGATATTTTCGTACACGTCCGGTTCCGAGACGAGCGAATACATCAACAAAGGAATGCCGCCGAGGAACATGTGCAAACCAGTCGCCATGACCGGATCGACGTATTTCACGACCCATCGAACCATGACGGTTCCGACTGCCATGCTTTGCGCGGCGAGAAGCATCCAAAATTCTCCAGATTCAAACGGGTGCGCCGCGAACGCTTGTAAAGCGTTCGCGCTTTCCCCGTCCCCGCTACTACTAACCAACCCAACTAAAGTCTCGTTCGGAATCTCCAGCAGCGATAAACCAACCACACCTAACGCCAAGCCTCCGATACCAGCCGCACCTAATGTCTCGCCAAACAAAAGCGACGCCAAAATAGCCACCGTCAGCGGCTGAGAATCGATGATGACTGATCCCAACCCGGCGCTCGTCTTTGCCAACCCTTCCGCTAAACACCCCTGAAACATCGCCCCGTCCACCAAAGCGAACAACGAAACCGCCAACCACCCTTTCGCATTCTTCGGCAACTTCCTATTCTTCGACGCGGCCCACAAAATAAGAATCAAACCGGCTGGAATTAACCTCACCGTGGCGACAAACATCGGCGACGTGAGCGGTAAAACCTCCTTCATCGACACCATGCTCGTCCCCCAAAGAAAGAACGGCGCGACGTAAAACAACGCCGGGAACTCTCGCTTCTTCTTCGTCTGCTGCTTCTTTTGCTCTTCTTTCTCTCTCATCTCGCTCGCCTCCTCCTCCGCGGGCGATACTTCCACGGGACAGCTCGCGTCGATCCCAACCCCGACGCACGACTCGTCCCGCGACTTCAAATCCACCCCGACGACAACCGTCGAATTCGATATCCGATCTTCTTCATCTTCATCGTCGACATCGAGCAACATCAGCTCTGGAATCTCGCACTCCACGTTCATTCCAACCCCGACGCATTCTTCACCACCACCACCACTAATATCGACGTATTCTTTCTCTTCTTCTTCTTCTCCTCGCGAAGAAGCGTTCATTTGCGCTTGCAAGAGGAGCGGGACGTTTTCATCTCCTCCTCCTCTTCTTCTTCTTCTTCTTCCTCGTAACGACATCAACGCGGGGAAAAATGCAGAAGTCCTCTCTGAGGAGAATGGATTTTGTTTTAACCCCTCGCCTCCGCGACGAAGACGACGACGACGACTCGCGCCGGCGCGGGAAAAAGGAGAAGACGACGACCACGAAGACGAAGACGTGCGAGAGAGCATGGTATTCGGTTCTCGTCGCGAGCGTTGATTGGTTCTCTCTGTCTGTCTCTCTCTCTCTCTGCGTTTTCCACCAAACGACAAAACACAATTGAAACCCTAAATAATCGATGTGTCTGAAATGTGAGCGCACGCGCGAGCACAGCGCCACTGCTACTACTGACAACAACAACAACAACAACAACAACAACAACAACAACAACAACAACAACATGTTGAGCACTTCAGCCTCTCCCGCCTCTTTGTCTTGTTCTTCTCCCTCTTCTTCCTCTATCGCGACGACGACGACGGCAAAAAAATGGAGTTCCCGAAACCGGATTAATGGTGGCCTCTTCTTCACGGGGACGTCATCATCCGTGTCCGCGACGACGAATGCGGGAAGAAGGAGAAAAGGAAGAGCGACAAAAATGAACGTAAACGCGAATGCTAAGAGAAACGAACGAGAAGCGCCGCTGACGATCGCCATCTCCGGCGCGACTGGATTTGTAGGGAAGCGACTGACGGAGAAGCTTTTGGAGGAAGGTTCAAAGGTGAAAGTTTTAACCAACAAGAGGAACAAAGCGTTGGCGAGACTTTCTCTCGGGCCGAAAATCGCGCTCAATCCGAACGTTTCCGTGTATAAATGGGAGACGATAACAGGGAAGTTGGAATGGACGGATGCGATAAGAGGGTGCGACGGCGTGGTGAACTTAGCCGGGGCGCCCGTGGCGACGCGGTGGGATAAAAAGTATAAGGAGACGCTCGTGAACAGCAGAATCGGGTGCACGAATAGAATCGTGGACGCGATTAATAAGTTGCCAGAGAAAGAGAGACCGAGCTTAGTGAGCTCGTCTGCGGTTGGATATTACGGGACGACGAGGAAGGACGAGGAGTGGACCGAGACGAGAGGGCCGGGCGGGGACTTTTTGGCGAGTTTGTGCGAGAAGTGGGAGAAGGCGGCGAACAAGGCGAAGACGAACGTGACCGTGGTGAGAACCGGAGTGGTGTTGGAGAAAGGAGGGGGCGCGTTGGGGAAGATTTTGCCGTTGTTTTATTTGTATTCCGGAGGTCCAGTCGGGAGTGGCACGCAGTGGGTGAGTTGGATTCACAGAGAGGATTTAGTCGACATCATGATGATGGCGCTGAAGAATCCGAAAAAGTTCAAAGGAGTGGTCAATGGCGTCGCTCCGGAACCGACGACGATGAATGGTCTGTGCGAAGCGATCGCGAAGGCGACGAACAGACCGAATTGGTTGCCGGCTCCTGGGTTGGCGGTGAGAGTTTTGTTAGGCGAAGGGGCGACGGTAGTTTTGGACGGGCAAAAAGTGGTGCCGGAACGAACCGTGGAAAAAGGTTTTCGATTTCAGTATTCGGACGTGAACAGCGCGCTCGAGGCAATCGTGAACGGACCGTAATCCTTTTAATATAATTATTAGTCAATGCTACTAGTGTGCTATATATATATACTCTTACTACAATACTATGTGCCGCTAAATGCATTGTGTTTTCGCGCTTTTCTATCCGAGCTTTTCGTTCAATAAACGCATCGCTTTTTGTTCTAAATTTTCTTCTTCCTCGTCGTCCGAGGCACTTCTCCTCGCCATGCCAGCGTGGGCGGCATCCGATCGTTTCATTGACTTAAACGCGCGCGAATCGAACGGTTCGTCGTCGTCTCGTTCGTTGTCATCGTCGCTTCGACCACCGTAATCACCTTCATCATCATCCGAACCGGATGATCCGCCGACGTCCAAGAACGCCCGAGTCTCTTCTTTGCCCACGTCCTTCACTTTACGCTTGGCTCGCATCTCGCGCAAACGAGCTTTTTCACGTCCGCGATCGGCGTAATCCGCGGACTTGCGCTCCTCAGCTACCTTTTTCATGCGCATTTTGACCGCCTCGCGCAGAGCCTCGTCGTTTGCGGCCGTGCTCGAAGCGAAGAATTTAGCGTCTTCGCCCAACGCTTCGAGCGGTTTCGAGGCGGTGCCGTCCTCTTTGAACACGATGCGTTTCTCCGAGCCAGCTACAGAAGCAATGGATCCCGATTTACCAATGCGAAGTTTTCCTTTCAATGCTTTTTGGCGAATCTTTTCGCTCTGTGCGTTCGCCGCGATGGCTAATTCTTTCTTCTCTTCTTCGGCGTCGTCCGCCAACGCGTGGTCTCTGCGTCGAACTTGCAAAAAGTCATCTTCGATATCGTCGTCGTCCGAGTCGCCCCCAGCCTTCAATTTGAAACGACCTCCACCGGTACGCTTCAGAACACCCGCCGAAGCTTTCATGCGTTCATCCGAATCTGAGTCCGCCGCATCGTCTTCTTCCTCTGATTCAGACTCAGACGACGAGGAAGCGTCATCTTCTTCGCCGCCGGAAGAATCTATTTCCTCCTCCTCCTCCTCCTCATCGTCCTCGCCTTCTGAGGAAATATCCGAGTCATCATCATCCTCTTCTTCTTCACCTTCGCTATCGTCGTCGCCCGAACCTTTTACTTTACTTTTCTTAGCTTTGTCACCATTTTTGTCATCGTTAGCTTTATTCTTCTCCTTCCTCGCACTGGCGGCGTTCAGAAACTTCACCTTTGGCGCGTTCGGCAACCCAAAACTCTGAGAAAGCGCCTCGACGTCAATCTCAGAAACGTCAAATACCTCCTTGTTCTTCTGTAAAAACACCGAGCGCAAGTAACACACCAACGCTCTTTGAGATAAATATTTCAAATCGTTATCTTTTGACAACAAGCCTTGGACGCTCGAACTGATGCCTTTCACTCTCGATTTCGGATTCATCTTGATGGATTTAATCGGGATTTTCGCTTGCTCTAATAATTCAGGAAACTTCGTCGCTTCCTTGCCTTCGTTCAACAGAATTAAAGCTTTACCACTGGCGGTGTACCTCGCCGTTCTTCCAACTCTGTGAATGTACGTTTGCACGTCTTCCGGACAATCGCATTGGATGACCCAATCCACGGCCGGAAAATCCAACCCTCTCGACGCCACGTCCGTAGCAAATAAGACCGTCTCTCGAGCGTTGCAAAACTGATAAAAAACGTGCTCGCGTCTCGCTTGTTTCATTCTCCCGTGGATGCACGCTAACGGAACCCCAGGTCGCATCCGTCGAAAAATTTCGTGGACAAACTTCACCTGTTTACACGAGGAGAAGAACACCAAAATTTTCTGCGTCGCGTGAGACTTCACGAACGCCCACAAGGTTTCAATCTTCTTCTCCACTTTACACGTCGTGTACATCTGTTGCAACTTCGGTGGCGTCGCGTTTACAGATTCCGCGTGTACGCTCAAAAACTCTGGATCTTTCAGCGATAACCGCGCTAAATCGCTTACTTTCTTCGTTTGCGTCGCGCTGAACAACAACGTCTGCCTCGTTTTGGGTAAATTCGCCAACACCGCATCCAACGTCTCCTTAAAACCCAAATCCAATATCCTATCCGCCTCGTCTAAAACCAGCACTTGCAATCCGGTGCAATCAAACATCGGCGTCTCGTCCATGTGTTGCAACAACCTCCCCGGTGTGCAACACAACAAATTCATCGCGTTGACTGCGTTCCTCTCCTTCTCCAAATCCTTTCCGCCGATGAGCAACGCCACGCTAAACGTGTGATTACCCCCAACCTTAACAATCTCCTGAAATATCTGCATCGCTAACTCTCTCGTGGGACTGATAAATATCGCCCCGACCCCATCGTCCTTCCCCCACTTCATCCTGTACAACTTTTCTAAACTCGGCACCACGTACGAAAGCGTCTTCCCGCTCCCCGTCTTGGCCGCTCCCAATACGTCTCTCCCGCACATCGCGTGCGGTATCGTCGCCCTCTGTATCGCCGTCATCTCTTTATACTTGCACTCTTTCAACGCTTTTTGCGTTTCTGGTGACAGAGGTAAGTGGATAAATTTTCGAACGCCGGTTAAGGATTTCGTGCTGTTATTTTCGGAGGACTTTCGAGGCGGAACCGCGAGCGGGTTCGAACCGGATTCAGGTTTCGTTTCCTGCGCATTTTTGAAGAAACGAGAACGCTTTTTGGTCAGAGAGAGAGAGATATAAAGGGCGAGAGAAACGCGCGCGAAACCGAATCAAACGGGAAAAAAATATACGCGCGGCGACAGAATCTGACACACACAGAGAGAGAAAGAGAGAAAGAATTCGCGCGAATCAAAGACGACGAAGACGACTTCATCTTCTCATCTCTCTCTGTTTTCCAATTTGTTTTTTGGCGGCTCTCTCTCGCGCGCGCATTTGGATGCGCGCTTTTTTCTTCTTCTTCTTCTTCTTTCGTACCTCTATGCACGTCTCCAACTCCCGTATCGTTTGGTCCGTCATCGCGAGCTTCCCGAGCTTCTTCTTTTTCACCGTCATCTTTTTGTCGTTGTCCTTGTTGTTCTTCTTCGTCATGGTGTTTTTGTGGGATGTGATTTCTCGCGCGTGTTGTGTTTCGCGTGCGATATGCGCAAACCAGAAAAATGGAGAAAAAAGGCATCAAGTACACCACAAATCACAAAAGTTTAACTTGCGAGAGAAGCTTTCCTTCTATTGCATCTATTATATGTAATGTTAATTAAAAATCTAATCGGACTCTTCTTCTTCTTCTTCTTCTTCTTCGGTTTGGTGCGAATCGGCGATTCTGTGCCCGTCGTACGGCAAATGAATGCCGACGTCTTGCGGGACGCACGTCTCGTGGAGCGCTCTTCGGTAGCGGTAACGAATTTTTAAGTGTTTCTTTTCGAGCGGATCGACGTCGCAGAAGCCGAGGAGAGAGGAGTAGGAGACGCCGTCGTGGAGTTCGAGTTGGGAGCGTTCGACCATGTGGCGCAAGGCGACGGTGACGTCGATCCAAGAGTCGTCGTCGCGGAGGATGTCGCTGTGTTGTTGTTGTTGTTGTTGTTGTTGTTGTTGCTCCTGCTGCTGCTGCTGATGCGAATTTTTGGCTTTCTTTTTGTTTTCGTCCTTCTCGCGTCGTTCTTTTTCTTCGTCGGGAAACGTCATCGTTCTTTTCGTCACGTCGCACTCGATGTTTTCAAACGAGCCGTACACGGCTTTTTCAATGTCTAACCCGCCTATTTCTCGTTCGAACAGTCTCTTCTCTTCCGCCGATTTCGCGACTAAGTCTCGTTGCGCCAACGCGTCCTTGCGATTTTCCTCAATTTCAGACGCGTATCGCAAACGCATTTGCTTCTTTTCGAACCGTCTCTTACGTCTCAATAAAGGAAGAATAAATACGTTTCGCAAGACGCCGATGACTGCGTTCGGAATGGTCAAACACAAAATCGCCGTTCGCCTCGTTAAATACGGCAAACCCGGCGCGAGTAAAATAGGAAACTCAAACTGTTGATTCCTTTGTCGATACTTGATTTTCAAGACGCACCCTTCAACGCCGACGCAAACGCCCCACCCGATGCTCGTTTCGCCGTCGCTCAGCGTAGCGTTGGTTCCGTTTTCAATCTCTATCCCCATCGTTCCAAATTTGAACGAATATTTTTTTATTTTGTTAGTTTGTGAGTGTTCGGCTAGCGCGCTGTTTGGGTAATGCCGCCTCGCGTTCTCCGAAGAACGGTCCACGACTTTTCTCTGGTACGATCCCGTCAAACCAAAGTTTTGTACTCCGGCGCTCAAATCCAACTTCCACGCGCCGTTCTTGCCGGCTTTCCCTCTGCACCCGGTCGTAATACCCGGTACTGGTCCTACGGTCCAGTCGATGTTACCAACCGCGTGATGCGTCAACTGTCGCTTCAAACCGACGGACAAACCTAAACCACCGCCAATGCCCTCGTCTTCCTCTCTTCCCGAAGACGACGACCCGACAAAGTCGTACCTGCACGTCATCGTTCCGGTCGTCCTGTTCGTCAGTTTTTGCTCCAAAGTCATCTCCATCCCGCCGTTCCTTTGCGAGGGCATTTGCATGTGCCAATCCGCGCTCGTCCACAACCCCAACTGTTTCCTCACGCCGACTAACAACACCCCGGCGCCTCTCCCATCCGCGTTCGCCATCGCTTGCGCTTGACAATACACGTCCACGCTTTCCGTCGCGCTCGCGCTCATCGACGTGCTCACGCTCCCTTGCAAGAAATCTAACCCTAAATCCTCCACGTGGAAATCCCCGAGCGCTCGCTCGATCACTCTCAGCGTCGCCTGCTGCTTCTCCTCGCCTTCCTTCCCTTCCACGACGCCCGTCCCTCCATCCCCCAATATCTTCATCAGTTGTTCTCTGACCGATTTCCCGCCTCTCCCTAACCTCCTCGTCGCTCTCAACCGTTCGTCGAACGCGTGCGCTAGGCTAAACTTAAACTCGTACCCGCTCGATTGTTGATATTTCATCTCCGCCTTCTCGCGCGCCAGGCGTCTCTGCTCGTACTCAAACTCTCGTCGCATCTCCTCTTTCGTTTTCCGTTTACTGATGCTCACCATCTCGTTGCGCTCCGCGGAAGACCCACTCGTCACGCCTTCGCGTCCGTACACGTCGTAAATCTTCCTCTTCTCTTCGTCTTGGAGCGTTTCGTACGCTTCGTGGAGCAGCGCGAACGAGCGTTGCGCCGACTCTTTCTTGTTCGCATCATCATCGTTTCCAATCTTGTCCGGGTGCAACTTTTGCGCTAAATTCTTGTACTTTCTCTTCACGTCTTCGGTCGAGCAGTCTCTGGGAAGGCCGAGAATCCCGTAGTAGTCTTTTTGGGAGACGTTTTTTTGCCGCTCGTAGTCGTAGTATTGGTCGTCGTCGAAGAAAGAGCTCATGATGTTCTTTGCTTTATGCGTGCGTATTTATCGCGCTTTTTACGTCTCACACGCACAAAAGTTTTTCCAATTCAAAGAGAGGGTTGACGTTTGAAAAATTTCGACAATTAAATTTCCCCAACTGTCCACAAAAAGAAGAGACCTTTGTCGCGCGTTCGGGACGCGCAGAAGAGAGAAGACACACACTTACACACACACACACACACACAGAGAGAGAGAGAGAGAGATCGTTGACCACTCGAGCGTCGCTTTTGTCTCTTTTCTTTTGGGTCTTCTTTTCTCCGACAGTCGTTTTTGTTCTTCTTCTTCTTCCTCTCTCTTCTTTGACAGAGACGAGAGAGAGAGACAGGCAGACAAAAATGAGAAATCCCTGTCGCGCTTTTCTGTCCGCGTTCGACGAGACGATCGCGACGCACCCGAGATCGATCGCCGGGGCGACGTTTTTATTGTGCCTGGCGTGCACCGCGGTGGCGTTTTTGGTGACTGGGATACGCGTCAGCACGGAAGGTTCGTCGTTGTCCTCTCTCTTTTTTTTCGCATCGAGGAGAGACTCTTTAGATATTTTTGGAAAACTACCGCATCAACTCTCTCTCTCTCTCTCTCTCTCTCTCTCTCGAACGCGAGCGATACTAATACTCTCTCTCTCTTTGAAAATGAAAACGCACGCGACGCTTGCGAAAACAACGCAGGATGGAACGTGCGAGGAACGCTCATTTCGAACAGATTTATACAGTTTGAAACGTTCGTGGAATCCGGGGGATGTACCGACGGCGCGTGTTACGTGAATCCGTATAAACTGAACCGGGACGTTCTGTCGTCGCCGCCGGCGAATCCGCCGATGCCAGAGGCGCCGAGCCCGCCGCCGAGTCCGCCGCCAGATTCTGGAGATGAAAGAAGAAGAAGACGACGACGAAGAAGGAATCTTTCAGAAAACAACGCCGAGTTTACGTATCCTCGGTGCGAGGAGTTACGGTATCACGGAGACGTAACGTACCCGAATTTAGACGTAGTATTCATGGCAAATAACGATGAGGTGGATTTGTTCACCGCGAAGGCGTTTCGAAAAATATGCGAAGTAGAGGAGAACATCATGAGACAAGCGAATTGGAACGAATACTGCAAAGGAGGAGCGGTGCCAACTCACGAGGAGCATTGTTATTTGAGCGATTCGTCGTTGGAAAATCAAGCGCCTTTGTATTACACGAAAACGATGTTGGACGGGAGCGGGACGCAGATGTACGCGAGAGGGTGTTATAACGCGATATCGTATCCTCAAGTAGTAAAAAAAGGTTTGTCTTTAAATTCGTGCGAAGAACTTGAAACGAATGACGTAGCGGCGAAGGTTATTAGAAATTTAAAAACGGCAGTTTTGGCGTGCGTGGACGTTTTAGCGGCAGATAGTAACGGCATTTGCGCGACGTTGACGGCAACAGATTTGGGAATACCTGGCACAGAAGGTGATGAGAGCTCGGTGACGTTTGAGCCGAAACAGTATTACATTCAAGCGTTCTTGAACGGAGAGTTTTCCAGCGAATTTCCGAATTTAGTCACCACTAGGAGTTTTTTACCCATGGATTGGTCGAGGATTGGAATGGAAAATGCAATGGAATACTTGGTTAATTTAGGTAAAGAGAAGAACGTTTTAGAAGTCTCCAACGAATTGTTTTATACAATTTACGGATCGCACAACGATTTATACGACTATGTAACGGACCTTGAGTTGTATAAAGATATGCGTTTAGCGTCTGGAGCGGTCATCATCATCTTAACGTTGGTCATTTGGAACACCGGCTCGTTATTTTTAACGACAGCTGCGGTGTCGCAATTTATGTTAAGCTTTCCTGTGGCGACTTTCTTCTTGAACACGGTGTTGAGGATTGACTTCTTTCCGTTTCTGAATTTTATCGGTTTATTTGTCATTTGCGGCATTGGTGCGGACGATTGCTACGTATTTCTCTCGAAATGGAACCAAGCGAAAGCGCGACTACCGCCGAATGCATCGGCAAAGGATGTCAGCAAAATGTGTTACTGGGACGCCACGTATTCCATGTTGCTCACTTCGACAACCACTGCGTGTGCATTTTTCAGTACCGCTGGATCGTTGATTCCTCCAGTGCGCGTATTTGCGATTTTTATGGGAAGCCTGGTGGTTTTCGATTACATTTTCGACGTGACCATATTCGCCGCCGCAGTGGCATGGGAACACGACAAGAAGATTGAGTTGAGAAAGAGACGATACGAGGATGGTAGTAAATCTGCTGGATGGATGCTTTCGATTTTCTTCGAATTGCCTCCAATAATGAGACGACCGCAGTGTATGAAACCTGATGCAGACGATGGTGACGCAAACAATATCGACGAGGAACGACAAGAGCAAAAATCACCTAACGAGAAGAACGTAAATAATACCGGTGATGAGAAAAAGAGCAGAACAGTGAGCGAAAATGTCTCAAGGGAGCTCGTATTTCCGATCATATATAAGCTCAGATATTTTCTCGTCCTCATCGCTATCGCTCTAGGGTGTGTCTCCTCCTTCGGCGGGTCTAAATTATCATTACCGACGGACTCTGCAGTCGAGCTACTCCCCAAAGAGCACGTTTTGACACAATACTCTCGGACGATGCGTTCTGGATTCAAATCTGCCACCGAATCGCGAATAGAAGTAGACGTCGTTTTCGGACTGCATCCGAAAGACGACGGCGATCACAACGATCCAACTTCGACGCCGAGTTTTGCCGTCGACACCACTTTTGACATGTCCGCGCCAGAGGCGCAATTATGGTTGTACAATTTTTGTCAAAAGGCCAAAGCGCTCGCGTTTGGCAACGAGTCGCGGTGTTGGATGGATACGTTTGCGTTGTGGCTAGAAGATATGGACGCGGCTTGGGCGTCCGATTTCGACGATTCCCAATATCGGAAGACGAGAGACGGAACCGATAACGAATGGTTAGGCGATTTCAATTTCCGTTATGAGACCGGAGCATGGGCCTGGCAACAAAGCTGCGCCAAGACAAAAACGTTGCCGATACCGCATGAAAATTTTATTTCGTGTGTTTATGGATGGACAATGGACTCGGAAACGAGCAACGGTGGGGGTAACTATTATTTAAAAAACAGCAAAAGGATTATCGATTCGTTGTACAACGAGAGATACGATAGTTCCGGTACGGTTCTCGTGGAAAGGTATGATTCCGTGAAAATGCTTCTCACCGTCGTTTCGTTTTCTCTCGATATAGGGTGGAACGAAGAAACGTCGTTATTGAAAAAGCGATGGCAAACGTGGGAATCGTTCATTCACGAGGAACTCAAAACGGCTCCAGTTGGAGTCAAAAACGGATGGCAAACCGACCGAGGTGCCTGGCGATGGTTCGATACCGTAGAAAATATGAACAACAACTTTCGCGAAGCGACGTTGATGTGTCTTGGTATTGCCTGTGGCATCGCGTTGATCTCCACCGCGAACATTGTCGTCACGTTACTCACCATCTTTTCCATCGGTACCATCCTCGCCTCGACCATTTCCGTCGTCGTTTCCTTGGGATGGACCCTCGGATTCCTCGAAGGGATATGCTTGTGCATTCTCATCGGTTTATCCGTCGATTTTGTCATCCACATGGGACACGCTTATTGCGCCGCCGCCGAACGAGGCTTCCATACCAGAGTCGATCGCACGAAAGAAGCTTTCGCCCGCATGGCCTCCCCCATAGCCTCCGCCGCGTTCACCACCTTCGCCTCCGCCTGCCTCCTCTTCTTCTGTACAATCACATTCTTCCAAAAGTTCGGCACCATCGTCATGATCTCCATGATTTGCGCTTTTTGGGTCTCTTTGGTGTTTTGCGTCGCTTTGCTCTTGGTTTTTGGTCCGGAAGGGAGCTTTGGGAACATCCGAGATTTTGCGAACATGTGTTCATGCAAACCGTCCTCGACGACGACGACGACGACGACGACGACGACTCAGCAAATAGACTGAGCGAGCGCGTGCGAAGATTTTTGCATATTCATGAATGAATTATATATTTATCATTACGTATGCCGCGTGTGTATTATTAAAAGCAGATTATTTATGTAAAAGATGTGTGTAAAACTTGTCGTGTTTAATAACCAGCGCCGATCGATCGAGCGATGATGTGCGCGCGCGCTTTTCTTTTTCCTTCTCAAAAATGTTTTTCAAAGTTATGTTTTCGCCTCATTTCCAATCCCCTAAAATTGATAGAGAGAGAGAGAGAGAGAAAAGCACGCGCGCGCGCAAAATCACGCAACGAAAAATGTCGAGCAGCGCGGTAACCGCGCAGGAGGAGAAGAAGAAGAAGAAGAAGAAGAAGGATACATCTCCTTCGCTGTCGAAGAAAAACGCGCTTCTTCCGATGATCAACAAGAACATCGTGGTGATGGACAACGGCGGCGATACGATTAAAATCGGATTCGCGGGGCAAACGTCCCCAACGGCGCTCGTGCCGAACTGCGCGTGCCGACCGCACGGGACGAAAGCGACTATTTTAGGCGTGGACACGTTGAAAATTCCAGACATTAACGGGTTAGTCGTTCGGAGACCGATCGATAGAGGATATTTGACCAACAGTCAATTGCAGAAAGATATTTGGGCGCATTGCATACACGAGGTGTTGAAAGTCACGCCGGAGGAGGTGAAAAAATGTTGGTTGATTGTGACGGAACCGCCGGCGAATTTTAGCACGTCGAGACAAGAAATGGATAGAATAGTGTTGGAAGAGTTTGGATTCGAAGGCGTGGTGTACGTTTCCGCGGCGTTGTGCGCGATGAAGGCGCATTTGTGGCAGACGAAAGACGAGGATTTAGAGAACGACGATGAAAACGACGATACGATGGAGATAGATGACATAGATAAAGAGTACGTGGACTTTAACGATGCGCCTCCGAGAGTGCGCGCGTCGAAAAAGCAAAGAATCAAATGGGCTCGAGAAGCTATGACTGGATGCGTCCTCGACGTCGGGTTTTCGTTCGCGCACGCGTCGCCGATTTTAGACGGTCGAGTCGCCGACCATTACGTGAAGCGATTAAATTTAGGTGGACGCGCGCTGACAAACTACCTCAAAGAGTTAGTCTCGTATCGACAATGGAACGTCATGGACGAATTCGCGTTAATCGAGGACGTCAAATTGAAATCGGTATACTGCCAAGAAAACGGAGACATTTACGAAGCGTTGAAAGAGGCGAAAAAGAAAATTCGCGAAAACAAAATCGCGGTCAAATACGTTCTTCCAGACGGCGTGAACACGCTCAGAGGATTCCTCGCCGATTCCGTGTTGGCGAACGACGCCAACGACGACGCCTCGTCATCTGAATCCGACATCAACGACGACGACGATTTGCAAACCCGAAGAAGAAAATTAAAGAAATTAAAAGAGAAAGCGGCGAAAGGCGCGGGAAGTATGGAACTCGCCCCGGACGCCCAATCGTTAGTATTAGTCAACGAACGGTTCATGGTCCCAGAAATCCTCTTCCACCCGTCTGATATCGGTTTAAACCAGTGCGGCATCACCGAGCTCATCGCCCAAAGCGTCCACCACGAGGAAGCGAACGATTCTTTACGAGACCAAGCGGTGGAAGCGCTCATGTGGCTCAACGTCATCGTCACCGGCGGATGCACGAAAATCCCAGGCCTCGTCGAACGTCTCGCCCGAGAAATCCGCCAATTCGCGCCCGTCTCCTACCCAGTTTCCGTGCGAGCGCTCGACGATCCAATCTCCGACGTCTTCCTCGGTCTCTCGCTCCTCGTCTCCACCGACGACGCGCACGCGCCCGTTCCGGATCCCGTGCGTTCCTTCTGCCTCAAACACGGCACCGAGAGAGACAAATACGTCGTCAAAAATAGCGAGTATAAAGCCGAGAGAGTGAGTCAGTACGATCGGTTCGAGAGCGTGCCGCTGGGAAGGTGCAGAGATATGCATTTGAATAAAATGAGTGAGCGAGTGGTACCGAAGAACGAGAGCAGAGAGAGAGAGAGAGGAAAATAGACACGTGTAGTCATTTAGTGTTTCAGGCGAAAAATTCAAAAAAAATAAAAGTTGAACTCTGTCACAAACAAGTCACCGCGCGCGCGCGCAGAAAGCGAGAGAGGGATGAGCGAAGAAGAAGAAGACGTTATTCGCGGGAAGAGCACCGAGGACAACTACAATCGCATCGTCACCGGGCACGTGTACAAATACGATGACGATGCGGTGAAAGAAGAAGAAGAAAAAGAAGAAGCGTTCAAGAAGAACGCGGTGCCAACAGCGGGGAAAAAAATGAACGATCGGAAGAACGAAAAGACGAACGATGACGCGACGTTTTCCTTCTCGGAAACGCACCGCTCGCTCGCGGAAAAGAAAGCGTACAAATGGGCGAAAGTGAAAGGGTCCCCGTTTTGGCCGTGTCAAGTGGTGGACGTGGAGAAGTTTAAAGAGAACGTGCCGGAATTTGTCCGAGAGAAAGTGCTTCGAGGAGGAGGAGGAGGAGGAGGAGAGGTCGACGAAGACGAGGCGAAGAGTAACAACAACAACTACAACAACAACATTAATAACGTGAAATTGATTCAGTTTTTCGGGACGAACGAGTACATGTGGTACGTGGAGCCGAAAGCGCTGACTGCCGAGGAGGAAGAGGAGAGAAGGAAGAAGAAGGCGAGCGGCGGCGGCGGCGCGGCGAAGAACAACTGCGGCGGGAACATTTTTCGAAAGGTGGAGATGGAGTCCTTCGGAGACGGGTGCGATAAAGGGTACCACGTGAAGATGAAAACGGCCGGGTTGAAACGAGCGGTGAGCGAGATGCGAGAGTGTTTGAGAAGTGGGGAAGACCCGTCCGACGTGAAGAGAGGCGGGCTGCAATGGCACACGAGGACGATCGTCGCGGAGGATGAGGAAGAAAAAGAGGAGGAAAATGCAAAAAAAACGGAGGAGAAGAAGAAGAAGAACAAGAAGAATAAAGTGTCGCCTTCGTCTTCGGCGGGGAAAAGGAAGAATGTGGAAACGCAAAACAGTTCCGCCGCCGCTAAAGAGAGAGCACAGAAAAAAGCAAAGAAGCTTTCCGAAGAGGAGAAGAAGAGGGAGGAAAAAGCAGCCGCTGCGGCGGCGAAAGCGGCGTTGAAGATGGAACTCGCCGCGCAGAAAGAAGAAGAAAGGAAAAGAAACGAACCGGCTACTTTGGAAACACTCTTCAGTGTTAAAAGCATCGAAGAGAAACCGTTTCAGTTATCGTTCGACGTTTTGAGTGTGAGAGACCCGCCGCCGTTTGAGCGGTTACGAAGAAACCGATGGGTGTGTCGTCAAGCGCCGAGACAGGTACACTCGAGCGAGGCGGTGGCGTGCTATTGTCGACCAATACCGCATTCGATAAGAGAAGAAATGAACGCGAATATCACGACGGAGCGAGCGATGAAGATTGCATCGGCATCGACGACAACTGCAGTAGAAACAGCAGCGCCATTGGATTCGATTACAAATAAACTCGCCGCGGGAGGCGAAGACGACGCACAACAACAACAACAACAACAAATTAGTGAAGAGAAAGGTCCGGCCACGCCGCCGGAAACTCTCGAAGATCCTTTGAATAATAGCAACAGTGGTAGCGTCAAAGATGAAGAGAAGAAAGCACCAGCAGTGAAGCCGTTGCCAAAACTTCGTCTCGGATGTGGTCAAGACTGCGTCAACCGCGAAACGCGATACACGTGCGATAGCCGAGTGTGTCCGTGCGGGGACGACTGTTCCAATCGACCGTTTCAATACCTTCCTCAACCGAAAGTGAAAGTTCAACTGACGGAAAATCGTGGGTATGGATTATTCTTGCAGCAAGACGTCTTTGAGGGTGATTTCATCGTCGAATACATGGGCGAAATCATCGACGAAGAGGAATGTTCCCGACGTCTGTTGGCGTGCAAAGGCAAAAACGAACCGAACTTTTATCTCATGGAAATCACTCCGTCGCAAATAATAGACGCTCGATTTTGTGGCAACAACGCTCGATTCATCAATTCGAGTTGTCATCCGAATTGCGAGACGCAGCGGTGGGTGGACGCCTCCACGAATGAAACCAGAGTTGGCATTTTTGCCACAGAGGACATCAAATCCGGCACGGAGTTGACGTACGACTACAACTTTGCGCACTTTGGCGGCGAAGGTACCACGTCGTTTACGTGCTTCTGCGGGCACCCGATGTGCAAAGGGACGTTAGATGCCAATCCAGAACGCATGCGAAGGTTCATGGACAGAGTCACGGTGACGATGAAAAATGGCGACGTGAAAACGGGAACGGTTTTAGAATACACGGTGAACAAAAAATACAAACTGTTGCTCGACGACGAGCACGACGCGAAAGCGTGGTCAAAATCGACGATATCCGAGGAAGAAAAAGCCGAGTTGGCGTTAAAGAGGACGAAAAATCGCAAGTACATCACCGTAAATCTGGACAACGTCGACGACACCGCCAACGATGCGAAGAAGAGTGGCGCCAAGAAGGACGCGAAGCTCGCGTGCGTTTGGCTCACCAACCGCACCAACTTCACCGAGAGCAAAATCAAAAAGAAAAAAGTGGACTTGAACGAGAAAAAGAAGACCGCAAAAGGTGCCGACGCGAAGAACAAGAAGCGAAAGAGAAAACCGACGAAGCGACCACCACCACCACCACCACCACCACCACCGGCGTCGAAGCAGCAGCAGCAGCAGCAGCAGCAGCAGCAACCGCCTTCCAAAACCGCAACGACGACGATGTCGCCTCTCAAAGAAATCGTCGTCACGCCGGTCAAACGACTCGTCGAGAGCGCAATCGCCAACGTCGTAAACAGGCAGCAAAACAACCGCAACCCAACGTCGAATCAGCAGCAGCAGCAGCAAAAGTCTCCCATCCAACGCGCGTTGCAGTTTTTTGCCAACAAGTAACGCGCAGAAAAAGAAGAAGAAGAAGAAGAAGAAGAAGAAGAAGAAGAAGAAGAAGAAGAAGAAGAAGAAGA
>Ga0181599_1000095_pt1 | contig 78408 bp, 54 predicted proteins | sample 041ome_3_FD_148658 | JGI IMG/M metagenome (GOLD analysis project Ga0181599, IMG submission 148658) | Coastal salt marsh microbial communities from the Groves Creek Marsh, Skidaway Island, Georgia - 041405US metaG (spades assembly) | ecosystem: Environmental > Aquatic > Marine > Intertidal zone >...
TAATAAAGAGACAGACAGACAGACAGACAGATCTCTCTTCTGCGCGCGAGTCACGAAAAAGAAGAAGAAGACCAACACATCGCCGCTACCGATCCGATCCGATCTTTTGAATGCTTTGATCTGTGTTACTTCTCTTTTCTCTCTCGTTTTGTGAAAAAATATCTCATCTCTCTCGCGCCGTTTGACATTTATTTTCAAAAAAAGAAACACCTTGAAGGGGTTGTCGTCGTCTTCAGAGAAGAAGAAGAAGAAGAATACGAAGAAGATTTTTCGGTGAAAGAGCGGAGAAACCATGAGCGGTAGTGGTAGTGGTTCGATGTCGTTCGCGTCTTCTTCTTCCTCTTCTGCTGTCGTCGTCGCGCAGAAGAAGAGTGCTTTTTCTTCTTCTTCTTCTTCGAACAGACAGAAGATGATGAAGTTGACTCAGAGAAGAAGACAAAGACAAAGAAGAGGCGATGAAAACAACAACAATTTTTTGTCGCGAGCGATGGCGATACAAGAAGGAGGCGAAGTCAAGACGACGTACGTGACTTTACCGGACGAGAAAGTATTAGTCGCGCACGCAAAAACAGCGGTGAATTCTGGAATACACACGGTCGCGTTGGAGTGTAAACCTTCTCTGCCGAAAGGATTGATTTTACATTGGGGCGTTATTCGCGGCGGCGAAGAGAACGGGAAGAAATGGCACGTGTTGCCGCAAGAGTTGTTTCCGCCCGGGACGACGGTTTATAAAGAGAAGGCGATGCAAACACCGTTTCCGCGAATGTCCAAATTAGTGATCGTTTTAGACGCGGAGGTGACGGCGATTCATTTCGCGTTGAAGAATGAAGAGACCGGGAAGTGGATCACCGGGCCGAATAAGAAGGATTTCGTGATTCGGTTGGACGGGAAAGGTACTCATACTAATAATAATGATGATGGTAGCAGTGATGGTGCGATTCCTCCAACAGCGGCTGCCGTTCCGACGCCTTCTCCTCCGCCGATCGTGGTGGAGGTGCCGGAACCAATCGCCACACCATCGCCGCCAACTCCAGCTCCCGCTTCTCCGTCGTTGATTACCAACGCTTACGTGAAACCGTCCGACGCTTTGGACAATTTGATCAAAGTCGTCGCGTTTACAAAGTGGGAAGAAAAAGGAAGGCCAGAAGTGAACGAAAGCGAACGCGAAGCGATGTTGAACGAAGCGAGCGAGTCCATCATTCGCGAGTTGGAAGGCGGCGCCAAATTAGAAGCGATCATGAAACGATTCGGCGTCGAGGGAGGAGGATCTTCTTCTTCTTCTTCTTCCCCGGCGCCGACGGCAGTTCCAACGCCAGTCGCTGTTGCGACTCCTCCAACTCCCACTACTCCTACTCCTTCGTCTTCTCCACCTCAACAACAACAACAAGGAAACGACAAGTTGAGGCAAATCTGCGAGTCTCGCTCCAACGGCGCTACCCTCAAATGGGGTAAATATTACGGCAGTCAAACGGGAGCGGCTTTAGTGCGCGACATGTACGTAGAAACGAGAGAAAAGAACAACATGTTGCAGTTAAACGTCGTCGTTGAGGCTGATTTTGACGTCAATTTGCACTGGGGCGTCACGGCGAGAACGGACGGGACGTGGCGACAGCCGCCCCCCGGGTGGACGACCGTGCCGCCTCGAAGTTGGGGTTCCACCGGGAACAGTTGGGAAACAGAATTTGAAAATTGCGGGAACAAATTAAAAGCGGTAACGTTGGAAGTGCCGTGCGGAAAAGACGAAGGGATCATTTTCGTGTTGCGAACCGTCGCAGACGAGTGGGTAAAGGATGGCGAGGACGATTTCTACGCTCACAGAGATACCAACCAGTTGGCGCCGTCGCCTTCGTATGAACACCAACAATCGAACAAGAGAGAAGAACGAAAGAATAAGAAGGAACACCGAGATCACGACCGAAAAGATCGCAAAAGAAAAGACGACTCGTTTGCCGCGAACCAGCCAGTCATTCCTCCGACGATCAACGCGAAGTCAATCAAATCAGTCCAACCAATCTCCAGGAAGGAGTGGAATGTGGACGACATTCTCTTGAATGTCGGCGCGTTTGGTAAACACGGCAACAACGTCGCACAAAATTCCATCGATCAAATATGCAACGCCGAAGAAGGGTGCACGCGATCGTTGATGCATCGCTACAACGCCGCTGCCGACTTATTGGGCACTTGCCACGACGAAGGTGAAGCCGGTTTACTCGCCATGTTTACCTGGTTCCGATTTATGGCCTTGAGACAACTCGTTTGGAACAACGATTATAACATCAAACCGAGAGAAATTAGTGCCGCGCAAGCTAGATGTACGGAAGCATTGACAAAGTACCATCGCAATGAAAGTGGATATCGCGACGTTGTTCGATTGATCATGATGACCATTGGCCGCGGAGGCACCGGAGACGTTGGTCAACGCATCAGAGACGAAATTTTAGCGGTTCAACAAGCAAACAACTGCAAAGGCGGCATGATGGAGGAATGGCACCAAAAGTTACACAACAACACGTCGCCAGATGACGTTCCAATTTGTGAAGCGTTGTTGAAATTCATCGCCTCCGATTGCGATATCAACGTTTACTGGGCTCATTTGCACGCGAACAACATCGACGCCAAGCGAATGTCCGAATACGACCGAAAGATTTGCTCGGAACCGAAATTCTCGAGAGACCAATACGAAGGTTTAACGAGAGATTTAACCGAATATTTACGGACGTTGAAAGCGGTGCACTCTGGCGCCGATTTGGATTCTGCCGCGGAAGCCGTTCTCGGATACCACCAAGATGCGTGCAAAGGTAAAGAAATCAACATTCCGCCCGTCGCTGACGTCGCTTCGCCTCGATTAGAGGAACTCTTGACGTGCGCGAGAGTGTTGAGAGAACAAAACGGCGACGCGTTGAACGTCTTGGAAGCTATTTTAGAGGCGAGAAGAGAATTGTGGGAATGGACGAAACCGAACGGAAGAGATAACGATCGTTTGAAGGATGTCATTTATTTGGATTTGGCGTTAGAAGCAGCCGTGAGACAAGTGATGGAAGCGCAAATCGCCGAAATGAGCAAGAGAGCGCCTCTCGACGTCTTGAAAATCACCGGAATGGTTTTGGAGAACTTATGTTTGAGTACAGGCGAAAACCAAGAATTCGTCTATTGCTTGAAAGATTGGCAAAACGTCATTCGGTCCGCGCAGTCTGGTTCGAACGATTGGGGATTACAAGCCAAAGCCGTGTGCGACCGTTTAGGTAACGCACTCGGAGAAATCTCGGAACGGTACATCAACGTCTTGCAGCCGACGGCGATGAACATGGGACCAAAATTGAACGTTAACGAACACGTTTTGCAATTGTTCTCTGAAGAGATCGTCAGAGGTACTCCAGCTGCACCGTTATCCCAAATGCTTCGCGTGCTAGACCCGATGATTCGAGCCGTCGCCCATATGGGTCGATGGCAAGTCATTTCGCCCGTACAAGTTAAAGGTCAAATCGCGTACGTCGATGCGTTGTCCGCGGTTCAGAACACCAAATATTCCACCCCGACGATTATTATCGCGAAAAGAGTTTCCGGTGAAGAAGATATTCCAGTCGGCTGTGTCGGCGTGATCACTCCGGACATGCCGGACATTCTCTCGCACGTCTCCGTCCGCGCGAGAAACGAGAAAGTGTTCTTTGCGACTGTTTTTGACTTCAACGTCTTGGAAGAGATGAAACAGATGGACGGCAAATGCGTTTCTTTACATCCGAACGCGCAAGGAGATGAAATCGATGTTAAGTCTATCGAATTGGCCGACGTGCAACCTGCTGGAGGCGCAGGTGCTGCCTCTCAAGCGAAAACCTTGGGCGAATCCGGCATTTCCATCAAGCAGAAGCAATGGCCCGGTAGGTTCGCGTTGGATTCGTCTGAATTCAACGACCAAGTCGTTGGCGGAAAGTCGAAAAATCTGGAATTATTGCGAGGACGCACGCCGAATTGGATTCAATTGCCTGCCTCGGTCGCCCTTCCGTTTGGAACGTTCGACGCGACTTTGAACGATCCAGTCAACGCGCAAGTAAAATCGAAGCTGGAGTCTCAGATTGTCGCTTTGAAGCAATTCGACGACTCCAAAGACGGCGACGGTTTTCGCGCGTTGATTGATGACATCAAATCAACCATCTCTTTGTTGAAACCACCGAAAACTTTGCAGTCTGAGCTTGAATCCTGCTTCAATAAAGAAAGTTTAGCGTGGCCTGGAGATTTGGAAACTTCCGAAGAAGGCAAGGAAGCTTGGAAAACCATCTGCGCTGTTTGGGCCTCCAAATACAACGAGAGAGCGGTTTTGTCATGCAAAAAAGCTGGTTTGAACCACGACGATTTGAACATGGCGGTGTTGTGCCAACCGGTGGTGAACGCGAAATACGCCTTCGTGTTACACACGGTGCATCCACAAACGAACGATCAAACTGAAATTTACGGCGAACTCGTCTGCGGCATGGGCGAAGCGTTAGTCGGTAACTTTGCCGGTCGTGCGTTGAGTTTTACGGTGAAGAAATCGGATTTAGATCGACCAACGATCAACGGGTTCCCTTCAAAATCGAAAGGTTTGTTCATGCGACAAAACACGCTGATTTTCCGATCGGACTCGAACGGTGAGGATTTAGAAGGGTTTGCCGGCGCTGGTTTATACGACTCTATTTGCATGAACGAAGCGAGTTTAGAATCCATCGATTATACGAACGAACCGATTTCGAACAACGAAGATTTCAGGAACCAAATGTTGAGCGCAATTGCAAAATGCGGGATGGAGATTGAAAACTTGTTGGGATCAGCGCAAGATATTGAAGGCGCGATTACTGAGGACGGTAAATTGTTTGTCGTGCAAACCAGACCGCAAGTGTTTTAGAGTGAGAGAGAGAAGGAGATGGAGAGGATACATGATAATACATTGAAAATAAAAGTATTCGAGAAAAGCGAGCGCAGCGCAAAATAAAAGTCAAACAATAATAAGCTGACAATGAACGAAAAGTGTAGTTTCAAGTATATAATAATACGAATGATTTGAATATGAATTAAAATTACAGCTGATGATACTGTATTGTGAGGTGTATGTGTCAATCACGCGATAAACGTTCCCGTCGTTTTGTCTCTCTCTTTTTTATGTATGTAATACCTTATTTGTGTGCACGTTTCCTTCCTCGACCTTTCAACCGACGAGTTCGCCAAGCATAGCTTCGGGAGGTAAATATTTCTTCAACACGTTTGGCGGGTGCAACATGTCAAATTCCTCCGTGGCGTCTTTACCAGCGAACAACATGATCGCCTTCTTTCCGCCGGGGTGGTCCGGTAAAAACTCCGTCACGTCGTACACTTTCCCGTGCAAAATCACCCAACAGTCGTTTTCTTTATCGTGCTTTGCAACTTCGGCTTCGGTCAATCCTCCTCCCGAGGAGGATGCCGTCGTCTTGGCGCCCATTTTTGGATTGAAGTGCCCGTTGATGTTCGCGACTCTGTTTAACGCACCCTGCGCGTCGCTTATTCTCGAGTACGCGTTGACGTTACCACCACCGTTTCTCATTTGCTTGACGATATTCATCCCAGCGACTCTGCCAAAGACCACGCAATCTAACAAAGAGTTCCCGCCCAAACGGTTTCTCCCGTGGACGCCTCCGGCGGCTTCGCCGGCGCAAAACAAACCCGGAATCGGTCTTTTATTTGCGTCTAAAACTTGAGAATCACCATTGATGCTCAAACCCCCCATGGTATAATGGACAACCGTACACACGATGGCGACGTGAAATGTCGAGTCGTTCATATCCAAAGGCGCGTTGTGAAAAAACTTCTTACCGTACGGGCACGATTTCGTTTGCGCGCAGCGATTGTATTTCTCAAACGTCTCTTGCAAATGCGACGGGTCGATGCCCATCTCTCTGGCGACTTCGTTCCCGGAGTTGAATTTTTTCATAATGCCTCTCCCGACGTAGTGTTTGCAGTGCCATTCGATTTCTTTGGACGCTTTCCCGTTTAAGATTAATCGGAATGGACCTTTGTTTCGGTTCATTTCACCGGAAACGTAATCTCGTCTCCCGAGCTCGTCGCAGAATCGATTCCCGTCCGCATCTAACAAGATACCGCCGACGCCTCTCAAAGCTTCCGCGGCTAAAAATTTCACCTTTGCATCCGGTTCGGACGGATTCACTAATCCCGTCGGGTGGACTTGCACGGATTCCATGTCCACGACGCCGGCGCCAATCTCTTGGGCCATTTTAATCCCGTCGCCCGTGCAGTGATCGCCATTTGTCGTCGGTAAATTCGTCACGTCTGGTCTGTATTTCGATAACAAAGAGGTGTTCGTGTAATCCGCGCCGTACCCTCCGGTACACACCACCACCGGTCCAAACGCCTGTTGCGTTTGTCCTTTCTTGTCTGTATATTCGCACCCAATTACCGCTCCGTTCGCGTCTTTCAGTAACCTCTTCACGTTTGCCTTGGTCATAATCTGCGCTTTTTCATTGTTTGTTTTTTCGCAAACTTCCTCCAACGCCTCCATCAACGCGTACGTGATCGTAAACCCGGGAAATCTCGCTTTCCCTCGGTGCGTTCTCGGATAGGAGTGTCCGCCCAACTGAGAAATCAAACTCAAATCGAGATTAAACCTGTCAACGAGCCAATCGACGGCACTTCCGCTGCCGTGCGCTAACACTTTAGCCAACGGTACCGTGTGTTCCGGTGCGGTCGTGTGGTTCACTCCAGCTGCGCCTTTGAGACAGTCTTGCTCGAACGCCTCGGCGGAGTCTTGCGCGGCTGCGCCGCCGACTCGTTTTTGCGTCTTCGTCGGCGCTCCTGTTTTTGCGTTTCAGAATGAAAAAGAAGAAGAAGAATTTACGAATGAGATGAAGGCACGTACACGCGCATCTGCTATTGCGCAGAGCGCCTGGCTGCTCCAAACGAAATTATTTTTTTTTCTCTCCCTCTTTCTCTCTTCGACTCGACTTTTGATATATAAACTGACTTGACTTGACTTGACCCTCTCTCTCTCTCTCTTGATGAGTCAGATTTCCGTTAAAAAACGAATTTTTTCACGCGAGAAAGGCAAGGCGCGCTTTTTTATATAACATTGTATCTCTCTCTTTCTCTTCGGCGAAAAGAGAGAGAGAGAATTAAGAGAGAGAAAGAAAAGAGCGTTCGCGCGGAGATGCGCAAATCATCATCGCTCTTCTTCGTTGGAAAGAAAGAGAAAGAGCGAAAAGAGAGAAAAGAGAGAAAAATCGAGATCCAATTGACGCGCGCGCAAAACACAAAAAAGCCGCAAAAATAACGAGATTTTCTTTACAAAAAAAGGAAAAGGGAAACGCTCATACCGTTTATCCCACTCGTCGCTTTCGTCGAGTTTCCTCCTAAAAAAGCCGACTTATCCAAGAGTAAAACCGAGCCTCCGTTTTCTAATATCGTGTGCGCGGCGGAGAGGCCGGCTAAGCCACCGCCGATGACGATTACTTTAGACATGATTTGATTCTTTGTGAGGATTTTGGAAAAAAAAGTGAAGAGAGAATATAAAAAACAAAAATATCACAAACAACGAGAGAAAAAGGAAGAAAAAAATATCGGCAAAACGAACGAACTTTTTTTGAAACCCCGCAGCCAGGCAGCCCTCCTGAAACCTAATTTTTGGCGAGAAACTCGAAAAGCGTTTTGTTTTCTATTGTTCGTCGTGTCTCCTCTGGGGGGTTGTGTTGGTTCGTTACAACAAAAGAAGGAAAGGAAAGAAATGAAGCGCAGTCACCGCGTGGGCGGTCGCGTGTTGTTGCAACGAATACTGCTGAATCAACGTCATCATCATCAAAAACAACAACAACAACTTCTGTTCCCCCGGGTGGCGGCGGCTTCGTCGTCGTCGTCGTCGCGTTACTACTACTACTACTCTCGGTGCCGTAATGACAACGTAACTTGTTCTTCTTTTTTGTCTTCTTCTCGTTCCTCCTCCCTCGATGATGATGAAGATGCGAATATCGACGGGGAAAATTTGACGGCGAGAAGAAGAAGAAGAAGAAGAAGAAGCGCAGAACGAGAACAAAAACAACAGCAACTCGTGGGCGGTGATGGAACGGGAAGAAGAAGAATAACGACGACGACGACGCGCGAGAGCATCAACAGACGAGATTATAACCGCAGCGCGAGCACCAGCGGCGCTACAAATACGAACAACAAATCTTCTTCTAGTTTTAGTTCTGCAGCAGCAGAAGTAAATACAAATAAATATGAAGCGGAGACGAATGCGACGACGATGCACATCTCCTATCCGGCGTTTCATGTCTGGGGGAGCAACACGGGCGTCGGAAAAACGCTCGTTTCTGGTGGACTAATCAAAGCGGCGTCGTCTTCGAAAGGAAACAGCGACGACTTTGAGAACAGTTCTTGTTTGTATTTGAAACCGGTACAAACCGGGTTTCCCGAAGACTCGGACGCGCAGTTCGTTTTCGATTGTAGTGGTAGTAATAGTAGCAGCAGCAACAGTAGCGATGACGATAAGAACAGTAAAGGAAGAGTCACGACTGGCGCGCACGCCGCGAAATGTACCGATACTACCACCACTAATAATAATAATACTACTACTGATGATGATAGCGATAATAACAATAGTAATAAAATCTGGTGTCACACGGAGTTTGCGTGGAAAATAGCGGCTGGACCGCACGTCGCGGAGAAACTGGAAGGGAGACCAGTGACGGACGAGGACGTCGTGAACGCCGTACGAAATCGAATGGAGGAGTTTCACAATAATAACAACAATAATAACAGAAAGTTTGCACTCGTAGAAACTGCCGGAGGCGTTGCATCACCTTCCTCTTCTGGGAATTTACAATCGAACGTGTTAGCGAGATGTCGATTACCGGCGATATTAGTCGGCGATGGACGATTAGGTGGCGTTTCTGTGACGTTAACGTCGTACGAGTCTTTACTTCTGAGAGGATACGACGTCGCGTGCATCGTTTTAAGCAACGAAGGCTACGATAACCACGAAGCGATTGCAAAGAACGTCCCATCAAACGTGAAGGTATTCTCGTTATCAAAGCTACCAGACGAAGGCGACGGACAAAAATGGGTGCATGCGCAAAACGACACCTTTCGAGACATATACGCGCACCTCGTTCAATGGCACGCAAAACGCGTGGAAGCATTGAATGGATTAGCAAATGATGCGTTGGATACTTTATGGTGGCCATTTACGCAGCACGAGATGGTCAAAAAGGATATGGTGGCGGTAATCGATGGACGATCTCAGGATGATTTTGTCATTTACGACGAGAAGACGGAAACAGTGCAACACAGATTCGACGCAGCCGCTTCGTGGTGGACGCAAGGCATCACGAGCGATAAAGCGAACGAGAGTCTACATCGAGCCCTCATGCACGCGTGCGGTCGATACGGACACGTTATGTTTCCTGAAAACGCGCACGCGCCGGCGTTGGAAGCGGCCAAAGCGATACTTGACGGTCCAGCGAAAACATGGGGTAAAAGAGTTTTCTTCTCTGACAACGGAAGCACGGCGACGGAAGTTGGCATTAAAATGGCTTTTCGACAGCGGTACGTAAATCTTGGTTTACTTTCGAAAGACGGCGTCGAACGCGCGAAGCAAGCGAACGATGCGAGCGCGTTGAATGCGCTGCCTAAACTTAGAATCTTAGCGTTAGATGGTTCGTATCACGGAGACACGTTGGGTGCTATGGACATGCAATCGCCTTCGATTTTTACCGGAAGTTTGCAAACGCCTTGGTACGAACCGAGAGGACTATTTTTAAACGCACCTACGCTTGCGTTAAAAAAGCAAAAGTGGACCGTGGAATGCCCCGCGGAGGAGTTAGTCGTAGGAGAACGGAGTTCTTCTTCGTCTCTGGTGGTTTTAGATCAATTCGAGAGTAAAGCGGATGCACTTGACGTGAAAAAGAGAAAATCTTCCTCCTCGGCGACTCGATATGAGGCACTCATAGACTCCGTTCTCGACAACGCTGAACGTCTCAGTAAATCTGGCGAGGCTCCTGAAATTGGCGGGTTAATCATGGAACCCGTCTTACACGGTGCTGGTGGGATGGTCTTGATCGATCCTCTATTTCAATCCATTTTGATGCAAAAGTGTAAGCAACGAAAGATTCCAGTGGTCCTCGACGAAGTTTTCGCTGGCATCTGGAGATTGGGCGCAGAAGGCGCGTGGGAACTTCTCGATTACGAAACCCCAGATATTTCCTGTTACGCGAAATTATTAACCGGTGGTTTGGTTCCCATGGCGGCTACCGTGACGACGGAAGAAATCTTCGATTCGTTTTACGGTCCGGGGAAGCCGCAAGCTCTTCTTCACGGCCACTCATACACGGCATACCCGATTGGATGCGCTGTAGCTGCGCAAGCTTTGAAGGTGTACACAGACGAAACGATGAATCCAAATTTACCTTCTTCTTCCTCGGCGTCGTCGTCGTCGTCATCGACGCATCATTCATCGTCGACGAAATCAAAATCGATTCGATTGAACGAATTCTGGGACGAAACAATATTGAAACGACTCAGCGCTTTAGACTCCGTCGAGAGAATCATCTCCATCGGATGCGTCTTCGCCATGGAGCTAAAAGTCCCCGACGGTGGTCCAACTGGATACGCCTCCAATATTGCCAAAGACGTCGTCTTAAAGCTCCGAAAATACGGCATCCAAGCTCGACCAATTGGTAACGTCTTGTATTTAATGGCCAGTCCGACGACGCCGCGAGAAAGTTGCGATCGAATGTTACGCGCGGTCGTCGACGAGTTGATAAAACCGTAATGTTTCGTTGAGAATATGTGCGCGCAAGGAAGAGAGGAGGAGGAGAAGAAGAAGAAGAAGAAGAACGGGAGTAGGAGTAGGAGTAGGAGCAGTGATTAATTATTATTTAATGAGCAAAACACCGCTTTTAGAAGTCATTTTCCGAAGAAGAAGAAGAGATAAAAAGATCATTTATTCACACTTCCCTTTCCCCCTATTCTGCTATTCCCCATAAAAGAAATACAGTTGACGCGATTAAAAACGACACAACAGAGAGAAAGAAAGAAGTCAAACGCATCAGATATATAAAAAATTGATTTTATGATCGTCTCTTCGCTCGTCGAATCGATCGAGAAAGCCTCGACCGAGGAAGAAATCTTCGACGTCGCGGTGAGAGCGACGTCGTCGGTGAATTTCTTCTCCGGTTTCGCGGAACTTTTGAGCGCTTTAAACGAGAAGAAGGAATTCGCTTCTTCTTCTTCTTCTTCCCGCGAACTGCTCGAACTGTTTTCGTACGGCACGTTTGAAGAGTATCTAGAGAGAGAGGGAAAAGAGAAAGAATCGTTGCGGTTAAACGCGAAGCAGGTGGAAAAGTTGAAGCAACTCTCGGTCGTGACGTTATCGTCGTCTCTTTCGACGACGACGACGAAGGAATCGAAGAGAGTCTTGTCCTACGAGATCTTGTTACAAAAATTAAAACTGAATTCGGTTCGAGAACTGGAGGATTTTTTAATCGAAAAAGTCATCTCGCCCGGTCTCGTGAAAGGCGCGATGAATCAAAGACTGTCCGTGTTTGAAGTCCACTCTTCGATTGGACGAGACCCGGACAGGCAAAAAGGAAGAGTGGAAGAGATGTTGAAAACTATGAGAGAGTGGAAGCAGACGTGCGACGACGCTTTGAGAGACATCGAGAATCAAATAGTGGAGACGAAGACGGATTTGGCGATGGAAGAGATTAGGAAAGTTGATTTGCAAAGGAAGCAAGAGGAGGCGGAGAAACGAGCGACCGCGAACGCGTGTGGGGGTGGCGCCGTCGTCGAAGAAGAGGTGGACGTGGCGATGAAGGAGGAATCGGGAAGCGCCGGAGGAACAAAAAGAAAGAAGTAAAATAGTAGAGCACGAACACCTTAGAAAAACATAAAATAGTAGGGAGCATTCACTAGAGCATCATTAGAGAAACACAAACGAGAGAAGACTTATTCTATCTGATCTACGCGCGGCGCAATTGTCAACAAATTGATCGAAATATATATAAATATACGTTCATATTCATTTTTAGATATTCATATAGATATTAGAAAAAACTACTCTTCTAGATGTGTGGTTGCGTCGCGCCACCAATATTACCTTCATTATTTCAAACCGTGATTTAAAACAAAATTAGAACGCGGAGGCTCTGGAGACGACGTAGACGCGAACCTTGTTGTCGGAGTAACCGGCAAACAAAGTTTGACCATCCGCGGACCATTGCAAGGAGGTGCAGTGCGGCGGCATGGACTTCTTGCCAACCGGCGGGAACTCCGGGTGCAACTCGTCGACAATGCTCTTGGACTCCAAATCCCAAATCTTCACGCACGATTGCGTGGCGGCACACAACCAATATCTATTCGGCGAGAAGCACATGGAATAGATGATATCCCCGGCATCCAAAGAGTACAATCTCTTGCCTTCCGCTAAATCCCAGAGCATGGCAACACCATCCTTACCGCCAGAGGCGCACAAAGAGCCATCCGGAGACACCGTGACGGTGTTGATGTAGCCAGTGTGGCCAACCAAGTTGGTTCGCAACTTGCAGTTGTTCAAGTTCCACACCTTGACGAGCTTATCCCAACCACACGAGACGATGATCGGGTTCGACGGCGCCGGGGAGAATCGAACGCAAGAAACCCACTCGGTGTGGCCTTCGTGTTCTTGAATCGTGTACTTGCACTCGCCCAAAGTGTTCCACAACTTGATCGTCTTATCTCTGGAGCCAGAGACGATTTGTCTGTTGTCAACGGAGAAAGCGACGGACAAGACGTCTTTGCTGTGACCGACGAATCGTCTGGTGGTCGTGCCAGAGTTCAAGTCCCACAATCTCAAGGTACCGTCCCAGGAGCCGGACAAGGCAAACTGACCGTCCGAGGAGATGACGACGTCTTGGACAAAGTGCGAGTGACCGTGCAAGCGTCTCTTCGGGTAACCGTAGTTGCCCTCTTCTCTGGTCAAAGACCACAAGATGACGGACTTATCTCTGGACGAGGTCAAGAGAATGTCGGAGTTGTCGAGCGGAGTGGCGATGGAAGTCACCCAGCCTTCGTGTCTGTGTTTTTATGATGATGAGATAAACAAAAAGAGAGAAATGTCAGTCACGCGATGAGGTTCACACGCCGCTAAAGAAACAACGGCGGCAATCAATTACGTCAAAATCCAGGACCAATCGTCGAGGCCTTCTCTACTCGCGCGCGCTGGACACACACACACACACACACCGCGAAAAGAAGAAGACCACCTAATGATAAAAAAGAAATGCTTCTCTCCTCCCCCGCACACGGTCATGATGATGAACCTAAAATGGTAGGCGCCGGAGGAAAAAAAAATCATCGATCCGTAAACCGGATGCAAACTCATACGCGCGAACGATATCACTCACCCTTCGAGGACGCCTCTTAAAGTTAAAGTTTCCATTGTTTCAGTTGTTACGTTATTAAGTAAGTTTTTTTTTTCTTTTACGACGACGACGCGCGCGCGTATATATTAAAGTGAGGAAGGACCCAGGGAGAGAGAAGACCTCCTTTTTCCGTTTTGGGCCAATTCAATAATTTTGGCTTTTTGTCTTTTTCGCCTTTTTTTCTTCCTCTCTCTTCTTCATTTTTTTTTTGAATCCAAAAGTTGTTTTTTCTCTGAGTGAGAGAGAGAACGCACGAAGGAAGAGCGCGCTGTTTTGCGATCTCTTCTTCCTCTTCTTCCTCTTCTTCCTCTTCTTCTTCTCTCGCGAAGTTCCCGCGCGGAAGACGGAGCGAGGAACAACGCGCGGGCGGGCGAGAGAGAGAGAGAGAGAGAGAGAAAAGGAGCGATAAAAGAAAAGAAGAGTGATACTATATATAAAAAAGCGTGCGCGCGCGTGGGGGACAAATAATTCAAAGAAAGAGACGAAGAGAAAAAAAAAGGATCGAAAAAATGAGCAAGTTGAACCAATCGAACAACAACAACAACAACAACAACAACAACAACAACAACAACAACAACAAACGACGTCGAACGGCGACGGGCACGGCGATTACGAAAGCGCAAAATCTTTCGAACGCGCAAGTCGCGCTGTTTCACTGCTCGTACTGTCAAAAGGACATATCGTCCGTGGTGAGAATGAAATGCGCGCAATGCGTGGGCGTGGACTTGTGCGTGGAGTGTTTCAGCGTCGGCGTGGAACCGTACCCGCACAAAGCGGGACATCCGTATCACGTGATCGATGACTTGTCGTTTCCACTGCTGACGTTAGATTGGGGCGCGGATGAGGAGTTGTTGCTGTTAGAAGGCGTAGAGATATTCGGTTTGTCGAACTGGACGGATGTGAGCGAACACGTCGGGACGAAAACAAAGAGTCAGTGTCAACAACACTACGTGGAGGAATACGTGAAGTCACCGGCGGCGCCGTTGCCGGATATGAGTAAAGTGCTCGGTAAAGGATATAAGAAACTAACCGAGGAAGACCAAGCCGAGTTGAGGAAGAAACAGAAACAAAAGAACAAGCTGAAAGAGGAGAACGAAATCGACGGAGCGGGAGACAAAGAAAACGGAGCGTTGAATCAAGACGTGGAGATGACCTTGTTGCAACAAATGTCCAAACCTGGAGAGATTCGGGCGGAAGGAAATATCTCCGAGTTGACGGGGTATAACGTGAAGAGGAACGAGTTCGATCCGGAGTACGACATTGAAGCAGAGTTGCCGTTGGCGGAGATGGAGTTTCGAGAGTTGGACACCGAGGAGGATAGAAAATTAAAAATACGCATGATTGAAATATACAACGAGCGCTTAGCGGAGAGACAGAGACGAAAGAATTTCATCTTAGAGAGAGGTTTGTTGAACGTTAAGAAACAGCAACTGTTCGAGAAGAAAAGATCGCAGTACGAGAGAGATTTACACGGCACGTTGCGAGTGTTTATGCGATATTTATCGCAATCGGAGTACGACGTGTTGTTGGAAGGTTTAGCCGCGGAGAATAAAATTAGAACGCGAATTGGCGAGTTGAAAGAATATCGACGAAACGGGATTACGACGTTACAAGAGGGTGAGAACTACGACGTTGAGAAGAAACGACGGATGGAAGAGTTTGCCAGATTGAAGTCGTTCGAGTCGCCGCACTCTAGAAAGAAAGGATTCACTCCTTTGCCGTTGGCGCAACCGCAACCGGGAGGAGATGGCAAATCGAATACGATTTTCCCGTCCCCCGGTGGTAGATCGGTAAAAACGGACCATCACGGCAACTCTTATTTATCATTTGGTTCGAAGAAGAGAATGTACATTCCTTTGGATTTAGCCACGTTACCAGGCGTGGAGCTTTTGAGTAAACAAGAGAAGGAGCTGTGCGTGATGAATCGAATGTTGCCGGTGCAATTTTTAATGGTCAAACAACAGTTGATGAAGTTGAGTCAAGAGAGGGGCAAATCCAATCCGATTAAAAGAGCCGAGGTGAGAACGATGTTTAAAATCGAACCGATTAAAGCGCTCAGAGTGTACGAACTGTTGTGTCAGTGCGGATACGTTATATCCGGCGACGAAAAGAAAGTTCAAGAAGAGGAAGAGGAGAAGGAAGAAGAAGAGGAGGAAGAAGAAGAGGAAGAAGAAGAAGAAGAAGAAGAAGAGGAAGAGGAAGAGGAAGAAGAAGAGGAAGAAGAAGAGGAAGAAGAAGAAGAAGAAGAAGAAGACGACGACGACGAAGATGCTTCCGTCGAAGAAGAAAGCGAAGAGGAATCCGATTCGTGATTTATAGCACAAAGCGATAGCATATTTGTAATTTAGTTTAATTTTGTTTTATTATAATCTAGTAGTAAGACAACGCGCGAAGTACGCATAACACCTCTTCTCTCTCTCTCTCTCTAATGTATATGTATGATGTGACAATGCTTTTTCCTTTTCTTCTTATCCTTCTTCTTCTTCTTAGATATCCGCGATATCGTCGAAATCGAAAAAGTCGTCGTTCTCGTCTCTCTCCTCTTCGAACGTGTCGGTTTCGTTCACCCGAATCGAATCCGGAAGTTCCCCGTACGCTTTCAAACTTCTCGCCTCTTCTGCGGTATACTTTAAAATCACGTCCGCTTTCTCGTCTTGAAAGTCTCTCAAGCCGAGTAGAACGATATCCGAGGTGTTCACCCACACTTTTTTTCTCATCTTCCCTCGAATGTGACACAAGCGTTTCACGCCGTCGATGCATTGCGCTTCTAACCTTCCGTTCCCTAACATTCTCAACACTTGCGCGTACTCTTGTCCGTCTTCCTTAAAAATCAACTCTCTCTTCTCGTCCGAATCGTTTTTCCCTCTTCGTCGGTTTTTGCCTCCTTTTCCTTTCGCTTTCGGCATGTTGTTGTTCTTCTTCTTCTTCTTCTTCTTCTGATGTGTGTTTTGTTTTTAAAAACTCTTCCTTCTCCTATATAAAATGGGGCTTCCGATTGATTGCTCTTCTTCTTCTTCTTCTATTACGCACAAAGAAAGTTCTCGTATTATCGAAAGAGAGCAGCGGTGTGTGTGTGGTCGGGTCGTGCGCGCGCGCGTCTCTTTGCTTCTCGCCGATTTTCTCTCGACAATAAAACAACAGACAGAGACAGACAGAGAGGCGACTGACTGTGTGTCAAACGCTCGCGTTCGTTCGTTTTTTATCCCGCCGCTGTTTTTTTTTGAAGCACTTCTCCTGCGACTGACTTCTTTTTCTCGTTTTTTTTTGAACTCACGCACACTCGTGTTGGTGCGCTGTGAGACCTGAATTTGGCAATTTGCCTCTGACTGCTACTACAAAACTAGACCAACGACACCCCAGAGAAGAGAAAAGAAGGAGTGGAGTGGAGTAATCAAAAAACAATCTTTTTCTCTCACCATATCAAGAACCAAACAACAAGAACAACAACAACGAACGGACGGCGTAAAAATCAATCATGATTAAGATGTGCTGCTCGAAATCCGTCATCGTTAAATCTTCCTCTCATCACTCGTATTATTACAGCTGCTCTCGCTTGCGAAGTTCTTCGTGTTCTTCGAGTTCTTCGAAGAGGAGTTCTCTTCAGCAACCTCAGAGATGCGTCGTCGGGGGTGTGAGCGCGCTGGGGAGCAGTAACAGTACCAACAACAACAACAACAATAAGAACAGAAGAAGGAACTTTTACCATAGCACCACTATTACTGCTTACAACAACAACAACAATAATAATAGCAATAGCCTCGCGGCGGGGATTTCTTCGAGAAGATGCCTCGCACCGATTCAACAAAGACGACCGATGGTGATGGTTTCTTCGTCTTCTTCTTCTTCTTCTTCTCAAATAACAACAACAACAACTGCTTCGTCGTCGTATAAGAGAAGAGACCGTCTGGCGCAAATCAAATCGAACGATAACGGGAAATCAAAACTAGGCGAAACTCTCGAACTCAAAGGATGGGTGAGATCTATCCGAGCGCAGAAAGACCGCGCGTTTATCGATTTAAACGACGGGTCGGACATGTCAGGGATGCAAATGGTGGTGTTGCAAGAACACGTGGACGAAAGCGTATGGGGACTAGTCACGGCGACGCCGAGCGAAGTGTCCACCGGGGCATCGATTCGAGTGAAAGGGAAAGTCGTAGAATCCCCGGGGGGAAAGCAGTCCGTGGAAGTTTTGGTGGATGAGTTGGAGATTATCGGTAGAGCGGACCCGGCGACGTACCCGTTGCAAAAGAAGAGACACACGTTGGAATATTTACGATCGATTGCGCACTTGAGACCGAGGACGAATACCATCGCCGCAGCGTCGAGAGTGAGAAACCAATTGGCGTTCGCGACGCACCAGTTTTTTCAACAGAATGGGTTTTTATACGTGAACACGCCGATTATTACCGCCTCGGATTGCGAAGGTGCCGGGGAGCAGTTTCAAGTGACGTGTTTGTTGAACGGTTTAGAAGGAGAAGAAGGAAACTCTTCCTCTTCGGCTTCCTCGAAGGAAGACGTTGAAAAAGCGGAGCAAAAAGTGAAAAGTCAAGGGGACGTCGTGAAGAAAACGAAAGCGGATAAAGGAGAAGGCAACGCGACGAAAGAGGACGTCGATCGAGAGGTGAAAAAATTGTTACAGTTGAAGGAAGAGTTGGAAGGACTCTCGGCGAAAACGACGACGGTGAAAGAGTTGCCGAAACTCAAATCCGGCGGCATCGATTACGAACAAGATTTCTTCGCCAAACGCGCGTATTTGACCGTCTCTGGCCAGTTGAACGGTGAAATTATGGCGAGCGCAGTCAACGACATTTACACATTCGGTCCGACGTTTCGAGCAGAAAACTCAAACACGTCGAGACATCTCGCGGAATTTTGGATGGTTGAACCCGAGTTGGCGTTTGCGGATTTAAACGACGACATGGATTGCGCGGAAGCGTATTTGAAGCACTGCATCACGCATGTTTTGAAACACTGCGACGAAGACTTGGCGTTCTTTGAAAAGAACATTTCCAAAGATAATTTGAGGGAACGATTACAGAACGTCGTCGATCAAGATTTTGCTCGAATCACGTACACGGAAGCCGTGGAACACGTCTTGTCGGCTAAGAAGAAATTTGAGTTCCCTATCGAATGGGGTAGCGATTTACAATCCGAACACGAACGATATATTTCTGAGGAGGTGTACAAAGACCGACCGGTGATTGTTCGCGATTACCCGAAAGATATCAAAGCGTTTTACATGCGCGCGAACGACGACGGTAAAACCGTCGCGGCGATGGACGTTTTGGTCCCGAAAGTTGGTGAATTAATGGGTGGCTCGCAAAGAGAAGAACGTTTGGACGTTTTGGAGAAGAAAATCGAGGAAGTTGGTTTAGAGAAAGAATCGTACTGGTGGTATTTGGAGTTGAGAAAGTATGGCTCGGTCCCGCACAGCGGCTTTGGTTTAGGTTTCGAACGATTAGTCCAATACGTCACCGGTGTAGAGAATATCAGAGATGTGATTGCGTTTCCTCGATATCCAGGTAGCGCGGACTTCTAGTATATGTTTTGAATACTATTATTGTTATTACATCTACGCGAACATATTGATTTCTTTATATAAAAACTACACGCGCCCGCGGTTCTATTACAAACTATATACCGTGTTCTAAATAAGTAAATTCTTCTCTTTATCGTGACAATACTTCTCTTTTCGCTCGCGTCACCGAGTGCAAACTTCCAGAGACGCACACTACGCCTCTGCCGTTATTCTTTTTCACTAAAATATCTCTCGCGTATTTCATAGCCTCCGAAAAATCCTGAATGACAACTCCTTGGAAATACTCGCTCCGTGCAATGACTTCCGGCGAGGTCGATCGCAAATCTTTCCCGGCGACGTCTACTTTCGTGGCGATCATCTCAACCCTCGAAGGCGTCTCGGCTAACGCTTTCGTTATGCCGGAGTGGTTTTTATCCGACGCCATGGCGAGGACAAACACCATGGGTTCATTTGGAAAGACCTCGAGAAGCGTTTTTCTCAAACACACCGCCGACTCTTCCGTGTGTGCGCCGTCGGCGACGATTGTGATGTTGTCGTCGTCGTTACGATCATCCTCATCGCCATCACCATCTGGAGAGGACTTATTTTGTGGTCTTGGGCGTCGGAGAATCTCGAAATTTCCAGGCGACGATACCGAGGAACACGCTTCGAAACCGTCGCGAATACTTTCCCACGTGAGTTTGTCCCATTTCTTCCCCGTTGTTGTTTGTGTCGTCGTTGTCGTCGTTGTCGTCGTCATCATGTGAGATAAAACGTTCAGAGCTAACTCGGCGTTTTCTCTCTGATGCGGACCGAGTAACGGAAGATTGATGGATTCTTGGAACTCTCGTACTTTATCTCCTCCCGAAGGTACACTCAAGGAGACTCTTTGTTTGAGTATCGCATTATCAACATTGATATCTACGAACCGTACTTTCGCTTCATTTTCGATGACAACACCACCTCGATCGCGAACTTCTTCGCGAATTAATTCGTCCACTTTCCGATCGTTTTGATGCCCGATGAACGTCGGTCTCGATGGTTTGCAAATACCAGTTTTCGCTCGGACAATGGATTCTATACTCCCTCCGAGTGCCTCTAAATGTTCCTCGCCAATGTGCGTCAATATCGCACATTCCAGCGAATTTTCGTCAAACACGTTCGTCGCATCCCGTATGCCACCTAATCCAACTTCTACTAAAGCTATGTCTACATTTTTTTGCTCGAAGTATTTCAACGCCATCCCCGTTAAAACTTCGAAGTGCGTCAACTGCTTCAACTGTTTCATCCGTCGACGCGCTGCTGCCGTATCCTCTTCGTGAACATCATTTGCTGTCCTCGTCCAGATCTCTTCGAATAACTCGCTCAATTCATCGTCGTCGTATTTACCATTTACACGTATTCGTTCCGCGAATGAATGCACGTGCGGGGATTTATATGTCCCTATCGTATATCCCGCTTTCATTAGGCACGAAGAGAGGAGAGCGATTTGAGTGCCTTTACCTTTCGTGCCGCCAACGTGAATAGTTTTATACGTCTTCCCCTTATGCGGGTCGCCCAAAAGTCTCAAGAATACGTGCATTCGCTCCATGTTGAAAACATCGTTTAAATCGTCGTCCGTTCCCGCTTTCGACGGCACGCCTTTTTGTTCATGGTTTACGAACCTTTTGAGAAGTTGGTCCAAGCGATGGTCGTTGGAACTTCTCCTCCCACGGGGAGTCGAGGAAAAGAATTTTTTCTTTTCACCTTCAAAAACAATGAACTTGAACCGCCAACGCGAAAAGTCTCTCCCTCCGTGGATGCCCATGGACGATACAAGTCTTTGAAAGACTAGTCGACGTAGTTTCGGGGTCATCGAGATCGCCCTCTTTCTCCAAAGAGAGAAGAAGAGGGCGAGGCAAACAATGAGGAGGAACAAAGGAAAAAAAAAGAAATTAATTTCCATATTATATATTATAAACGTTTTATTCCCAAGTAATTATCGACGAAAACTAAATTGAATTTTAGTTTTAGTATACTGATATAACTATTTGATTACAATTCGCTAATTCGCTAATATAGTAGTACAATTTTTATTTAAAAGGAAAATAAATAGAAAAAATTCTCCGTTATCTTAATTTATATAACCTTTTTTTCATAATAAATTACTTTTTTCTTCTCTTTATCTCCGTTTTATTATGAGATCACTCAATGATATTAATGATTATACTCTGCATATCATGGTTATCTCCGTAATTAAAATTTATATTTTTAAATAAAATTTGAAATTTAATTATTCAGTTCCCAAAAAATGAATATTCTCTCGTGAATTAAATATGATGATTTGTATAAATATTTGTAATCAATTGCATATTTTATATTCCTGAAAAGCACGTCAGAAAGTCATTGTATTCTCTTTTTACATTTTTTCTTCGTCTATGAAAGACGAGAAGATTAGTTCGTTCCTTCCTCAGAGATAAATTTGTAATTCGAAAGAAAGACGAGGAAAAGTAAAACAAATGCACGTCACGAACGTTGGCGGTTCATTAACGACGGCGGTGTGTTTGTCGCTCATCGCGTGGTCGGTTCGTGTTTTGAGGTCGTCCAAGCCGAATCTTTTGAAGGACTTGCAGAGTCACCTGAAGAGCAAATCCACAGCAAACGACGGTTCCGGAAGTAACGAAAACAAAGCGACGTCCATCAACTCCATCAAACAGAAAGCTCGCAATGCGGCTCGACACGAGAGTTACGCGCGCCTATCTCCGCTTGCGTTTTGGCTTTTGGTGGGAACGAAACCGGTGGAGTTTTTCATCGTCGACGTGAGCGATCGAAACGAAAACTCAGACTTGGTTCGAGCGTTGCAAAGACGACTCATAAGCGAAGAGAAAGAGGAGGAAGCTAACGTTAACAGAAACAAGTCTTTATATTACGTGCGAATGGATTTGAGCGAAGTTCAGTTGCTTCTAAGAAACAGAAACTCGCCATCTTCCGCGTCGTCGACGTTTCGTAAGCGGTATCCGAGAACGAAAACTCCCGGTTTGCGAAGTAACTTGATATTCATCTCGCCTCACGGCAAACACGCCGCACAAGCTGCCGCACAAGCCTCGAGTCTGGGCTTTTCTCGATGTAGCACAGTCGTCGGGGGAATGGTGTCGTTGATTCCATTGTTAGACTCGGACATGAAATCGTTACTATCCGAGGAAGACGTTTCCTTATCCCGCGATGCGTTTATGACTTTATTGGAAAGCACGCACCTTCTTTCCAGCGGTGGCGCGGTCATCATAGACATACGAAGGTACGACGAAAGAGTGTACTATGGATCCGTCAGAGGTACAGTGCATATGCTCGTCGACCACATTCCAAAAGCGCTGTTGCTAGGCGACGAGGATTGGTTCCGTTCGTTTCGATTCCCAAAACCGAAACCAGAAACGTTTGTCGTTTTGTTAACGAGTTCTTCTTCGAGAGCGAACTGGGCGAGACAAGTCTTCAGCGACGCCGGCGTGACGAACGTGAAAACGTACTCGGTCGAAAACGGTTTCGCATGGGCGCAACATTCCAGATGTACGAAATACGAAATGTTCGAGGAAGGCGAGAAACCGCCTGAGATTATGGATTTGGGGAATAACCTGCCGTTTTCTCGAGCCAAAGGCGAGGGCGAGTTGCGGATCGAAAACGTGTTGGTGAGTTGATTGAAGTTCGTTACTTTAACAGAACATGAAGAAGAAGTAATAGCAGTAATAGTAATGATAGTAACGATAGCAGTGGTTTAGTTTAGAAGCAGTAGGAGCAGCGGCAGTTTGTAATCATTCGATAATACGAAAATCTCGAGATTTTTTGTTACTCTCATCAACGTCTCTTTAAGAGAAAAGGAGAAAAACCTCCGCCATAAGTACACCACAAGCCACATTCTTTTCACTCTCTCTCGTTGACAACAAAACAAGAGGAAGAACGCACAAAAATGACTTCATCGGGGAGCAACATTTCGATGATGTCCTCGTCTTCGAGGACGACTATGATGCTGGGAACACAAAATCATCGTCGTCGCGATCATCAACAGAAGAATAAGAATAAGAAGAAACCCAATGGCCTCGAGAGGTTGAATTATTTCATCAACCCGACGGGAAGAAATAATGATTACAGTAATAAAGCGTTAGAGTGGAACAATTCTTCTTTCTCCCTGAATACTTTGCAAGAAAACGCGGAAAAGTTTGTGAAGCACGTGAAATCTTATCGAATCACCCGAGTAGAAGAAGTTGAAGGTGAAGAAGAAGAAGGAAAAGAGAAGAAAAATTCGGCGTTGATGAGAGCTTCAACAACAGCAAAGAATAATAGCACGACGACAATGACGACGAGAAGAAGAAGAAGAAAAAATGACATTGAAATAGTAGAAGATATTATTGAAGGAGACGAGGACAATAATGAAGAGGAAAATTATACGCTCGTGTGCGCACAAACGTACGAAACCGATCGAGAAACGAGAGACTTAGTATCCATGGAAATAGCGCAGAAAGGAGTGCTGCTCGGGTCGTTGATGATGGAGAAAGTGTTGGAGCGAGGCTGGTGGGACGACGCGATGGACGAGTCTTCAGCCAGAACCGCCTTGGATGCATCTCCAGCGTTAGAATTCCAAGCGTTAAAAAGACAACAGAGAAGAGATTTAAACGCAACTGTTCGTCAAGCAATTGAAGAAGAGTTGGGAACGACTATCGATTTCAAAACGCTCGTGAAGAACGTCATCGAGAAGGTTTTCAAAGAAGCCTCAGGGGTGTTACCAAATGAAATACTCTTGACGCAAAGAATGTCAGATGAGATTGTCAGGGACGCGTTGGCTTCTCCGAAAGTTAGTTTGTACAAGAACACGCTTCTATATTTGTCGGAAAACGAGGAGGAGTTTGCCATCTCGTCTTCGAGAAGAGATTTTAGCATCCAAGCCGAGTTCGAAGCTAAAAGAGTTTCGTCGACAAATAATAATAATTTGCACCCTTTAGCGGTGGTAACGTTATCGATTATCGAAGATATGTCCGTTTCGATTTCAGAAGGCATTACGAAAGCCGTGTTGTCGACGAACGCATTTGGTCTCGTCTCAAACTTGAAATCTTCGAGAGTTTTGAACAAGTTTCGCAACCAACAGAGATTTTCAAAGTTTCTCTTCGATAACTATCGGGACGTGGAGAATATTTTCTCGGATAGGTTTGAGTTGTACGGATATTACGCGGAAACTGATCAATTGATCAAACGAACTCTGTTCATGCAAAGAGTCAACGAGTTGGAGAAATTAAGAGGTTTACGATACCTCGTTTCCATCGTTCTCGAGGCGTTGGATGTTTTCGTGCCTATTATGTTTCAGGCGTGGCGAAACGCGACTAAAGTAGCCACCTACCTCCTCGTAGTCGTATTGGGAAGGAGCATTGGGTTAGTTTATCGAGGAATCAAGGACGTAGTGGACGATTCGAGAAATCGAAATAGCGCCTTTTAATACGATCATATCCATGACTTTTCTTTTAGTATCATTTATGAATCTTTTTCAGCTCTCTTCTCGAGTATATTAGTATTACAATATCATCTCACAGCCGGCGACCGAGTGCTAGAGACTTTTCTTCTTATTCGTTTTTCGTTTTATTATGTCTTCTTTCCTTTTCCTACTGTATTATTGCAAATTGAACATCCGTCTCGCCAGGTTTCTTTGAATCGACCAAGAGTCAGTCCCAACGTCTACGTTCGCTTGAGAGTTCATGGACGTCTTCGCGATGTCCACTTGTAAAGCGAGCTCGTTATTTCTGTGACGCACAGTCGTGATGTCCCCGATTTGATCGGCAGTGCCCATATCTTTCACGAATTTCATAAATTGAATGAAAATACCCGGCAACGTGCGGTAACTCGCATAGTTTATGCCAAACTTTGCCGCCTCTTCTTTGACAATTTTCGCGATGGCTGGGTAGTGGACGAAGCAAATCGCCGGGAACAAATGGTGCTCCACTTGCAAATTTAACCCACCGGTGAAAAAGTTTCCGATTCTTCCTCCCCAATCAGCGGATGTGACTAATTGCTGGACGCCCCAATCTCTTTCCCAAGCTTCACCGCCGGTATCTTCCGGAACTTTCGCTTCTGCAACGTTGTGAGAAACGGCAAAAGTGCACGCCAGCACCATACCTTGGACGGCAACAAACGAAGCAATACCGGCGAGAACAGCAGACGTGGCGTGATTCGCTAACGGCGCCAAAAGCAAACCAAAGTGCGCAATTTTACCGATAACCACAGTGGATAACTCTAGAGCAGTCGCGCCGTGCAACTTTGCGCCTTCAGTGTCTTTCGTAAACAAACCGACAATATCGCCAACTTGAAACGCGACTTGCATCAACGGAAACGCGAGAAACAAATACAAGTGTTGAAATTTATGAAACCACTTTCTTTCTCTTCTAGCATCAAAGCGTAACAACGGCATCGCTGTGAAGACATCTTGATCTAAAGCGTTATCGTTGCAGTGGATGTGATGCGAAACTTGGTGGTGGTACCTCCACATCAACGAAGATCCGCCGATTAAATCGTCTGTCAAGCCTAACAAGTTGTTGACGACTGGAGACGGACTCATAGCACCGTGGTTGGCGCAATGTTGGATGGTCAAACCGATCCATGCGCCGGAAAGTCCGAGCAACGCGCCAGCTAACACCGAAGGAAACGCGTAATAAATTGAGTACGCGAACACAGCAAAACCCAAAATCACGCACGTGGCAAAGTCCCCTCCTTGTCTGTGCTTGTTCTTACCTTCCTCAGGAAACAATTCCGTGCGAACTCTTGTTCTAATCGAGTTATATAACGGTGAATCGTTCGGTCTTGGTGACTTTGGCACCGCGTCGACTGGGAAATCTTTCAATACCGGGAGCATGCGAAACCTCGCCACTGCGACTTCTGGTCTCAAGTGATAGGACTCCAACAACGCCGTCGAGTCTCTCCCGATGGCTAAATTCAGCAACCAGTTTCCTCCGGGATGTTTCTCAAAAAACGGATCCAAATCGTACGCCACGTCTCTGTATATCGTCCACCTTTTATCCTTCCACTTTGGATCTGTCCACGGGTCCTCTTTCCCCGGTAAAGCCACGTCCGGTCTCGGCGCTTCCACTTTGCCAAAGATGCCCGGGATTGCGACCGCGGCGTTTTTCAAAGACGCGCGTCCTCTCTTTTGTTGTTGTTGTTGTTGTTTTTTTCCGAGCGGAAAGTAGGCACTGCTGCCGTTGAGAATCACTTTAGACTTTGAGGAGGAGGAGGAGGAGGAGGAGGAGGACGACGATGGTGACGTCCTGAAGAGGACGCTCGTTCTGGTTCTGCTCGTCGTCGTCGACGATCCTTTGTTATTGATCGATACAGAGCGACGACTGAAAAGAGATGCGCTGCTGCTGCTGTTGCTCATCATCATCATCGTAATCGTCGTCGAAAGTGAGATGACTTGAGATGGATAAAGAAAAAGAATTTCGTGGCGCGCGTTATGTGCGGGGGACTTTGACTCTCTCTCGCTTCTTCTTCGAATTTTTTTTGTTTCGTGGTGGTGGACAAAAGGAGGTATATGTCATATACGAAAGAGATTTTTCGCACTCATTTCGAAAGGATCTCTCTCTCTGTTTCTCTCTCTCATTCTTCTCTCATCTCTTTCTTTCTCTTTCTCTCGCATACGAGTACAAACAAACAAAAAAAATGGGCTTTTGAACTCTTTCACCTCCCGCATAAAAAAACATATAAGAGAGGGACGCGTGTGCGTATCGATCCTCCGTTCTCGTCTTTCTGCGTCGCGGAGAGAAAAGAGAGAGAGAGAGAAAGAGAGGGTAAAGATAATAGAGAGCGTGCGCATCGGGGTGCACGAGAGTCAGAGAGAGAGAGAGAGAGAGAGAGAGAGAGTAGGAAATAGAGGGAAAAAGAAACGCATCATCGAGTACTCGTACACGAGAGAACAAAAAAGGAAAAAATGACGACGACGAGTGCAACTATGAGAAGCGTTATCGCGGACAGACTCTTCTCCTCGACGATGTGTTCGTCGTCGTCATCGTCGCCTACTCGGAGAACAATGAGATCACACGCGCAGAGGTCGATGAAGGTAGCGATGAGGAGTGGTGAGACCTCATCGAGTGAAAGAGCGAGAGGAACTGCTTCTGGTTCGGGAACCAGCGCGAAGAAAAACGTATCAACTTATCTCTCTTCTTCGTCTTCTCGAAGTGCTCGTCATCAACATCGCAATCAGTTTTTTGAACGCACAAGTTTAGCAGCCGCAACAAATGCAACGGGAAAGAACAACACCAAGAGTAGCAAAAGACGATCATCGATCAAAGCGAGAGCTTTGTTCGATCCGTTAAAGTTTGATCCAGACCGAGTCTCCGTATCTTTCTGCGAAGACTCAGTGCTGAATGACTCACCCACTTCGTTGTTGAAACCCAGAAGATACACTTTGACGCACAACGATTTGACGAGACATTTAACGCTATCGGTCTCAAAAGAGTTCAACGAAACGCAAACGAGCATTTGGTACACGAAATTATTGAGAGACGAAGTTCTAGCGGAATGGCGATCGGATGGATTGCACGTGTTTTGTCAAGTCTCGGCGGACGGCGCGTGGTGGATCCGCTGGGCGGCGCCGCTCAGAGCGATTGTGTTTAGACAAAAACTCCCGTTAGTTTTGGATACTTTGCGGTACGCCGAAAGAAATTTGTTTGAGAAACATCCAGAGTTACTAGAAACTCCAGTATACGTAAACTTTAGTTCAGTAGAATCAGCGAGAAAGAACCGAGGAGGGAGCGACAAAGAGTATTGGGGACTGCTGAAGCACGCGGGTGGGAAAAACGAGTTGCGATTGAAAGTGAATGAAAGTAACGACGATGGAAATGCATCGTTGTCATCGTCGTTAGGAGAAGGAGCAACTGTAGCGGTTCAAGATGATTTGGAAACTATGTTGGAGCTTTCGCGAGCCAGAGCGGAGAAAGATGCCGTTTCGCCTCAATATCAGCGAGAAGAGTTTGAGTTACCTTTGAACACTGCGAGCAGCGATCCAGTAGTGAACGAGGGAGAGAAGGAAAACATAGCGAGCAGCAAGCCCCGATGATAATAATAGTAATGCTAATTTAATAATAACAGTGATAATAATGATTACAGCAAAGTTCTATACTAAAAAATTTAAGTTTACTAACTTGTGGCGAGGGCGCGAGTATCGTAAGCGAGCAAGCGTCGTCGCAAACACACCCACGAGCGAGCGTCGCCGCAAACACACCCACGAGCGAGCGTCGCCGCAAACACACTCACTTTCCAGCAGCTGCCTCCGCCATCTCTTTCTCTTTCCGTTTTTTCGCTCTCTGCCGAGCTTTCGCGGAAAGTTTATGCTTGTGCCCCTGTTTCTTTTTCACTCCTCCTACTATACCTTTTTCCCTGTCTTCTATGTTTTTAATGCCTACGTGCGTTTTCGCAGTGTGGTGCTCCCAAGGTTGCGCATGGGTGATCTCGATGTGTTTCCCGTCTAAATAGTTGTGCGGGTGTTGATTGCAATTTCTCACCACATATCTCGCCGTCTCTTTCTTCTCGAACGTCAGAAATGCGTACCCTTTGCTCTCGTTCGTGTCCGCGTGTGTGCTATGCCATATTCGGACTATTTTCCCGTGCGGCTCGAAAAGTTCTCGAAGTTGCGCTTCTGTGCAAGATTTCGGGAGATATTTTAAGTACACCTCTCTCTTATCCGCGAAGTCCGAAGCTGAACGACCCATTTTTATGTGTTAATGCAAACACCAACTAACTTTGGAGCACTGTAAGGGCAGGCTCGACGCTCTCTTGCTTCTTTCGCTCGCGGGGCCCGAAAAAAAAGAAGAAGAAAAAGCTAAATCCTAAATCGCAACAAATTTTTACGGGTAAACAGCGCTCCTGTCAATCACATCTTGCGAAGATCAAACTTCCGATTAAAGTTTGAGTTTGCATCACAAACGATTACAATGGCGCCGTACATGGGAAGCATCTCCAAACCGGAGAACGCATTGAAACGAGCGGTAGGTTTTACGATTTTCTTTTAAAAGTGGCGGTGCCAAATCCCATTTTTTGCCTGCGCTGGTTTCTTTCGCGCTTTTGTTTGAGATTGTAAAAGCCATTACTGTGCAAAGCAGCCCGCGCTCTTCTCAAAACTTTGAGGAACCTGTCGCGTTCGACGCGCTGCGGGTGTTTTCAATCTGTCTCTCTCTCTTTTTTTTCTGTTGCATCTTACGGATGTGTGCTCGTGCACCGATGCAAAAAGACTCACTCGAACATCGTTTCTTCCTCTCTTTCAATCAAAACATAACAGGAGGAGCTCATCAATGTTGGTCAACCTTTGTCGGCGCTGCAAGCGTTGCACGATGTCGTTACATCTCGAAGACACCGAACGTGGTCGAAACCTTTGGAGGAAATCATGTTCAAATACGTTGAATTATGCGTGGACTTGAAGAAAGGACGTTTGGCCAAAGACGGGTTGATTCAATATCGCATAGCGTGTCAACAAGTAAACGTACAGAGTTTGGAGGATGTCCTGAAGAAGTTTCTCGAATTGGCGACGAATAAAGTGGAAGCAGCGCTAGTCGCTGCCGGAGGTTCTGCGGATGAGTTGATGCAAATTGAGGATTTAGAGTTGGAGCACACTCCGGAACAAGTCATGTTGAAAGCGTACACGATGTCGCCGGAGCAGTTAGAAGCCGAAGAAGACGTTGAGTCGCCGACGCCGTGGTTCAAGTTCCTGTGGGAAACGTACAGAAATTGCTTGGAAATCTTACGAAACAACAACAAAATGGAAGCGTTGTATCAATTGGTGGCTACACAAGCGTTCAATTTTTGCATCAAGTACAAGAGAAACTCGGAGTTTAGACGATTGTGCGAAAACTTGCGCTCGCATCTCAACAATCTTTTGAAATACAAAGACCAGCGAGATAGACCAGATTTGAATTCAAGAGAAACGCAGGATATTCTGTTGGACATTCGTTTCCAGCAACTCGAGGCGAGTTCGCAGTTGGGAATGTGGAACGAAGCATTTCGATCGGTTGAAGACATTCATGGGTTGATGTTTCTCTTGAAGCGCTCACCTAGACCGACGTTGATGTCATCTTACTTTGCCGCGTTGACAAAGGTATTTTTCGTTTCGCAAAACTATCTCTGCAATGCTTACGCGTGGATCAAGCTGTACAACTTATCGAAAGGATATTTGAAGAACTTGACGGACGAGGATTTGAAGTCATTAGCGTCTGCTGTCGTCTTGTCCGCCATGTGCATTCCACCTTACGAGAGAACGCCCTTAGGGAACACCGATTTGGAAGCGAGGCACGAACGAGACGCCAGATTAGCCTCGCTCTTGGGATACCAATTAGAAAGTATGCAAGAAGCGAAGAATATCATGTCCAGAGAATTGATCATCAATGAAATCAAGCGCTCGGGAATGATTGATAACTGCGCCGAGGAAGTCAGAGATTTGTTCAAGATCTTGGAAGACGGTTTTCATCCGCTCGACTTGTGCCTAAAAGCCGAGTCGAAGTTGAAAGCGTTAGAGTCGGTCACGTTTAAACTCTCCGCTGAAGTCTCCGTTAAATCCATCGAAGTTTCCGATTTCATTCCTTTGTTAAAAACTGTGTCCGTTTTGCGAATGTTCAATCAGCAATCGAAGGTGTACCGAACGTTGAAGCTCGACAGAGCGAAGAACTTGGTCCCATTTCTTCCGTATTACGAAGTTGAATTGGAGCTTGTTCGGGCCGTGAAGGCAGGGTATTTATCCTTACGAATCGATCACCAACAACAAATGATTGTTTTCGTGGGTGATGACATCCAAGAAAAGTCAGTTGACGATTATCTCGTCAGAGTTGCGACGACACTTCGCGATGCCTGCCGCATGTTAACGCCGTCTACGACGGCAGCTTCTGATTTGGACTCGATGAAACGCAAGCGCATAGAAAACGCGGAAGCGATTCGAAGCGCTGTCGAGCAAGAGCACAAGCGAGCTTTGGCCAGGAAAGTTATCATTGAAAGACGCAAAGAAGAAGCTGAACGTCTACTTGCAGAGCAAGAGAAGGAAGAAGAGGAGAGACGATTTGCGGCTCAACGCGCTCACGAAGCGGCTGAAGCTAAACGCCTCGAATTGGAGTCTCGTCAAAGAGAAGAGAAACGCATTCGCGCCGAAATGGAGGAAAAAGAGAAGGAAGAAGCGTTGGCGTTGCTCGCTGAGCAAGAGAAGAAGAAAGGGAAGAAGATTTCCATCAAATTGGAAGAAGGTCAAACTTTGGACAAAAGAATTTTGATGGAAACTGCAATCAAAGAACAAATCTCCGAGCGTCAACAGATGGAAAAGAAACTGTTGAAGGTTGCCAAAACCATGGATCACTTGGAAAGAGCCAAGAGAGAAGAGATGGTGCCGTTGATTGAGCAGGCGTACGAGGGGCGAAAAGTTGACGACGAAAAGTTTTTCCACGAGCAGCAAAAATTGTTGGCCGAAAGAACGAAAGCAAAGTGGGAGCAAGACATCATCGAGAAGAAGAGATTGCAAAAGATGGCAGAGACTCAAGCGGCATTCAAAGCTGCAATTATGTTGAGGCGTGCGGATGAAATTGCCGCGGCGCAAGCTGAGCGAGAACGCAAATTAGAAGAGCAAAAGAAGCAACGCAAAGTTGAGCGCGAGATCAAGCGAAGAAAGGCATACATTCGTCGTCTCCAAGAAATGGAATTGGAGGCGAAGGATGAAGCCGAAGCTTTGGAACGCAAGAAGGCTGAAGCTGAGCGAGAAGCTGAGGAAGCGCGAAGACCGTCGAGCAGAGGTGGCGGGGATTCGGACAGAGGGGGTGGATTCGTTCCGCCACATCTTCGAGGTGATCGACGTGACAGTAGAGAAGACCGCGACGACCGCTCTAGCGGAAGTCGATGGGGCCGAGGTGGTGGTAGAGATGACGACAGGCCGCCGAGTCGAGGCGACCGATATGAACCTAGAAGAGGAGGCTTTGGAGATCGCGACGACAGGCCCCCGAGCCGAGGAGACGATAGATGGGGCAGCGATAGACGAAGAGACGATCGTCCACCGAGTCGTGGCTTCGGTGACAGAAGGGATGATAGAAGGGACGATAGAAGGGACGATAGAAGGCCACCGCCATCGCGCGATGTTGGGAAGTCCAGATGGTAAATCTAGTAAAAATTCAATTGGAAATAATTCTCATCAAAGTTGTTCATGTTATTACTTAACTACAGTATACGAAAATCACCACTGTCCTTCTCTAAAAAGTAACTGCTGCATACATTACGTTAATCTGTTGGCATTATCAGGGCGCTTCCGGGTACTTTTCGCTCCAACTCCTTTGCAAAATCAAGCGAGTGTGTGTGAAACGTTACCAATATCTTTTGTCCACCATTGTCGTCGACTTCTTCCACATGCTTTTGGATGTTCATGTTCGAGATAGAAGTACATTTATAATAGCTACGAGGATATTTGCTTCCTTTGACAAATTTTTGTCCGTACTTGCGCCACCGCATCTCATCGCTCGTTTTCCCATCGCTCGTGAGAACGACGACTCTAAAACTTGCGGCGTTCTCCTTCGAAGAGTTGCCTCGCAAGCACGCCAGAGTGGCTGCATCTTGAGATGTTCTCGTCCTTGTTTTTGTCGGTACTATTCCCACTCTCTGTTCTCGTCGGCCTGGTGCTTTGCCTTTGTCCTTTTCTTCTTCGTCTTTCTCTTCTTTCAGAATTTTATCGGTATCGTAAAAATACAGCAAAGGAGAGAAAGTTCTTTTGCTCGAGCTCTCTTCGTCTTCCTCCTCCAAGTCCTCGCCCGAGGAAGACAACGACAACGACGACGACGACGACGACGACGACGACGACTCTTCCTCTTCCTCTTCCTCGTCATCTCGAAAAGGTGAGAGTAAACTGCTCCAAAATTTGCCTTCTTCTTTTCTTTCTTCTCTTCGGTGTCGTTGTTGTTGTTGTTGTTGTTGTTGTTGTTGCAGTTGGTGTCGATACGAGTATATTCTTCCGGTCGTCGGCGACGGCAGCAAAGAAGAAGAAAAAGAAAAAAAAGGAGAGAGGAGCACGGGAGAAGAAGAAGAAGAAGACGGAGACCGACGAGCTCTGTCTTCATCTCCTTCTTCTTCTTCTTCTTCTTCTCCTCTTTCTCCTCTTTCTCCTCCTCGTCGTCGTCGAACTCTCTTTCTCTCCTCGTCGTACGTTATCATCGTCGTCAACGCGAGCTCGCGCGCGCGCTGTGTGTCACGGTCTCTCTCTCGTATTTCTGGTGCGCGTGATATTTTTTTCCTTTTTAAAAAAAAGCTGTTTGCTGTTTTTTTTTCCTGCCCTGTAATTTTAGGTCAGAGCGATTCCTCGGTCTCTCTCTTTGTGATACTATTAATCTTTCCCTTCATTAAAAACGCCCTCTTTCAACGAGCGCACCCGTGTGTAAAAGTTGCGAGTAGTGCACCGTTCATCGTGCGCGTAAACTCTCTTCTTCTTCTTCTTCTTCTTCTTCTAGTTTATCATCATTACCGACGCGCTCGCGTTCCAATCCTCCCAAGTCGTTTCGTATTTAAAACGCGAGAAAGAGGAGCAGGATCCTTAAAAAAGAAAACAGGAAAGAGAGAAAAGAAAGATTTGTGGACCGGCGTGAAATCTCCTTCGTTTTTCTCTCTCTCTCTCTCCGATCGACGCGAACAAAAGCGCGCGCGTAACTTCTGTCGCAGAAGAGACCTGAAACAGAGGAACACGAACGCGCGATCTTCGTTATCATGTTGAAGAACGTGAAAAAGCAGTTGTCCATGGTTGGACGAAAGAACTCTTTCAACAACAACAACAACAACGGCGCGACGAATCAACAAGGAGGAGGAGGAGGAGAAGCGTCACCTTCCTCTTCGGCTGCTCAGCAAGGGGGAGAAAATATCACAAATAGCGAGAAAAATAGTAGCGCGGGAGGGTCTCCAGGAGAGAGAGACCGATCGTCACTGACGGCATCGTCCTCGAATTCAAGCAAGAAGAAAGACTCGATAACAGGCGCGGTGACGGCAAGCGGTAGTCATAAGATCAACATCGCTCCGTTAGAGGAGTTGTACGATAAAAACCGACCTTTGTTCCTGTTTCGAGACGTGCCGGCTTCGGACCGACAAAACTTATTTCGTAAAAAGTTACAGTTGTGCTCGTACGTGTTTGATTTCACCGATCCAACTTCGCACGTTCGAGAGAAAGAAATCAAAAGACAAACGTTGTTAGAACTCGGAGATTACGTTAATCAAGATAACACGGCAAAGTTCACGGACAAGGTGTTTGACGATGTCATGTATATGCTATCTTGCAATCTCTTTCGAGCGTTGCCGCCGAGAAGCTCAGAACAAACTGGAAACGCCGCTGGAGAACATTTCGATCCGGAAGAAGAAGAACCAAAGTTAGAACCAGCTTGGCCGCACTTACAAATCGTCTACGAGTTTCTGTTGAGGTGCGTGGTGTCCAACGAAGTCGACGCAAAGATTGGGAAAAAATACGTGGACAACGCGTTTGTTTTAAAACTTTTAGAATTGTTCGATTCGGAAGACCCGAGAGAGAGAGATTACTTGAAGACGATTTTGCACAGAATTTACGGGAAGTTCATGGTGCATCGACCCTTCATTCGAAAAGCCATAAACAATATATTCTTTAGATTCATTTACGAAACGGAAAAGCATAACGGCATCGCTGAGTTGTTGGAAATTCTCGGATCGATCATCAACGGGTTTGCGTTACCTTTGAAAGAGGAACACAAAAAGTTTCTCGTCCGCGCTTTACTGCCTTTGCATAAGCCAAAGTGCATGGCGATGTACCATCAGCAATTATTGTACTGCGTTACGCAGTTTGTGGAGAAGGATCCGCGTTTGGCGGACCTGGTGTTGAAAGGATTATTGAAGTATTGGCCGGTGACAAACTCTCAAAAGGAGGTTTTATTTTTAGGCGAGTTGGAGGAAGTTTTAGAGTTGACGCAACCTCAGGAGTTCACCAAGACGATGATCCCGTTGTTCCAGCAAATTTCGCGATGTGTCGAGTCCAGTCACTTTCAAGTTTCCGAGCGAGCGCTTTTCCTTTGGAACAACGATTACATCGTTAACTTAGTCGCGCAGAATAGGCACGTGATCGTTCCAGTCGTGTTTGGAAGCTTGGAAAGAACGGCAATGACGCACTGGAACGCGTCTGTGAACGGTTTAACCATTAACGTTCGCAAAATGTTGCAAGAGTTGGATCCGGAGTTATTCGACGACACGCGTTTGAAGTGGCACGAGAGCCAAGACGAGTTGCAAGCGAAGGAGGAATACAAAAACAAGTGCGTGGAAATTGTGGAGAAGCTCGCCAAGTTGAACACCGACGGTATCAATAACATTAACAACAACAACAATAATAATAAATAGAGTCGGATTACAAATCATTATAATGATAATAATAACAAATAGTGCTGCTACCTTTTTCACATCACAAAATGAAAAGAGAGGGAGAAGAAGAAGAAGTTGGTTGTTTGCTTAGACAGAGCTGTTAGATGCTTACTTTTTTTTTAGACAGAGCGCCAAAAATTTTCCATCTCCCTCACTTTTTTTTATCCGCCGACACAACCCAGCAGGACGAATGCTGACTTCTTTGAACGCGTGCGGCGGCATACACATAACGCGGCATACGCCTTCTTCGTCTTCGACTCCGTCGTCTTCGCTCCGTTTTACTCTTCTCCGCGGTCACAAAAAGAGCGCGCCGATGAAGACGATGAGTATTGGTGGTAATACCAATGATAGCACGAACGCGTATGTTTCTGTTAGTCGTTTTGCCAAAACGACGACGACAACGACGACGGTTGCGCCGTTGCGAAAAAGAAGAGAAAAGAAGAAGACACGTCTGTCGAGCATTTCATCATCAATATCATCGTCGTCAGCCGACGGAGGAGGACAACAGAGCGGAATAAAAGTGGTCAATAAGAATAATTACGACTTGGACCACCCAATGTACTCCTCTCGAAGACTTTACGATACTCCCGACTGCCGAAACCTACTGGTCGTCGGCCCAGGCGTGTTAGGTTCCTTGGTGTGTCAAAAGTGGTTGGAGCTCTTCCCGGCGGCTATCGTCGTCGGTCAAACAAACTCGACAAAGAACCACGAAAGTTTAGAAAAATTGGGAATAACCGCGAGAACGGCAGATACTTTCAAACATTTTGATCCTAAAACGTACCCGTACGTCGTGTTTTCGGCGCCACCAAGCGGTTCCGACGATTATCCCGGTGAAATTAAGAAGGCGTTGGAAAAATGGAACGGGAAGAACAAGCACTCTGGATTCTGCTTCACGTCGTCGAGCGCGGTGTTTCCGGATAACATCGATTGCGATGATGACACGACGACGTTGAAATTAGGAGTAAACCCGCGCGCAGATCGACTATTAAACGCCGAAAATGTGGTTTTAGAACACGAGAATAGAAGGAAAGAAAATGAACATAGAGACGGCGACGCCGCAAACGAAAAAGAAGAAGTAAAGGATGAATATCATCAAAATAGAGCAGCCGTGCTGCGTTTAGCTGGATTATACCACTCGTCGAGAGGTGCGCACACGTATTTCATGAAAGCAGGAACGATAGAGTCGCGTCCAGACGCGCTGGTAAACTGCATACACTACGAAGATGCTGCTGATTTAGTTGTGAAAGTATTGTTGAGAGAGGATGCGCGAAGAAACGTCTTTCTCGGATGCGACGGACACCCCATCACTCGCGAGGACGTCGCCACTTGCGCTTTAGAATCTGGATGTTTCGAAGATGATGATAGCGAGGAAGGACAAAAGTATAGTAAGCCTAAGTTTACTAAAAGTGACGGTCCGGTTGGTCGGCGAATGACATGCGAAGGCACTCGGAAAGCGTTAGGTTGGGAGCCAAAGTTTAATTCGTTTCGCGAGTTTTTCGCGAAGGATGAGAACAAAGGCGAGGATAGTTTCGTCGAAGAAGCGTCTCCGTTCGGTTGGAATCATTCGACGAGAAAATCTTAACTAATACGAGTAATAATACGAGCGTACAATATCGACTGCGTGCGCACGAGAGAGTACTCGTAAGTATTCGTTTCGTTTGGTGCTTTTTTTTTTCTTCTGTGTGAGCACACCTTCGGCTGTTCGGTGAACAGTAGGAATCTCTTCTTCTTTTGGCCTGCGCGCCTGCCTGAAAAAATTCCAAGGCTGTAAAAACAAGAACCTCCTCCTCCACTTTTACGCACACAAAAAGCAAACAACTCCAATGTCTGCTATTCAATTTTCATCCCGCGCTGCCGTTGCGCCGAAGATTTCTTTGAAGAAAACTTCTAAGGTTTCCGTGAGAACCGGCGTTCGTGCGCAAGCTGTCGCTGCGCGTAAGTGTTAGCCGTATCGTTTTCCGAATGCTTTTTTTTCATTTTAGCGCGATTTTTCGTCGATTTTTGTAAGTGGAATACAAAGGGGGCGAGGAACAAAAAAAACAAGAATTTAGAGAGTTTGCGGAGAGTAATCATCTCCGCTTCTGCGCGCGATTTCTGAGTGAATGAGAGCGAGGAACGCGGATGAAACGGAAGGAAATCACGCGCGAAGATGTTTTCTTCGTTCGATTACCACTTTTTTATCCGTATTCCACGTTCGCGCGCGCAGAAGCGAGAGCAGTTTCCGATTGTTTTTTTTTCGTTAATCTATCCTGAAATTCTCACACTCCTCGAGAGGGAGGGAGCGAGAGCCAGAAAGCGTGGTTTTTGGTGAAACAAAAAAACCAAGGAAGAAAAAAATTTGGAGGGAAGATAAGATGAGATAAAACAAACCGACGATTTGGGAAAAGGAAGATGTGAATTTCTCCCTCGCGCTTCCCCGTTCTCTTTCTCGTCGACGAGAGTGAAGGAACAAAATAGCGCGCACTCACGAACCAATAACTGACCGATGTTTTCTCTCGTTTCTTTAATCGTAAACAGCGGCTGGTGTTTCCGCCGATGCCATCCAAGACTCGATCAACTCTATCCGATTCTTGGCCATCGATGCCATCAACAAGTCCAACTCCGGTCACCCGGGTTTGCCCATGGGCTGCGCGCCGATGGCGTACGTCTTGTACAGAGAAGCGATGAACCACAACCCGAAAGACTTCACGTGGCCGAACAGAGACAGATTTGTCTTGTCTGCCGGTCACGGCTGCATGTTGCAATACTCTTTGATGCACTTGACTGGCTACCCGTCCGTCACGCACGATGACTTGAAGAACTTCAGACAATGGGACTCCATGACCCCGGGTCACCCGGAGAACTTTGTTACCGACGGTATCGAAGTTACCACTGGTCCGCTCGGTATGGGTTTTTGCAACGCCGTTGGTTTGGCGTTGTGCGAAAAGCACTTGGCGGCGAGATTCAACAAGCCGGATGCCACTTTGGTTGACCACTACACATACGCCATCATGGGCGATGGTTGCAACATGGAAGGTATGTCTGGCGAAGCTGCGTCTTTGGCCGGTCACTGGGGCCTTGGCAAGTTGATCGTCTTCTACGATGACAACAAGATCTCCATCGATGGTCACACCGACATCTCCTTCACGGAAGATGTCTCCGCGAGATACGAAGCGTACGGCTGGCACACTCAACACGTCGTTGACGGTAACACCGACATCGACGCGATCCGCAAGGCGATTGAAGCCGCGAAGAAGGACCCGAGACCGTCTTTGATCAAGGTTTCCACCTTGATTGGGTACGGTTCCCCGAACAAGGCCGACACTCACGATGTGCACGGCGCTCCGTTGGGCAAAGACGAAACCGAAGCCACGCGTAAGAACTTGAACTGGAAGTACGGCGAATTCGAAATCCCAGAAGCCGTCCAAAAGGCCATGGACTGCACTGCCAAGGGTGCGGAATTGCAAGGTGAATGGAAGAAGGTTGAGTCCGCGTACGCTTCCAAGTACCCGGAAGACTATGCCGAGTACCAATCCATCATCACCGGTAAGTTGCCGGCTGGCTGGGCTGACGCTTTGCCGAAGTTCACCCCGGAAGACAAGGGTGTCGCTACCAGAATTCACTCCCAAACTGCCTTGAACGCGTTGGGTGGTGTCATTCCGGGCTTCATCGGCGGTTCGGCCGATCTTGCCCCGTCCAACATGACCTTGATGAAGCAGTTTGGTGACTTCCAAAAGGACACTCCGGCTGAACGCAACATCAGATATGGCGTCCGTGAACACGGTATGGCGGCTATCGCCAACGGTATCGCGTTGTACGCGCCGGGTTTCATCTCCTATTGCGCGACCTTCTTTATCTTCTCCGATTACTGCAGATCCGCGATGAGAATCGCTGCCTTGTCTGGCGCCGGTACCATCTACGTCATGACCCACGATTCCATTGGTGTCGGGGAAGATGGACCGACCCACCAGCCGATCGAGCACTTGGCCTCCTACAGAGCTATGCCGGGTATGCTCATGATGCGCCCGGCCGACGGTAACGAAACCATGGGTGCGTACAAGATCGCCGTTGAAGGCGCCGCCAACAAGAGACCGACGACTTTGGCCTTGTCCAGACAAGTTGTTCCGAACTTGGCGGGCACCACCATGGAAGGCGTCGCCAAGGGTGCGTACGTCGTCCAAGGTGAAGCCGCCGGTGCCCCGGTTGACTGTGTCTTGATGGCCACTGGTACTGAATTGGAGTTGGCGTGCATTGCTGGCGAAAAGCTCGCCGCGGAAGGCAAGAAGGTTCGCGTTGTCTCCATGCCGTGCTGGGAGTTGTTCGAAGAGCAAGGCGATGCGTACAGAGAGTCGCTCATCCCGTCCGACTGCAAGTGCAGAGTTTCCATCGAAGCTGCCTCCACCTTTGGCTGGTCCAAGTATGCGGTCAAGTCCATCGGCAGAGATGGCTTTGGCGCCTCCGCCCCGGCCCCGACTATCTACAAGGAGTTTGGCATCACTGCTGACGCAATGTATGCCGCGGCGAAGTCTTTGTTGTAAATTTTTGTTCGCGAATAGCAACGAAAGTAACAACATTAACAGTAACAGCGAGCATAAATGTGGTGTAGAGAAGGATAATATTATATATATATAAAAGAGAAAAAGTACTCATTCTATTTTAAGATCACGCGCTCGAGAACCTAATATTGAGCAATTACTGTATGCATCTCACCCTTTATTCCAAAAAATTTGCTTCCTACGCATCCCCCGCCTCCTCCTCGGGAAACAACGCGTCGACAAACGATACCGGTTCAAAAACTTGTAAATCTTCCATGCTTTCTCCAACGCCGACAAATTTCACCGGAATTTTCATCTCATCGACGACGGAGATGACTGCGCCTCCTCTCGCAGTGCCGTCCAACTTCGTTAAAATAATCCCGGTCACGCCCAATTGTTGACCAAACTCTCTCGCTTGATTCAACATGTTCAAACCAGTTGTACCGTCCAAGACTAACAAGACTTCGTGTGGCATCGAAGACTCTCTTTTTTTAATCGAATTCTTCACGCCGACCAGCTCGTCCATAAGATCCAAGTTTGTGTGCAGCCTTCCCGAAGTGTCTGCTAAAATAACATCGATATCACCCATAGCGATTGCTTCATCCACCGCCTTGTACGAAACCGCTCCAGGTTTTGTGTTTGGCGGACTTTTAGACATAATCGCTCCCGTACGATCTGCCCACGTTTGTAACTGTTCTGCTGCAGCAGCACGAAACGTATCACCCGGCACCATCATAACTTTTGCGCCTGCGTTTTTATACCAGTTTGATAACTTTCCAATAGTCGTAGTCTTACCGCCACCGTTCACGCCAATGATAAGAACGCACGTCGGGATCTTCTCGTCCTCGGAAACATTCATTTTCGTCGGATCACCTCCATCGTTCACGAGAATGTTAACTATAGTTTCTTTCAACGCTCGCTTACAATCCTCGCCAGTTTTAATCTTTCCGTCTTCCACGAGCTCGCGGATGGTATCTAAAACTTTTCCGGCCGTCTTCGGTCCAAAGTCCACCGATAACAACGTCTCTTCCAATTCATCTAAAGTATCGTCTAAATCTTCCAATCGCCATAAGCCTAAGATTTCATCCATGTACGATAATTTCTCTCTGGTTTTTGAGGTTCCCGAAATCACGCGGTCAAAGTCCGACTGCGTCTTCTTCTTTAAAACAGACGTCAACTTGGACAAGGAAAAGCCCGAGAGCATAATCACTCTGTTCCCTCTTTTTCCCGGCAAAGACGAAGAAGAATAAGATTGGTTGAGACCACTGCTTCTGCTCGTGTTTTTGTTATTGTTATTATTAGTGTTAGTATTCATTTCTCTTTTTTCTCGTCCGTATCGTTGCATCGCGCGCGCTGCAACACTTCTTCTCATACCGGTGGATGTATCTTTTTTTTGCATTTTTGTCGTCGTCTTGTTGTTGCTGTGCATCCCGCTCTTCGTCTCCATCGCGGACAGAGCAGCAGCAGCAGAAGAAATCATCATCATTATCGCGATATTGATAGTCTCTCTCTCTCTCTCTCTATATATATATTTATATATATTTACGAATGGTATGCGTGTGTGTGTGTGTGTGTGTGAGGGAGCGACGAAGCTGCTTTTGAGAGATATCTTTCTGTCTCTGTTTCTCAATAATACGAGTAAAACATCCAATTTTGGATTTTTTCTCAGCACACGGGGAAAAAAAAAGCTCCTCTGCCCACCTTCCAGAGAGAGAAACCGCACAAAGAAACGCGCAAAGAAAGTAAAAAATGTTAGCCAATTCGAGCGCTGGAGCGATGATTCACACGCAATCGAACGCACTCGTGACGTCGAAAATACGCGCCAGGAAAACTCCAAAGTTAATCCGTTCGCGCGTTGCATCGAACGCGATCGCGGGTAAACCGGTTCCGCCCGAGGTACGGAAAAAAATTTTGCTTTTCATCGCCTTTTTACGCTTATTTATCCCCCGACGGCTGCGAAAAGAGGAAGATTTTATCTCATCTCGTGGTCCTTTTCTTTCATCATCGGCGCGTGCTCTCGAAGAGAGACGAACACGACGTCGCGCTTCGCGCATAATCTACGGATGGACGTGGCGTCTGCTATGCGAAACTAAGCTCAATGCTCTCTTTTCTTACTTCAAAATCATACCACATCAAATAGGACCAACCTTCGCCGTTTTCGTTCGAAATCGAACTCGACCAAGTCGAGTCCGTCATGGCAAAGTTGCAAACGCCCGTCAGGTTAGCGACGTACGTCGCCGGTGTCTCTTTAGCGACCGCCACCGGGGGTGCTTTGGGTAGCGCGACTAAGAATGCGGTCGTAAAAACCGGGACGGCGTTAGTCGCCGGCGCTGGTGCCGCGTATGGCGCGTCAATCGTGGATAAGAAACGTTTCACTGCGGCCCCGAAGGCGTTGTGGAACGAATTGAACAACCGGAACCCGTTGTCGGTGGACGCGTCTGAGGTCCAAGCAGTTGGACAAAGGTTTGGGATCAACAACATTGGCATGCAATGCCCTAGAGAAATCTGCGGTTTGTACGATGCGTACTTGTCGTCGTTGATTCCCATGGGCGATGCGCCGGTCAAAGGTTGGGAGCCGGAAGCTTTGCGACAGTTTCGGGAAACTTTAGGATTGGAGGACTCGGAAGCCGCGCAGGCGCACTTGGAAGTCGGGAGAAGATTATACCGCAAGCGCATAGAGTTGGGAGATAAGGACACCGAAATCGAGTCGAGGGTGGAATTCCAAAAGTTGGTGTACATCTCGCAGATGACTTTTGGTGAAGAGAAGGCGCGATTTATGTTGCCGTGGAGACGCGTGTTTCGTGTGACTGACGCTCAAGTTGCACTCGCGCTTAAAGATAACGCGAGCCATTTGTTTCGCACATTTTTAGTCGAGAATGGAGCCGTCAAGAACGTAGATGCGAATGGGTTAGCAGAAGCGAAAGAGTACGCCAGTGGTGATTTGTTGTTGTCGGACGATATTGTTGGTGAAATTGTTCAATCCGAGGCGAGAGCGCACGTGGTTGAAATCGTTGAATCTGCCTCTGAAATTGCCAAGTTGAGAGGATCTGCTCGCGATGTCGATTCGGTCGAAAAGAAAATCGAAAGTGTTTTAGATTATAACGGTCGTTTGGAGCAAACTTCGAGTGCTTGCCCGGGTGTCGGTCCAGTGACTTTGTTTGGCGGCGAGTTTGACTCGGATACCAAAATCAACGAGTTGAAAGAGTTATTCAAGATTTTCGTCGAGCAAAAAGTCAAAGGCGGCGAGCTCTCTCAAGCGTGCTCGGCAAAGCTGGGCAAATTGCGATTAGTCTTTGGCTTAGGAAATAAGGAGGCGGATGCCATCACATTAGAAGCGACAACGAAGGCATACAGATTGGCGTTGAGAGATGCGGTCAAGTCTGGAAAACTCGAATCCACCGAGTCCCCCGCGAAAGTTTTGCAAGCTATGTGCGAAGCTTTACAATTTCCGCCAGAAGTTGCCGAAGGTATTCACACTGAAAACTATCGCGCCAAGTTGGAGGCTTTGTTGAAAGACAAGGTTCTCACGGATGAAGGCGCCGAAGATGCCAAGAGAGTGCGAAAACTATTGTGCATTCCGCAAAAGGTTGTTGATCAGTGCGAACGAGAAGTGCAAGGTGAAATCTATCGCGTTGCGTGCAAAACAGCGTTGGCTGTGCCCACGGAGTCCTTCAACGACGAGTTGAGAGGAAGAGTTCGCAAGACGAGGGAAAATGTGAGAATTTCGGACGAACTCGCGCTTGACATCTTAGGCCAAGAAACTAAGAGAGCGTTCATGGGGTACATCAAGGATTCCAAAACTAAATCAAACAAAGTGGACCAAATGAAAGAAATAAGGAAAATGGTATACTTCAACGAGGGCGTCATCACGCCGTTGGTCAACGACGTCACGAAGGGCAAAGCGGAAGCTGCCGCGGAAGAGTTGGCGAAACTCATGAAGGAGGCCCAAGAAGCCGCTGCGAAGGAAGAAGCCGAAGAAAAGGCCAAGGCTGAAGCAGAGGCGAAGGCCAAGGCTGAAGCCGAAGGCGCTGAGAAAACTAAGGAAGAGCCAGAAGATATCGCGGCGAGGTTCCGCGCGGAGCGAGCTGCTGCGCAGTCTTCTGATTCCGAAACAACTGCAGAATCGCCGAAGGAAGAGGAAAAACCCAAGGAAGAGGAGAAGTTCGAGGCCAAGATCGAAAAACCGCCGACGCAAAAAGAAATCACGCTCGAGAAAGAGTTAGATAACGTCACTAGAAAAGCCATGTACAAAGATTACCTCATGTTCTGCATGACTGGCGATCAAGTAAGCGCGCCAATGGGCGTGCGCATCACGATTGAGCGCGACCAGTCCGAGTTTACTCGTTTGCAGCAGTTGGGCGAGATCTTAGGATTGAACATGATGGAGATTGGGGAAGTGCACAAAGGATTGTCTGATAAGGCATTCAGAGCTCAAGCCGAGCAGATGTTGAGTGATAACCAAGGCTTGACCGCAGAGCGTGCTGAGAAACTCAAGGAAATTCAAAAGCAACTCAATATGCCGGATGAAGAAGCTCAAAAAATTATCAAGGGTATTACTGCAAGTAGAATGATGTCTGGATTGTCCACTCAAATCAATAGCGGTTCGTTGTCCGCGAAGGATATTCGAAAGATGGCAGAAGATGGCGTTGAATTAGCGAAGCAAATTCCGTTGACTAGACGTGTCGATCTCTTCAAGAAGAACGTCGAACGAAAGTTGACTTCTGGTGAAGGCATGGACAAAATTGAGGAAATTTCCAAGACACTCGTCCAAGATTTAGGTCTCGAGCAAGAAACTGCGGACAAGGAACTCATCAAAATTGCGAACGAGAAGAAGAAGTCGCAAATGGTTCAAGCAGTTGCTGTTTTGAGACAAAAAGATGCACCAAGCGTCATGAAGAGTTGCAGAAACTTGGTCGCCGCACAAGCGTTGGCCCCGGAATCGCAAAACTTGAACTGGCCGGTTGAGAGTGAAATCTTCGACGTGTACTCAGTCTATGCGAGCGAGGTCAAAGACCCGACCGAACTCAAGGCATTGAGAACAGTGTTAGGCTTGAGCGATGACAAGGGTGAAATGTTAGAAAAAGTTGTCGCAGAGGGCGGATTCAAGCTCGAAGCCGACGCGTCTAGTGAAGCATTATTTTAATCTGAACAAAATGAACCACAAAACAAAAATGAATAAACGCACAGCGAACTGTGCACCTTACACACACCAATTTCTATAAGCAATAAAGCAGCAGCAGCAGTTCGTACATGTTTTTACATACAACTTCTAACATATTTGTCTAAACCTCTATGTTTTTTCTATTTGCTAATGAAACGGAGAAAAAAAGTTTTGCAGTCTTCCAGGACGAACTTTCTTTCCAGCTTCGAGTTCTAACTTCAGACACATTCCTTCATCCAAGGGTTCCTCGATGAGATCGGGGTGAAAAATTCTAGCCAACATCTCAACGCCGTCAACTAATCTAGGCCCTGGTCTGGAGAATATTTTGTTGTTTAGAATGTACACCTCTCGATTCTTCACCGCGTTCAGATTCCACCAACCAGGTTGCGATGCTAACACTTCAACTTTCTCCAATGTCTTCTCAAAAGAGCCTTCGAAATTGATCAAGAGCACGTCCGGTTGATGCTCCAATACGCGTTCCCACCTGAGAGCCTCCGCTGGTACTCCTGGCTCTTGAAGCTCATCAATTCCTCCCGCAATCATTTTCATTTCCGGAAGCCAATGCCCTCCACTGATGAGAGGTTTGCACGCCTCCAAAGAAACGACGCGAGGACGTCTTTCGAAACCCGGTGCGACTTTCGAAGCGACGCGTCGTAATCGATCGCGAAGAAGTTTAACCGCGCGTTCAGCCGCGAAATCGTGACTAGCCGCGTTGCCAATCTGAAGCATGATCTCAAAAACATCCGTCAATGTGTGCGGGGCAATGGGCAGGACGCCTTTCATGTCGTTATCTTCCGACTCGTCGGCCCGAAGTCCCATGAAATCGGAATTATTCGAGTGTGCGGAATCTTGAATATCTTCTCTCCACGCACGAGCTTCGCGAATCGCCCAGGCCGTACTTCTGGGATCAACAAATTCGTCTAAGCACGACTCGCAAACGTCAGGAGCGAGAATAATCTTTGCGTTTGAGCTTCTCAACATGTTTATGTTTATCTCCATATTGTTTGGGCCGGAATGCCCAGACGCATCGCCTCGGTGCGAAGACCCATATCCTGAGCTCGAATGCATGGACTTGTTCGAAGAATCACCACCAAGAAAGTTCGACTTTCCGTTTCCTGCTTCATTTATCGAGCGCGAAGAGGTCATGACTGTATGCGCTCTTTGAACGCCTTTTGGATAATCGCACTCTGAAGTGATGCCGACGAGCCTGTGTTCCAAGCCTAGAGCATACACCATCTCCGTGGCGGCTGGCGAGAGACTACAAATGTATCCTTCAGAATCAGGTTCTGGAACTTTCACGAGCGCTGGAGCGTGATAATGACCACGTTTCATTGAGTTATACGCATCATCTCCAGATGTACCGAAATTGCTTCTCGAACGCATCTCTTTCTCGCTCAATAAATCGGCTTGGGAATGAATTCTGTGCAACGACCCAAAGCTCGCGTTCGATCGCATGGATATGTCTTGTTTGTGAGCTCCCGTAGCTTGCGCGAGTAAATTCATCGATCTTGACTTGAACATGTTAAAAGCTCCGGAGAGATTATTTTGGACTTCACTCAGAGTGGCTTGATGGTTGGCAAACGGACCACCTGCTGCGTTACTGGCACGACTCGGAGACATCCCAAACTCACCAGCTCCTCCCAACTCCATATCTCCTGAGGATAACCTTCTGGAATGTCCAGCTGCTTTGTAACGATCGTTCGGAACTCTGGAAAGGTCGTGCTCTGAATCTCTTCTCTTTATCATTGGCGGCTTCCCCCCACCGCCACCAACCCCGCCGTACAAATCGCTTCTCAGGGCGACTGTGTTGGAAGCTCCTCCAGCGTGATTGTTCAGATCGTTCATCGAAGGTCTTCCTCCGTTTCTTAAACTTCTAATTTCATTCACAACGTCTTCTTCCAAAGCTAATCGCTTCGCCGCAGTCGCTGCTTTTTGCGCCGCAATGGTAGCTTCTGCTCTTACAGATTTGCAGGCCTTTACGAAAGACAATGCAAACTTTGGATTCCCTCCAAAATGTAAGTGCACGTTCGATACGAGCACGTTGTTCCAGGCGAATCCCTCTCGCTTGTTCTTATTTCCACTACTGCCGGCAGTCCCATAACCAAAATTGTTGCTGTTGTTTTCGATCATGGTTGCACTCGTTGAGGAAGAGTTGGAGAACGTTCGTTCAAGAGAGAGCGATGAGTTCGAGGCACTATTAAAATTACTGTTCTTCTCTGAAGTGCTTCCACCACCTCCTTCTACAATACCGTTCTGTGCTCTATCATCCTCGACTGACGACGGCTTGACGTCATAGGTCGCTCTCCATCCAGAAATAGGAGAATTTGTATCGTCATGAGACCTTATCTTTTGCGGAATTTCACCAACAATTTCGTAGTGATGTAATCTCTGTCCTCGCACTACTTCTCCGGGAGGAAAAAGTGGATTTCCAATGCTGATTCTGACGTCTAAGTACCCTCGAGTTTCCGTTCGCGCAAATCTCGTCGCAAAGGGAGCTAATCCACACATATACCTAGGTTTTGATGAATCATGTGACGTCAGCGATTGGCTCAAAAACATCAAACCGCCGCTTTCTCCATAAACGACTCCTCCCGAGGAAGCGAAGGCGGTTACTCCCATGCGCAAAGGCCGGTTGTTCGTCAACGCATCGGCGTGACGCTCGGGATAACCACCAGGGAATATCACGCCCGCGATACCTCTCGGAAGCTCGTCGCCAGCGACTGGACTAAAAAATACAAGTTCTGCACCAGAGCGTTCTAACAAGTTGAGATTCTCAGGGTAAAAAAAGCAAAAAGCATCATCTCTCGCAACCGCGATGCGTACTCTTCCATCTGCTCGAATCGTTTTCGTGGGACTCGTAAGCATATTCTCCGCATCTCTTCTACTTTTACTACTAGCGCTACTACTACTGGCGACCATCGAATGTGCCGGACTAGAAGATCGTCCCCCATAGGTTGAAGAAGTTGCGCACGTCAACAAAGTTTCGTTGAAGTTTGTATCATCCGAAATGAATTCTGCGATGGAAAAATCCTTTGCTAATGCTAATATCGCGTCTATATCGACGGTATTTTCGAATATTTTGGCAATTTTCTGCATCTTCAGAGCGATGGACTCTTTGGAATTCGGTGATGCACCTTGTTGGGGTCCATTACCGTTCAAATGATAATGGTGATGATTGTTGTTGTAATACGACGCAGATTGATTTTGGAAGTCCTCCGTCGACGACGGCGTCTTTGGGGATCCATCGCCAGTGAATGAACTCGAGGAATTATTATTGGTGCTATTGTGGAGTCCACCATACTCGTTAGATGGTTGTAAAGACGATAGAGCGTTCCCATTCATGACGAGTAAGTTTGTATCCTTGGGAACCGCTCCACACATGACCACGTTTACATTCGACGATTTCATTGACTCCGACAATCGTTTCGCGTGTTGTAAAGACCCTACTTTGTTGAACACAACTCCGGCAATAGTGAGTTCGGTATCGAATTCTTGGTATCCTCTCGTAACTGCGGCTATCGATCGTGCCATCGAGTCACAATCGCATACTAATATAACTGGAGCTTTCAGCCACTTTGCCATCTGCGCCGTGGAACCGCTTTCAGAGTTTGGATCGTATCCATCAAATAGCCCATCGAGTCCATCGACTATGGCCACATCGCATTCGCTCGAGAATTTAGCTACAGTCGATATGTTATACTCTTTCGTCAGCATGATACCATCCAAAGAATGCGATGGTCGGTTAATCGCTCGTTCGTGTCTCAAAGGATCGTTAAAATCCGGTCCGACTTTGAACGCTTGCACTCGTAATCCTCTCTGTTCTAAAGCTGCCATCAGACCTATGGCCAGAGTGGTTTTACCAACCCCAGCCGAAGTTCCGCTGATGACTACGATCTTCATTCTTCTTTCACCTTTTTATCTACCTCGATACTTGGTGAAAGAAGAGCAGCAGCGCTTCTGCTTTTGAGCGTGTTTCGTTTTCGAATTCCACGGAGTGATATGTTGTTGTTGTTGTTGATGTTGATATGTTGCGTGTGTGTGTGTGTGTGTGTGTTCGCGCGTGTGAATGAATTCGATGAGGAGAATAAAAACAACGACGATTCCTTCTTTCTTTCTTCCTTCTCCTCTGTTAGGTTTACGTCTGCACGCGTTTTGCAAGAGAGAGAGAGAGAGAGAAATAGAGAGAAATAGAGAGCGAATTTTTTTCTCGCGCCTGGTTCTCTCTTTCTTTCTCTCTTTCTCTCTTTCTTTCTTTCTTGAGCAGCTCTTCCCCAAAAGGAAAAACAGACGGGTCTTGGGTGAGTGATGATGAAAGCACGAGGGAAAAGCAAAAAAAAAAAATAAAAACGCGAGCGGGTGGAAGAGGGAGAGAAAAAATTATACTCGTCACAAACAAAAGCACTCGTACAAGAGAAACATGTTTTCTTCTCTTTCCATGCGATCAGCGTTAGTTGGCACGTCGGTTCCAACCACGTCCACGAACAGTAGAGGTACGCGCATGCATCGTTCGCGTCGCGCGAAGCTCGCGCGAATTCCGGCGAAAATGCACCTTTTTTTTTTCTTTCGGGCTCTCTCTTTTCACGACGACGAGCTTTCCCTCTTTTCTTTCGGGGGTCGATTTTATAAGCGTCGATGTGGGCGACCACGAAAAGGGAAATCGCGAGACATCGCTCAAAGGGAACACCGAGCGCGAATAAAAGTTAATAATAAGATTTCTCGGATATATTTCTATCGTTATGCTGAGTTACGTGCACTTTGAACGTTCGCACGTGCGCTTCCGGGAGCATCTTCGCGAATTCTAAAACCTCAACTCGAGGAGGGGCGAAGACGAGGGAGGTTTATCCACTCTCTTTTGGCAGCGAAAATTGCTTCTTTTTTTTACTCACAAAACACACTCTCTTTTCTTTTCCCTTTGAACACAGCTCAACAAAAGCAAACGGTCGTGACCACGGTCGCTCGCTTGACGCCGAAAGAGGCTAAAAGGCAGCAGCGCCACCGAAAAATCCGTTCCAGAGTTACTGGAACTGCCGACAGGCCGAGAATTAGCGTGTACAGAAGCAACCAACACGTCTTTGTGCAAGTCATCGATGACGACGCGCAAAAGACTTTAGTTTCCTTAGGTACGCAGAGTCAAGAAGTCAAAGCGGTCGTTGGTACCGAAGAGTGGAAGACTAAGACTGTGGCTGCGGCGAGTGAGTTGGGTAAAATGTTGGGTAAGAAGTGTGTCGATGCCGGCATCACTTCTGCGGTGTTCGACAGAGGAGGATTTTTGTACCACGGCAGAGTGAAAGCCGTGGCGGACGGCTGTAGAGAGGCTGGCGTGGCCATCTAAGAGAGTATTATATACATGTGTGTATATATATATATAAATATAGTAGTTAAATCTTGACCATCATCGTATCGGGAGAGATTTAGTTATGCTTTGTTGTTAATATTTCACAGTTCCTTTAGTCGTTTTAAATGTATTTCTCAAAGGTGTTCGCGTGTGTTTTTTTTGGATGAAATTAATTTTCGTCCACGCGTCTCTCTCTTTCGCTTTGGCTATTTTTTTTGCCGCCCTTTTTTCTTGTTTCGTCCCTCTGCCATCTGCCTGCTTGTGCGTGTCGCAAAAGTATCTCTTTTCTCTTTTATACGTATATTCAATCGCGATAGCGCTTCCTTCACTCTTTATCAACACGCAAATACGCACGCGTTTACATCACATCGAGTGAGGTTATTCCCTTTGAAATAAGATCGGGACAATGAGCGCATCACTTTTCAACACCAACTGTGCCTCAACGAGGACTAGCTTCACCTCCTCCTCCTCCTCTTCCTCTTCTTTGTCGATGAGAAGATTACAAACGACGACGACGTCTACTTCCCTCACGAACAACAACAACAACAATAACAACATTAGAAAGGTTCGTGGTGGAGGTGCAGCCGTCGTCGTCAGAGCGGCGTACTCGGAGAAGGACTTAGGTTCTGCTACCGTCAGAGGTACGGTCAGAAAGAACAACGAAGACAGATTAGCGGCGACGTTTAACCCAAGTCCGCAACCTGGGAAACCTTCGGTAATCATATCTACTTTTGATGGTCACGGAGGAGACGCCGTCTCGGATTGGCTCTCTAAAAATTTACATCAAACGATCACAAAGAACATGAACCCGGATAAATTTCCGTTGGAAGCGTTGACGGAAAGTTGCATAGAGTGCGATGAAGTCTGCATTGCGCCCCCGGAAGGTTTTTGGGCATCCTTCGGCGAACGTGGTATCGGCGGCGCCAAGTGCGGCAGTACTTTGGCTTTAGCGGCAATCGTTGATGGAAATAAATTGTGCACGGCAAACGTTGGAGATGCGAGAGTTTTGTTAATCAGAGACGGAAAAGCTGTGCAACTCTCCGTCGACCACATTCCGGACGATGAAAACGAGAGAAAAAGAATCGACAGAGGGAACCCAAACTTGAGAAAATCGATGGTTGAGTTTACGAATGGAACTTGGAGAGTTGGCGGCGTTTTAGCGCTTTCGAGAGCGTTTGGCGATTCTTTTTTGAAAACTTCAGGGAGATTTGAAGGCATTGGTGAAAAAAATGCTGATTACGGGTCTGGTTTTGGTTTGAACGCGGAACCGGATTGCGCATTTGAGCAACTTACGGAGAAAGACACATGGCTTTTGTGCGCCACGGACGGTTTATTTGAGAACGAAGAACGAGGCGGGGGTGGCGGTTTGAGCAACGAAAGGATCGCGGAAATGTTGAACGCGGCGACTTCCGATCCGCAAACCGTTGCCAAAGAGCTCATCGCCGCTGCAGTGAAAGGTGGCTCCACCGATGACATCACGGTTCAGTTGATGAAGCTCTAAATAAAATATGTTCATTTTTGTACCGCACGGCATAAAAGAACGAAGCTTTACGATAAAACACAAATTTTTGTTATAATATAAATCTAAGTGAAAAGTTACTTACAAAAACGCATGAGCTCGCTACTTGTTGTTTTCATACGTGCGTCGTCGCCGTATCGTTCACCAATAAACGACGTCCTTTCGTCGAATGTGCAAAACCACCGCCCCTGCCGCCTTTCTGAGCAGACTCGTGAACGATGACCGAATTCGGAAGCTCTTCGGATAGCTTCAATAAACACTCTCGCTCTTTTATCCACGAGTGTCTATTCGCTAAACCTTTGCTTGGCGGGCGAATGAACCCCCCTGGACGTCCCCAATCCTTAGCTTTACCTAAATACTTTTTGAAATAATATCCAGTACCAAAAGTGAAACCGTATACGTCCACTCGTGCGCACATGTGCAAAGCGAACGTGATGCCTGCCATCCCGTTACTCATCCAAGGTCGCCCAACATCCTTCGGCGCGTTTGTTTTGTGTACTTTCCAGTGCCCGTCGACGTACTTTTCCACCTTGTCTGGCATTTGTTCTAATCTACACTTTCCCTTCGAGTTTTGTCCCTTGTACCATTTCCCTTCCCGAACCACACAAATTTCTCCGTCCTTCTCGGCGAATCCCGAACGGTCGCGATTTTGGAATCGAAGTGTCGTCTTTGAACCGACGTCCTTCTCGTAGCCTTTGTGCGGCGCCTCGTTGAATCGGAACACCGCGGTGTGTGCGTCAATCTCGCCGCCTAAGTTTGAATTTCGCATCGTTCCCGCCGATCCTACAATCGCACACGTGCTAAAGTCGTGCAATACTTTCTTGTTCTTCTTGTATTTCGGACCTGCTTTCGGCCACTCTTTGAGCGGCGTCAAACACCAGTCTCCATCTTCTGGCTCTCTTGGCACGTCGCAATTCTCTCCGTCTGGGAAAAACACCGGACATCTGCACTTACCATCGATGCAAAACATTCGATCCCCTTTACAGTCCGATATAGAAGAGCAACTACCAAATGTCGGCGGTTTTGGTTTCGTATTTTTCTTCGCACTCGCTAACGCCAACTCGCTTATTTGTCCACCCAACAACACGCTCACAGAACTGGACTCTTCCTCTTCCTCTCTTTCTAATTGATCTAAATCGTCCGCCTCTGGGATTACGTCTAAAGATTTCCTGTTCTCAGTCGTGTATTCAATCGCTTCGTTTCGTTTTTCTTCCAGTTCATCGATGGCTTTTTGCACGTGCGACATACTCATCTCCGACATCGTGAATGCGAAGGAGGAAGAAGACGCATCGCCATACGCCGCATCGACGACGACGACGGGGACCGTCGTCGCGAATGAAAACAAAACGAGCAAAGCGCAAAAAGAAAGTGATGGTAATAATGATGACGTTACTGATGAGAAGATCGTGGGAATGCGTCGTCCTCGTCGCATACGACGAGTTGATGCTGTTTTCGTCGTCATCCTCGTCGCACAAACAATCTTCTTTCTTGTGATGATGTTTTTTTTGTGATGAAGCGTCGAGTTCTCTTATTATACAGGCGAACAGGCCGGGTATTTCATATGTGAGCGGTGTGTAAGTAGCAATTGATAGTATTATTAAAAGAAAGCGCGCGTGTTGAGTAGACACGACGACGACGTCACATTCTGAATTTCGTTAACGAAGAACATGTGCACTTTCAAGCTTAAGTGTGTAAAACAATTAGTCGTATCGTATGTACGTCAATCTTTCGCCCTCTCGCGTCTTCTTTTTTATTCCAACAAATATCCAGCCAAGAAGAACGCAAAGAACAAAGCCAAACTACCGTAAATCAATCTCGATTTTTCACCTTCGGTCATGCTGTTCGTTCCAAACCCGTAGCCTTGGTTTTGTTCGAAGCCAGCGACTTGTCTTCCGATGGATTTGAACTTTGACTTGGACGCGCCGCACACCGGGCAGTTCCAGTCCTCCGGTAAGTCTTTAAACTGCGTTCCGGCGGAGACTGGATAGAAGTCGTCCCCTTTCTTCGGTGAATATTGGTACATGCACGATTGGCATCTGTTTCGTTCGTTTCATGTGGATGATGAGAAAGAGAAGAGACATAGAGAGATATGGTGAGTATGTCAGTTAATGATTTACGCGATGGCGGATAGCGGGAGTGCGAGGATACAATCCACATATATTCTTTCCCTCTCTCAAAAACAAAAGAAGAACAAAAAGATAGCAAAACGTACTCGTGTTCGCCGTCGCCTATGACTGCAAATTTCTCCTCCAGTAAAGGGTTATCGCGATCCAACACGCCGCCTTTACCTCCCGCGTTCGCCGTCGGTTTAAACATGTATTCATCTTCCTCGTTCTCCGTCGCTCGCGCGACGACTCTCCACGCTGGAGATGATGATGATGATTGTGAAGAAGATTGAAAGGAAACGAAATTATTCGTTTTTGCACTCTTGCTGATTAAACCAAAGGAAGAGGAGGAAGTGGATTTAGAGGAAGAAGAGGTGGACGAGGAGGACGAGATGCGTCCAGCCGCCGCGACGGTTGAGGATGCTGCGATCGTAAACATTCTTTATTCTTTCGTTTTCAAGTTCTTCTTTTTATGGCGTTCTTTCAGTTGTTTTTGCTCAAGTAGGAGTACCCAAACTGCTTTTGCTGACATCATCAGTTTTTTTTTGGGCGCAAAAATAAAAAAATCAGCGGCTCACATCGATCAAAAAGCTTTCTCCCTCTTGTGCTTTTTCACAGAGCGAAGAAAAAAATTCACACACCTCGCGAAAAGAGGGAAAGAAACGGCTCACGCGAAGGTTGAAACGCCACTTATTGTCGCACATTTACTCTTTCACACATCAAAATGTCTCAAGCGCTCAGCTCATCCAGAGTGTTAACCAATGCCTCGGCGGTGCGTCGTTGTTTCCGTTTATTATATTTTTTTCTTCCTTTCTTTTGGGCGTGGTGGATTTTTTTTCTCCCGGGAAAAAAGCGTGCTCAATTCGAGTGACGTACGCATTGATGTGTGAAAGTAGAGAGAGAAGATAGAAAGTTTCATCGCGCTCGATGACATCTTCCGATATTCTCTGTGAACTGAAAGAGCATAATTCGCGTAACAAACGCAATTGTTTGCGAGAATTGTGCTTTTTCGGATCGCTTCATCGCGTGCTCGTGTCACTTCTCGCGCGTAATCTTTTTTTTACCTATCGCCGTCACACGCAAAATCTATCTTGTTCTTTCTCCCCTCAAGCGGAAGAGAGAGATTTTGCAGAGATGATAGGCAAGACAGACCGGACGACTTTTCGCGTCGCGACGAGTCTTCCCATTCCTTTCCCTCATCGCCAATACTCACCTCTCTCTTTACCTCTTTTTGTTCTCATCAAAACGTAATAATATTATTTATCAACAGCTTCGCGCCGGTTCCTCGAAGACGAAAGCCTCGAGAAAGAACGTCATCGTTCGTGCTGCCAAAGAAGAAGGAGCGCGTCAAGTCCCGTTGGAGAAGTACCGTAACATCGGTATCATGGCCCACATCGATGCGGGTAAAACTACTTGCACCGAGCGTGTCCTTTACTACACCGGTAAATCCCACAAGATTGGGGAAGTCCACGAAGGTGCGGCCACCATGGATTGGATGGAACAAGAACAAGAGAGAGGTATCACCATCACCTCCGCTGCGACGACGTGCGCGTGGAAAGACGCCCGCATCAACATCATCGACACTCCGGGTCACGTCGATTTCACTTTAGAAGTAGAACGTGCCTTGAAGGTGTTGGATGGTGCCATCTGCCTCTTTGACTCTGTTGCCGGCGTTGAGCCGCAATCTGAGACCGTTTGGAGACAAGCGGATAAGTACGGCGTCCCGAGAATTTGCTTCGTTAACAAGATGGACAGAATGGGTGCTAATTTTTTCAGAACTGTCGACATGATCGTCAAGAACTTGGGTGCTAAACCGCTCGTTATCCAAGTTCCGATTGGTGCCGAAGAGGAATTCGCCGGCGTTGTTGACTTGGTTGAAAACAGAGCCATTGTCTGGAACGGCGAAGAACTCGGCGCCTCGTTTGAATACCAAGAAATTCCGGATAACTTGAAGGAGAAGTGCGCGGAAATGAGATCTCAACTCATTGAAACTGCGGTCGAACAAGACGAGGATGTCATGATGATGTACTTGGAAGGCGAAGAACCGAGCACTGAAGACTTGAAAAAGTGCATCCGTAAGGGTTGCATCAACTTGGACTTTGTCCCGGTTGCGTGCGGCTCTGCGTTCAAGAACAAGGGCGTGCAGCCGTTGTTGGATGCTGTCATCGATTACCTCCCGGCGCCGACCGACTTGCCGGACGTCAAGGGTAGCGCTGAAGGCGACGCCGAGAAAGTCATGAAGAGAAAGCCGTCGGACGATGAACCGTTCGCTGGTTTGGCCTTCAAGGTCATGGCGGATCCGTTTGTCGGCTCCTTGACTTTTGTCAGAGTCTACTCTGGTGTTATGGAAAGTGGATCTTACGTATACAACTCCGTCAAGGGTAAGAAAGAACGCGTTGGTCGTATGATGGAGATGCACGCGAACGAAAGAAACGACGTAAAAACGTGCAGAGCTGGTGATATCATCGCCATTGCTGGTTTGAAAGATACCACTACTGGTGACACTTTGTGCGACGGCGACAAAACCATCGTTTTGGAAAGAATGGAATTCCCGGATCCAGTCATCAAGGTTGCCATCGAGCCGAAATCCAAAGCGGATTTGGAGAAGATGTCTAACGGCTTGGTCAAGTTGGCCGCGGAAGATCCCTCTTTCCACTTTACTCGCGACGAAGAGACGAACCAAACCGTCATCGAAGGTATGGGTGAATTGCACTTGGAAATCATCGTCGACCGATTAAAGAGAGAATTCAAGGTTGAAGCTGACGTCGGTGCGCCGCAAGTTAACTACAGAGAGTCCATCTCCAAGCCGGCGAGCATCAAGTACACGCACAAGAAGCAATCTGGTGGTTCCGGTCAATACGCCGACGTTCAAATCAAGTTTGAACCGCTCGAGCCGGGATCGGGCTTCGAGTTTGCCACTGACTTGAAGGGTGGTTCTGTCCCGAAGGAATACATTCCGGGTGTTGAAAAGGGTTTGAAAGATTCCATGATGACTGGTGTCATTGCTGGTTTCCCGGTTGTCGATGTTCGTGCCACGTTGTTTGACGGCGGCTACCACGATGTCGATTCCTCCGTTATGGCTTTTGAAATCGCCGCCAAGGCTGCGTTTAGAGAAGGTATCCCGAAATGCGCGCCGAAGCTTCTCGAACCGATGATGCAAGTCGACGTCGTCTGCCCGGAAGAATCTATGGGTGATGTTATCGGTGACTTGAACAGTAGAAGAGGCCAAATTGGTGAACTCGGTGATAAACCGGGTGGATTGAAGACTGTCTTGTGCTACGTGCCGTTGGCGGAAATGTTCAACTACGTTTCCAAATTGAGAGGCATGACGAAGGGCAGAGCGAACTATTCCATGAAGCTCGCGAGATACGAGCCGGTGCCGATGAACATTCAGCAAGAGCTTCAAAAGGCCAAGGCTGAAAAGTCCGCCGCTTAAGAACAAATTCTCGTGTAAATTTTTGTTTGTGATGAGTGAAGCGTAATATTAGAAAGAGAGAGAAAAAAAGCGATTTCTACTAGAAGAAGAGATTATATATGAGTGTATTGAAATATCTTTTTGGATATATAATTTGATTTAAAGCAATACCACCACCCGTAACTAAACTAATTAGCGAGAGAGACTCGGGCTCATCGTCGCGGCGTTGTCGTTCTGATTCCTCCTGGCATTGAAAGCCTCCTCGTTCCTTTGCTCGTGGTCCTCTTCGTCTTTGCGCTTGACCCTCTTTTCTTTTCGTCGTCGTCTTTGATGTCGGCAAACGAGAAAAAACTTGCACAAAAATACAAATAACACACCCAACGAAGTTATGAATACGAACGCAAAGTAAAAAGGAATCATTTTCTCACTAATTCTAACATCGAGCAAAGGAAAACTGCAAAAGAACAAAAAGCAATACAACACGGATGGATCTCTCGTTTTATTTTCCTCTTTTCTTGTTTCTCCTTTTTCTCCTCCTTGTTTTCTCGCGTTCTCCTCGTTCAAAATACGAACGTACGTCTGGCTGTCTTCTCGCTCGCACTCTTTCATGGCGAGAAGCGTTGTGACGGATGCACCGTTTTCAATGAAGAAAGCTGCGCACGCTTTCATGTCAAACGTGAAGAGTTCTTCGCTGGTGAGTGTTTTTCTCGAGAGGATGAGAGTGTCAATCGCAGATGCACAAATCGTACAGGCTTCCCCATCATTAGAAAGTATATCACTTCCGCACGATGAACGCAGGGGTTTAGTATTACCTCTCTCGTCATCATCGTCGTCGTCGTTACCTTTCGTAACAACAGCATTCGCTTCAGTTAATGGACAAGACGACTTCTTCAAAGTTGTTTGTTGGGCTTTGGTAAACATATCCACGGGCAGAAGGAGAAGAAAGAAAATGAAGAAGATGTGATGCAGCCGCATTACTGGCACGGAAGTGAAGGCGAGGAAGAAAAAGTTCGTCTTCTCTTCCTTTTTCTTTTTCTTCGTCGGCGTCATCGCCGTTAACAGCTGCTTAAAGAAGAGAGAGCCGTGGCGTTGGTAATTTTTTTTATCTTGTTTACCCCTCGTGTATTTTTGGTTCTTTCTTTTGTGATGTTGATCATTGATGAGGATGATGCAAATCTTCATTTTTATTTTGTTGCAATTTCCCCTGGTCTGGCTCTCATGTATGCCTCCTCCTCCTCCTCCGTTCTGCATCGTAGTTGTGATGCTACTTGGTCAACACAGAGAGGAAGAGCACGAAGACAGAGAACTACTCTCGTCGCTTCCACATCATCATCTCCTTCACCTTCTTCCGATATTGCGGGTAATCCGTTCGAGCAAACCAGCCAAGCCGCGTCGGAGAGGCAAGATCTCTTCAACGACATAGCACCTGTGTACGACCAGTTGAACGATGTTTTATCTTTAGGCTTACACCGCGCGTGGAAGCGAGCGACGGTGAAATGGTCGGAAGCGAAAAAAGGAGATACGGTTCTGGACGTCTGTTGCGGTTCTGGCGACATCGCGCAGAGGCTTTCGGATCGGGTTGGTGATGAAGGAACGGTGTTTGGTTTGGACTTTGCGGAAAACCAGCTGAGACGTGCGGCGGAAAAAATGGAAGAGAAGACGCCAACCACGAGTAACGAAACGAATACGGCGAAAATTACCTGGGTGCAAGGCGACGCTTTGGAATTACCATTCGAAGACGACACGTTTGATGCGATCACGATGGGATACGGGCTAAGAAATGTGAGGGATATTCCAAAGGCATTGTCGGAGTTGAAACGCGTAGCAAAAAGCGGCACGAAAGTTGCCATCTTAGATTTCAACAACTCCAGAGACGAGACAACCAATCAAATATCTGGTTTCATTCTTGATAACGTTGTTGTGCCGTTCGCAAAAATGAACGACGTCGAGGCAGAGTACAAATATTTGAGACCAAGTATTGAGAGATTTCCAACTGGACCAGAGTTGGTTGATTTAGCTTTAGCGGCGGGCTTCGAAGAAGCGACGCATTACGAACTTCAACCGGGAGGGTTAATGGGGTGTTTAGTTTGCCAAGTTTAGTAGCTTTATAGTTGTATGTTATTTATTATTCATTCTGCACTGCTTTTTAATGCTATAATTAATCGGTGTTTAAACGCGAGTACAGATGGTTGTTGTCATAACAACGTGTATACATCACACTACAAAAAAAGTGGCTACGAGCGCTTTGCTGCTTTTCTATAAAAATAATATTCTTTGTGTTGTACAGGAATCTTTCTCTCTCTATCTCTTTCTTTCTTCTCTTCACTACTTGATCAATGACTTCTTCTCATCCTCAGTGACGTGCTTGTCGCCAACTTTCGTAGAGGAATTATCGAAATCCGTGATGGAGTCCGTCATCAAGATGTTTGGAACGAAGATGAACGTCAAAGGAATTGCGAGAAGTGGCATGCAAATACCACAAACCAAGATGAGATTCGGCAAGTTATCCCAGTTGCAACTTCCCGAAGTTAAATCGGTTTTGATGCCCGCGTAATCCATCGCAAATGTCCCGAAAGAACCACTCAAAGACCCCCCTAAATTCGCAAAACTGGCTAAAATGGCAAACATTGTCGTTTCTAAATTTTTTGGACACATTTTCGCAATCAACACTACCGATGGCATGTACGCCATCATGCCAACGATAGATTCTAAGACTGCATCGCCAAACATATAAAACGCCTTATCGGGAATGCTCAAGTAGTCAACATTCCATCGCTTCACGATTGCGTAATCGAAAAACGAACCGAGCGACGAAATCATGCTCGAAATCCAGAAAGCCTTTCGCAAACTTCCTTTCGAGAAGAAGATGTTGAACAACCAAATGCCGATGATTCCAGAACATTGCCCGACGATTGACGTGTACACGGTGAAATACACGTAGTCAAAGTGTGGCCCACCAGGATTACATTTTTCATCGACGGTGAACCAATACGTCATGGCTCCACCAAAAGATACCGATAACACGGAGGTGATGAATAAGAAAAACGTCGCCTTTGCCAACTGCCTCGGCAAAAAGAAAAATATCAACATCGACAAAAGTACGCACGAAATCAAAGTGATGGACAAGATTGTACTCTCATCTAAACCGACGATTTGAATGCCAGCAATGATAACACAAATCACACCCATTAAGATAGCCATCATGTTCATCGATCGTTTCTGTCGATTCGCTTTCTTCGTTTCTTCGTCTTCGTCTGCGAACGTCACGGATTTCTTCGCATCACCTACTCCCATTGCATCGACTTTGTCGCCTTCGTCGTCTTCGCCGTCGTCAACGACAACCTCTCCTTTTTTGGTTCTTTTCACTTTCAATTCAGGCAACAAGCCGCTGGCCGAGGTGAGAAAGCATTGCACGGCAAAGGGCAATGCCATCCAAAAGAGAAGATGATAGTTTTCATCTTTAAGCGCGATGTAGGATAACACCGTCGCTAAAATCCCACCCAATGTAATGTTACCCCACACGTACGAAACCATAGACGCAGAGTGATTTGGGTTGTATCGCATGGCTTCAGCGTATTTCCCTTCAGTGAGTAAATCCGCGATGGCGACTTGCGCGTTGATGAGCGTCAAGCCGGCTATGTAATACAAACCGTTCGATCGATCAAACTTATACGTGGCGACGAAGTAAATCGCGCATGATCCGACTAAAGACGAAGCGGCAATGTACCATCTTTTATTGTACCCAAAAATAGGAAAACCATCGCTAATCATCCCGATCAAAGGCTTCACGGTCCACGGAAACGACGCGACGATGCCGTATTTTTGCATCTCAATCGCGGTCAATTTCAAGTACTTTTGCGCGTAAGGGAGTCCACTCGATCCAACCAAGCCAATCATCGCACCTTTCACACCAAACATCACCGAAATGATCATGAAAACTAAAGGCCATCCGTAAATGATGATCATTTTTCTCATGTAGTAATAAAACTGCACGAACGGGTTGTAATAGGAAATGCCGCAACATTTCGTCGTTTTGTACTCCGTCAAGTCGACCAAAATGCGTTTGGTGTCTTCCTTTCTCGGCGCCTTATTCTTCCTCCCTCGAAACATCTTCCTTTCTAATCACTATGGTTTTCGAGAGAGATTCTTTGCGTGTTTTCAAAGCGTGTGTGTGTGTGTGTGTGTGTGTGTGTATTACGTATGTCTTCTCTCGTTTGATGAAGAATAATGAAGCGCACCACCCCGCGGCGGGAAAAGAAGCTGATGAGTGAGTGAGTGAGTGAGAAGAGCTGTTTTTTGAGAGTTTTTGATGCTCTTTTTTCCCTTGTTTTTGAGAAAAATGGCCCCCCTCCTCCTCTCGCCCAGCCCGCGGCCTTTTTTTTTGGTACTTTTCCTCGTGCCTTCAAACACACAAAACACATTTTTCCTCATTGCTCTGAGCACCCACAACACACGCCTCCGTTGGTGTTTTGCTTCTCTTTCGTTTCTGATATATAATATATATATATATAAACGATATAAATAAGGTAACCATACGTAATATAATGGGCGGGTACAAGTACCGAGTTGGAACGCACAGCGGCGCTTCCTCGTCCAATCCAGAGTCCGCGCAGTTGCTCAAAAATGAAAATGGAGCCAACACCGCTTCCAACCGATCTTCGTCGTCGTCGTCCTCGTCGTCGTCGTGGAGTTCCAAAGTAGTCGCGACATCGGTCGTCACCTTTGTTGGCGTCTCGTGCGTCATGGCCGTGCAACAAAAGATGGGTGGTAGCACTGCTGATGCTCAACATCATTCATCTTCTTCAGCCGTCGCCCCTGAACCCGGAGTAGAGACTTCTCCCGAAGCGGGCCTGTTCGCAAAGACCGCGGGCTGGATTCGTGATTTCACCTCCCGGAAAGGGAAAAGCGACGAGGACAACTTGGCGTCTTTGTTAGGCTCGGAACACTACACGCTGAAAGACGTCGCGGATTCTTTCCGACAGTTGGAATACGAGAGAGATAAAACGAGAGGCCAATCGAACAGTCTCCACGTTTTCTCCTGGACTCCTCAAGCCGGATTCGAGATGTTTGACTTGGGACCGACCAAAGAAGCGGCGATGAAAGACGCCTCCATCGATCGTTGGCAAAGACCCGGTTGGACGTTTGATTTCATCAAGATGGGTTTACAAACTTATTTTCCGAAACGTTTCGACGGTGTTCACGACCCGAGGCCGTTTCGAGTGGTCATTTCGCATGCGGATTACCAAACTATTCCGTGCTCCAACCCAAACAACAACAAAAAATGCGCCAAACTTCCCGCGCCAGTGTTCACTTTCGGGTCTGTCCCGACCCACGTCGACAGAAAGATGGAGAATTTGAAGCAAATGCCAACATTTTCTACTCTAGAGTGCTTGTGGGGCCACATGATGGCGAAGAGCGAACCGGAGCATGGTAAGTGCAGATGGTTTGTGCCGCAGACAAAATACGAAGGTCACTGCGAAGATAAATCGAAAGAAAACTGGTCGTTTCTAGATGCCGGAGAAGTGCAACTTTGGGACAACGTCCCTTTCAACACGTTGACGCCGAAAGTCGTGTGGAGAGGCGCTGATTATCCTTTCGTCGCCGCGTTTTCGAAAGACGATGCCGGACAAACCGCGGCTTTGTTCTTCAAAAGAAACGCGCGCTTGCATTTGCAGGATAAATCCCCAGCGAGAGTCATCGAGACTATTGGTGAACAAAATCTACCACCGAGATTGCACGCGGCGCTGTTATCGAAAGCTGAACCGGATTGGATCGACGTGAAATTCTTGCGACCGAAAGTTATCCCCGGATTTGGTGATATCGATGATCAGTATAAAGGTTTGGAGACGGTTGAGCCAATGACCAAGTGCGAAATGGCGAGGTACAAATACCACATCGATATTGGTGGAAACGGCGGAACCACGTGGCAAGGTACGATCGATAAATTAGCCATGCCCGGTTTACTCTTTCACCACGATTCCGGGATGAAGGACCACTTTCACGACGAGTTGAAACCGTGGGTGCATTACGTTCCGGTGGCGGTTGATTTGACCGATTTGAAGATCAAATACGAATGGGCGGAGCGCAATCCAGACAAGGCGGAGAAGATTGCCAAAAATGGTCAAGAGTGGGTGCGAAACTTTATCAGCGAGAAAGGTATGGAGGAGCAAGTGCAGAAATACTTCGTCGAGCCGATGACGGATTACATAGCTAAATACGACGACGATTGCGAAGTGTGCACGAAAGAGCGCATGTCGTTCGCCCAGAAGGTGCATGCGGTGACGGATGGTTCGATGAGTGCGGCGAAGATGAGTTGGTCGAAACGAAACGAGTTACAAAAGTAAAAATTTTGTTTTGTCACGTCATCCATCAACTTCGCGCGCCATCCATCACTGTAAATTCGTTAAAACATGTAGTAGCTAAAATTAAAGAACAACAACAACAACAACAACGACAACAACAACAACATTTAAGTACTAAGTAAGTAAATTTTTTTATCAAATACCATTAATCAACAAATACATGAATACCTACTAATAATGTATCACGCATTACTTTTTGACGACGCGCATCATCCCGTATACCATTAGTTTTCGTTTGAAAGCGCGCTGCATTCGCTCGAGGCAAATGATATCGCGCAACGTTTTGTACCAAATTTTTGGTCTCGTAAATACCGGGAGAGGATCGTAAACGCCGGCCCAAATCGAGTGTCTCCACGAGACGATCGTTTGTTTCGTCCAATCATCCAGCGTAACGGTTGCTCCTGGATTGCACGCCTCGACGAGTCTACCGTATTCTTCAATGGAAATGAAATACGGGTGCGCCCACTCGTCGTACAAAAATTGGAGCTGCGACTTTTCTACCTTTGTCAACGCCGGCGGCGTCTCGCGTTGACACCAAGTTGCTAGAACCAAAGTTCCTCCTGGTTTCAAAACTCGCATCATCTCCTCTACGTATTTTTTCTTGTCTGGCATGTGCTCGCCACTCTCGCAGGCCCAAACCAAATCGAATGAGTTATCAGCGAAGGACATGTTCAGAGCGTCCATGACTTCAAATTTAGCGTTTGGAATGTTTTGATTCTTGGCTAAATCGTTCGCTCTCTTCGCTTGTTCTGGACTCAAAGTGATTCCCGTGACTTGAGCTCCACCACCGATGCATTCAGATGCCAAGCGTCGACTGGCTCCTCCGATGCCACACCCGACATCCAAAACCGACGTTATTTTTGATTTCTCCGCTTTGGAGAACTTGAACATTTCATCCACGAAGTCTTCCTTCGCTTCGATAAAGTCTTTGACCTTGTGTCCGAGAAGAGTTCCTGCACCTTTCGCTAAATCTTCGTCGTTGTAATATCCTAAATGAATGTGCTCTCCCCAATAATATTCGAGAATCTCTTCTTTGGTCCACGCGTCATATTCATTACCGACGGTATTCTCGCCTTCGACGTAGATTCGCGAAGGCGTATCTAAAACGTTTTTAATTTTTACTAAACTGGCGGCGAGGAGGAGTCCTCCGAAAGAATACGCCGCTTGCGAGCCGTGGCTAATGTTTCTGCAATATTCTGCGATGAAACTCCGCGAGTTTGCTTGCGCGTGCGAAGGCACCGCGATGAAACCTGCAATTTTTTTGCCCGACAGCTCCGTCGAGGCCGAAAGTTGACCCAAAGCTTCTCTGCGTAAAGTAGCGACAGGGAGTGCCCGCTGCTGCTGCTTTTGTTCATCAATTTGAAAAACTTCAAATGCGGCGCTATGCTTTCCTTCGTTGATTTTTGTATTCGCGGCATTCGCGGCGCTTCCTAAAGCTATCGTTCGACCTCTTTCTCTCTTTCTTCTTCGTCTTCTATTATTAGAAAAAGTCGTTACGAATCGCGATGAAGAAGAAGAAGAAGAACCGTTGAATTCTGACGCGCGAATACGAGCACAACCGGCACGTAACTGTTGATTCAACGACGGCGCAGACGACGACGATGTCGTCATCGGAGATTGCAGAAGAAAAGGCATATTTATTATTTCCGCCGGGGGCTTTGAGGTTGTGGATTGCGGAGGAGTGTTTTGGTTTTTGCGGGAAAGACGAAAACTGTACTTTTTTTTTCCTTGCTCTCTGACTCTGATGATTCCAGACAGATTCCTTCTCGCGCGCGTCTTTAAATCGTCTTCATTCACACTTACACGCACTTCAAACTTTCGTTGCAAACACGAACGCAAACACGCGCGCACACGCACACACACACACACACGCAGAGAGAGAGAGATAAACAGAGAAAGAGAGAGAATCAGAGTCGCGCTTTGAGCGTTGCGCGTTAAATACAAAGAATGGTGGACATTTACGCCGGCAAAAACGCAAAGGACGTTCGGTCTCTGGAGCTTGAGTTCGTTCGCGGGTTGAACGCTTTTGTACTTAGCTTTCGTCATCTCACTTCTCCTGATGACGATGGTACTCACCATACGACGAGAAGTGACGAGAAGGATAGAAAAGCAGGCAAAGAGGATTGGAAAACTGGAGCAAAACCGCACGCGTACGCGGAATCGCTCCGTCGACAATTGAACGCGTTGAGAGAGAAGACGAAAGAGATGCACGCGTTGCAACAAAAGAAAAAGAAAAAGAAAAAGAGGAACACTTTATTAGCAGCAGTTTTCGCTGGAGCGCACGATAACGACGAGGACGTTGAAGACGAGAACGATGACGACATCAACGACGAAAACGATCAATCTAACGAACGAGACCATATTAAGAAAGAATGTGAGCGAAAGTTTCGCGCGTACGAGGAAAAAATAAACGAGATCGAAAAGAGATTGCCAACGCACGAACATCCCGCGTTTGTCTCGGTGACTGCTTCAGCTATTCCGAGTTCATCGTCATCGTCGTTATCTCATTCTTCTTATCCTTCTTTTGCACCGACGGCGATGACCACAGTATCAGAAAATGCTGACGTTTTAGAAGCAGCGCAGGCATCCACAGTTACAACGCAAACAAAGAAGAAACTCTACGCGCCGAAGAAGTTTACCGTGTCGAAAGAGGGCGATAAAATATTACAAGATGAAAAGAAAATGCAGGAGAATTTGACGAACGAAATGGTCGATTTAGCCTCTCGAATTAAAAGGAACGCCGAAGAAGTCTCCAAGGAATTAAGCAGAAGCAATAAATTAGTAGATAGCATGGAAACAAAACTCGATCAAAACTTCGTCGTCGCGAAAGGTGCGACGCAAAGACAAACGGCAGTTTTTCGTAAAAACAAAAAGTACGGATGTTGGAGTTGCATCGTCCTCACGCTCGTTTTTGTTCTCTTCAGCTGGGTTTATATCGTCATCAAGTTTAGCGGCGATAAAACGGTAAAGTTAATCGACAAGAAGAAAATGTACGACGACGGCGACAACGACGAGAAAGACGTTGTCCAAGATATTCGAGTAGAACGAGACGAAGTTGAGAAGCCAAAACATAGCAGCAGTAGCCGAGACGCCTTAGAATTGTAGTAGTAGTTTGAATATTAAATATAATACAACTTGATGATCATGATGGATATTATAATTAGATGTATATATATATAAGTTACAGAATAATATTAACGCGGCTGACCTGGAGGCGTAAACTTAACCATAGGTGTTCCGAAAAGTGTCGGTGCATCTTTCACCGCGAGCACGTCGACTTCGAACGTCAGTTTCAATCCAGCTAAAGGATGGTTAAAATCTAAAGTCAAAGAGTCCTCCCCAATCTCGACGACTTTCGCGATGACGTTTGGCGCGAGCTGAACAACTTGCCCAGGTTGCACTTGTTCCTTAACTTGAGCCATTTCTTCCGGTAATATCGGTTGCTTTTGAATCTTCTTTTCGTCAAAGTTGCCGTACGTATCTTCCGGGTCAAGCGTCAGTTTGATTTTACTTCCAACTTCGCACGTTAATAATTGCGCTTCCAATTTTGGGAATAACTCCCCGCTCCCTAACGTAATCTCCACGGCTTGTCCTCGCGCGGAAGTATCGTCGATGAGTTCATTGGTCTCTCCGTTGGTCAATTTATAGTGCAAAGCGACTTTTTGTCCGTTTGTCAGCGCAGCCAAACACTGACGACGACGGTGAATTCTTGTTGATTTTGAAGTTGTTGTTTTTCTTCTTCTGCTGCTTTTGATGAGAAGATGCAATTTTGCGTTTTTATGCGAAGAAGAAGAAAACGTCGATGAAGGTGGTGACGGCGATGAAGACAACATAAATTCAATATCAGAGCGCTGTTATTAATGCGCGTCGAAGAAGATTACTTCTTTCTCTCTCTCTTTCTCTCTCTCTCTCTCTCTCTCTCTCTCTCCCTCTCTCTCTCTCTCTCTCTCTCTCTCTCTCTCTCTCTCTCTGGTGAAAGAGGAAGAAATATATATGAAGATGATGACGACGAGAAGAGAAAAAGAGAGAGAGGTTTTTTCATCACACGAACACAAACAAAAACAAACGAACGCGGTTTTTCTTCTTCTTTCTTCCTCACAACACCTAATTACCAGTACAGTACAGTAACTAACTTCGAGTAAAAATAAATATGTCGTTGCAACGCAACGGTAGACTTCTGAACGGTGCGAGCAGATGTGCGCGCGCGATCACCGCGCGCGGAATGATCGATTTCGTGTGTCCATCATCTTTATCGTCGTCTTTGTCATCACCATCATCATCATCATCAACGTCTTCATTTTCAACAACAACAACAACAACAACAACAACAATTTCAACAACTCGTAAAAACAGTATCAACAGAAACACAACGAGGTCGTCGTCGATGATGAACACTCGTTATCATCGTCATCATCATCATCATCACCAACAACAATATCAACAATTTCGCTCGTTCAGAACGTCCTCCTCGCACGCGACGACAGTTTTGGGCATTCGGAAAGATTCTAAAACCGTTCTCATCGCCGACGGTCAAGTGACCATGGGGTCGGAAATTATCAAACACAACGTGATAAAAGTGCGAAAGTTGGGCGAAGGCGTCATCTCGGGTTTTGCCGGATCCACCGCGGATGCGTTCACGCTCTTTGAAAGGTTGGAACAAAAAATAGAAGAACACCCAGGCCAATTGACCAGAGCTTGCGTAGAACTGGCTAAGAATTGGCGCACGGATAAGTACCTCAGAAAGTTGGAAGCGACGATGATTGTCGCAGATAAACACCACATGTTTCAAATAACCGGCAACGGTGACGTGTTGGAACCCTCCAACGGGATCATCGGTATCGGAAGCGGTGGTAGTTACGCGTTAGCCGCTTCAAAAGCACTGATTGATGTGGAAGGATTGAGCGCGATGGATATCGCGAAGAAAGCCATGGAGATTGCCGCGAACACGTGCGTGTATACCAACGATAAGTTTCAGATTTTGACGTTAGATTCAGACGCGAGCGCAGACGAAGGAGGAGAAAAAGAGAAGAAAGAAGTCGACGATGGACGAGGCGGCGAAAAATGATTGAAGTGAAGCGCATCACATACAACGATAAGAACAGCATTCTTTTGCGCGTCTCGTAGCCAATAATAATTACAATAAAATCGCTCTACTGTGCCTAACTTTTTTTCCGCTAACTAATTAGCAATTTTTACTGATAATACATGCGTGCATCAACGCGCTCACTCAATCGACATTTTTTGGTGGCTTGTTCTTCTCTTTCATTCTGAACACCCGTCGTAACGCCAGCACGAATTCGCTCTCTTCGACTTTGTCCAGGAAATTCGCGCGTTTCCCGCTCAGAGACTCTCGCATTCTGTTGATGCCGCCATTCAACGCTTCGATGCCGGCTGTTCCGCCGTCGGCGTTGCTATTATTATAAGCTTCGACCCGTTCTCGTATTCGATTAACAGTAGGCTCGAAATTACGTTTTGTCGCGTTGCGCAAATCTTCCACGCTTGCTATATCTAAAAATGCAGAAGCGCAAACGCTCCCACCGACGACGCCACACACTGCTAAACAACTCGCGTACACGAGCGCGCGCACGGCGGCGGCATTGGTCGATTTGTGCACCTCGTGCATTCGTCTCGCCGCGAGCCGTTCAGTCGCAGACGCATTTTGACGCTCCAATCTTCTGAATTCTAAATCAGATTTAATAGCTTCGAAGCCCCATCGGTCTCGTCGTCGTTGTCGAAGCATGTTATCGTTTTCTGGAAACGCTCTTCGTTGTCCTCCTCGGTTATTATTTCCTTCACCGATATCAAATCTCTTGTGTTTTCTCAGCTCTCTCGCTTCGAGCTGCGCCGATAAACGCAGCTCGTTCGCGTAGACTTCAGCTAGTTTCGTAACTCCATCGTACTCTGCGCTATCATAATAATCATCTTCTCCTTCGTTAGCATCATCCCGCGCTCTTCTTTTGAGCAGCAACGGGGGTTTCTTTCTCCCGTCTTTCTCGTCGTCGTCGTCGTCGTCGTCTTCCTCTTCCTTCTTTTTCTTGTTTCTTTTCTGTAACTCCAACTCTTGCTCTTTCTTTGCCCAGTGGTTTTCGTTCGCTCTCGCGCGCGCGCCTATGCGAGAGATTAGACTTCCCCCCGAAAACGACATATCTCACTTTTACGACGCAAAAGATATGTGATTCCCCGCGTCGTCGCAGTAGTAGTCGCGATGTAAACCCATATTCTCTTTTTCGTTCGTGCGCGCGTGTGGATAAATCAAAAGAAAAATGAAGAAGAGAAAAATAAATTCTTTTCTCTCTTTTGCTCTTCTTCTTCTTCTTCTTCTTCTTCTTCTTCTTCTCTACTTTTTTGACACGCAAATACCGTTACGAGCTACCAGTAGTACACAGTTATACAACTCCTCCTCCTCTTCCTCCTGTTACTAACATAAACGATGAAACCGAAGATGACGGATGAGAACAGCGAGTATTACGAGCAGTGCTTTCATCGCTTGAATCACATGCCTTGGTTGTACGACATCGAGAAACACAAGACGTTCGCTCACGAGAGGCAAAAGAAATGGCAGGAGAAATTGATGCAGCTCGAAACTATAGAAATAAGAGGAGACGACACGTACATATCGGAAGAAAACGTGAATATTTTCGCGGAGAGAGGGAGGAAAGTCGTGATTGAGAACAACTGCAGAATAGCCAGTGGATGCTTCATTCACGGTCCTTGTCATTTGGAGGAAAACGTCGGTTTAAACATAGGTGTTCACTTAGATGGTGGCAGCGCAAAAGGTATTCGCATCGGATCCGATACGAGGATAGGTCCATCGACTTCTATTTTCGCGTTTAACCATAACTTTGACGATTTAGAGACACCTATTCGGCTACAAAAAGTAAAATCAACGGGGATTTCTATAGGAAGAGACGTGTGGATTGGCGCGAATGTCTCGATTGTCGACGGCGTTACGATTGGGTCGCACGCCATCGTGGGCATCGCATCTGTAGTGACGAAAGATATTCCGGAATACGAAATATGGGCGGGTAATCCAGCGCGGAAAATTGGAAAAAGAGGGGAGCAGGAATGATATGTTCGTGCATATTCACGCCGTCGTAGAGACTATCTTTAGTAAAAGCAAATGTAGAGCAAGATAAGCACACGGTACTACGTAGTACTTTAAGCGCAAAAGCAATCAAAGCACGTCTGCTACTAGAATCCAGCTTTCCAAAAGTCTTCCGAATCCATCCCGTGCGAGGAAGAATGAACGTTGATGTACTTATCAATCTTTTCATCTTCAATCGCGGATTTGAAGCCCTTTCGCTGGACCTTTTCTCTCCATTTCTTCATGCGAGTTTCCGTGTCGCTCTCCTCTTCGTCTTCCTTGTCGCTCGAAGAGCTTTCTTCACCCTCGTTGAGCCAATCCTTTGGATTCCCCTTCATCTGACTTCTTTTCAATTGCAATTCGCTCTTTGCCTGCTTCGCGTGCGCAGCGGCCGACGTCCACTGTCTTTCCTTTCCTTTCTTCAGCTTTCTCAACCTCCTTTTTTCCTCAAACTTTTTTCTTCTCGCGTCTCGTCTCTTTCGCAACGCTAAATCCGGGTCGTCCTCGTCGTTCGTTCCCGCATCTAAAATTTTCTTACGCATCATCTCTTCTTCTTCTTCTTTTTGTTGTTTCTTCTTCAATTTTTTCATTCGTAGTCTTCGCTCTTCTTCTTCTTCTTCTTCTTCGTCGTCGTCTTCATCAACGTCATCATCATCATCATCATCTTCTTCTTCTACTTCTTCGTCTGATGATGACGATGATGACGACGAAGAAGAATCCCCCTCTCCCTCCTCCTCGATTCTTTTCTCACTCTCATTTGCTATTCGTTCGACTTTGCTATTCGTTGTACTTCTTAATTGTGCTAACCTATCTTCGTCGCCAGCCATTTCAGCGGCTGCCATGGCAGTATTTAAACTCACCGTATCGTTCTTCTCCTCGAGCGCGTCGAAGAGCTCTAGAGCTTTGTTCGGTTCGTTCAATTTCAGGTATGCTTGCATGGCGACGTTTATCGTAATCGTCGTTATATCTAAGCCCATCTTCTTCATCTCTGCAAATAAATCGAGCGCATATTTAGGATTTCCGCCTTTAATCGCTGCGGACATGACGGCGTTGAATGAGATTGTGTTGCGCTCAACCCCTAATAGCTTTTGCAAATTGAACACCTCGACGCACTTCTCCCATTGCTTTTGTTTTCTCAACCTTGTCGAGAACATAGTAAACGCCCTCGGATCTGCTCGCAACGCATCCGGACGGTCCGGTGAAAAAGCTTCGGATAATATTCTCCGCACATCGGAAATTTCGCACTCTAAAAGCTCTTGCGTCGTCGCGTAAAGTTTTGATTGAGACTGCGACGGCTTTAAGCCTCTGGAAGGCGCAAATTTCATCGTATGTTTGACCTTCTTATTCTTGTTGTTGTTGTTGTTGTTATTCTTGTTATCATTATTGCTATTCGCGCCATCTTTCCGCTTTTTACCCTTGCTAGCGTAATTCTTCATGATTGACGAATAGGGCGAGCGTGTTCGTGCGATTGACGAGGAGTGGAAGGTTGGCGGCTTTAGAATGAAGAGTTTGTTGGTTTTGTTGGACATTTCATGACACGAATGCTAAAAATACTAATGGAATGACTAGATTATCTAAAGTTGAATCTAACGTGCTTTCTGTGAGCGCTCCGGCTGCACATGCAATGGCTATTTTACCATATTCATCTCCGCTTGGGTCGAGAAGTAAAGCCGCCGAGAAGGTAGTAAGGAAAAACGCGAGAAAGCCTTCAAACGTTTTCGTGCTCGTTTCGTTTATTCTCACTCTCCCAAACTTACATCCGATGGCGCATGCGAACGTGTCCCCGATCCCGATAGATATCAATCCAGCTAAAGAAGCTATGCTACTATCACTTTTGTTATGTAACCACAACGGAACAGCTATTCCAAGAAGGAGCGAAGAGTGACTCAAAACAACGACATTGTTTCCTTTCCTTTCTTTCTCCCACTTGCACATCATACGCGTTAGATTGTTGCTCAGTCGTCTATTTACGCGCAAATTTTCTACAACGCAAAACAGAACTAAACATGTAGCAAACGCGACAGGAATTAGTATTTGTCCGTAATCATCTCTCCAGCAGTGTATCGGTACGCCAAACATAACCACCGCAATCGCGTGAAACATCTTTCTTTGACTTAAAATCTTCTCTTTTCGTTGAACTCGCCGGTTCGAGAAGAGAGCGAACGAAATACTACAACCTGCAAACCAAAGCGCAGCTAACCGGGTGAGACTGAAAACGGTTAAAGTCGCAACTCTCTCGCTGTCGCCTCTTATCTGTGAAAGTAATGCGCGTAAAATACTATTGCTAAGATACATCTCAAAAATAAATACGCACGCTAAAGCATATCCATGAAATTTCGTTGTCTTTGCCTTTGTTATTAAGAGGAAACTCAACCAACACGAAGCGACTACAAATGTCGACACCAACACTCTCTCATCGCGCTTTTGAGTCAATTCATAAAATACAGATATAGATGCGATTGTAAGTCCTTGCAAGCACAGAAAGAAAACGCCGAGCTCTTTCTCTTGATTCACGGCAGCGTTTCGCGCCAACATTTTCGCGAGACCACATATCGGGTCCTGACATCCACTGAAAAGCCAAGTTCTCCCTTCCGCATTCCCTTTACTTGAAAGAGCCTTCCTCGCAGAACGTCTTGAAGTTTGCAAGGCAGAAGAGCGATTGGATTCTGTATGCCTTGGCCGCAGAAGAACGAATGAGAAGGAAGACAGAAGCGAAGCATCCGTTAAGTTTAACCACCCTCTAGACGAATGCGATAGCAAAAACCACGGAAGAGCGAGCGCACCGTACGCGTCGCTCGAGGATAGCTGCAATCGTGACCAGAAACAAACACAAAATGTCAACGAGACGAGAAGTCCCCTCGTGACATTAACATGAAGCCTAGTAGAGGCGTCGTATTCGGGGCCATCGAGTAAACTTTGCAAAACGACTAAAGTCGTTACGAGCAAACAAACAGATTTGTAGCTGAAAGAAACCATCCTATCACCACATCTCTTTTCAATTCCCTCTCATTTTCTCTCTTCCTTGACTCGACTCGTGTTGATATCGATGTTATATATACGCGTTAAAGGCGTTACTTGCGTGTGTGTGTGTGTGTATGTGTGCGTATAATTTCAGCGAAAGTCGATTCGTCGTACAGTTGAGTTATTTTTTGTGAAAAGGATTAAAGGGAAAACAGATTCCTCATTGCTATCGAACGCGGTTATTTCCATCAGCATCTGTAAAAACAGAGTGAAAATGAGAGAGAGAGCTCTTGACAGCGATGAAGTTCTCGAAAAACAAATTGAGTCTCTCGCGAGCGTATTGAGCTGCATAGAGCACGGTGGAGAAGAAGAAGAGAAAGAAGAAGTAGTAGTAGTAGGTGATGACGAGAACCAGACGCTTGAAAAGAATCACGAAGTAGAAGAGCGTGCACTCGTGGATTATGATGATTACGAGAGTGATGACTGGGCGGACGAGAATGTCTCTTACTGGTGGCGTGAGGAACAAAAGAGCAGCGGCGAAGTTAGAATATTGGAGAGGAGAAGAGCGGCGGAATCGGTTCCCGTTCTCTGCTCAGCGCGAGAAAGTAGAAACGTAGGAGGAAAAGGAAATAAAACGTTACGCGAACTAGTTTCAAGAATACGCAAACTTCGGATGCGAGCAGAATCCATTGGTCGTCAAGCAGCTTAGCTAATAATAGTTTAATATTACACTTGCTATTCATTAATGTACACATACCCAGGTCTTTCGTATCTCGGAACACGTCTTTTGCTTTTCATGTATTCGCTCAATCTTGCGTGCGATTCTTCGACGTGCTCTAAAAATCTCTCTAAATATTTCAGATTAAACCTCTCTGCAATATCGAAATCAGCAGATTCTTCTCGAAAAAGCTCGTACACTGTTTCAAACAGAGCTATATCACATAGCGATAACGCATCTCCGACGAGGTATTGCGATTGATTCTCTGCGAAAATCTCATTGAAAACTCGAAGAGACGCGAGCGACCGCTGCGCAGGAGAGAACGAATTTACGCGACGCATGTCTTGAAATCTAGGCGTTGCGCTCAGTTCTTCATCAGTGATTTCGAGTAGCTGATGAATATCAAAGTGATCGCCTTGGTGCGTCAAACCGTGGTTCCTTATTGTCGACCAATGTTGTTCGTAGACTTCGTCAATTTTTGCACGCTCGTCTTCGTCTCGTCCAAAGAAGTTTAACTTTTGAGCGAGATATCGAGCGATTGGCTTCTCGTGCGCCAAGTCTTTCGATTTCGTCTTATCGTAATTTTTCAATGTTGGCGTTTTGCCATACGGAGTTGTAGGTTTTACATCAGCCCACGGGACAAAACCGATTAATTCCAACGCGTATTTACAATTTGCGGCTTCACACAGCATTCGAGGTATCTCGATTCGGTTTCGCATGGGCATGTATTGGAAATGAAACGCGCAGTCACTCTCGTCGTCTTCACCTTCAACGCAATTACACAATAGCGTCTGGTGTAACGTCGTGCTCCATAAATCTTTTGAGTCGTACAAGTGTACTCGCATCTCTTCCGCGCTTATTATTGAACGTTCACACGTATCATCTCTAACTGTTTTCAACGCAGAATTTTTTTTTCTCCTCGTTTGTAATAAAGGGCGTGACTGTTTTTGGTGAGACACATTACAGAGACATCTCGGCGAATGCATATCTGCAGTTCTTGTCGTGGACGCAGGCGCTTTCGCACACGCATTCATGGAGAACGCGCGGTCTTCGCGACACGTGAATGTCGTCGTCGTTTGTGCGTACATTTTTGTGGTGCGCGGTGCGTGGTAGGTTAGGGGAGTTACGGTTTTTGTTTGAAAAGAAAATAACAAAACTAAAATCAGTACGAGTGTCAAAAGTACGCGCCTTTATTGATATCGTAATTGCAATTCGTGTCATTCAACTGCATCTTTGCTGAGGTTCTCGTACGCTTCTTTTACTCTTTGAAACGCTTGCTTTGCTCGGGGTAACGCACATTTATCTGGATGTAAAATTTTTGCGAGTTCTCTATAAGCTTGCGTCAGCCATTTCTTCTTCGATCCTCTCGGAAGGTTCAAAACTGCCCAATCCGTCCCTGCTTGCAACACCCTCTCTATTTGTTTTTTCGTTTCATTTTCAGCGGTGGATTTCTTCGCATCTGCGGTATCTTGTCCTCCATTTCCTACTACGTCTACTTTGTTTTTCAATGAATCTTTAAAACCAGACAACAGGTTGCCCGCGCGTTTCGCTTTTTCTTTCTTCAACTCTTGCTCCTCCTTAAACCGCTTCGTCGCCCGCTCTTCCTCCTGTTCTTCTTTTAATTTAGCTAATCTCGCCGCTTCTTCTACTTTTGCCTTTAATTCTGCCTTTTGCTTTTCCATCAAGTATAACTTTTGTTGCAACTCCCGCTTCTTTCTCTCCTGTTCTTTCGTAAACGAAGCAGACGGAGTGAAGGAAGATGCGTTCGCATTTAACGAGTCTTTCCCACTTCTCGAATACGTGTTCTTGCTCAGTTTCACTCTCTGATTATTATAATTTTGATGATGATGATGACTATATCCGCCAGCACCGTTATCGTTGAAACCTCTCTTCTTCCCCCCTAGACTATTGTTGTTGTTGTTGTTGTTGTTATCGTCGTAATCGCCTTTCGTTTTCGTCGTTGTGGTGGGTTCCCCTCGCACCCACGACTTGCCTCGACCACCGTAACTTGTGGTCGTCGCGCCACCTCGTCCGCCTCGTCCACTCATCTCTGTTTGTTTGTTTGCGTCACGCACGCAACACACGTAAAGCACAAAGCCACTATTCGCACGCGTTACGTACGAAAATAGAAAGGAGAAGAATCAGAGTGAGAGAGAACTCTTTTTGACGAGATGACGACCGCGTGTTTTTTTTTTCACTACTCGTTCTCCTCTTCTTCTCCAAAAAGTGGCTTGTGTGTCTGTCGCGCGCGAATACACAGAGAGAGAAAGAGAGAGAGAGAGAGAAGAGCTTTGAAGAAATAGACGCTCGAGTACCTCAGGAACACGCACGCACTCACGCAGAGAGGATGTTCGTAAATAACGACGCCAACCAGCGTCTGTGCGAGTCTCTCGTTTCTTCATCATACGTTCGTCAAGCCGACGAAGCGACGAAAAGACAGTCGAAATTGTTCTCTCAACTCCTATCGAACAGAAAGTTACCGACGGATGGATGGAACGAACATACTATCGAAAGTTTCTTGTTAGAACTCGCGCAACTGGATTCGAACAATTTTTTGGATAATTGCGGGGTTGGGGAACGCGAGGGACGCGTGTATTCTAAATTGGTGAAGAGGCGTAATTTTGGTTTGCACCACGGCATTGGACGAAGCGGAGACGTTTCCGCGGATCAACCGAAGGCAATAGGGAGCAGCATAATAGCAAAGCTTGCAAATATTTTAGTCACAGATGCGATGAAGATATCAGGTTTACGAAGCATAGATTGCACTACGACGTTACTCTTGCCTTTGTGTACGGGGATGTCGCTGTGTTCGGTGTTCAACGCTTTGGGAGCGCACCAACGAAAAGAAGAACAAGGAGAACGACGAAACAAGATAGTTTGGACGCGTTTAGACCAGAAGACGTGCATAAAAAGCATACAAGCGAGTGGTTACGACGTTTGCGTTGTTGAACCAAAATTAGAAGGCGACGAGTTGGTCACAAACTTGCAGGCGCTCGAGAATGAACTTTCGGAGGAGGACAAAAATAAAAGAATAGCATGCGTGGTGTCGTCGACCTCGTGCTTCGCGCCTCGAGCATCCGATGACGTCGAAGCGATAGCAAAGTTGTGTCGAAAGTACAACGTGGCACACGTTATAAACAACGCTTACGGCGTTCAGAGTAGAAAGTTGTGCGGCAAAATTGACGCTGCCATGCGAAAAGGAAGAGTCGACTGCGTCGTGCAAAGTTTAGATAAAAATTTTCTCGTGCCGGTTGGAGGCGCGATCGTTTGCGCTGCGAAAGGGAACGGTTATTTGGTCGATAAAGTCCGCACGCTGTATCCAGGACGCGCGTCGATATCTTCAACGTTAGATGTGCTCATAACTCTTCTCGAAATGGGTAAGTATGGTTACGAACATTTGCTGGACGAACGCGAAGCGAATTATGACAAATTGAAGGTGGCATTACAACGAACCGCTTCGAAATACGGCGAGAGGATTTTGGAGACGCCAAACAACCCGATATCGTTAGGAGTTACTTTGACATCCTCTAGGAATGATCTGGTCACGAAATTTGGTTCGATGCTTTTCACGAGGCGAGTTTCTGGTGCGCGCACCGTGCCTATGCAGGAGACGAAGAAAATCGGCGACGTAGAGTTGAGAGGATATGGCGCGTCGTTCTCAACATATCCAACTGCATATTTCACGGCTGCAGCCGCAATAGGCATGAACGAGAAGGAAATAGAAAGCTTTGAATCGCAATTAGAGAAGACGTTTAAAGACTTTGTAAAGCTGTTGTAAAACATTGTGTATTTGACGGACTGTTTCTAGTTGTGTACCTGCTCACTCTGCTCTTTGTGCTCGTCTTTCTGCTCACAAACTGAACACCTAATACAAATTTACACTCTTCGTTTTTTTATCGATGTTCTGATTTCTTCGATCAAATAATTTTTTAG